>Ga0105246_10000684_pt1 | contig 19037 bp, 14 predicted proteins | sample KBSM64metaG_FD_99694 | JGI IMG/M metagenome (GOLD analysis project Ga0105246, IMG submission 99694) | Miscanthus rhizosphere microbial communities from Kellogg Biological Station, Michigan, USA - KBS M6-4 metaG | ecosystem: Host-associated > Plants > Roots > Rhizosphere > Soil | place... | reverse complement strand
TCACCGGGTCGCTGAGCACGGCCGGCCAGGCACCCGTCGCCGTGTCCGCCTCCGTCGTCCACGCCCGCACCATGTAGATCAGCAGCAGGTCGAGCAGGCTCGGCAGGGCCAGGCAGGAACCCGGGCGGCGCTCGTCGAGCTCGCGGGCCAGCAGGTCCACGGCAGCGCGCAGTTCGGGATGGGAGCCGACCCGGTTCGGCAGATGGACGACCTGTGGCAGCTCCGCCAGCAGCGGGTGCACCCGGCTGCGGTCGAGGCGGTACTTGCCGCACAGCAACTCCACCTCACGCCCGCCCGGCGGCCCCGCCGGCGGTCTCATCTCCTCGAAGGGCACGGCCCGCGTCGTATCGCCCGGTGCGTCCGCCAGCACATGCCCCGCCCCGTGCGGCAGCAGTACGACGTCCCCCGCGCCCAGCGTCACCGGCTCGCCGCCCCCGTCGGGCAGCAGCCAGCAGCCGCCCGCGAGGACCACGTGGAACCCCGCGCCCTCGTACGGGGCGAGCCGCGTGCACCAGGTGCCGGCGACCCGCAGCCGGTTCGAGGAGGGCTGCCCGATGCGTACGGCGGAGATCGCGTCACTCACCACGTCCATGAGACGCAAGCGTATCCGAATGAGCCGGACAGGCATTGGAATGCTCATCGCAGCGCTTCTAGAGTTCCTGTCATGGCTGATGAGAACGTGCAGAGTTTCATGATCGGTGACGTCGAGGTGCTCAGGGTCGTCGAGTGGCGGGCGCCCTACGCCCCGGCCCGGGACCTCGTTCCGGGCGTCGGACCCGAGGTGTGGCAGGACAACCGGGAGGCGCTCGTCCCCGACCACTGGGAGCCCGGCAGCGACCGTGCCGTGGTCGCGCTGCAGACCTGGGTGGTCCGCAGCGGCGGCCGCACCGTCCTCGTCGACACCGGGGTGGGCAACGGCCGCGAGCGGCCCGGCAACGCCCTGTTCCACCAGCGGCAGGGCGACTTCCCGGACCGCCTGGCACAGGCCGGAGTGCGGCCTCAGGACGTCGACGTCGTCGTCAACACCCACATCCACGGCGACCACGTCGGCTGGAACACCCATGACGTGGAGGGCAGTTGGGTGCCCACCTTCCCGAACGCCGACTACCTCCTCCCGGCCGCCGACGACCACCACTTCGGCTCCGACGGCGGATACGGCGGCGGCGTACGCCCGGACGACCGGCTGATCCACGAGGACAGCATCGCGCCCGTGCACCGGTCCGGGCAGGCCGTCCTGTGGGACGGCGAACACCGCATCGACGAGCACCTCACCCTGGAGACCGCCCCCGGCCACACCCCCGGCTCGTCCGTCCTGCGCGTCGCCTCGCGCGGTGAACGGGCCGTGTTCGCAGGGGACTTGCTGCACAGCCCGGTCCAGATCCTGCACCCCGAGTGCAGCAGCTGCTTCTGCCTGGACCCCGGGCAGGCGGCCACCAGTCGCCGCCGGGTGCTCGAACGAGCCGTGGACGAGGGTGAGCTGCTGATCCCTGCGCACTTCGGCGGGTCGGGGGTCGTGGAGGTGCGGCGGCGGGGCGACACGCTCGCCTTCGCCCCCTGGATTCCGTAACACAGGCCCCGCGTCGACAAGTCCCCGTTCCGCAAGGTACTCATGGGGCATGAGTGCAGGCGGCGAACGGACGCGCGAAGGTCGGCTGCTCGGCGGGCGCTACCGGCTGACCGAGCGCATCGGCTCCGGCGGGATGGGCACCGTCTGGCAGGCGTACGACGAACTCGTGGAGCGGGACGTCGCCGTCAAGCAGCCGCGGCTGCCCGGCGACCCGGAGGACGAGCACCACCGGCGGGCCGCCCACCGCCTCTACCGCGAGGCCCGCGCCGCCGCCCGCGTCGACCACCCGGCCGCCGTCTCCATCCATGACGTCGTGGTCGAGGAGGACGGACTGCCCTGGATCGTCATGGAGTTGATCCGCGGCGAGTCCCTCCACGAAGTCCTCCAGTGCGGCCCGGTCGAGACTCCCGAAGCGGCCCGTATCGGCCTCGCCGTCCTCGGTGCCCTGGACGCGGCACACGCCGTCGGCATCGTGCACCGGGACGTCAAGCCCGCCAACGTCCTCCTCGGCGCCCACGGCCGTGTCGTCCTCACCGACTTCGGCATCGCCCACGTCCAGGGCGAGGAATCCCTCACCGTCAGCGGGGAGTTCGTCGGCTCCCTGGAGTTCGTCGCGCCCGAGCGGATGTCGGGCCGGGGCGCCGGTCCCGCCTCCGACCTGTGGTCGCTGGGCGTGCTGCTGTACGCGGCCGTGGAGGGGGTCTCCCCGTTCCGGCGCACGACGGTGGAGTCCACGCTCGCCGCGGTCATCGCCTCCGACGCGCCCGAGCCGAAACAGGCCGGACCGCTCGGCCCGCTGATCGCCCGGCTGCTGGTGAAGGACCCGGATTTGCGGCCCGGCGCGAAGGAGACCGGGGCGGTGCTGGAGGCCGTCGCGGAGGGCTGGCCGGTACCGCAGGTCGAGACCGGCGCGGCGGCGGCCCAGGACACGACGGGACTGCGGGAGTTCGCCGACGACGTGGGAACCGTACGACTGGGGGCGGCGGCCGCGGCGGACCCGGTGCCGGACGCGGCGGCCTCCATGCCGGAGGCAGCGGCCCGGGTGCCGGAGGCGGCGGCTCCCGTGGCCGTACCGGAATCCGACACCGCACCCATGTCCGGCACGGCGCCGACGTCCCGCACCGCCCCCACAGCCGACCCCGCCCCTGACCCCCGGCCGGTCCCCGCCTCCTCCGCCGAACCCGCGACCGCCGGCGTCCCCCACCCCGGCCCGGCCCCGAAGCGCGCCCTCCTGCGCCGCCGCACCTCCCTCGCCGCCCTCGCCGTCCTGCTCGTCGGCGGCACCTGGCTCGGCGCCCCCTACTTCGTCGAGTCCGACAGCAAAGGCGTCACCGAACAGACCGGCACCCTCAGCGAGACCCCGGCCCGCGAGGCGGCCCCCCGCCCCGGCGCCACCGCCTGGACCGCCCACCGGGAGAAAGGCATGAACGCCGTGCTGTCCCTGCCCAGCCGGTACCGGGAGTCCGCCAGGGAAGGCAGCGCCGCGAGCCCGCCCCGCCTCGTCGAGTACGACGCGCCCGACGCCAACGTCAGCCTCCGCCTCACGCAGTGGGACAGGGCACCCCGCTCCCCGATGGCCGAGGCGCAGCAGGCGCACAGCGTCTGGAACAGCTACAGCGGGGACGCGCGCACCCAGTACACCCGCACCACCTTCCACGGTTACGAGGCCGTCCAGGTCGACATCTCCTACGGCCTGGACGGCAGCCCGGCCCGGGTGATGCAGCTGGTGATCCGCACCGACGACGGGCGCATGTACGAACTGCGCGTGGACATGCCCAAGGGGACACCGGCCGAGAAGAAGGGCACGACGCTCTTCAAGGGCGCACGTGACCGCCTCGTGATCGGAAAAAGCTGAACCGCTCCCCGCCGTCCCCGCACAACGCCTGATCAGCGCAAACCTTGCCAGTGAGCACTGGCGGCGTGTGTGTACTCCGTGAAGCCGCGTTACCGACGGGTACCCAAAGGCCCCGCGCCGTCATACCCTGCGCCTCATGACGGAAGCGCATGCCGAGGCCAAGACCGGCACGAACCCTCTCGCCCCCGCCCCCGAAGGCGCCCGTACCGCCGCCGACGTGGTCACCCCCGAGCTGATCGCCCAGCTCACCAAGGGCGTGGTCGGCTCCGGACGCACCGCCAACCACACGCCGTTCACCGGCGAGAAGCTGGCCGACCTGCCCGAGTCCACGCCCGCGGACGTCGCCAAGGCCTACGAGGCGGCCCGCGCGGCACAGGCCGTCTGGGCGCAGACCCCCGTCCGACAGCGCGCGGCCGTCCTCCTCCGCTTCCACGACCTGATCCTCGCCCGCCAGGCCGAGGTCCTCGACCTGATCCAGCTGGAGACCGGCAAGGCCCGGCTGCACGCCCACGAGGAGGTCCAGGCCGTCGCGGTCGCGAGCCGTCACTACGGCCGCAGGGCCGCCGCGTATCTGAAGCCGAAGCGGCACGCGGGCGCCATGCCGACGCTGACGAAGGTGACCGAACTCCGTCACCCGCGCGGTGTGGTCGGCCAGATCGCCCCGTGGAACTACCCCCTGGAACTCTCGGTCGGCGACGCGCTCCCCGCTTTCGTGGCGGGCAACGCGGTCGTCATGAAGCCGGACACGGAGACCTGCCTGACCGCCCTGTGGGCCCGCGACCTGCTCATCGAGGCCGGCCTCCCGGCCGACGTCTTCCAGGTCGTCCTCGGCGAGGGCCCCGTCGTCGGCCCCGAGATCGTCAAGCACGCCGACTACGTCTCCTTCACCGGCTCCACCCGCACCGGCCGCGAGGTCGCCCAGGGTGCCGCCGCCCGCCTGGTCGGCGTCTCCCTCGAACTCGGCGGCAAGAACGCCATGCTGGTCCTGGAGGACGCCGACATCGAGAAGGCGGCCGCGGGCGCCGTCCGCGCCTGCTTCTCCTCCGCCGGCCAACTCTGCATCTCCATCGAGCGGTTGTACGTCCACGAGTCGATCGCCGACGCCTTCCTGGAGCGCTTCGCCACCCGCACGAAGGCCATGCGCCTCGGCACGTCCCTCGCCTACGGCGCCGACATGGGCTCCCTGGTCGGCGAACGCCAGCTGGAGACGGTCACCCGCCATGTCGAGGAGGCCGTGGCGAAGGGCGCGAAGGTCGTCGCCGGCGGTGTCGCCCGCCCGGACATCGGCCCGTACTTCTTCGAGCCGACCATCCTCGACGGCGTCACCGAGCCCATGTCGGTCTGCACCGAGGAGACCTTCGGCCCGGTCGTCTCGATCTACCGCTTCAAGACCGACGAAGAGGCGATCGAGCACGCCAACTCCACGCCGTACGGTCTGAACTCCTCGGTGTGGACGAAGAACGGCAGCCGCGGCCGCGAGGTCGCCTCCCGCCTCCGCACGGGCACCGTGAACGTCAACGAGGGCTACGCCCCCGCCTACGGCAGCGTCCAGTCCCCGATGGGCGGCATGAAGGACTCCGGTCTCGGCCGCCGCCACGGCTCCGAGGGCATCCTCAAGTACACGGAGGCCCAGACGGTCGCCCAGCAGCGCCTGCTCCCGATGGCCCCGTCACTGGGCATGGACGACGAGAAGTACGCGCAGTTCATGAGCCGCAGCCTCCGGCTGATGAAGGCCCTGCGCTTCAAGTAGCAACACCCGTTCTCAACGAGGAGAGCACGTGTCACAGGACACCTACGACTACGACGTCATCGTCGTCGGATCGGGCTTCGGCGGTTCCGTCACCGCCCTGCGCCTGACGGAGAAGGGTTACCACGTCGGTGTCCTGGAGGCCGGCCGCCGCTTCACCCGAGAGTCCCTCCCCAAGAACTCCTGGGACCTCAAGAACTACCTCTGGGCCCCCAAGCTCCACATGTACGGCATCCAGCGCATCCACCTGCTGGGCAACGTCATGGTCCTGGCCGGCGCAGGCGTCGGCGGCGGCTCCCTCAACTACGCCAACACCCTCTACGTACCGCCCAAGCCGTTCTTCGAGGACCCCCAGTGGCGGGACATCACGGACTGGCAGGAGGAGCTGAAGCCGTACTACGACCAGGCGCAGCGCATGCTCGGCGTACGGCTGAACCCGACGATGACCCCGTCCGACGTACACCTGAAGGCCGCGGCCGAGCGGATGGGCGTCGGCGACACCTTCCACATGGCCCCGGTCGGCGTGTTCTTCGGCGACGGAAAGGACGCGGAGGGGAAGTCGAAGGCGGCGCCCGGCAAGCAGGTCGACGACCCCTACTTCGGCGGCGCGGGCCCGGCCCGCAAGGCGTGCACCGAGTGCGGCGAGTGCATGACCGGCTGCCGCCACGGCGCGAAGAACACCCTCAACGAGAACTACCTCTACCTCGCCGAGAAGGCGGGCGCGGTCGTGCACCCGATGACGACGGTCGTGTCGATCACGGACGACTCGCAGGGCGGCTACGCCGTCGCCACCCTCCCCACCGACGAGAAGAAGTCCAAGGGCCGCACCTTCAAGGCCCGCAAGGTGGTCCTGGCCGCCGGCACCTACGGCACCCAGACCCTGCTGCACCGCATGAAGTCCGGCGGTCAACTCCCGTATATCTCGGACAAGTTGGGCGAGCTGACCCGTACCAACTCCGAGGCGCTGGTCGGCGCGCAGACGGACAACCGCCGCTACCGCAAGGCGACCGGCGCACCGAAGGTCGACTTCACCAAGGGAGTCGCCATCACCTCGTCCATCCACCCGGACGAGAACACCCACATCGAGCCGGTCCGCTACGGCAAGGGCTCCAACTCGATGGGCAGCCTGTCCATCCTGCAGGTGCCGTACGCGGAAGGCTCGTCGAGGTTCATGGGCTGGCTGGCGAACGCGGCCCGCCACCCCGTCCTCGTGCTGCGCTCCCTCTCCAACCGCCGCTGGTCGGAGAAGACCATCATCGGCCTGGTGATGCAGTCGCTGGACAACTCCCTGACGACGTACCTCAAGCCGGACGGCGTCGGAAAGGGCCTGCTCACCGCCCGCCAGGGCCACGGCGCCCCCAACCCCAAGCAGATCAGGGCAGCTTCGGAGGGCGCGGCCGCCATCGCCGCCGACATCAACGGCTTCGCGGGCTCGAACGTCGGCGAACTCATGGGCACTCCCCTCACCGCCCACTTCCTCGGCGGCTGCCCGATCGGCAGCTCGCGCGAGACCGGCGTGATCGACCCGTACCACCGCCTCTACGGCCACCCCGGCATCTCGGTGGTGGACGGCGCAGCGGTCTCGGCCAACCTGGGCGTGAACCCGTCCCTCACGATCACCGCCCAGGCCGAGCGCGCGATGTCGTACTGGCCCAACAAGGGCGAGGAGGACCCGCGTCCGGCGCAGGGAGCGGCGTACGAACGCCTGAAGCCGGTGGAACCGAAGGCCCCCGCGGTCCCGGCGGACGCCTTCGGCGCACTGAAGCTGCCGTTCCTGGGAATGCCGACGGTGCCGCCGAAGAAGTAGGCGCTCAGACACGGCGAAGGACCCGCACCCCCCTCCGAGTGCGGGTCCTTCTTTCCTTGCAGTGAGCTGCTGTTACGCGCTCGCGCCGGCCCGACGGCGACGCACCGCGAACACCGCACCGGCACCGGCGACGACGGCGACACCGCCGACGAGGCCGATCACCGGCAGGGCGGAGCTGGAGCCGGTCTCGGCGAGGTTGCCGGTCGGCAGGTCGGAGATCTCGCCCTGCGGCTTCTTCACCGAGTCCTTGCTGCCCTTGTCGCTCGGGGTGGCGGAGCCCGGGTTGTGGTTCGCGGAACCGGCCTTCAGCACCTCGAAGTCGTACTGTGCCCAGCCCTCGGCGATGCAGTCCTGTCCGTCGACGTTGTCGAGGTAGGCACCGGAACCGAAGGAGTAGGCGTCGCCGGCCGGGGCCTTGGCGTCGATGCTGACGCGCAGGGCGACCGTCTCGCTCTGGCCGGCCTTCAGCTTGTCGACGTAGAAGAAGTAGTCACCGGCCCAGTCGTCGGAGCCGATGCGGTCCCAGGAGCCGGTCTCGGGGTTCTTGAACTCCAGGTCGACGTACGGGCTCAGGTACTTGGACTCGTCGAGCTCGTAGTTCTCCACCTCGGCGTAGAAGGCGACGCCCTCCACGGTGGTCTTCGCGTCGTTGGTGACGGTCAGCTTGAAGTTGTGGAACCCGTCGCCCGCGACGATCTTGCCCGGCAGGCCCTTGATGTCCGCGGAGACCTTGGCACCCTCGTAGTTCTTGTCGACGTCCTCGCAGAAGGGCACGTCGGGGTCCGACGGGTCCTCGCTCGGCTCGGCCGACGTGGAGGGGGTGGGCTCGCCCGACTCGCTCGCGGAGGCGCTCGCGGTCGGCGTCGAGCTGGACGGCGGGGCGCTCGGCGTGGCCGTGTCGGTCGGCAGGCCGGTGTCCGTCGGCGTCGCCGAGGCCGTGTCGCTCGGCGTCTCGGTGGGCGTCTCGGACACGGTCTCGGTGGCGCTCGCGGTCGGCGTCTCGTCCGCGAAGGCGGCGGGCGCGGACAGCAGCGCGAGGGGAGCGATGACCGCGGTGGCGGCCGCCACGCCCATGGCACGACGAAGCTTCATGACAACCTCAAGGGAGTCCAGTCCAATGGGAGGGCTCCGCGTGTGGGGCGCGGGTGTGGCCCTTGGTTCGCCTGGTTGGATCCGTGAAGCCTGTGAATGGTTGTCCAAGCCTTCACAGATTTCTTATGTGGCTTACGTCACTCGCTCGCGGCCAACTGCAGTTCATGAAGGCCGCATTCTTTACGTGCCCCGGTCACGTACGCTCTGCTGCTCGACAGGCGATGCACATGACAGCCGCCCGACGAGTACCTCGATCAGCCCCGAAGAGCCCTGACAGAAAGGCGTCCAAGTCGTGGCCGACAGACCTTCCGAAGAGCGGAGATCCGGTTCCGGCGAGGAGCCTTCCATACCCGACGACGTGTGGGACAAGTTCCTCAAGGAGGCCGAGGCAGGGCTCGGCTCCGCCCCCAAGGAGCCCTCCGCCCGCGCCCGCATGGTCACCGAGCGGCTGCGGCAGCAGGACGCGCGCGGCGAGAGCCCGGAGAGCTGGCGCGCCGGACCGCCCCGCCGTGAACGCCGCCGCATCTGGCCGGTGCTCGGCGTCCTCCTCGCCCTCACCGTCGCCGTCGTGGCCGTGAAACCGTCGCTCATCCCCGGCGACCCCTTCGGTACGAAGGACGACAAGGGCCCCTCCGCCTCCCCCCTCCCGGCGGAGACCGCGGCCCCCACCGCCCCGCCCTCCCCGGCCGACTCCGAAACCCCCTCCTTCGCCCGGCCGTTCGCCGGCTCCCCGGCCGAGCGCTGGGCCGACGGCGCGGCGGGCATCGTCCTGCCGAAGGCGACCGCCGTCGGCACGCTCTCCAAGGCCCAGGTCGAGCAGGCCCTGCAGCAGACCAGGACCCTCCTGGTCGACGCGAACCTCAACTCGGCCACTCTGCGCGGCGAACGCCCCGCCACCGCGCTCGGCGTGATCGAGCCGCGGCAGACGGACCTCCTCACGCGGCTCAACACGTCCTTGGGCAAGCCGGACGAGAAGCACGACCCGCTGTCCATGTTCAGCCGCTTCGACCCGGCGGAGATCAGACTCGTCGGCGACGTGATCAAAACTCGCGGCCGCATCACCTTCAAGGCCGGCGAACAGTCCTCCGTCGCCGTGCACGCCGACTACACCTTCGTCTACCCGGTCGCCCGCACCGGCGGCTCGAAGGAGGTCACCCGCACCATCGTGCGCCGCGTCCTCGACATCCAGATGTCCGACCCGGCCCGCTACAAGGTCACCCCCGGCAAGATCACCATCCGCCGCTACGACCGCGACGTCGGCAACTCCGCCTGTGACGTCCACGACGGCTACCTGCACCCGGAGTTCACGTCGGACACCGCGACCGGCGCCCCTCCCACGGGCCCGACGACGGACCCGTACGACCGCAGCAAGGGCATCGACGGCGACCCCACGCGGGGCTGCGGAACGGTGTCCAGGGTCTGAGCGGTACACGGACATGCGAAGGGCCCCGCGGTCTTGCGCCGCGGGGCCCTTCTCCGTCAGCACCGACGTCAGGGCAGCGCCGGTGCCTGGGGAGCGGCGCCGGGGGGTTGCGCCGCTTGTCCTGTGTGCCCTGGGTCGCCGCCCCGGCGCATACGGGGCGCACGGATGGTCTCGACCTCTGACGGTACGGAAGTGCAAGCAATGCAGTTGTCTGCGGCGGGACTTGGGGGCTTTCTACGCATCGTGCTGGATGGACGGGGCGTACGCAACCGTTTGACCCAGGGTTGTGCATTTTTGCATTTTCCGCCGGTCGGCCCCGGGCGTCCCCGGGACCGACCGTTCTCTTGGGTGACCGGGCTGCTGTCCCCTGCCGTCCGGCCACAACCCTGGAGTGAGGTCCCACGACGTTCGGCACGACCCGTACGTCTCATCACTCCAGCAAGCCACGCGTGGTTCTTTCGGGCCCGCCCCTGGCTGGCACGGACACCACCACCAACGAAGGGGCTCGCCGGGCGGTCACGCGCCGTACGGGTTAAAGGGACTGCGAACTCAGATGCGACCGCGGCACAGTTCGAGCAGCGTCATGGCGAGGGACGTACCGGGCTTGCCGAGGGCCTCGCTGTAGTGGCCGAGGACCTCCATCTCGCGGGACAGGTTCACGCGCCGCCCGCCGGAGGTGATGCGGGCCTCCTGGATGACGGCGGAGACGGCCATCCGTTCCTGGATCAGACCGATGATCCGGTCGTCGAGCGCGTCGATGCGCTCCCGGGCACCGGTGATCACGCCGGCGGCCTCGGTGGTACGGGCGCCGGTCTTGTCCGAGGCGTTCTTCTCAGCTGCGGTGGCGGTCATGTCGGGGGCTCCTCGTCTGGTGGGCGGGTGCGGTGCCCCGGAGCGGCAGGACCCGGAAAACGACAGGCGCCCCGGGCCTTGTCGGCCCGGGGCGCCTGGGAAGTCGCTTGTCAGTAGCTCAAGCAGCACGACCATGGCAGCCGGCGGGCCGGTTGCCATAGGTAAAGAGGAAGGTCGCCATCTTGAGCATGCGGTGAGTATAACCAGCCCGTCCGGCGTTTGAGGACGGGGCCCGTTCAGAGCCGAAGCGGGGGTCTGGGGGCTGCCGCCCCCAGAGGACGGTGAGGTCACCCACCGGCACCCCGGTTAGACTCGGTACCACAGCCCCTCGCCCAACCGCCGGAAGGCACCCCGTGTCATCAGCGACCCCCGCTGCCGCCGCTCCCGACACCGTCCTGGTCGTCGACTTCGGCGCGCAGTACGCCCAGCTCATCGCCCGTCGCGTCCGCGAGGCCCGGGTCTACAGCGAGATCGTGCCGAGCACCATGCCGGTCGCGGAGATGCTCGCCAAGAACCCGGCGGCGATCATCCTCTCCGGCGGCCCCTCGTCGGTCTACGCGGAGGGCGCCCCGCGCCTCGACCGCGAGATCTTCGAGTCCGGCGTCCCCGTCTTCGGCATGTGCTACGGCTTCCAGCTGATGGCCACGACCCTGGGCGGCACCGTCGACAACACCGGCGCCCGCGAGTACGGCCGTACTCCGCTGCACGTCTCCAAGGCCGGCTCCACCCTCTTCGAGGGCACCCCGGACGAGCAGTCGGTGTGGATGTCGCACGGCGACGCCTGCTCCGCCGCCCCCGAGGGCTTCACCGTCACGGCCTCCACCGACGTCGTCCCGGTCGCCGCCTTCGAGAACGACGAGAAGAAGCTGTACGGCGTCCAGTACCACCCGGAGGTCATGCACTCGACGCACGGCCAGCAGGTGCTGGAGCACTTCCTGTACCGGGGCGCGGGCCTGACCCCCTCCTGGACCACCGGGAACGTCATCGAGGAGCAGGTCGCCGCCATCCGCGAGCAGGTCGGCGACAAGCGCGCCATCTGCGGTCTCTCGGGCGGCGTCGACTCCGCCGTGGCCGCTGCCCTCGTGCAGAAGGCCATCGGCTCCCAGCTGACCTGCGTGTACGTCGACCACGGCCTGATGCGCAAGGGCGAGACCGAGCAGGTCGAGAAGGACTTCGTGGCCGCGACCGGCGTGCAGCTGAAGGTCGTGGACGCGGAGGAGCGGTTCCTCAAGGCGCTCGCCGGGGTCTCCGACCCCGAGGAGAAGCGGAAGATCATCGGCCGCGAGTTCATCCGGGTCTTCGAGCAGGCCCAGGCGGAGATCATCGCGGACGCGGGCCCGGCGGTGGAGTTCCTCGTGCAGGGCACGCTCTACCCGGACGTGGTCGAGTCCGGCGGCGGCACCGGCACCGCCAACATCAAGTCCCACCACAACGTCGGCGGCCTCCCCGAGGACCTCGAGTTCCAGCTGATCGAGCCGCTGCGCAAGCTCTTCAAGGACGAGGTCCGGATGGTCGGCCAGGAGCTCGGGCTCCCGGACGAGATCGTCCAGCGCCAGCCGTTCCCGGGCCCGGGCCTCGGCATCCGCATCGTCGGCGAGGTCACCAAGGAGCGGCTCGACCTCCTGCGCGAGGCCGACGCCATCGCCCGCGAGGAACTGACCGCGGCCGGCCTCGACCGCGACATCTGGCAGTGCCCGGTGGTCCTGCTAGCGGACGTCCGCTCGGTCGGCGTCCAGGGCGACGGCCGGACCTACGGCCACCCGATCGTCCTGCGCCCGGTCTCCTCCGAGGACGCCATGACGGCGGACTGGTCGCGTCTGCCGTACGACGTCCTCGCGAAGATCTCGACCCGGATCACGAACGAGGTCGCGGACGTCAACCGGGTCGTCCTCGACGTGACGTCGAAGCCGCCGGGCACCATCGAGTGGGAGTAGACCCCAGGCCTTATGTGCGCTTGATCGTGCGCAGGGGTCCACCGGGCTTCCAGACCTGGACGACCAGGTACTTGTCGTCCTCCACGTAGGTCCTCACGACCTCGGTCAGCTCGGTGCGGAAGAGGTGGAACGGCTCCGGCGGTTCCACCTCTTTGCTGTACGCCGCCTTCGCCTCGCCGTCCTCGACGCCGATCGCGCCCCCGCTGATCCGCACGTCACCGCCTCCCATGGCGGTGCCCGGCCCCGGATTCGCCTGGAGCGCGAAGCGCGGGTCGCGGTTCAGGTCGAGGGCCTTGAGCGAGCCCGGCATCATGCCGAGCCACAGCTCACCGTCGAGAAAACGGACCTCGAGGCCGGTGGTGCGCGGCGACCCGTCCTTGCGCAGGGTGGCGAGAACGTGGTGCGTGAAGGCCCCGAAGCGTTCCTCGACGGTCCGGGCCAGATCCGGTTCGGCGGCGCAGAAAGCCGCCCAGTTCACTGTCATACGGCGAGTGTGACGCCGATACCCGACATCTTCTGTCGGGTATTCGCGGGGGCGCGCACACCCGGTCCGCGCGCCCCCGCAACGGTTGCGCGCGTCATCTTTACAGAACATCTCTGTTCTCCTGGGCTGACCGACGGTAACTTCCGCCCCGTAGAGCAACCCAGTGCTGGAGGACACATGCACGGGACCCCCGGGACCGGGCCCACCCCGCCGCCCGCCCTTCCCAGCGACCGGCTGCGGTTCGCGATGCCGCCGATGCACGACTCGCTCGACGACGAGCGCCGGCATCGCAAGGAACGGCTCGCGGGCGCGCTGCGGATCTTCGGGCGGCTCGGCTTCGAGGACGGCGTCTCGGGGCACATCACCGCGCGTGACCCCGAGTACAGCGACTGCTTCTGGGTCAACCCGTTCGGGATGCCGTTCAAGCACGTCACCGTGAGCGACCTGGTGCTCGCCAACTCGGACGGGCAGGTGATCGAGGGGCGCTACCACGTCAACCAGGCGGCCTTCACCGTCCACGCCCAGGTCCATGCGGCCCGTCCGGACGTCGTGGCCGTCGCCCACTGCCACTCGGTGCACGGCAGGGCCCTGTCCGCGCTCGGCGACCTCCTGGACCCCATCACCCAGGAGAGCTGCGCCTTCTACGAGGACCACGCCCTCTACGACGCCTACACCGGTGTCGCCGTCGACGCCGAGGAGGGCCGCCGTATCGCCTCCGCGCTCGGCTCCCGCAAGGCGCTCGTGCTGCGCAACCACGGGCTGCTGACCGTCGGCGACTCGGTGGACGCGGCGGCCTGGTGGTTCGTGTCCATGGAACGCTCCGCCCAGGTGCAGCTGACCGCCAAGGCCGCCGGACGCCCCCTCCTCATCGACCACAGGGCGGCGGTGGCGACCCGCGAGCAGCTCGGCGGCGACCTGGTGGCATGGATCAACTACCAGCCGCTGTGGCAGGACATCAGCCGCAGCGAGCCGGATCTGCTCAGCTGACGGTTTCAGAAGCCTCTGACGGTTTCAGAATCCTCGCAGTACGGCCGCCTTGGTCATCGCGAACTCCTCGTCCGTGAGGACCCCCTCCCGGTGCAGCTCGCCCAACTCGCGCAGCCGCCGCAGGAGTACGTCGTGGTGGTCGGCCGCGGGCGGCACGGCTGCCGTCGGCGGCCGTCGCTCCGCGTACTGGCCGCCGTCGCGGGTGGACGGATGCGGCAGGCGCGCGGTGATCGCGGTGGCGACCAGCGCGGTGAGCAGGTCGCGGCGGGCGCTGCCCCACAGGTCCAGTGCGTACGGGTCCTTCTCCGGCGGCAGTTTCGAGAACACCGTCTCGCGGGTCACGAAGCGCAGGAAGCCGTCCTCGTAACCGGAGTTGGGCAGCCACTCGACCTGCACGAGGTCGCCGACGGCGATGATCCGCGGCCCGGTCGCCCGCTTGACCCGGTCGGAGGTGTCGGCCCAGTCGATGCGCACCTGGGTGCCGTCGAAGGAGACGGTTCCGTCGGAGGAACGCACCGAGACCGGGACGGGCGGCCCCGGCAGCAGATACGCCTTGGTCGGCTCCTTGGGGATCTGGTCAAGGAGCAGGGCCCGGCGGATCTCCTCGGCGACGTACTCGGCGACCCCGGCCCGGTCCACGTCCACCACCAGCCGGTACGGGTCGGCCGGATCCGGCAGCCGCCCGCCGGTCGCCTGGAGCAGCGGGTCGGCGCCCTCGCGCAGCCGTATCCGCAGCCGTCCGCGCTTGCGTTCCGGTTCGAAGACCACGCCCGCCACGGCTTCGAGGGGCACCGCGACCTCCCCGTACGTCTGCCGGAACAGCGGCACGGAGCGGTGGAGACCCGGCGTGATCCTGACCGTGGTGCCGTCGAAGGCCCAGGTCCCGTCCCGCTGGATGATCTCGGCCATAGGGAAATTCTCGCAGCCGGGTCAACATGATGGCCCCACTTCACCCCGGGCTGACCAGACCTGCCGGGCGGGGGTGGGGTGGCGTAGGGCACAATTCGCTGTCATCACACGGGTGTTGCGGGGCGTCGGCCGACTGCTGGACAGGGCCGCCGGCCGTAGGGGTTGCGGGGAAGGCGGGCGGCGGGCGTGGCGGTGCAGGAGGCGAGAGGCGGCGCGGACGCGGGCGCCCGCAGAGGTGCGCACGGCGGCGGCTGCACCTGCGGGGACTGTCCGCACGGGGCGCGCGAGGGACACCGGCGCGCGGTCGCCGAATTCCTGCTGATGCGCGACGGTTTCGCGGCCGGGAAGGGGCTGCCCGCCGCGGTGGCGCACTCGGCCTCGGCCTCCCGCCAGTGGGTCTCGGAGGAGCTGACCCAGTCCGCGGAACTCGTCGCCGAACGCGGCCGCGCCGAGGGCGAGGCCTGGCTGGCCCGGCTGTGGCAGCGGACGGTGAGTGCGGTGTGGGCGCTGGTGGTGCTGTTGCTGCTGGTGCAGTCGCTCACGGCCATCGGGGCGGGCTGGACGACGGCACGCACGGCGGGTCTGCTGGCGGCCGTGATCGTGGGCGGTGTGCTGACCGCCGCGTCCTGGTTCCACCGTGCGCGGGGCGGCGTGCTCGCTCCCCTCGTCGGCGAGGACAACCGCCTGTCCACCTCCCGCACGGTGGCGGCGGCCTGGGTGCTGTTCGTCACCTACGCCGTACTGCTCCTGGCCGGCCGTCTGGCCGCTGCCTCCGACCACGCGGAGCGCGACGCCCTGATCTCCGGTCTCGAACTCGCCCGCGGCGCCGGTGTCGTCACCGTCCTCGCCGTGGTGTGCGGCATCGCGGTGCTGGTGCGGCGCGTGGTGGGGCTGCGGGTCCTCGGCCAGCGGCTGCAGAAGGTACGGGCGGACCGGCCCCGGGCGGCCGACCTGCTGACCGACGACTCGGGGCGGGGCACCTTCGCCGACATCCAGTACGTCGTGATCAGCACCGTCGCCGTCCTGTTCGCCGCGGTACGGCTGGCCCGCCGCCCGGACCAGCTGCCGGACCTTCCGTGGGGTCTCGCGGTGGTGGTGCTGGTGTCGGCGGCGACCTATGTGGCCGGCAAGTACGCGGAGGGCGGCCGCCCGGTGATCCTCTCCGTGGTGCGCGCCCGCGAGGCCGGCGACCTCGACGCCCCCATCCGCACGGGCGACGACATCGAGATCCGCGGCGCGGGCTTCGTCCCGCCGGGCGCCCAGGGCGCCGACCGGCTGACGAGGATGGTGGTCCGCATCGGCACGGTGAACGTCCATGTGCCCCTCGTCCCGGTGACCGGCGGCTTCAGCAATCCGACGGACGCGGCCCTGACCGTGCCCGTGCCGGCGGAGGTGGAACCCGGGAGGGTCGAGGTGCAAGTAGTCACGGCAGCGGGGGTAGAGACGAATAGGTATGCGATTGATGTGACGGACTGAACTGATCCTTGCGGACTGAATGGGACACCCCTCTCGACGCGGGGCACCGGCGCTGAAATCGGCACGAACGCGTTGAGCGCACCGTCCTTGACGTACGTATCGTCTTGTGAGGGTCCCGGCACCGCGGGCGAGAGGCGACAGCGATGACTCACGGCATGCGCACGGACACGCACACCCCGTACCTCGACGGCGACCGGAGCTGGCGCGACTCCGCCACCCGATACGCCCTCCTTCCGCTCCGCGTCTTCCTCGGCGTCACCTTCATCTACGCCGGGCTGGACAAGCTCACCAACAGCGCGTTCATGAAGGACTCCGGGGCCGGCTCCATCGGCGAGATGATGCGCAACGTCCGCGACTCCTCCGCCATCCCGGCCATGGTCGACCTGGCCCTGAAGAACCCCGTGGGCTTCGGCTACGCCATCGCCCTGGGTGAGTTGGCGGTCGGCATCGGCACCCTGATCGGCCTGTTCGCGCGCCTGGCAGCGCTCGGCGGCGCACTGATCTCCCTCAGCCTGTGGCTGACCGTGAGCTGGGCCTCCGACCCGTACTACTACGGCAACGACCTCGCCTACCTGATGGCCTGGCTCCCCCTCGTCCTCGCGGGCGCCGCCACGTTCTCCCTGGACGCCGCACTCCGCGCACGGCGCAGGCAACGGGCGGCAGGTTACCGGTAGCTCCTGGTCGGCGGGGGCTACCGGTCGCGAAGCCCTCCGACACGACCTGGGCCCGCGCCGCCGCCTCGGAGTCCGGTGTCATGTCTCCGGACGTGGAGGCCGCGCGCCTCGCGTGCCTGGACCTGCCCCTCGGCGACGAACGCCGCCCCGCCCCTGGTTGTGTCTGTGGGTTTGGCGGCTGTGCCGTCCGTGCGTCCGGGTGGTGTCTGTGGGCGTGTAGCTGGCGCGGCGCTCGCCCTGGACGTGTCTCTGGGCCCGGCGGCTGCGCCGTCCGTGCGCCCCGGTCGTGTCTGTTGGCGCGCAGCAGGCCCCGCCCGCGTGCCCGGACACGCCGCTGGGTGGGGAGGCTGCCGCGCCGTCCCTGTCCCGGGTCATGCCTCCCGGCGTGGAGCCGCCGCCATCCCAGGGGCCCGAGTCAGGTTCCCGGTGCATCCAGCTGTGCCTCACTCGTCGCCTTTCCGGAGGTCACCGCCCGGCGCCGCCGTATGCCCCGGGTCAGTGCTCCCACCGCACCGGCCAGGCAGAGGCCGCCCGTGACGACCGGGATCACCGCGAACCATGGTGTCTCCCACAGGCCGCCCGCGTCACCGGCGTAGAGGGCGCCCCCGAGGGCGAGGAAGACACCGGCGACCAGCCTCCCCGGCTGGAACTCATGACGCAGCACGGCTCACCTCCGCCTGTCCGAGACCGACCTGGAGCTCGAGGTCGAGCGTGCCGGTGTTCTTGCCGCCCGACACCGGCGACAGGGTCAACTCCTTGTGCTTGCCCGGCTCCACGTCCACGTCTCCCGGCTTGTCGCCCGGCAGTTGGATGTCGCCCACCCCCACGTCGATGCTCAGCTTCACGGTCACGTCCTTCGGAACGATCACCTTCAGCCGGCCCATGCCGACGTCGGCCCTCGTGCTCACCGTCTGCCCCCTGGCCGGGTGCAGCCGGCTCAGGTCCAGGGTGCCGACGCCACTGCCGACGTCGTACTTCTCCTGCACGTCCGTCACCGCGGCCGGCTGCCAGGTCGTGCGTATCCAGTGCGTGCCGACGTCCTTGGGCAGGGCCGCAGAGCCGGCCAGCAGGGCCGCCGTGATGATGGCGAGAAAGACCGACCCCGCCCCCGTACGCCCCAGGAATGCGCTCACCGCGATGCCCAGACCGAGGACCAGGAGCGCACAGGACAGACCTGTCTGCAGGCTGGTGCCGAGCGCGTGGTCGTCCCAGGTCAGCCCCGTACCGAGGCCACCCGCGAGCAGGGCGAGCAGGAAGACCCAGCCGCCTATCCAGCGGGGGCCGCGCGGTCTGGGCGCCGGGGGGCGTGGTGTGCGGATGTCCGCGCGGTTGGTCCAGGACGTGCCGAGGCTGATGTTGACCGCCGCCGCGATGTCCCGGTCGCGGGAGTCCCAGGGGCCCCACAGATAGCCGGTGCCGCCGACGTGCGTGCCGTCCTTGACGATGGGGTCGCGCCACCAGGAGGGGTAGGCGGCGGGCACCGGCGGTGCCTGTGCCTCCGGCGGGGCGTCGGCGACGGCCTGCGCGGCCAGCGGGTCGGGGTCGGGGGCGCCGCGCTGCCGCGACCAGTACCCGGCGCCCGCGAGGAGCAGGGAGAGGACGACGGCGAAGGCCAGCACCCCGCCGTTCTTCAGCAGCGACAGGAACACCCCGCAGCCGACCAGCGCGAACATCACCGCGGTCAGCGCCTGGCCGTCGACGCGGCCGGTGAACAGCTTGCGGACCTCGTTCTCCTCCTCGTCCTCGTACGGGATGAGGAGCCAGGCGAAGCCGTAGAAGAGCAGGCCGATACCGCCGGTCGCGGAGAGCACCGCGAGCGTGATCCGGAAGATCACCGGATCCATGTCGCACTGCCGCCCGAGCCCGGCACAGACCCCCGCAAGCACCTTGTACCGGCGGTCGCGGCGGAACCTGCGGGGAGCCTCGGTGGCCTCCGCGCCCGCACCCCCCTCTTCCTGCGCGCCTTCCTGCGCGCCCGCACCCCGCTCTTCCCGCGCGCCCGTCCGCCCGTGCGCGCGCGGTCCCGCGCCCGCGTCGGCAGGGGCGCCGACGCCCGGGGCCGCTCCCGCACCGGGCCCCGCCCCGGCGGCGGGTGCGGCATCCGCGGCGGGCGCGGCATCCTGCGGCCCGGCGCCCGGAACGGGGCGCGGGCCGGAGCCGGGTCCCGGACCCGTCGCGGCGCGCTCGTGATCTGTCATGTGTCCATGGTGACGGCCGAGCCGCTCCGACG
>Ga0105246_10000682_pt1 | contig 19060 bp, 11 predicted proteins | sample KBSM64metaG_FD_99694 | JGI IMG/M metagenome (GOLD analysis project Ga0105246, IMG submission 99694) | Miscanthus rhizosphere microbial communities from Kellogg Biological Station, Michigan, USA - KBS M6-4 metaG | ecosystem: Host-associated > Plants > Roots > Rhizosphere > Soil | place... | reverse complement strand
CTTGACAAAACGAACCATATAGGTTATATGAGCGCCCGTCAGCCGGACCTCAACGGCTGACCGCGGCGGGTGCGGGAGGCGCGAGAGGCCTTCGTTCTTCCTCGTCTCCCGCTTCGGCCGGCGCTCATGCACCGGGCGCGGGGAGGAGCCCTGGTGCGGCTCCTCAGAAATTCCGGGATATGTCCCGGCGGTAAGGCGCCGCTTGCGAGCCCGACCCGTCGCCGCCCCGCGTCCCAGGGCCGAGCCGATGAGAAGACGCGTGTCGCTCCCGGCCGTTCGCACTAAAAGGACACGCGAAGCCACGCCCGTACGGCTTTCGGGTACACAAACGAGCGCCGGCCGGACCCGTCCGCCCAATAGCGTTTCACCCTGGCGTAAAGTCCGCGCTCGCCGGCGGATGATCGGGCGCGTCTCGATCCGGCTTGGCGCCTGGACCCCGGACGCGCATTGCGGGCGCCGAAAGGAGAGCGGCCCGGGATCGCTCCCAGGCCGCGTCGTCGTGCTCGTCCCGCTGCAATCAGCCGCCGGTGGTTGCGGCCGTCGATCCGCCGATCTTCGCTTTGAACTCGCTCGCGGTGATGCCGATCATCAGGCCCTTCTCATCCTTGGCGAACGAATTGAGGGCCAGTTTCACCTTCTTTCCGTCGGTAAGGAGGACAACGCCGTTGTCGACCAGCTTGTCGACGGTGCCGATCGGCACGCCCTCGCTGTCGCGAACCTGCGCACCGGGATTCATGTCCGCGGCCGTCGCGGCGACGATTTCCGGTTCCTTCGGCGGGACAGGAACCGAACTCCCGGCGATGGCAGTCTGGAATTCGGCCGCGGTGATCCCGATCATCAGACCCGCCTTGTCCTTTCCGAACGCGTTGATCGGCAGCTTGGCCAGCTTGGTTCCGGCCATGACCACGGCGTCGTCGCCGTCGAGCCTCTCAATAGTTGCGACCTGGACGCCCTTGACGTCGCGGACCACCATGCCGGCTTGAATGTCCGCGGCCGTTGCCGGCACGGCGGACGGCTTCTTCTTCGTCGGCTGCGTCAGATCGCGGCTCTTGTTGGTCACCTTCACGCCGCGGCCCGCGAGCGTGTTGTAGTCCGAGTCCAACTGGCGGTTGGAAGCCGCAACATCCTGGGACCGCGGCCCGCCTGTCGGCACCGATCCGGCAGGGGGGCCGCCCGCCATCTGGGCGCTTGCCGCACTCGCCAGCGCGAGAGCCGTGCCGCCCACTGAAACGAGGATCACGCGAATGATTCTATTGGACATTGTCTTGACCTCTTGAACGGGAACGCGCTGCCATATAGGACTTATCATATAAAACCTATCAGATAAGCCCTTCGTGTCCAGCCGCAACGTTCAGCCTTGCACGATCCGCCCTTAACCCGCACTTTACCACCTGATCGGGGGCAGTAATTGGTTGGCGCTGCAGGATGAGCGAGGACTTGTTCGCGATCGCCGCGGAGGCGCGGCTTTCGGGCGGCCACATCGATGGGCGGGTCCCCTATCTCACGATCGACGGCATTTTCGCCAATCCGTCGGCCGTTCGCGCCGCTGCTCTTGCGCTTCCCTATTCCCAGGGCACCGCGCATTACCCCGGGCGGGTGGCACGATGCCCCCCCGGCGACGCGTCCCTGATGCAGTTCCTGCAAAAGCTCGTCGAACTCGTGACCAACCAGTATCTCCCGCACCTGCCGCCCGCGCGAAACGGCGAAACGCTGTCGCGGGTACGCGGCGTCGACACCGACTTCGCCATCACGGACAAACATCCATCGGAACTAAGCGCGCATCAGCGCGCCCCGCACATCGACGCGGTTCCGGTGTTCGGACTCGTCTACCTGAACGATCCGCCGCGCGGAGGAACGCTGTTTTTCAGACAGCACGGACACCCCGCCGGCGCCGACTTCCGATCCGGCTATCCTCGATCCGACGAACAACTGGAGGTCTGCGGGCATATCGAAGGCCGTTTCAACCGGCTTGCGATCTATCCCGGATTCGTCCTTCACTCGGGCGAGATCGAGGGCGATTGGATCGAAAACGATGACCGCTTCACCTATCCCCGGCTGACTCAGCGGATCATGTTCTTTTTCTGATGATGGAGGCTCATCCATGAGCGAAGGCGCGCCTATTCGGCGCATTGTGATCGTCGGCGGCGGGACCGCGGGCTGGATGACCGCGGCGGCGCTCGCGCGATTCGTTGGCGGCCCCAGCGGCCGCCGAATCGTTCTGGTGGAATCCGATGCGATCGGGATCGTCGGCGTCGGCGAAGGAACCATCCCGCCGATAGTGGAATTCAACCATCAACTCGGCATCGACGAGGCCGAATATCTTCGCGCCTCGCATGCGACCTACAAGCTGGGCATCGAGTTCGTCGATTGGACCGAGCCCGGTCAGCGCTATTTCCATCAGTTCGGCGAGATCGGCCGGCCGCTCAACGGGCTTCCGTTCCACCAGGCCTGGTTGAAGTACCGCAATCGCCCTTCGGTCGGGCCGCTTGCCGCCTATTCGATGTCCGCGGTGGCGGCCGCCAACCACCGCTTCGCGCATTCTTCCCGAGAGGCCGCTTCAGCGCTGTCGCAGCTTGCCTACGCCTTCCACTTCGACGCGTCCGCTTACGGCCAATACCTGCGCGGCTTTGCCGAGAAGCTGGGCGCCGAGCGGATCGAAGGGAAGATCGTCGAGGTCGAGCAGGATGGCGAGACCGGTTTCGTGACTGCCGTCAGGCTCGACGATGACCGGCGGGTACGCGGCGACCTGTTCATCGATTGCTCGGGATTCCGCAGTCTGCTGCTTGGCGGGAAGCTGGGCGTGAATTTCGAGGATTGGAGCCGATGGCTGCCGTGCGACAGGGCCTTCGCCGTACCTACCGAGCGCGACGGGCCGTTGCTGCCCTACACGCGGTCCACCGCCCATTCAGCCGGATGGCAGTGGCGCATCCCGCTGCAGCACCGGACCGGCAACGGCCATGTCTACTCTAGTGCACACATGGCCGACGACGAGGCTCAGCGTATCCTGCTCGATACGCTGGATTCCAAGCCGCTTGCGGAGCCGCGGCTGATAAAGTTCCAGGCTGGGCGGCGCGCGAAGTCGTGGGAGAAGAACGTCATCGCGATCGGCCTCTCCGGCGGATTCCTGGAGCCGCTGGAATCGACCAGCATCCATCTCATCCAGCATGCGGTGCAGAAGCTGCTCGCCCTGTTTCCGGGGCCTGGCATCAGCCCGGTCGAGCGCGATGAGTTCAACCGTGCGATGGTGAACAGCTACGAACCCGTTCGCGACTTCATCATCCTGCATTACCACGCCACGCGGCGGACCGGGCCGTTCTGGGACCACGTCCGGACGATGGATCTCCCCGACACGCTCAGGCACAAGATCGAGCTGTTCAGACAGCACGGCCGCGTATTCCGTTACGATAATGAACTGTTCGACGTTCCGAGCTGGGTCGCGGTGATGCTTGGCCAAGACGTCCTGCCCGGAAGCGTCGAGCCGCTGCTCGACTCCATGCCCGAGCCCGAGGTGCTCCGCGCCATCGCCGAGCTTCGCAGCGGGTACGAGCAAACTGCTTCCAAGCTCCCGCTGGCCAGCGAGTATATCGAGCGGATGGCTGCCGTTTAGCCGACAGTCCATTTGGGAGCTCTGCCGGGTCTGCCGCTGATGGGGGCATTTGACCCGAAGCTCCTCATGCGGTGACCGTTTGCCGGGCCGCGCAGCAGTGCTGGATGAATTCGCCATGCGAGGGAAGCGACTCCGCACGCCGCTTGATCGCATCGCGGATCCTGGCCATCGTCAGCTGTAGTTCGTCGTCTGACAGCGCGTCCGCAATCGGGTGATAGGATTGCGGTGTAAGCCCCTGGCCGTAGAGGATCGCGAACCAGCTTGTTTCCTTGAACAGCTCGTCCGGCGCGATGTACATCTCGCCACGCTCGCGAAATAACGAAAGCTTGTCCGCCAGAGCGTCCGGAATGCTCATTTCGCGGCAGTATTGCCAGAAGGGCGTGTCGGCGCGCTCGGTCACCTTGTAATGCGCGATGAGGAAATTTCGGATGTGATCGTAATTCCCGTCCATTTCGCGATTGAATTGATCGACAATCACCGGATTCACCTGGCGGTGCGGGAACATGTGAAGCAGCTTTAGGATCGCGACGTGGATCAGATGGATGCTTGTCGATTCGAGCGGCTCGAGAAATCCCGATGAGAGGCCCACGGCAATGCAGTTCTTGACCCACCCCAGGCGCCGCTTGCCGGCTGTGAAGCGGAGGATCTTGGGGTCCGCCAACGGCTTCCCGTCGAGCCTTTCGAGCAACAGCCGCATCGCCTCGTCTTCGGAGATGTAGGCGTCACAGAAGACATAGCCGTTGCCTGTCCGGTGCTGCAGCGGAATGTGCCATTGCCAACCGGCTTCGCGTGCCGTGGTGCGGGTGAAGGGCGTCGGCTCTTCGACAGTTTCGCACGGGACCGCGGCCGCGCGATTGTTGGGCAGCCATTTGCTCCAGTCATCGAAGCCGGCTTTGAACGCACCCTCGATCAAGAGTCCGCGGAAGCCCGAACAGTCGACGAAGAAATCGCCAGCGATGCGGCTGCCGTCGGCTAGTGTGACGGCTTCGAGATAGCCGGTCTCACCGTTCTGTTCGAAGTCGACGACGCGTCCCTCGCGGCGAACAACGCCGCGGCGTTCTGAATAGCGCCGGAGGTATGCCGCATAAGTCGCAGCGTCGAAATGATAGGCGTAGTTGACCCGCGGCAACTGTGCGTCGCCGGATGAAGTCCGCCCGAACTTGCCATGACGCGCGGCTTCGGCCTCAGCGCTGAAGTGCGAACAATCGGGATCGCCACCCGACTGCATCCATCGCAGCCAGTAATTCGTGAAGGTGACGCCGCCTTTGACCGCCGCGCCATAACTGCCGAACGGGTGGAAATAGCGGCTTCCGGGCTTGCGCCAGTCGACGAACTCTATGCCCAGCTTGAAGGTGGCGTTCATCTCCCGGACGAACTCGTCCTCGTGGATGCCGAGCATTTCGTTGAATTGCTTGATCGGCGGAATCGTCGCCTCGCCAACGCCGACGGTCCCGATTTCCTCTGACTCGACGAGCGTGATGGACCGATTGTGAGTGCCGATCACCTTGGCGAGCGCAGCCGCGGTCATCCACCCCGCCGTTCCGCCGCCGACGATCACGATATCGCGGATGGGCTCAGGCATCATGCGCTACCTCCGTTAGCTCTGGGGCCGGCGAACAGCTTAGAAACTGATCGATGGTGGGCATTGCGCCGACGAGCTCGACAATGTCCTGCAACCTCCTGTTCACCGCCGCGATCTGGTCCTGATCGGATACCGCATCGACGCGCGGATCGTAACTCTGCGGGATCAGGCCATGACCGATGAACAGGCTTTCCCAATCATGCTCCTGGAATGTCTCGTCGTCGTAAAGCGGAATGCGGCCGCGCGCGGCAAAAATGTCCAGTTTGCGCTGCAGCGTTTGCGGAGCGGCCGTATCGCGGCAGCGGTCCCACAGCGGATCATCGAAGCGCCGGTTGAGCTTGTAATGGGCTGCCTGGAAGTCACGCAGATTGACCGCCGTCCTGCGAATGATCTCATCGTACAGTTCGGCTTCGGGGAAAGCCGCGGCTTCGACCGGAAACAGGGTCATCAGGTGCGAGATGCACGTATGCGCGATGTGCAATTGCGCGGCGTCGAGCGGATCCAGCGAGAAAGCGGATTCGCCCACGGCCACGCAATTTCCAACCCACGTGCGCTGGCGGATGCCGGGAGCGAGGTTCGAGACTACCGCTTCGCCGGCGATCGGCAAACCGGCGAGCACCGGCAGTTTATCGAGAAGGTCTTTAGCTGAAATCTCGCGGCTGTCGAAAACGGCAGCGATCGCGGTTCTGTCCTGCAGCGGGAAAAGACCGACCCAACCTTGCCCGAACGCGGAGATCTGGCTGAATCCCGGATAAGGCCGGAGCGCGTTTCCCGACGCCAGCAGCATTCGGTCGCAGGGCAGCCATTCGCGCCAGGATTCGAATTCCGTACCGGGCATGCGTCCGATCAGGACGGCTTGTGGCCCGGAAGCGTCGACGAACAGATCGGCCTCGATGCGCTCGCCATCCGCGAGGACAATAGCGGAGATGAAGTCGCCGTCACGTTCGACATCGGCGATCGTCGCGGACTTCGACTCCACGCCGCCGCCCGTCACGAAGTGTTTGAGCAGGGCCGTGTAGGCGGCCGCATCCAGCCCATATCCATACGCCGAACGCAGCTCGGCTCGTTCAGTCGGGATAGGAACGCGGCCGGCCTTGGCGGCCATCGCTCCAGGTGAGAAATTCTCGAATGCCGTGCGCAATCCCTGCTGCCGGCCCTTGATCCATAATTGCGAGAAGGAGAGGTCTCCACCGCCGACGGGCGGCGAGTCGTCATGCCCGCGAATGAACGGCGCCCCCGCGCCGGACCAGTTGGAAAAGCGCTGGCCCGCTACCGGCACCGCCTTGCAGACGCTGAACAGCAGAGCTTCGTCGAGACCGAGACGGTTATGCAATCCGGCCAGCGGAGGTAGGGTCGAATAGACGTCGACCGGCCGCAAATGACTCGGAAGTTCGACGACGCGCAGCCGGACGCCTCTTCCGAATGAACTGTATATCGCAGCGGCGGTCATCCAGACGGGTGCGTCGGCGCCGACGACGACTACCTGCTCCACGCGCCGCTTCATGGCCGCGCTTCCACGGCCGCGGCCGATTGCGCGTTGCAGTAGCGATCGATGAAACGATCGTGCGGCAGCATTTCCTCCGCCCTGTCGCGAAGGTCGCTGCGAAACTGATCCATCTGGGCGACCAGCTTCTCGTCCGGGGTCGCGTCGGCAAGCGGACTGTAGCTTTCCGGTATCAATCCTTGCCCGGTGAACACGCTGAGCCAGCTGATCGGAGTGAAAAGACCCTCCCTGTATCGCTCGATAATGCCGCTATGCCGAAAGAGCTCGATCTTGCGCGTCAGGCTGTCCGGCACCTCCATCGCGGCGCAGTAGCGCCAGATCTCGGCATCGTCGCGGCTGGTGAGCTTGTAATGGAGGATCAGGAAATCGCGGATTCGCTCATATTGCAGGTCCATCAGCCGGTTGAACTCGTCGCGCAATCGCGGATCGACGGTCTTGCTGGGCAGCAACGGTATGAGCTGCATGATGGCAATCTGGACCAGGTAGATGCTGGTCGACTCGAGCGGTTCGAGAAATCCGCTGGCGAGGCCCACGGCGACGCAATTGTTCTTCCAGTTGACGACGCGCCGCCCCGACTGGAACTTGAGCAGCCGGGGTTCGCCGACGGCTTTGGTCTCGAGGCTCCGCAGCAGCGAACTGGCCGCTTCGTCATCGTCGATGAAGTGGCTGGAAAAGACGTAGCCGTTCCCGGTGCGATGCTGCAGCGGGATCCGCCAGCGCCACCCCGCCTCCATGGCGGTCGAGCGCGTATAGGGTGAGAGCTCGTCGCGCTCGCTGGGAACGGCCAGGGCGCGATCGCACACGAGCCACTTCGACCAGTCCTCCCAGCCGGCGCCCAGCGTCTCGCCCAGGAGGAGCGAACGGAAGCCCGAGCAATCGATGAACAAGTCGCCGGAGATCGTCTCGCCGGACTCGAGTTCGAGCGAGCTGATGTCGCCCGTTTCGGGGTCCTGAGCTACCCGTTGCACCTTGCCTTCGGTTCGGATGACCCCGCGACCTTCGGCGAGGCCGCGGAGGTAGCGCGAATAGAGCCCGGCATCGAAATGGTAGGCGTAGGTGTAAGCCGAATTGATTGCCGGCCGGTGCGCGTCAGGCAATTCAAACCGGCAGCTGCGCGCTGCCTGCGCTGCGAACGAATAATCCTCGATGTCGGAGTTCAGGCCCAACTGCCGGGCGCGCACCCACAGGTGGTGGAAGATGTGCGCCATGTTGGCTGGGCCATGGACGCCGAACGGATGGATGTATCGGGAGCCCTCGAAGCCCCAGTCGACGAACTCGATGCCGAGCTTGAATGCGGCCTGGGTCGCCCGCATCATCTCGGCCTCGTCGACGCCGATCGCGTCGTTGAAGTTCTTAATCTCCGGAAATGTCGCCTCGCCGACGCCGACGATGCCGATCTCTTCGGACTCGACAAGCCTGACGCGGCAGCGGCCCGGCGGGATCAGGGAAACGAGCCCCGCTGCCGCCATCCACCCGGCGGTTCCTCCGCCAAGGATCACGATATTGAGCGGTTCGTTCACATCGAACTCCGTCTCACGGCCGCTGTCGATTCGCTCGGTGGCTGGGCCACCGTCCTAAGAAAAAGGGCGGCGCCCGCAAGAGCGCCGCCCCTTCTTTACGCGAAGTCTCGCTTACATCTTCCAGCGGATACCGAAGGTCACTCGCCGATCCTGGCGGAACCACGAGTTGTGCGCGAGGTAGATTTTCCCTTCAGGACTCGTCGCGTCGGTCAGCTGCTGCAGAGTCTTGGTCTGCGTGTTCAGCATGTTGCTGCCTTCCAGACTCATCTCGATGTTATCGTTGACCTTGTACCTGATCGAACCATCGAGATAGCCGGCCGCCGCATTCCATACCGGCAAGCCGACGCAGCAATCGGAGGCCGTGATCAGATATTTCGACCGCCAGTTATAGGCCAGGCGGAACGAGACCGGGAGATCCGGCGTCTCGTAGAGACCGACCACGTTGAACGAATACTTCGACAGGCCTTCGAGCGATCCCGGGTTGAGGGCCGGGACGAACACACCGCCCGCGATCGGGAAGAATGTGCTCAGGTTGGCGTTCGGGACGCTCTTGTTCTTCAGATAAGTGAAGTTCGTCTGGATGCCAAAGCCGTCGAAAGGCTTCGGAAGGAAGGTGAAGAAGGTGTTGTACGCGACTTCCGCACCGTAGATCTTCGCTCCCTTGCCGTTGGCCGGACCGCTGACCTGGACCGTCCTCGTCACCCCGTTGTTGGTGAATTCCGCGGGGAACAGGCCGGACTGGATGTAGTTCTTGAACGTCTTGTAGAACACATCGAAGCTGAACATGCCGGCGCCGCTGAAATAGTGTTCAAGCGAGGCGTCAAACTGCCAGGCCGTCGCAGACTTCAGGCCAGGGTTCGTTGCAGTCGCAGTGTATTTCGGTTCCAGACCGATGATGTTGCCTTGCGCATCCTTGACCCACCTTGGGTCATTCGGGTTGTTGGCATCCGGAAGAGTCTGGCTGATACTCGCATAATTCTTCAGGAGTCCGATATCCGGCCTCGACATCGCCTTGGACGCTGCCAGGCGAAGCAGCCACTGCGGCGAGAAATCGAAGCGCAGGTTGAAGCTCGGCAAGAAATTGTGATGCGTAAAGCTTGACGCCATTGGCGTGGCCGAGCCCTGACCCCCGGCGAACTTCTGATCGTCGGGAGTCAGAAAACAGACCGCATCGAAGGCCGGCGGGTCATTTGGCCCCAGAACCTTGTTGCCCGTGAGACCGCCCGGCACAAGCGGGGTTGGCGGGCAGACCGTCGACGGGTCCCTGATGCTCGCAACCGAAGGATAGACGGTGTAGCCGTTGCTCCGGTCCTTCGTTTCCACATAGCGCAGCCCGATGTTGCCGCTGATCTTGATGCCGCCCAGGTGGATGTTGTCGTTGCCTCCGAACTTGACCATCAGGTAGGCGGCTTTGGTCGTCTCGGAGATATCCGCGACCTCATCAGGGGCGTAGCAGCTGCCCGGAAGAACCACGTGGGAGCCCGGGTTCATCTCCGGCTGGCCGAGACGGTCGCAAATCGGCACGAATCCGGTGCCGATGCGGCCGACAATGTTCCCCGAAGCGTCCTTGACCGAACCGAGGTTTTCCGAAGCGAACTGGTCAAGGCGATGTGCCGTCAGGAAATCGAACGGGACAAACGGGAAGTTGCCGACGTTTCCACCGAAGAAAGGCGCCCCGAACTTCTCGACATCATAGTAGCCGACAGGATAGCCATTGAAGGTGGTCGTGTTGCCGCCGTCCACGCACGTGCCCGGCTGTGAATCCAGATTGTAGTAAAGATGCTGGCAACCGCCGCTCCAGTTGTTGCCGATATTGTTCCAGTTATAGGCGCTGGCCTGGACCACCTGATCGCGGTCGGAGTAGCGGGCGCCGAACTTGATCGTATCGATCCACGAATCCGGCAGGTCCCACTGGCCGTCCGCGCGGAATGCCCATTCCTTTCCGGCGTTGTCCTGCTGGTTATCGGCGAGGCTGCTGATCGTATAATTGTTGGGATTCTCGTAGCCGCCCGGCGAGAGGAAAATGTTGGTCGGCGGCTGCAGGCTGACAATTCGCGGCTGGCTGCCGAGTCCGCTCAATTCCGGATTGGCATAGGAGCCGAAGCTCATCGCAGCGTCGTAGAACTGCGCGGTCGAATCCACATACTGGCCGTCGAAATTGAAGTGCAGATTGTCCGTCGCGTCATACTTGAGATTGAACGCGGCTTCCTGCGTCATGCTGCGGCTTTGCTGGGTCCGGCTGGTCGTGCCGAAGCTGCTGCCGTGGACGTTGGCGCCGCCCGGGCAATAGGCGGTCGGGGCGGTTGCGTCGGTCGGATCAACCCCGGGGCTGTCAAAACCACCCCAGCCAAACGAATAATGGCTGCAGGTGTGGAGCATCGGCTCGCCGTTGGAGTTCAGCGCCGCCCCGGCGTCGCCACCCCACCACAGGCCGGTCGAATTGAACGTGCCATGGTCCATGAAACCGTTGCTGTCGAAGGTGAAATCGGGCGTACCCGCGGCCGGGAACGGAATGCCGTTTCCGCAGGTGTCGGGAGCCACATCTGAGGGAAGACAGGAATTGCCCGGCGTGAACCGGAATGATGCCGCGGGATCGCCCGGGAATCCAAACATCCCGACGCTGACGCCATGCTCGCGCATCGTGTTCTTGTAGACCGACCGGATATATTGCGCGGTCGCCAGCCATTTGCCGTCGTTGCTCTTCCACTGCGCCGCCGCGGCGGCGCCGGTGCGCGTGCGGGAGAACCGGTCATCGAGGTAGCTGAGGCTGCTCGGAATCACCACGGCGCCCGGGCCGAATATGCTCGTGGCGTTCTCGCTGCCCGGGATCATTCCCTGGGTAAAGATGCCGGCCCGATAGGACTGCAATCCCTGCGATCCGGTCTTGACCTGCGAATAGGCGACGTCGCCCATGAAGCCAATTTCACCGATCCCGGTGTCCCAGCGATTGCTGTAATACACGTTGGCGTCAGGCGTGATCTTCTTGCCGATGTCGCCGTAATTGGCCCTCACGCCAACCTGGACTAGTTGTCCGGCCTGGTCGAACGGGAGACGCGTACGGAGGTTGACCGAGCCGGCGATGCCGCCCTCGATCAACTCGGCGGTCTGGTTCTTGTAGACGTCGACACCGCCCAGCAGTTCGACCGGAACGTCGCCCCAGGAAAGCGAGCGGCCGCCGGTGGCGGAGAAAGTATCGCGTCCATTGAATTCGCTCCGCACCTGCGGAAGGCCGCGGACGAGGACGCCCGAAGGTTCGGTCGTGAAGTGCGCGGTGTCGGTGTTGATGGCGAACCGGCTGACGCTGATTCCGGGAACGCGCTGAAGAGCTTCGGCAACGGACTTGTCGGGGAAGGCGCCGATGTCGGTCGCGCTGATCGAGTCGATGACCGTGTCGGCGTTCTTCTTCCGTTGCTGGGCAGACTGAAGGGCCTGGCGGACGCCGCTTACGACGATCGTGCCATCGTCAGTCTTGGTGGTCGTCTTGTCATCGCCCTGCGCGCCACTCGCCGCGCCCTGCGCGTCATTGCTGGCGTCTTGCGCCGCAGCCGGCGCCGCCGCGAGCAAAGCGCCCATCGCCAACACAGAAGTACCAAGGGCCAGGCGCCCGAAATTCATCCTCATCCCACATTCTCCCCTAAAGGTATGTCCAAGGTCCACGCCTCTGTTCTCACCGGACGAACGTCACGGATCGAGGCTTCGAGATTGAGCTACCATTACTCTGAGTAATACGCTAGGCATTTATCATATTTCTTGGGCATAGAGACTTAAGTCCTCGAAAAACAGGGAAATTGGAGAGGCCAGCATGGAAACGGCAGTGACTCGGATGGCGACCGCAAGTTGCCAAAAGGCCACTAATGTGTCGTCGCCTGGCCATAGGCGGCCGCGATTTTGCGAGCGCTCCTCGGCGAGTCGCGGCGCCGAATCGCCCGCATCCGAAAGCCGCTGCACGTGGCTCTAGGCGAGACTGAATTGGCCGGTTCATTCGCGGGTCCGCGCACGGCAAGGAAAGCTGCGCTGCTCCGGTTCCTGATTTTGGTCGCGAGCCTTGTCGTCCCGAGCGCGAGCCTCGCCTCGGACGGCCAGGCTGAACCCTACGCCTGGCGCAACGCGACCGTCGGAGCGGGCGGCTTCGCTCCGAACATCGTTTTCAGCCCCGTCGAACCGAACCTCGCCTACCTGCGCACCGACATGGGCGGCGCCTACCGCTGGGACGCCGGCGAGCACCGGTGGATTCCCCTCCAGGACGGTACTCCGGTGGGAAGCTACATGGGTGTCGAAAGCGTGGCTCCGGATCCCGTCGATTCCGAGACGGTCTATCTCGCCGCCGGGATGGGGCAATGGGGCGAAGCGGCGATCTGGCGTTCGCACGACCGCGGGCGGACCTGGGCGGTTTTTCCAGTGCCGTTCAAGATGGGCGGCAACGAAGACGGCCGCGGCCTGGGTGAGCGGCTCGCCATCGACCCCAACCGCACCGTAACGCTCCTTTTCGGCTCGCGTCATGACGGGTTGCAGCGAAGCGACGACGCCGGGCACACCTGGAGCAAGGTTGCCGGCTTTCCCCATGCCGGGCTCGGCGCGCCGATCAACCGCGGCAAGGCGCACGGCGGCATCAGTTTCGTCCTGTTCGACCGCAGGAGCGGCAAGCCGGGCAAAGGCTCGCAAACGATTTACGCGGCGGTCGCCGATCCGGCCCGGCAGCACCTTTACCGCTCGTCGGACGGCGGCAAGAGCTGGAGCGCGGTTCCCGGCGGACCGGGGGCGAACATGCTGCCGGTAAAGGGCGCGCTCGACGACAAGGGCAACCTCTACGTCGACTACTGCACCGGGATCGGCCCCAACGGGATCGAGCACGGATCGGTCTGGCGGCTCGACACCCAGACCGGCGAATGGTCCGACATCACGCCCGACCGCACTTCCGAGGGCGGCTACATGGGCCTCAGCATCGATCGCCGGCAGCCGGGCCGGCTCGCGGTTTCGAGCGTCGACCGCTGGCACCCGGGCGACACGGCTTGGGTGAGCGAGGATTACGGCCGCAAGTGGCATGACCTCGGCCCGCGCAGCCGCCGCGACACGTCGGCCTCGCCTTTCCTCAACTGGGGCAAGCACAAGACCGAGTTCGGCCACTGGATCGCCGGCCTGGCCATCGACCCGTTCGCGGGCGGCACGATTGTCTACACGACCGGCGACACCGTCTACCGAACGGACGAGGCTGAAAAGTCCGGCGAGATCCTGTGGCGCCCGTGGGTGGCCGGGATCGAGCAGACTGCGGTAATCACGCTGATCAGCCCGAGCGGCGGCGCGCCGGTGATCTCCGGCTTCGGCGATCTCGCGGGCTTCGTCCACGACCGGCTCGACGTCTCGCCGGCGGGCATGCACCTCAATCCCGCGCTGACCAACACCAACAACCTCGATTACGCCGGCCTCGCGCCGCACATCGTCGTGCGCAGCGGCACGCGCCGCACCCAGCGGGCCGACGAAGGCGACGCCACGCTCGCCTGGTCCGATAACGGGGGTCATACCTGGCAGCCTCTTTCCGTCCCCGCGATGAGCGTGCACGGCGCCGCCCCGAGACGCTACGATCTTACCGGCGAGGCGCCGATCAGCGTTTCAGCCGACGGAGCGGTATTCGTCGTCGGAACCCCGGTGCCGATGGCGACACGCGATCGCGGGCGGACCTGGGAAACGCCCGTAGGCTTGCCGGCCGGCGCGCGGCCGATCGCCGACAAGGCCGACCCGAACCTGTTCTACGCCATCGATTTCGTCGAGAGCCGCCTCTACGTCAGCCGCGATGGCGCGCGGACCTTTGCGGCGGTCGCGGCGAACGGCCTGCCGACCCCGTTCGTCCGCGTCGGCAGGACCGACCGCGAGGCACAGCCGGCGCTTGTCGCGACACCGGGGTCGGCCGGCGACATCTGGTTTCTGTCGGGCTATCGCCTCTACCGAAGCGTGGACTCGGGCGGCATTTTCAAGCTCGCCAGTCTCGACGATATGGGCATCGAGCTATTCGGGCTGGGCAAGGCGGCGCCCGGTCGCCACGATCCGGCGCTTTACGCCATCGGCGAGAAAGCGAATCTGCCCGGCGTCTGGCGTTCGGATAACGGCGGCGCGAGCTGGGTGCGGATCAACGACGATGCGCACCAATGGGGACTGCGCTTCCGCGCGGTCTCGGGCGATCCGCGCCGCTATGGGCGGGTCTATATCGCAACAGATGGGCGCGGACTGCTTTACGGCGATCCGGCGGGGAACAAGGGAGAGGGACAATGACGATGCAAGCGAGCGACGAAAAGCGGCCGATAATGGCGATCGGCCTGATCGTCAGCCTGTTCTTCCTCTGGGGAATGGCCAACAACCTCAATGACGTGCTGATCCCGCACTTCCGGAAGGCTTTCACATTGTCGGACCTGGCCTCTGGCCTGGTTCAGTCGGCGTTCTATCTCGGCTATTTCCTGGTCGCGATCCCCGCTTCGCTATTCATGCAGCGCTTCGGCTACAAGCGGGCCGTGGTCTTCGGCCTGGCGCTTTACGGCGCTGGAGCGCTGTTGTTCTGGCCGGCAGCCGATGCCCGCAGCTATCAGTTCTTTCTCGGGGCGCTGTTCGTGATCGCTGCAGGGCTGGCCTTCCTCGAGACCGCGGCCAACCCGATGGTCGCGACGCTCGGAGCGCCCGAAGAGGCGGAGCGCCGCCTCAACTTCGCGCAAGCCTTCAATCCCCTCGGTTCGATCGCCGGTGTGGCGATCGGCCGAACTTTCATCCTCTCGGGCATCGAGCGGGCGCCCGACGAAATTGCAGCGATGAGTCCGTCGGCTGTTGACGCCTGGCGCGCGCACGAAGCGGCCGCGGTGCAACTGCCGTATTTCGTCATCGGCCTTGGCGTGCTGGTTTGGGCGCTGCTGATCGCGCTGACCCGTTTCCCGGCTACGGCCGACGGGCACGAGAGCGAAGCCGGTGTCGGCAACCTCGCGCGCTTCGGCGAGCTGTTCCGCCGTCCGCGCTATCTCTTCGGGGTGTTCGCGCAGTTCTGCTATGTCGGCGCGCAAGTCGGCGTGTGGAGCTTCACCATCCGCTACGTTCAGGCCGAGCTTCCGGGCACGCCGGAACGAACCGCGGCAGCCCTGCTGATCGTCGCGCTGGTGCTGTTCATGGCTGGCCGCTTTGTGGGCACCGCGCTGATGGGGCGCATCGCGCCGCTCAAGCTGCTCACGGTGTTCGGCCTGATCAACGCCGCGCTCGCCCTGATCGCGGTGGCGGCGGGCGGGCTCACCGGGGTCGTCGCATTGACGCTGACGAGCCTGTTCATGTCGATCATGTTCCCGACCATCTTCGCCGCCAGCCTGCGCGGGCTCGGCCCGCTGACCAAGGTCGGCTCATCACTGATTGTGATGGCTATCATCGGCGGCGCGGTGCTCACGGCGCTGATGGGCCTGATCTCCGACCTGAGCGGCGCCATCCGCCTGGCGATGATCGTGCCGTCTGCATGCTTCCTGGTCGTTGCCGGCTTCGCCTGGAGCCGCTACGCGCACCCGGAGCCGATCGCCGCATGATCGACGCGCATCAACATGTCTGGACCCTCGGCCGCAACGGCTGCACCTGGCCGACCGAGGCCGAGGGGCCGATCTTTCGCGACTACGGATTCGACGATTTGAGGTCAGAGGCGATGGGGCGCGGCGTTACGCGCACGGTGCTCGTGCAGAGCCAGGAAAACGCCCGCGACACCGAATGGCTGCTCGATATTGCGGAAGCGGACGCTCTGGTTGCTGCGGTCGTCGGCTGGGCCGATCTCGCCGCTCCCGATGCGGCCGATCGCGTCGGCGCGCTGGCCGCTCGGCCGAAGCTGAAGAGCCTGAGACCGATGGTGCAGGATCGCGCGTCCGACTGGTATGACGACCCGGCGCTGGAGGCTGGCTTCGCGGCAATGACCAAGCAGGGTCTGCGCCTCGACGCGCTCGTGCGCGTGCCGCATCTGGCGGCGCTCGACCGCCTGGCTCAGCGCATGCCCGACATGGCGATCGTCATCGATCACGCAGCCAAGCCGCGCATTGGGGCGGTGGGCGGATTTGAAGAGTGGCATGCCGCCATCGCACCGCTGGCGACTCGGCCAAACGTCTTTTGTAAGCTTTCCGGTCTGCTCACCGAGTGCGGCGCCGCCCCACCCGAAGCGGTCGAGCGATACGTTGGCGCGATTTTGGCCCTGTTCGGTCCTGAGCGAACCCTATGGGGCAGCGATTGGCCGGTGCTCGAGCTGGTTTCGACTTATGGCGATTGGCTGGAGCTGGCTCGGGCATGGGTTCCCGCCGAGGCGCATTCAGACGTCTTCGAATGCACCGCCGCCCGCTTCTACGGTATCGGGGCGGCGCAATGAGCGGTCCGACGCTGCCACGCCTTGGCATGGGCACCGCCGGTCTCGGCAACCTCTACGAGCCTGTTTCGGACGACGTCGCGCGCGGGACGCTCGAGGCGGCCTGGGCCGCCGACATTCGCTACTTCGACACGGCTCCGCATTATGGCTTTGGCCTGGCCGAGCGCCGGTTGGGTCAGGCGCTGGAAGAACTCGATCGCGATGGGCAGGCGATCGTCTCGACCAAAGTCGGCCGTCTGCTCGAGCCGACCAACAGCCTCGTGCGCGAACGCCATGGATTCGTCGATGCCGATCCCTACGAGCCGGTGTTCGATTACAGTGGCGACGCAGTCTTGCGTTCGCACGCGGAAAGCCTGCGTCGCTTGCGGCGCGACCGCGTGGACGTCCTGCTCGCGCACGATATCGGCGAACTGACCCATGGCGCGTATAACGAGCGCCACATGCGGGCCTTCCTCGACGGCGGCTATCGCGCCATGCGCGACCTGAAGGAAGCCGGCGCGGTCGGGGCGATCGGCATCGGGGTGAACGAAATCGAAGTGTGCCTATATCTTCTCGAACGAGTCGAACTCGATGTGATCCTTCTGGCCGGGCGCTACACCTTGCTCGATCGCCGCGCCGGTGACGAATTGCTGCCGCTTTGCCAGGAGCGCGGGGTGGGCGTGATCGTCGGCGGTCCCTACAACAGCGGCATTCTTGCCCAGCCGACCGCCAGGCAACGCGACCCGCACTACGATTACGATGCGCCCTCCACGGCGATCCTGACCCGCGCCGCGACGATCGAACGGCTATGCGCCCGGCACGGCGTTGCGCTCGGTACGGCCGCGCTGCAGTTTCCGTTACGCCACCCGGCGGTCATCAGCGTCATTCCTGGGCTTGTGGGCGAGGTGCAGGTGCGCGAAGCGGTCGAAAGGGTCGAGGCGGATATACCGGAGGCGCTCTGGCCCGAGCTTGCCGGGATCGCCGGCGACGGCGAGGCCAGCCCTGCAGGAACGCGCGCCCGGTTGGAACCAAAGCTGATGCTGCTTGACGACAGCGATGACGTGTTCGTCTGCATTGCGCCCATAACAGCCGGGGATCGGCTGGCCATCGACGGAACGGTGTTTCGCGCCGCCGAAGACATCGGGGTCGGGCACAAGGTCGCCCGCCGGGCGATCTGGCCCGGGGCGAAAATCAGAAAGTACGGCCTGCCGATCGGCTCGGCCACAACCACCATCGCAGCGGGCGAGTGGGTCCACGCGCATAACATGAGGAGCGATTACATTCCTAGCCACAGCCGCGAAACGGTCGCGCAAGGACAGGCCCGATGATCGAAGGTTATCTGCGCTCCGACGGCCGCAAGGGCATCCGCAACGTCGTCGCTGTCGCCTACCTGGTCGAATGCGCGCATCACGTGGCGCGCAAGGTCGTCGAAAAGGCCGACGATCCCGACGTTCACCTGATCGGCTTTCCCGGCTGTTTCCCCAACGCCTATGCCGCGAAAGTCATGCGCGCGATCGCGACGCATCCCAACGTCGGCGGGATGGTGTTGGTCTCGCTCGGTTGCGAGAGCTTCGACCGCGAAGGACTGCGCGAAGCTGTCGAGGCGAGCGGCCGGCCGGTCGAACTGCTGGTGATCCAGGAGGAGGGCGGCACAGCGGCCACGATCGCGCGCGGCCTCGCCGCGGTCGAGCGGGTCCGCGCTATCGCCGCCGGCGCACCGCGAGCGCCGATCCCGGTGGACGAACTGGTGGTCGGCACGATATGCGGCGGCTCGGACGGAACCAGCGGCATCACCGCCAATCCCGCCGTCGGCCGCGCGTTCGATCGCCTGGTCGCGGAAGGCGCGACCTGCCTGTTCGAAGAAACGGGCGAGCTCGTCGGCTGCGAAGCGATCATGGCCAGCCGGGCAATCACACCCGAACTCGGCCGCGAATTGGAAGCGTGCGTCCAGAAGGCCGAACGGTACTACACCACGATGGGATACGGCAGCTATGCCCCTGGCAATGCCGAAGGCGGGCTGACCACGATCGAGGAGAAATCGATGGGGGCCTATTCCAAATCGGGCTCCTCGCCGATCAGCGGGATCGTCAAGCCCGGCGACGTCCCGCCGGCGGGCGGGCTCTACCTGCTCGACGTGGTGCCCGACGGGGAGCCGCGCTTCGGCTTCCCGAACATTTCCGACAATGCCGAGATCGTCGAGCTGATCGCCAGCGGAGCGCACCTGACGCTGTTTACGACCGGGCGCGGCTCGGTCGTCGGCTCGGCGATCTCGCCGGTGATCAAGGTCTGCGCCAACCCCGAGACGGCCCGGCGGCTCGCGGCGGACATGGACGTCAACGCCGGCCGCATCCTCGAAGGGGAAGCCACTCTCGATGGCGTCGGCGAAGAGATCTACGCCAAGGTACTCGACGTGGCCGCGGGCGAGCGGACCGTCTCCGAGGAGCTCGGCCACCGCGAGTTCATCCTCACCTACAAGGCGTTCGACCCGCTGGGGCCCGCCTGCCTGCCGGCG
>Ga0105246_10000679_pt1 | contig 19081 bp, 19 predicted proteins | sample KBSM64metaG_FD_99694 | JGI IMG/M metagenome (GOLD analysis project Ga0105246, IMG submission 99694) | Miscanthus rhizosphere microbial communities from Kellogg Biological Station, Michigan, USA - KBS M6-4 metaG | ecosystem: Host-associated > Plants > Roots > Rhizosphere > Soil | place... | reverse complement strand
CCATGGCGCCCATCGGCGGCTTCAAGAACAGCGGCTACGGACGCGAAAGCGGCATCGATTCGGTGCTGGCCTACACCGAGCTGAAGACGGTGTGGATCAACCTGTCCCAGGCGCCCATGCCTGATCCCTTTGTGATGCGTTAAGAGGCCACACCCATGATCGAACCCGGCATTTACAAAGACGTCATGAGCTCGTTTCCTTCGGGCGTCACGGTGGTCACCACCCTCGACCCGGACGGCGGTATCGTCGGCATTACCGCCAGCGCATTCAGTGCGCTGTCGATCGACCCGGCCCTGGTGCTGTTCTGCCCCAACTACGCGTCGGACACCTACCCGATCCTGCGCGACAGCAAACGCTTTGCGATCCACCTGCTGTCCGCCGGCCAGACCGCCGAAGCCTATGCCTTCGCCAGCAAAGGCAAGGAAAAGGCCAAGGGCATCGAGTGGCACCTCAGCGAGCTGGGCAACCCGCTGCTGGCCAACGCCACGGCCATCATCGAGTGCGAGTTGTGGCGCGAATACGACGGCGGTGACCACGCGATCATTGTCGGCGCGGTGAAGAACCTGATCCTGCCCACACAGCCGGTCACGCCGATGATCTATCACAAAGGCAAGCTCGGCGCGCTGCCGACCCTGGCCTGAGGAACACTGAACCATGAGCAACGACAAGTATGAACAGGGCCTGAAAATCCGTACGCAAGTCTTGGGTGAAGCCTACGTACAGCGTTCAATCGACAACGCCGACGACTTCACGCGACCGCTGCAGGAGATGGTCACCGAGTACTGCTGGGGCCATGTGTGGGGCCGGGAGGGTTTGTCGCTTAAAGAACGCAGCATGATAAACTTGGCAATGATTTCGGCCCTCAATCGGCCTCACGAACTCAAGCTGCACGTGCGCGGCGCCTTGCGCAACGGGCTGAGTCGTGAACAAATACGCGAAATTTTGCTTCAGGTCGGCATTTACTGCGGGGTTCCCGCCGCCGTGGACAGCTTCAGGCTGGCCCGTGAAGCCTTCGCCGAAGCCGATGCCGAGGCCTCCAGTTAACCGCCACATTCAGAGCAAACCCCATGAAACGCGCGCCCCTCGACGACAGCTTCAAGGTCAATCACAACCCGGTCACCCTGCGCGAAATCGTGCTGGAGAAACTGCGCAGCGCCATCATGAATTTCCAGCTGCTGCCCGGTGACCGCCTGGTGGAGCGCGACCTGTGCGACCGCCTTGGCGTCAGCCGCACGTCGGTGCGCGAAGCCTTGCGCCACCTGGAATCCGAAGGCCTGGTGGAGTTCGCCGATGCCAAGGGCCCGCAGGTGGCGATCATCACCCTGGCCGATGCCGTCGATATCTATGAACTGCGCTGCGTGCTCGAAGGCTTGATCGTGCAGCTGTTCACCCTGCGCGCCAAGGCCAAGGACATCAAGGCCCTGGAAAAAGCCTTGGAGGAAAACCGCAAGGCCCTCAAGGAAGGCGAACTGCAGCAAGTGATCGACTCCGTGCAGGGCTTCTACGATGTGTTGCTCGAAGGCTGCGGCAACCACGTGGCCGCCACTCAGTTGCGCCAGTTGCAGGCGCGTATCAGCTACCTGCGCGCGACGTCGGTGTCCCAGCAGAACCGGCGTGGCGCCAGCAACCAGGAAATGGAGCGCATGGTCCAGGCGATCAAGAGCGGCGACCCCCTCGCCGCCCACCAGGCCTGCGTCGATCACGTACGTGCCGCGGCAGCCGTGGCCCTGGATTACCTCAAGCGCAAACAGGAAGAAACCGGCAAGCTCCCCGAGATCACCCTGCCCATCGCGCTCAAAGAACCGCGCATAGGTCACTGACCGTGCCCGGCCCCAGCTTCTGCCCGACCTGCGGCGGCCATGACCTCGGTCACCAACTGCCACCGGGCGACACCCACGAGCGCCTGATGTGCCGGGGCTGCGGCTACATCCACTACATCAACCCCAAGATCATCGCCGGCTGCATCATCGAGCAGGACGGCAAATACCTGCTGTGCCAGCGCGCAATCCCCCCGCGCCCCGGCACCTGGACGCTGCCGGCGGGCTTCATGGAAGGTGGCGAAACCACCGAAGAAGCGGCGTTGCGCGAAGTCTGGGAAGAGACCGGCGTGCGCGCCGAGATCGTGTCGCCCTACTCGATTTTCAGCGTGCCGAAGATCAGCGAGGTGTACATCATCTTCCGCGCCATCGCGCTGGAGATCACCGGCCAGTTCGGCCCGGAAACCCTGGCCTACACCTTCTTCGCTCCCGAGGACATCCCCTGGGACAGCATCTACTACCCGGCGATCCGGCAGATTCTGGAGCGCTATATCGAAGAGCGCCAGGCGGGGGTGTATGGCATTTACATGGGGAATGATGACAGCGGCAAGATTCACTTCATACGCTGATCTTTGGGCCAAACCCTGTCTCAACTCGGCAGGGGCGGTGCGGCGATTCGTCTTGCTTTCGATAACGGCATCAAAAAAAGAGATCACCGCCCTACGCTATACCGGAGCCGCTTTAGGGACTTTCAATGTGCGCCTGGCGATGAAAATTGCCAGCAACGCCAAACTGAAGGTTACCCAGGCCATCAAACTGATACCCCCTTCAAATGCTCGCGTGGCGTTGTACATCACCTCGTCGCCTTGACTTCCAGTCAATGTTGCCGATATCGCGTGGGCACCTGCCAGTGTTTCACTGGCCAGGTGCATTTGCAGCGGTGTCAGGAAGTCCGGCAACTGTAGCGTGCTGCGGTAGGTCGCAGTGACAACGCCGCCGAGTACGGTGGTACCGAGTACGACGCCCACTTCATAGGCGGTCTCGCTGATGGCTGAAGCCGCTCCAGCTTTGGTGGAGGGCACGGCCGATAAAATCACGTCGTTAGATACCGTAGCGATGGCGCCAACTCCGATGTTCAACAACGCAAATGCCATCACCAATATCGTCAGGCTGCTACCAAGGCCGGCAACCAGCAAAAAGGCTGCAGCAGTAAAAGCCAACAAAATCGGAATCAAAACAATGACCGATACTCGCTGGGCGACCGGCACTATCACCAGGCCCACGACGATAGCCATCACCTGGCCTGGTATCAGCGCCAGGCTGGCGCTGAGGGGAGACATCCGCAGGGCGATTTGCAGAAACTGAGTGGAAAAAAACACAAAACCGATCAGAAACGCCAGACTCATCAGGTTGATGCTCACCGCCCCACTGAACATCTTGTTGCGAAACAGGCCCAGGTCCATCAACGGTGTTGGCAAGCGCAGTTGCCTGCGCACGAATAACCAGCCAATGACGAGAGCGACACTGAAGGCCACCAGTGCCCACACATCCGGACCAACACTGGCGACATGCTTGATGCTGTAAACCAGCGCACCGAGGGCCACCATCGATTGCACAATACTTACGGCATCCATTGCTCCCGACGCATCCGGTTCAGACTCGGGTAACAGCAAAGGCCCGAGGATCAATAATGGCACCAGCACCGGCACCGCCAGCAGAAAAATCGATCCCCAACTGAAAAACTCCAGCAGGACGCCGCCGATCAAAGGCCCAAGTGCAGAACCGACCGTCAAGGTCGTTGCCCAAATAGCCACCGCAAGCCGCCGCTCTTCCCGGTCTTCGAAGAGTGAGCGGATCAACGCTAATGTTGAAGGCATCAACATGGCCCCGAAGATCCCCATGCAGGCGCGCCCGGCGATCAATTGCGCGGCACTAACGGAGTAAGCCGTCATGGCGGACACTACGCAAAATCCCAATGAGCCGATCAGCAGCAGTTTTCGATGACCTTTGCGATCACCCAGGCTACCCATGGAGATGAGCAATCCCGCCAGCACCAACGAATAGGCATCAATCATCCATAGCTGCTGGCTGGCGCTGGGCCGCAAGGCTTCAGCGATTTTCGGCAGGGCAAACCCGAGTACAGTGTTATCCACGGTCACGAGCAGAACCGGTAGCATCAATATCGCTAACGCTATCCACCGGTTGGAGCGTGGTTGCTGCCTTACATCTTCCGCCGTCAATGACATCATCGGCTCCTTATAAAATAATCATAAAACCGTCCCCCTGTAGGAGCCTGCTGAGCTTTTTATAATTTGTAAGGCGGTGAGACCATCAAGTATTTGTTTCACATTGTATTGCTGTTACAAACCCACATAAATTCAAAACAAATTCTGAGTTTTCTGTAAGAACTTACCCATCTTAATTCTCCTCGCGCATAAAAAGCGGCTGAGCGAATTCAAGTCACTCTCTTACTGTGCAAGGGCCTCTTGCCTCTGAATCGGCATACACCTGGCAGACCTAGGGCGCCAGCCCTTCCACAATAATGATCTGCGCCTCCCCCACACCCGCTCTGTGCCCCTTCGCCGCCTGATATTCGGCAGACTCATAGCACGCCACCGCCTGCTCATAGCTCTCAAACTCAATCACCACATTACGCTGCCGTGCCGGCCCACCTTCCAGCGCCTGACTGCGCCCGCCCCTGGCCAGGAAGCGCCCGCCGAATTTCGCAAACGCCGCCGGGGCGCGCTGGGTGTACTGGGTGTATTGCTCTGCATCGGACACGTCCACATGGGCAATCCAATAGGCCTTCATCGAGACATCCTCTTGTTTGGAATTTGTGGTATACCATAATACATACAACCAACAAGCAGAGCACTCCCCATGCCCTTCAACAGCATCGCCGACATCATCGAAGACTACCGCCAGGGCAAGATGGTGCTGCTGGTGGACGACGAAGACCGGGAAAACGAAGGCGACCTGCTGCTGCCTGCAGCGTGTTGCACCGCCGAGACTATCAGCTTCATGGCCCGCGAAGCCCGTGGCCTGATCTGCCTGACCCTCACCGATGAACATTGCCAACGCCTGGGCCTGGAGCAGATGGTGCCCAGCAATGGCAGCGTGTTCAGCACCGCGTTTACAGTGTCCATCGAGGCCGCCACCGGGGTGACCACCGGCATCTCCGCCGCCGACCGCGCACGCACGGTGGCAGCCGCTGTGGACAGCAACGCCGGCCCCGCCGACATTGTGCAGCCGGGGCATATCTTCCCGCTGCGCGCCAGGGATGGCGGTGTGCTGACCCGCGCCGGCCACACCGAAGCCGGTTGCGACCTGGCGCGCCTGGCCGGGCACACACCGGCCTCGGTGATCGTCGAAGTGATGAACGATGACGGCACCATGGCCCGCCGCCCCGAGCTGGAAGCCTTTGCCCGCAAGCACGGGATCAAGATCGGCACCATCGCCGACCTGATCCACTACCGTCTCAGCACCGAACGCACCGTGGTACGCATCGGCGAGCGCGACCTGCCCACGGTGCACGGCACCTTTCGCCTGATCACCTTTGAAGACCGCATCGACGGCGGCGTGCACATGGCCATGGTCATGGGTCAACTGCGCCGCGATGAACCGGCGCTGGTGCGTGTGCATGTAATCGATCCGCTGCGCGACCTGGTCGGCGCCGACTACAGCGGGCCGTCCAACTGGACCTTGTGGGCCGCCCTGCAACGCGTGGCGGCAGAAGGCTGCGGCGTGGTGGTGGTGCTGGCCAACCATGAATCGTCCCAGGCCTTGCTCGAACGCGTCCCGCAGTTGACCCAGGCGCCGCGTCAGTTCAGCCGGTCGCAGTCGCGGATTTACTCGGAAGTGGGTACCGGCGCGCAGATATTGCAGGACTTGGGCGTAGGCAAACTGCGCCACCTCGGGCCACCGCTGAAATACGCAGGCTTGACCGGTTACGACCTGGAAGTTGTGGAAAGCATCCCTTTCATCTGAGGCTGAAAACCCAGCGTTGGCAGATAGCCGGTATGGCAAAGTGCTTGCGCAAAGTTTGGAATACCATAATATGATATTCCATAGGCCGGACGATCTTATCAGGTGCTCCGGACCGACTGCTCCCGATAGGCGGGCACTGCAAAGCCCCGCTCATAAACACAACAATGAGGGCGTAAACATGGTGTTGAACAAAGGTGCAACCGCGGCGCTGTTCGCGGGACTGTTGAGCGTGGCCACCCACGCGGCCATGGCAGCCGAAAGCGTCAATTTCGTCAGCTGGGGCGGCAGCACCCAGGATGCGCAGAAGCAGGCGTGGGCCGATCCTTTCAGCAAGGCCAGCGGCATCACCGTCGTCCAGGACGGCCCCACCGACTACGGCAAACTCAAGGCCATGGTCGAAAGCGGCAATGTGCAGTGGGACGTGGTGGATGTCGAAGCCGACTTCGCCCTGCGCGCCGCCGCCGAAGGCCTGCTCGAGCCCCTCGACTTCTCGGTGATCCAGCGCGACAAGATCGACCCGCGCTTCGTCTCCGACCATGGTGTCGGTTCGTTCTTCTTCTCCTTCGTGCTCGGCTACAACGAAGGCAAGCTCGGCGCCGGCAAACCGCAGGACTGGAGCGCCTTGTTCGACACCAAGACCTACCCCGGCAAACGCGCCCTCTACAAATGGCCGAGCCCGGGTGTGCTCGAACTGGCGCTGCTGGCCGACGGCGTGCCCGCCGACACGCTCTACCCCCTGGACCTGGACCGCGCCTTCAAGAAACTCGACACGATCAAGAAAGACATCGTCTGGTGGGGCGGCGGCGCGCAGTCGCAACAGTTGCTGGCCTCCGGCGAAGTCAGCATGGGCCAGTTCTGGAACGGTCGCATTCACGCCTTGCAGGAAGATGGCGCACCGGTGGGCGTGAGCTGGAAGCAGAACCTGGTGATGGCCGACATTCTCGTGGTGCCTAAAGGCTCGAAAAACAAAGCGGCCGCGATGAAGTTCCTGGCCAGTGCCAGCAGCGCCAAGGGCCAAGCGGATTTCTCCAACCTGACCGCCTATGCGCCGGTGAACATCGACAGCGTGCAGCGCCTGGATTCGGTCCTGGCGCCCAACCTGCCGACCGCCTACGCCAAGGACCAGATCACCCTCGATTTCGCCTACTGGGCCAAGAACGGTCCGGCCATTGCGACACGGTGGAATGAATGGCTAGTCAAATGAAAATGACGGCAACCACGCCGGCCGGGGGCGCCCTCGGCGGTACCGTTGGCGCGAAGGCCGGGGCGCCGTCCCTGGCGCAGCGTTGGCGCGGATCGAGCAACCTGATTCCGGCGCTGCTGTTCCTTGGCCTGTTCTTCCTGGCGCCACTGATCGGCCTGCTGCTGCGCGGCGTGCTGGAGCCGGTGCCGGGCCTGGGCAACTACGAACAGCTGTTTGCCAACTCGGCGTATGCGCGGGTGTTGCTCAATACCTTTTCAGTGGCCGGCCTGGTGACCCTGTTCAGCCTGCTGCTGGGCTTTCCGCTGGCCTGGGCGATTACCCTGGTGCCGCGCGGCTGGGGCCGTTGGATCCTGAGTATCGTGCTGCTGTCGATGTGGACCAGCCTGCTCGCCCGCACCTATTCCTGGCTGGTATTGCTGCAAGCCTCGGGGGTGATCAACAAGGCGTTGATGGCCATGGGCATCATCGATCAACCGCTGGAGATGGTGCATAACCTCACCGGCGTGGTGATCGGCATGAGCTACATCATGATTCCGTTCATCGTGTTGCCGCTGCAGGCGACCATGCAGGCCATCGACCCGATGATCCTGCAGGCCGGCTCCATCTGTGGCGCCAGCCCGTGGACCAACTTCTTGCGGGTATTCCTGCCGCTGTGCCGGCCGGGGTTGTTTTCCGGCGGGTTGATGGTGTTTGTGATGTCCCTCGGTTACTACGTCACCCCGGCCCTGCTGGGCGGTGCGCAGAACATGATGCTGCCCGAGTTCATCATCCAGCAGGTGCAATCGTTCCTCAATTGGGGCCTGGCCAGTGCCGGTGCGGCGTTGCTGATCTTGATCACGCTGGTGCTGTTCTACTTCTACCTGAAGCTTCAGCCGGAATCCCCGGTTGGCGCCAGCAACGCGAGGTAAGCCGTCATGCTCCTGACTCCCAACGCCATGAGCCGCAGGCTGCGCCTGGGCCTCTACACCACCACCGGTTTGATTGGCTTGTTCCTGCTGTTGCCGATCGTGTTTATCGTGTTGCTGTCGTTCGGTTCGTCGCAATGGCTGGTGTTCCCGCCACCGGGCTGGACACTCAAATGGTACGGCCAGTTTTTCTCCAACCCCGACTGGATGAACGCGGCGATGGCCAGCCTCAAGGTGGCGGTGCTGACCACGTTCTTTGCCGTTGCCCTGGGACTGCCGACGGCCTTTGCCCTGGTGCGCGGGCGCTTCCCCGGCCGCGAGTTGCTCTACGGCCTGTTCACCCTGCCGATGATCGTGCCGCTGGTGATCATCGCCGTGGCGGTGTACGCGCTGTTCCTCAAGCTCGGCTACACCGGCACGATGTTCGCCTTCGTGGTCAGCCATGTGATCGTTGCGCTGCCGTTCACCATCATCTCGATCATCAACTCGCTGAAGCTGTTCGACCAGTCGATTGAAGACGCGGCGGTGATCTGCGGCGCCTCGCGCTTGCAGGCGGTGTTCAAGGTGACCTTCCCGGCGATTCGCCCAGGGATGGTGGCCGGTGCGCTGTTCGCCTTTCTCGTTTCGTGGGACGAAGTGGTGCTCAGCGTGATGATGGCCAGCCCGACCCTGCAAACCCTTCCCGTGAAAATGTGGACCACCCTGCGCCAGGACCTGACGCCTGTGATCGCCGTCGCCTCGACGTTGCTGATCGGCCTGTCGGTACTGGTCATGGTGATCGCCGCCGCCCTTCGTCGGCGCACTGAAACCCGCGCCTAAGCGCCCAGGAGCAGAACATGAGTGCAGTGATCCAAGATGTCGCGCAGAACCCCAGCCAACCCCTGGTCAGCCTGCGCAACCTGAACAAGTACTACGGCGACTTTGCCGCCGTGGACAACATTTCCCTGGACATCCAGGACGGCGAGTTCCTTACCTTCCTCGGCTCCAGCGGCTCGGGCAAGAGCACCACCCTGTCGATGCTCGCCGGCTTTGAAACGCCGAGCAGCGGCGAGATCCTGGTGAGCGGGCAATCCCTGGTCAACGTGCCGCCGCACAAGCGCGACATCGGCATGGTGTTCCAACGCTACTCGCTGTTTCCGCACTTGTCGGTGCGCGACAACATCGCCTTCCCTCTGGCCATCCGCAAACTGGCCAGCGCCGAACGCGAGAAACGCGTGGACGCGATGCTCAAGCTGGTACAGCTGGAACCGTTCGCCCATCGCCGCCCTTCGCAACTCTCCGGCGGCCAGCAACAGCGCGTCGCCATCGCCCGCGCGCTGGTGTACGAGCCGCGCATCCTGCTGATGGACGAACCCCTCGGCGCCCTCGACAAGAAACTGCGTGAAGACCTGCAGGACGAGCTGCGCCAATTGCACCGGCGCCTGGGCATCACCATTGTCTACGTGACCCACGACCAGGAAGAAGCCATGCGCCTGTCCCAGCGCATCGCGATTTTCAGCCACGGCAAAATCGTCGGCCTGGGCAGCGGTTTCGACCTGTACCAGAACCCGCCGAACGCGTTCGTCGCCTCGTTCCTGGGCAATTCCAACTTCCTCAAGCTCAAGGCCCAGGGCAACGCGGCAGCGTCGTTCGAAGGCCAGTCGCTGTCGATCCGCCTGACCAGCGGGCTGCACACCGAGCAGGACATATTGCTGATGGTGCGTCCGGAAAAGGCCCTGGCGCTGAGCGTCGAACAGGCCGCCGAGCAGCCGCTGGCGGCGGGCTGGAATGAAGTCTCGGCGATTGTCGGGGAGGTACTGTTTCTGGGCGAGAGCCAGACCTGCGCGGTGAAGACCCTGGGCGGTACGTCGATGACGGTCAAGGCGCTCTCGGCGGCGGGCATGCCGCTCAAGGCCGGCGACCCGGTGCGGGTGCGCTGGGCCACGGCGGATGCGTGCGTGTATACGGAGTGGGCCGAGAGTGATTTGAACAAGGCGGCCGGGGCGCATTGAGCCCGCCTTGGAAGGCTTCATGCGGCAGCGGCCGGGAGAGTGCCAGCTGGTTTATAGCTGGCCGTTGCGCCATCGGAGCATCGCATCAACTTCTGTACCAAATGGCCCAGATGACGGTTCCAACCACCCAGATATGACTGATGCGATAGGGCCACAGGGCCCATCTTCTGAGCGCTAAGGGAACTAATGCCAACTCGTCCTCTGTGACCAGGCCAGCTTTCACAAAACGCTTGGAATCAGACAGGAAATCAATCATAAGCCCCATGCGGTAAAACTTATCGATCCGTTGGTTTCTTTTCCAAAAACGTTTGTGCCTACGAACACATTCGTTCTCACTGAAATAGCTTTCCAGCTCGTCCAGTTTTCTGTATTCGGCGTATAGCATCAGCCCCAGAAGGATGAACACCCCCGCCATCAGCACGATGCTATAGACAAGAAAGAGCGACATTATTAAGCCCCCTCTGATTGAAATAAAAAAACACCATCGACTTCTACGATCTCTCCACCTATGAAAGCACCAACATCTCCCAAAGAAGAACCTCCTGCATACCCTCCCGCAGCGCCACCGATAATTCCACAGGCCAACTCAGCGCGCCCCTTGGTGGCGACCGCGAAAGCTATCCGGCAAAGGCTGCCCCCAACCTTTGCACCGAAATTGCCAATCCAGGCAGCCCCCGCCACGCTACCCGCCAACCGCCCCGTCTCCACATACTTGGCCCGCCGACACTGCGCCTCCCTCCCCGTCATACACGCCTCCTTGATCTCCAATCCCGCTGCCCCAACGTCCATCGCCAGGCCCAAATACATACCCTTGCCCAACCACTTCGACACCCGGGCAATCGCCGCCATCCGCTGGGCATACCCGGCAATCTCACCCTTATGCAAATAGCTTCTGGTGGAGACCCCGAGGATCTTCTTCAACGACTGATTACCGCGCAAGCCCGTACCCAATCTGGCCGCGCCACGCAGTTGGATATCCAGCGATGCGAATAGCATCTGCCGCTGGCCAATGAAGGTATTGCGATCCAGCCCGCCCGCTTTCATCCGTTGATGCAAGCGTTCGATTTCCTCCAACGTACGCACTATTTCATCCAAATGTCGCGCTGCCGACGCCAATCGAGCCATAGGTCAGCAAGCTCTGCAGCAAATCATAGTCATTGACCACGGCGGCCCCGGCCGATGAGCTCTGTTCCAAATCGCGCCGCACTCGCTCGGCATGACGCATCAACCAGGCTTCGTCCCTGGAGCATTCCACGCTGTGTGCATCGGGAATAATCACCAATTGCCCCGGTGTGACCAGCCCATGGCGCAGGTGTCGGTTGAGCACATCAAAATGGTCGGAGCGCTGGCAGCTCAAACCGCTTCCCATCAAATGGGACTTCAAGCTGCTGTAGTCGATTGTGTGGTCGTTGATATAACCCTGCGCCATGCCCTGCATCCCGCGTCCAATAGAGAGGGCATCGGAATATAAGCAAGCGAATACGGCCCGGACATACGCCGGAAAGCGAAAAGAAAAATAGAGAAGTTGCCTACGTTGTCGGGAAAAACCGACTACAAAAAAACCCGGCAAGCGCCGGGTATTTGATGTGACGTGAGGGTCAGTCCGAATAACCCAGCTTCGCCGCCCGGACCTTCTGCGTTTGCTTGCGCGTCGCCAGGCAGTAATACAACGGACACGTCACCGCCAACCCCACCAGCCACGACAAGTCCGCGCCTTCCACCAGGTTGGCCCAGGGCCCCACATACAACGACGTGTTGGCAAACGGCAGTTGCACGATGATCCCGATGAAATACGCCACGATTGCGTGCAGGTTAAACCGCCCATACACCCCGCCATCGGCCTGGAAGATCGAGGCGATGTCGTACACGCCGCGCTTGATCACGTAGAAATCGATCAGGTTGATCGAGGCCCACGGCACCAGCACCAGCAACAGCGCGAGGATCAGCCCGATAAATTGTGCGATGAAGTCCGCCGACGCGCCCAGTGCCACCACGCAGCAACCGGCGAGGATGATGCCCGAAAGCACCACGCGCACTTTGATGCTGGGGGTCCAGTGGCTGGCGAAGGTCTGGATCGAGGTGATGATCGAAAGCACCGCGCCGTACAGGTTCAGCGCGTTGTGGCTGATGATATTGAGCAGGAACAGCACCATCAGGATCGGTCCCAGCGCGCCGGTGGCCTGCTTGACCGCGACCATCGCCTCGGTGCCTTCCGGTGTGGCCAGCGCCGCCACCAGGCCGAAGGCGAACGACAGGATGGTGCCCAGGGTTGCGCCCAGGTAGGTGGCAATAAACGGCCGGGTGATGCCGATGTCCGCCGGCAGGTAACGCGAATAGTCGCTGGTGTAGGGCGAGAAGCTGATCTGCCAGATGATCCCGAGCGACACCGTGGCCAGCCAGCCGGCGGCGTTGAAACCGCCACGGGTGAGGAAGTCGGCCGGCAGGTCATGGGCAAAGATGTAGACAAAACCGGCGAGCAACGCGCTGCCCATCACCCAGGTGCCGATGCGGTTCAAGGTATGGATAAAGCGGTAGCCGATCACGCCGATGGCCGTGGCGCTGAGCGCGCCGATCAGGATGCTCGCCGGCACCGGCACCGAGGGCACGATGCCGACGATGGATTTGCCGGCCAGCACAATATTGGAAATGAAAAAGCCGATGTAGATCAGCGCCGCGAAAAACACGATCAGCAGCGCGCCGTAGCGCCCGAACTGGCCACGGCTCTGCACCATCTGCGGGATGCCCATGCGCGGGCCCTGGGCCGAGGCCAGGGCAATCACCACGCCGCCCAGCAGATGCCCGAGGACAATCGCCAGCAGCCCCCACAGCAGGTTGAGATGGAACACCTGGGCCACCATCGCGCCGGTGACGATGGGCAGCGGCGCGATATTGGTACTGAACCATAACGTGAACAGGTCGCGGGCCTTCCCGTGGCGCTCTGCGAGGGGGACGTAATCGACCGTGTGATGCTCGATCAGGGGGTCTTGCCGGGACATCTGAGGCATAGGAATAACTCGCGCTTGTCTGATCTTATAGTTGTTTGACGCCATCCGAAGGTAGCTCGATGGCTCCCCCTCAGACGAACACCATATTATGGTATTCCAACGTTTTAACAAGGCTGATCCGTTGTTTTAGCCCGTCTCTGATCCGGCAATCGCGCCCCGAGAACAACCGCCATCACGGGATAAATCCCCGTAATAAAGGCCTTTGGCGGGCTCCGGACACGTTTATCGCCTGTCCAAAAAAGCCCTTGCAACTCCTGTATTACGGTATACCATCAGACCTATAAATTTAAAAAAACCGCTTCATAGCAGAGGACCATCCCATGATCGATGCCGCCATCTACAAACAAGTGATGGGTTCGTTTCCGTCCGGGGTCACCGTGATTACTACGCTGGACGACGAGGGGCAAATCGTCGGCCTCACCGCAAGTGCGTTCAGCTCGCTGTCCATGGACCCGGCCCTGGTGCTCTTCTGCCCCAACTACAGCTCCGACTCCTACCCCGTGCTGATCAAAAACAAGCGCTTCGCCATCCATGTGCTGTCCGGCGGGCAGCAAAGCGAAGCCTATGCCTTTGCGCGCAAAGGCAAGGACAAGGCCCAGGGCATCGAGTGGACCCTGAGTGCATTGGGCAATCCGATCCTGGCCAACGCCACGGCGGTCATTGAATGCCAGCTGTGGCGCGAATACGAAGGCGGCGACCACGCAATCATGGTGGGCGCCGTCGAGAACCTGATCGTGCCGGCGCAGCCGAACAACCCCCTGGTGTATTGCCACGGCAAGATGGGTACCCTGCCGGTGCCTGCCTGACACCCCGCTCAACCCGTTTTTTGCGGAAAAATAACAATAGATCCGAGGTACGCGTCATGAAATTTTCGCTGTTCGTACACATGGAACGCTGGGATGAAAGCGTCAGCCACCGTCAGTTGTTCGAAGACTTGACCGAACTGACCCTGATGGCCGAAGCCGGTGGCTTCAGCACCGTGTGGATTGGCGAACACCACGCGATGGAATACACCATATCGCCAAGCCCGATGCCGTTGCTGGCTTACCTTGCGGCCAGGACCACCACGATTCGTCTGGGCGCCGGCACCATCATCGCGCCGTTCTGGCACCCGCTGCGGGTAGCGGGGGAATGCGCGTTGCTCGACGTGATCAGCAACGGACGCATGGAAGTGGGCCTCGCCCGAGGCGCTTACCAGGTTGAATTCGACCGCATGGCCGGCGGCATGCCCGCCTCGAGCGGCGGCCAGGCCCTGCGCGAAATGGTGCCGGTGGTGCGCGCCCTGTGGCAAGGCGACTACGCCCATGACGGCGACATCTGGAAATTCCCCACCTCCACCAGTGTGCCCAAGCCGATCCAGCAGCCCACCCCACCGATGTGGATCGCCGCCCGCGACCCCGACTCCCACAACTTCGCAGTGGCCAACGGCTGCAACGTAATGGTCACGCCGCTGATGAAAGGCGACGAAGAAGTCCTGGACCTGAAAAACAAATTCCAGGCCGCCCTGGACAACAACCCTGGCGTGCCCCGCCCGCAATTGATGGTGCTGCGCCACACCCACGTGCACGCCGCTGATGATCCCCAGGGCTGGAAAGTCGGGGCCAAGGCGATCTCGAAGTTCTATCGCACCTTCGATGCCTGGTTCGGCAACAAGAGCGTGCCGGTCAACGGTTTCCTCGAGCCAAGCCCGGAAGAGAAGTTCGCCGCGCGCCCAGAGTTCGAACTGGAGAGCCTGCACAAAACCGCGATGATCGGCACCGCAGAAGAGATCATCCCGCGCATTAGGTACTACCAGGAACTGGGCGTGGATGAGTTCAGCTTCTGGTGCGACAACAGCCTGCCCCATGCCGAGAAAAAGAAGTCCCTGGCACTGTTTATCGAGCAGGTAATGCCGGCGTTTCGCTGACCGTCTGCCAGTGCCCTCTGTAGGAGCGAGCTTGCTCGCGAAAAAGGTCAACGATAACGCGTGCTTCCTGAATCAACGCGGTGTCTGTGAGTTTTTCGCGAGCAAGCTCGCTCCTACAAAGGGCGGTGACCGGCATCAGGGCTTACCCGTACTACGTTCTTCGCCCTCAGCCCATCATCGCAGCATCTGTAACAGTCTATTGCACGAGCATAATGTACTAACCAGTTACTTATCTTGCTAAAATCGCGCCCTTGCCCTCTCTCACTCGAGTCCTTTCGACATGAAACGAGCATCGCGCGCCGCTGGCGTCTCTAGATTCCTACTCCTTGGCCTGGGCGTGATCATCGCCCTGCTTGGCCTTGCGCTCGCCGTCGGCGGCGCCAAATTGATCAGCCTGGGAGGTTCCTGGTACTTCCTGGTCGGCGGCGTTGCCATGGCCATTGCCGGGCTGCTGATTGCCCGGCGTAACCCGGCGGGTGCCTGGCTGTTCGCCGCGTTCCTGATCGGCACGGCCGTCTGGGCGGTCGCGGATGTGGGCCTGGTGTACTGGCCGCTGTTCTCGCGCCTGTTCATGTTCGCCGTGATCGGTATCGTGGTCGCGCTGGTGTATCCGTTGCTGGTCGGCAAACCGGCGCGTGGTGCGTACGGCGTCGCTGCCGTGCTGACGCTCGGCGTGGCAGTGGCGGCGGGCAATATGTTCGTCGCTCATCCAAGCGTAGCGCCAACCGGTGCAGGCCCAGGCATCACCCCGGTGGCTGCGGCCGATGCCCAGAAAGACTGGGCCCACTACGGCAACACCGAGGGCGGCAGCCGCTTCGCTGCGCTGGACCAGATCAATCGCGACAACATCGACAAGCTCAAAGTCGCCTGGACCTACCACACCGGTGACGTGGCGATCAGCGACGGCAACGGTGCCGAGGACCAACTGACGCCCCTGCAGATCGGCAACAAAGTGTTTATCTGCACCCCGCACAACAACCTCATCGCGCTCGACGCCGACACCGGCAAGGAGCTGTGGAAGAACGAGATCAATGCCCAATCGGCGGTCTGGCAGCGGTGCCGTGGCATGGCCTACTTCGACGCCACTGCGCCGATTGCCCAGCCCACCCAACAAGGCAGCTCGCCGGTCATTGCCGCCAGCGTGCCCGCCGGTGCGCAATGCCAGCGTCGTCTGCTGACCAACACCATCGATGCACGTCTGATCGCCGTGGACGCCGACACTGGCAAATTCTGCGAAGACTTCGGCACCCACGGCCAGGTGGATTTGAAGGCCGGCCTGGGTAACGTCCCGGACAGCTACTACCAACTGTCCTCGGCGCCGCTGATTGCCGGCACCACGGTGGTGGTGGGTGGTCGCGTCGCGGATAACGTACAAACCGATATGCCGGGCGGCGTGATCCGTGGTTTCGATGTGATCAGCGGCCAGATGCGCTGGGCGTTCGACCCCGGCAACCCTGAAGACAAACACGCGCCGGCCGCTGGCAGCACCTACGTGCGCAGCACCCCGAACAGCTGGGCACCGATGTCCTACGACCCGCTGATGAACACGGTCTTCCTGCCGATGGGCAGCTCATCCACCGACATCTATGGCGTGGAGCGCACCCAGCTCAATCATAAATACGGTGCTTCGATACTCGCGTTGGACGCCTCCACCGGCGCCGAGAAATGGGTGTACCAGACGGTCCACAATGACCTGTGGGACTTCGACCTGCCAATGCAACCCAGCCTGATCGATTTCACCCCGCCGGGCAGCGACAAGGCAGTGCCCGCCGTGGTGATCGGCACCAAGGCCGGACAGATCTATGTACTCGACCGCGCCACCGGCAAGCCGTTGACCGACGTGCAGGAAGTGCCGGTCAAAGCCGCGAACATCCCCAACGAGCCGTACTCCCCCACCCAGCCCAAGTCCCTGGGCATGCCGCAGATCGGCGCACAGACCCTGACCGAATCGGACATGTGGGGCGCCACGCCGTATGACCAGTTGCTGTGCCGCATCGACTTCAAGGGCATGCGCTACGACGGCCTGTACACCGCGCCGGGCACCGATAAATCCCTGAGCTTCCCGGGTTCCCTGGGCGGCATGAACTGGGGCAGTATTTCCACCGACCCGGTGCACGGTTTTATCTTCGTCAACGACATGCGCCTGGGCCTGTGGATCCAGATGGTGCCGTCGCAGAACAAGGCCCTGGCCGCCTCCGGTGGCGAAGCGCTGAACACCGGCATGGGCGCCGTGCCGCTCAAGGGCACGCCGTACGCGGTGAACAAGAACCGCTTCCTGTCGGTGGCCGGCATTCCGTGCCAGGCGCCGCCGTTCGGCACCTTGACCGCCATCGACATGAAGACGCAAAAAATCGCCTGGCAAGTACCGGTGGGCACCGTTGAAGACACCGGCCCCCTGGGCATCCGCATGCACTTGCCGATCAAAGTCGGCCTGCCGACCCTCGGCGGTACGCTGTCGACCCAGGGTGGCCTGATCTTTATCGCCGGCACCCAGGACTTCTACCTGCGCGCCTTCAACAGCGGCAACGGTGATGAAATCTGGAAAGCCCGCCTGCCGGTGGGCAGCCAGGGCGGCCCGATGACCTACGTGTCGCCGAAAACCGGCAAGCAGTACATCGTCGTCACCGCCGGCGGTGCACGCCAGTCCACCGACCGTGGCGACTACGTGATCGCCTACGCCTTGCCGTAACAACCCCTTGTTAGCGCGGTGCGCCCGCACCGCGCTTTTGTGTCTGGAAAATCCTCCATGAACCCTACTTCTCATACGTCCCTTGGGCGCCTGGTGCTGGGCCTGGCCTTTGCCGCCGCCCTGCCCGTTCAAGCCGACGACACCACCCTGACCGGCGACTGGGGCGGCCTGCGCCGCGAACTCGACGACCAGGGCGTGCGCTTCAGCGGCGACTACAGCGGCGAGACCGCCTACAACGCCCACGGCGGCCAGCATCGCTCGGCGCGCTATTCACAGAATCTCAAGCTCGGTGTGCAGTTCGACCTGGGCAAACTCTACGGTCTCAACAACGGCGACCGCATCCAACTGACCCTCAACGACCGCCGCGGCAACAGTGCCTCCGAAGACCTGGTGGGCAACCGCCTGCCGATCCAGGAGAACTACGGTGGCCTCTACACCCGCCTCACCGAGTTGAGCTACGAACGTACGCTGTTCACCCCGGCACTTAACCTCAAGCTCGGCTACATGGCCATGGGCAATGACCTCGGCGGCCTGGACAGCGGCATCCTGTGCAACTTCATGAACGCCGGGTTCTGCGGGCACCCGTTGAACATGTCGGGCGGCAGCGGCTGGGCCAACTACCCGAATGCGCACCTGGGCGCGAGGGTAAAATACGACTTCTCGCCCAACTGGCAACTGCGCGTGGCCGCGTTCAATGTCGACCCGTCCAGCAACGGCAATTCCAGCCGCGCCTGGCACCTGGGGCCCAAACACACGACCGGCACGGTGGTGCCCATCGAGCTGATCTACAAACACACCGGCAGCCTGCCGGGTGAATACAAGCTCGGTTATTACTACGACAGCTCCGATGTCAAACGCATCGGCAGCGACAAAGAGGTCAGCGGGCGTGGCGGCCACTACCTGTTGATCGACCAGGCCGTGTGGGCCTCGCCAACGTCCCAGGGCCGCAGCCTGCATGCCTTCGGTCAATATTCGGCGGCCAGCGAGGCGGCCTCGCCGTTCAGCAAGTGGTATGGCGCGGGCGTGGTGTTGTACAAACCGTTCGAAGGCCGCCCGCGCGACACCGTCGCCCTGGGCTATGGCCGCGCCGTGCCGAACCCGCGCAGTCGCGATGTACAGGAACTGGCGGCCTTCAATGCAGGCAACCCCTACCCTGCCCTGGACAGCGCCGAGCAGTTGATCGAACTCAGTTATGGCTATCAGGCTACGCCGTGGCTGACCTTGCGTCCGGATGTGCAATACATCATCGAACCGGGGGCATTTTCCGGGAAGCGTATCGACAATGCGCTGATCCTGGGTATGCAGGTCAAGGCGGTGTTCTAAGCCGCGCCCTGCTGGTACTGCCGCGGCGTACACCCGTACTCGCGGCGAAACACCGTGTGCAGGTATTGCGCCGAGGTAAACCCGCAGGTCTGCGCAATATCGGCAATCGCCAGCGCCTGGTTTTCCAGGCCCCTGGCGGCGGCGGCGAGTTTGAAGCGCAGGATCTCGTCGTGCACGCTGCACCCGCGCACCTTGCGAAAGTGCGACTCCAACGATGAACGCGACACCCCGACATACGCCGCCACCTGCGCGGTCTTGATGCCCTGGCAGGCGTACTGGCGGCTAAACAGCCGCGCCTGCATCACATAGGGATT
>Ga0105246_10000678_pt1 | contig 19099 bp, 25 predicted proteins | sample KBSM64metaG_FD_99694 | JGI IMG/M metagenome (GOLD analysis project Ga0105246, IMG submission 99694) | Miscanthus rhizosphere microbial communities from Kellogg Biological Station, Michigan, USA - KBS M6-4 metaG | ecosystem: Host-associated > Plants > Roots > Rhizosphere > Soil | place... | reverse complement strand
TGAATGAACCGGGAGAACTGCGGTTAAACAGCCATCAGGAAAGAAATTGGCCAGTTCATCCTTTGCTCTTTCACTTCACTCATTTAACTTCCGTTTCGATCATTCCGTTCCTTCGCTCGTCTTCGGCTGCCCAATTACTTTCCCAAAAATTAGCTTACTACAGAATTAGAGTAATATTGTCCAAAATCTTTCGGTTTAATGAGAAAAATTTTGTTAAGTATCTTTAAATCATTACATTATACTATAGACTTAAAAATAATAACCTATGACAAACAATTACCGGCCAGATCGGAATTGCTGGCCGTTTTGATGAGTATAACGAAGAGATTGGCCCATTACTTTGTATGTGTGATCCCAGTAAAGAAATTCTGCCCGGTTCAGAACAGGAATTCAATTTGCTTGAAACCATTGTAAAGAGCCTGCCCGGTCAGGCAGGCAGCAATCAAAACTAATTTTTATTAGCCGGATAATTTATTTTCGGGCCCATGTTTACAGCAAAACAAATCCTTGACCAGCTTGATGGCTGTTGCGCCGACTTTACCTTTCCCTTGCTGGACAACGGCTATGTGCATCTCGCCGGCACCAAACTGTCTGCTTACCGTGACGATAACAGGTGGATGCTCATTATTGAGATCATCGGCTTCAGTTACCGTGGCGGCGGCCATAATGGCATTACTAACTGCTTGCATGTCTATGGCAATTGCCTGGACTACGAACCCGGTACACGCAATGAAAATTTTTTGTACCTCACGGGCGACGCAGACGATAGCAATTCCTTTGATGATGAGCAGGAGTTTTATCTCCGGCCAGAGGCAACGCATTTTTTAATGCGAAATGAAAGGACAGCAATTGTACATGACCGTGATGCGTATACAAAGGCAGGCATTGTTCTGGAAGACGAAGAGAAAATTTCTGCTTTTGAATTTTTGCGGATGCTGGATTACATGCGCCACGATAAACTGGTTGCAACGGAGCAGGAAATCACCGAACGGATACCAGCGGGTATTTCCAAAATATTGGAACTGCATAAATGGTTCCACCCGGATTGCGTGTCCGGAGAACTGGCCAGCCAGAACGAAACTTTTCAAATGATTGCTTCTGTATTGGAAACAGGCAACCCTGGGCTGTATCAACCAACGTATTTACCCAACACCCACTGGCACAACTGGCCGGATGGGGGCACACTTTAAATCACTGAAAATGGATTTTAATTTTTTTAAGAAGGATAAGAACAAATGGCCAAAGGCATCGACAAAAGTTTTTCGTAAGAAAGTAATAGAAGGTATTTCGGTCCCGGCTATTATCCACAATAGTCAATTTTTTTTCGTGGACATCGATGTCTATGAAGACGGCAGAGTAAATTGCTGGAACTTTGAGGATTGGGAACATTTTAGAAAAGATGTACATCGCGGTTGGGTCGTATTAAACATCCCTGATAATGAATCCATTTCCATACATGGCCTCGGCACCTGGGAAATAAGTAATGGTTCCTGGCAATTCAACAGGGAAACATTCATCAGCTATGTGGAATCGCTCATTAAATTATTGAACCCTAACTGGGCAAATATCTATCGCTACAGTGAAAAAAAAGTAAATGGGGTTACTATCGGTGAGAGTGGGGGCGGCAGGGTCTATCGTGAAATCAGCAAGTCAGCCAGCGACCTGTTCCCCAAAAAACTTAAAGGAGAGTGTGTTGACCTGTTTTATAAAACAAAGGAGACTTATTTCCTGGTAAGATTGAATGTGTTTGAAGATAGCAGCGTACAGTTGTCAAGACTGGAAGAACCGGTTGATCTGGACTTAGATGCATTGCAAAAACTCGCAGATGAAAAAATCCTGGTGACAGAACCTCCACCCGGAGCGGAGGTTCATATCTATGGCCTTGGGTCATTCATACTTTCAAAAGCTTATTATGTCACTGATATTAAAAATAAATTACAGGAAATAAATGATCTTTTGAGAAAGGCGAAAGGTGAACCAACCACAATTCAATTGTGCCGCGAAGCCTATGAGGCCTATTTGGGAAATCCAACTGTTGCTGCCAGGGAAAAATTAAAAATAGCTTACGAACAGGTTCCGGATCATGAACGCATATACGTAGGCGATATGGACACCAAAGACATTCCGGTCAGGATGATCATATATGGTGACCAGGAAATTGAGAACTGGTCGCATTATTTGTTGTCCAAAGAACTAGGTGAAGAACTGCCATCCATTTCCGTACCAAAACCGGCAGATGATCCCAATGTCAAATAAAAGTTTACCGGTATTCATAAATCTTCCGCAGTGCCCTTCACGGCGGGTTGAATTCCAATTGGCAAGTGCTGCTTAACAAGGACCAATGCTTCATCAGGTCCGCCAATACCTACTGAATGATCGTCCATACGTACATCAAATTTTCCGCCCGGGATGGGAACAACTATCGGTGCGTCATACGTATATGGATAACCGGTGCACCTGCTGAAACACAACCTGTCTAAACTTGTAAATGGAAATAATGTGCGAAGCACTTCATCCTGCAGGGCAAGCGTTACAAATTCTTTTAAATTGGTATGCCAGGGGTCGTTAGCAATGCCTTCCCAGCTATAAGCCACTTCATCGTTGGCATCAAACACAGCCGCTTTTTCAGACACAGAAACAAACGCGAACTTTTTGGCCAGTTCCGAAGTGTTATCGTTTGAAAATAACCAGTAGTCAATCGAAGCAACCAGCAGTTCCAGTTTATCAATACTTCCTTGTCCAAGACAAACGCCATCCCTCCAGTAATCCGTCATGAAAAGTTTTTCTTTTGCCGCAATATAAATTTGCGAAAACTTCTTCCCTGCTTCCACCCGTGCATAGGCAAAAGGAGGGTTAAGTTTGCCGTCTTCATTCTTTGTTCTTAACAAAGATCCAATAGCAATGAATGCATTGTCGATAGCCTGGGAAAGTCCACCGGCTGCCACTACTTCGGGATATAATTCAGGCTTCCTTGGTTGCATCTAAATGCCTATATTTATTATTACTGAAATGGAAAATACCAGATTTTATTAAATAAAGAAGGATGATTTTTTTAAGACCAGGAACAGGAAAAACTGCCATCGGAGTAGGAGAACATTTAATGAGATGCCCTCACTGCGGAAGCGATCAGTATGCAGATACAATGGTGTACAGTTTATACTGGAATATAGCGTGGATACCAATGTTCCCCTATGATAAAGAAGCGAACGTAATTTGCAGTCATTGTGGCTACAAGAGGTACGGCGTTGTATTTGGGCCAGCACTGATAAACAACTATGAAGAAATAAAACGCCACTACCGCCATCCCTGGTTTACGTATATAGGTATCACAATTACCGGCATCCCCATCCTTTTACTCATACTGTCTGTGTTTACGTAGAAAGTTTTTTTGCCACAGTACACAAATACTTCACCGCCGGCTCACGGAAGAATTCCAGCTGCTTGGGTCTGTTTTTTACACGAATAACATTACACGCCCGGTAAATGTTTTCTAAGTACTTTCATCTATATCTTTTATCTGCTTGTTAATTACCCGGGAATGTTTGGAAAATTGACTGTAATTGCCAACATTTATAGGGACATAAAAATGGGTCGGCTGGAGAATGATTTAGCAATCTACTTTTAAAATTAAATTTTTTTGGACATGCATATTTTTAGAATTTTCTTACAGACAGGTGTATCTTTTTTATGTTTGACTTACTGTTGTTGCGTTGGAACTGCTAAACTATCAGATTTCCCCAAATCAGCCGCCGATATTGATTTTACCAGATACTCTGCCGAAATAAACAATAATAAAACCCCTTTTTGGACACTTGAAACGTCGGCAGAATATTATATAGAAAAGGCAAAAGTTGTTGCAGACACAACATTGTTATCTGTTATTGAAAAAGCGCTTGGTGAAAAGGGTTATAAAATTAAATCAGCCAGTTTGGAAAACAAAGCGGTAGTTGGAAAGCGCGGCTTACGATTTAATGAATGGAGTTCTGTCACCGGCGTCTATTTTAAAATATTAAATGATAAAACACAGATTTATATAAGTACGCATATTACACAGGACGCTACCGGCGGCGCCAGAAACAATCTTGCAAAAAAGGTTGGATTGCTTATTGAGGCAGCCCTTTAATAGTTTTACCAAATTGCTTTTCTTTTTTTATGGTCTGTTGTAATGGCGGAAATAACTTTTCTTGTGTTTTGCAGAGCTCTTCTAGTTTTACTACTTCGTTGACGATGGCAAATATCGCTATGCCTACTGCATTTATGCGCATGTTTTCTACTGTATATTTTGCCGGTGGTCATCAATTCATTAACATAGTGTTAATGGTGAATTGCTAAAATGAAGCGAACAGGCGCTGCAAAGTGTTTAACATTCAAGTCGCTGAATGATTCATTTGTAATGATAATAAGGTATTGGCCAATACATGCGTTAACGTTTTTTAAAAGAGCATAGAAACACTTCCTGTTTATTACCACAAAGAATAGTACTTCCGACCAACACAGTTTTCAGGAAGTAATTGGAACAGTTTTTGGTACTAAATAATTTAGCAAACAATAGAAAAGCAAAACCGAAAGCTATGGCATATCAGCGTTATTATACAAGCAGCGGCTACGAGGCGGGATATGAAGAAGGGTATTACCAGGGCCGTTATATCCGCAGACCATTTATTCTATTCACCCTTTTCGCAACCATCTGCAAGATGGCATTCAGCCTGCTGGCATTTGTAGTCACAAGTGTTTGGGTTATCCTTAAAGCCTGCTATAGTTTGATAAAATTCCTGGTCCTCCCGCGCAAATAATTTTTCATTTCACAAACATTTTATTCCATTTCACAAACAAGTTTAAGCAAGTCCGCGGCTCAATTTCGGTATTCAACAAATACTGAATAAAATGAGCCGGATTGTATCCATCCTGCTGCTGGCTGCCTATCACTTGGGATTGATAGCGCCAATTATCTACGCGCTTCACTACGCGCACCTGATCCACTATTCAAACCTCCTCCTGGTCGAATTATTAATTGCCTGGCTGTTGTACGCTGGCCTTGGTTGCGCGATTGACGGACGCTTTAATACCTGGCGAATGCCCGTCCGCCAATTGATGAAAAAGGAGGAAGCGGTATTGTTACCACTTTTCCATGAAGTATGCGAAAAGGCCGGAGTAAAAAGAAAATATCATTTACTACTTGATGCGTCCCCCTCACCAGGCGCGTTTGCCGTCATGCCAGGTTGGGTCGTCATATCGGAAGGAATGCTCAGGCTGCTGGACAAAGAAGAAGTCAAGGGTGTCTTTGCGCACGAGATTGCACATCTTAAGTCAGGGGATTGCATTGTAATCGCCTGCTTAAATATTACTGAATTTGTAATCAATTTTATCTACCCGAAAATCCGCTTTAGTTTTCGTGTCATCAGAACATTTCCAATACTCCTGGCAATACTTGCTGTCCTTTTATTCTGGTTCAAATTACTGTTTCCCGCATCATGCCTCATAGCTTTTATTTATTTGTTGCCTGCCTACCGCCGTGCCTTCCTGTTTTGCTTTTTTTGCGCAATGCGAAAACGTGAATATGCGGCAGACAGGTTTGCCCAATCACTTGGGTATGGCGAGCCTATGCTGCGCGTACTGACCAAACTTAAAAATGCTGCACCATCCTCCCTGTCCATGTACGACATAACAAAAATGATGCACCCGATTATTCATCACCGGATTATCAGTATCGAAAGGAATGTGTCAGGGAAGAAGTCTGGGTAATCATGACCTGGGCAAATGCAGATATCCGGGACTTTTGTTGCGTCGCACACTTGTACTTTATTTTTTCTGGCCCAGCATATAACGATTCAGGATAATGCTGACTGTTTTGCCAATCCAAACCGGCAAAAGCGAAAGCGAAGAAAGCGGCTGCCAGCACTCAACCAAAAGGTTCGGCATAAACACAGGCCCAGCCGCACAGCCCCCTCTTTTATTCCGCGTTCCTTTTGGTGTTTTGTCCCGCGCTTAGGCCGCTTAGACCCTTGCTTTCTTTTTTCCGGTTTTTCTTTTACAAAACAATTTTTTTTCAATCATTTAAAAATTAAACAAAATGGAAATCACAGGCAGACTTACAGCGGATGCAATCATTGCAACAACAGCCAAAGGGAATCAGTTGGTGAAATTCAGCATTGCTACCAATCATCGTTACAAAACAAAGGAAGGAGAGAATAAAGAAGTAGTGACTTTTTTTAGTTGCTCCTATTGGCTCAGTATCAATATTGCCAAATACCTGCTAAAGGGAGGTTTGGTGGAAGTAAGTGGAAGGGTGAGCGCATCCGCCTATCTCGACAGCAAAGGAGAACCAAAAGCAGGTCTGAACTTTCATGTGAATTCAGTGACCCTTCACGGAGGCCATAAAAAGAACGGGGAAAGCACTGCAGTTTCCAGTATACAGGAACCAGCCCCGCCAGCCGCGCCGGAGGACGATCTCCCATTCTAAAAGAACTCAATACAAACCAATTAATCACAAAAAAATCTATTGTATGCCGCACAATTTAAATTTCAGCGAACAGACAGGTGAGTATAGCTTTTTCAGTGTTCAGCAAAAAGCATGGCACGGTTTGGGCAAGATTGTATCTGATTATCCAACCAGCCGCGAAGCATTGCAATTTGCCGGCCTTGATTTTAATGTAATCAAAAGGCCTAATATCCACCGGCTGGACGATGGCACCGATATCGTTTCCAAAACGTCTTTTTTTACCAGCCGCACAGATAACAATGCGATTTTAGGTGATAGGATAGGGGCGGATTACGAAGTTGTACAAAATACGGATGCTTTTGCTTTTTTTGATGCCATTGTAGGCGGTGAAGGAATTCAGTATGAAACGGCTGGAGCGCTCGGCAAAGGCGAACGGATTTTTATTACTGCTAAATTGCCGGGATACATTAAAGTGGGCAACAATGATTTAATTGAAAAGTATTTATTTCTTTCTACTTCGCATGATGGATTGGGAAGCATCATTGCAGCATTCACACCCATCAGGATCGTATGCGCCAATACCTTGAATGCCGCGCTGCGCAATTACTCCAATGCGGTAAAAATACGCCATACAGCGAACGCAAAAGAGCGACTTGAACAGGCGCACAAGGTAATGGGTATTACAAACAGGCTGTCGACCGATCTGGAAACAATTTTTAACCAATGGGCGAAAGTAAGGATCACTGACCCTGAGTTAAAAAAGCTGATCCAGCTTGCAATGGTTCCGAATAAGGAAGTATTGCATAACCTGCAGGCAGGCAAGGATGATTTTTTATCAACCTGTTATAAAAACATGGTAGACACTGTGTACAATTATGCAATGGTAAGCCCTACGCAACAGGAGGAAACAACAAAAGGGACGTTGTTTGGTGCCTACAACGCGGTAACAGGTTATTTTCAAAATGTCCGCTGCTACAAAGACCAGGAAGCAAAACTGAAATCCTTGTTTTATGGGGGTACTGCACAACTGCGGACGCAATCAGCCTTTAATCTTTGCAGCTCCTTTGCAAAATCAGGCAACGACATCCTCAATTTAAATTAAACAGGAAAGGGCGGGGATGCCTCCCGCCTATTTTTCATTTTTTAATACAACAAAATGACCACTAATTTTTTCGAATCACTCAAAGCACTAAATGTAAATGGTGACTGGATTATAACCATCAAGTCAGCAGCACTTGACCGGATGCTGGTATCTGTATTGTTCAATAACGAAAAAACAGGTGATGCAGCCGCAAAATTAATTCCGCCAATGGTACTGAAAGGAACTGCCAAAGAAATGGATGAAGGTTTTTTTGCTGCTATTGAAAAACCAGTCAAACAAACAGCCGCTTTATTTACCAATATGGAAGAATATACGGCGTCACAGGTTGAGGCAAGGAAACAATCTAAAATTGAAAAGGACAAGGAAGATAAAATCAAAAAAGAAAAGGATGTCGCCAGCAAAAAATATGAAGCTGCTATGAAAAAAGTGAGCGATCTCGAAGAACAGGAGAAATACCGTGAGGCTTATGCAGTTTTACCCAAAGTAGCAGATTTCCCGGCATTTGAACAAGAGATAAACAGCAAGAAAGAAGAACTCATGGAACAGTTTGAACAACCTTCTTTATTTCAAAACAACGATTAATTAAAAATACTTGAACTATGTTAGCAACAACACAATTGAAAAGGGTTTTCCTGCATACCGAAAACGGGCAGGAAATAAGGCTGGCCGATCCGGCCATCAAATTAAATCCTGAAGCCGTCCTGAATTTCTATACGAATACCTACCCGGTCTTAACCAACGCTACCATACAAGGTCCGGAAATTCAGGACGATGAAATGCAATACAGGTTTGTTTCATCACTGGGCACAAAAGGATAAAAATGAAAGAGAGGAAAACAGCAAGGTTCATAAAAGTTAAACAGCACGGCAACCAATGGTATCAGCATCAGCACATCGGCACCTACCTCGAAAGATTCAACCTTTTACCGGATGCAGCAAAAGTCAGAAAGGAGAAGAAAAAAGCTGCACCCGTTTCACTGCTTCAAATGGTTTTCTGAACACTAGGTTTTCGGCCGTCCGGGAAAACAAATATCCTTTATTGAAGAGCCACCGGATGATAGAAAAGGAGTTTTTTAACTCACTTTCTAATTTGTCCCGGTTATACCAGTTTGAAATGCCTCCCGTAAATATGTGTCCCTTTCCGGTGAATATTGCGATTGCATTCCGACAGTCAAAAGAATACCTGAAAAAGTTGGCGCCTGATCTTGAACTGATCATTTTGCATGATGAATACCACCGGGCATGTTTGGCAACGGTTAAAACATTTAGTACGGGCAATACACTTTATTATATTCCTGTCCGTCCGCTGGTTGATTTGCTGAAGCAAAAAGAAAATAAACAGCTTGCTAACCTGATACTTTCTGTATTCAGTTACCTGCATCATGTTGTACAAATTCCCTGGTACACCGGGAATGATAACTACCTCTATGGTTGTTATTCAGTTTTAAAAGATTGGTATACTGAAGATACCGACCCTGAAGAAGAATTATCGAGTGCTGAGATGATTGCACATTTCAACGGTTTGGTAAAGGCAGGAATATGGTTACAAAAGAGAATTAATGCAAAGACAAATAAAGGAAGTTTGAAAAAGCGTATTGACAAATTTTACCCGGGTAATAAAAACGAAGCTTTGTTTCATTCAGTGGCTCATGAGTTGAATGCGCTTGCTGAAAAATTTCCAGGCAGATCAGTGTTTTACGGCATACCGGAAAACCTGCTGGAACCAGATGCGGATACCCGCATATCACCGGAACATTACCTCTCTTTTTTTTGGGACAGTGATGATATGATATACGACCAGTTAATGGAATACATCAGCAACCACTTGCAGGAATGCACAGTGATTGACGACCCGGCAGCCATCCAGTATTTCGATAAACCACAGGATAAGCCGTTGCACGATCTGGAATTTGAAATAAGGCTATTCAAAGTAATTGATGATTTGTGTACTGCATTAAATGAACTACAACATGATTAATATAAAAGATTGGTTCGAAGATGTGTACATCCCGGTAAAAGCGATTCTTCTATATAAATCCTTAAAAGAAGAACAACCGGATTTTTATGTTGAATCCTATGATATTAATGCAGAGGGATATCCTGTAAATTCCCACCCGTTAAGTATGGAAGAAGCAGCGGGACTGTCAGAAAACCTTGACAGTTCTCCAGTGCTGCAAAGAAGCTTTTTAAAACCGAAAGCATTGATGCCTGAAAACATATTGCACTTGGACGCTGGCAGGAAAGGGGCAGTGATCTGGTACACAGTACCGCAAAAGGTAAATCTTTTTTTCATTAAGGATTTACAAATTCCTTGCGGCGGGGCGCATATTCCCGCACTCATCTGGAAGGCATCTAAAACTGATTTATTCATTTATGCCATTACAGTAAACAAAAAGCCATTGTTGCAAACTCAATTATTTCATGCGCCTTTTTTTAACGTGTTTGAAGATGGCAGGGTTTGCATGGGAACGGTCGATGTGGACATACCTGATTTTACTTCACTGGAAGATTTTATGAGCGGCTGGCAGGAATATTTTTTCAATAGTTATTTTTCTCATTTGGTTGGTGGACATAACCCTGTTAACGGCAACATTGCTGAGATATTCCGGCATCTCGTGAACACGAACAAAAAATTTCCGGCAGAACAATTAAAGACAACCGGCAAAACAATTAAATCTCTTATACCATGAATCATAAAATCGCCGTGCATTTTGCAGACAAAAGTTTGTTGCAACCCGCCAACCCGGTAACGGTAAACATTATTGGAGCAGGCGGTACAGGAAGCCAGGTGCTGACTGCAATGGCAAGGATCAATCATTCCCTTGTGGTACTCGGGCATCCCGGTCTTTGGGTACAGTTGTTTGATGATGATAAGTTAACGGCTGCCAACCTTGGACGGCAGTTGTTCGCTGAATCAGAATCAGGAATGTACAAGGCAGTTGCGTTGATAAACAGGCTTAATCGTTTTTTCGGCACCAACTGGAAAGCTGTTACCAAAAAATACAACCGAAAAAACGCTGGCGTTCTGCCCCATGATGGCGGTGCCACTATCACCGTGAGTTGCGTGGACACAGTGGCTGCGCGTTTTGAAATTGCGGAAATGATAAACCAATTGAAAAATGGACTGGCCAATCATGCGCAGAAACCTGTTTACTGGATGGATTTTGGAAACAGCCAGTACAGCGGGCAAGTGATACTTTCTACTGTTGGCAGCGTCCCGCAGCCGCCTTCAAAAATGTACCAAACAATTGAAAAATTACCAACTGTTACAGATGAATACAAAGAGTTGCTGCTGGGTGCTGAAACTGCTGACGGTACACCCAGTTGTTCACTGGCGGACGCACTGACCAAACAGGATCTATTTATCAATAGCGTGCTGGCTACCATGGGTGCATCATTGCTATGGAATTTCATAAAGACGGGCATGACAGAAAGCAGGGGCTTTTTTGTAAACCTGAAAGATTTTAAAACACACCCTTTAAAAGTACAGCCATGAGTTATTTACATTATGCGGACGGTTATGAAGAAGGGAGAAGGGACTTGTCTTCATTAACTGGTGAAAGCACTTTTATTATCCCGGTTTTATCCTTAATGCTGGCTGTTTTGGTTGCGGGCATAACCTTCATTTGCGAAGCCGCCAAAATGATAGCATGGTTTTTATTTAAGTGGGTGATAAAGGTCAAAAAACGAGCCGTCACGCAGTGCGGCTCGTTGTGATTATTCAGTAATGTTATTGCCTGAAAGGTCTTGGTTATGGAAACCGAAAAGGATAATGAAAATACAGAATGGATGCTGGCTGATGAAATTGAGCTGGTATATAAAACCAGAATAAAGCCTGCAGACCGGCCAAAAATCCGGAACGCAAGCGATGCCTGCCGTCTTTTCCGCCTGCATTGGCGCGGAGATAAAATTGATTTGGTGGAGCAGTGTAAAATCCTTGTACTGAACAATGCCCAATATGTTTTGGGTATCATGGACATTTCATCTGGCAGTGCAATAGGAACAGTGGTCGATACGAAATTGATTTTTGCAGCAGCGTTGAAGGCCAATGCCAGCCGGGTCGTGGTTTGTCACAACCATCCTTCAGGGAATATAAAACCAAGTTTTAATGATGAAGTCATTACGCAAAAAATAAAATCCGCAGGGCTCTTACTTGATATCGTTTTGGTTGATCACATCATTCTCACAAGTAAAGGGTATTTCTCATTCGCCGATGAGGGCATGCTATAGGTTGTTTTCTAAAATGATTTCAGCTTTTCATTCATCTCTGTCAGCCCCGCTTTTTCTAATAACTGAACTGCGATTTCCTTTAGTTCCCGGATAACTTCTTCCGGAAGACTTTCAATGATGCCAATTGTTTTATCATCCACACCTTTTTCATTCAGGCCTTTTTCTATAACCTTGTTGAGCAGCAACAGGTTTTTTCTGGATGTTTGCACGCCTATTTTTACCTTCTCGTTCATACCTGGAATACTGAGCACTGTTTCGTAAACCCTGACAATATCTGTCTTTTCAATCATACACTTGAATTTTGTTTTTATTAAAATCAATTTTCAATTGCAAACATAAAACGCCATACTGGTTTTGACCCCCTTAGTATTTGCGGGGCTAATCGTTGTACTGATCAATCGTTTTAATTTCACACCCGACACATGTATTAGTGAAATGAAAAACGTGAAGTATGAATATGATAGATTATCTGGCCGGCCTTGGATTCACCCCGGCAAAAAAAAGGAATGATGATTACTGGTATCATTCTCCTTTCCACGTTGAAAAAACGCCCTCCTTTAAAGTAAACAGCAGGCTCAACCTATGGTATGATCACAGTATTGGAAAGGGGGGAACATTGCTCGATTTTGCTACCCAATTCCATCGCTGTTCAATTGGAGCGATATTGAAAAAACATCCGGAGTTTTTGACAGTGTATTCAAATTCGCTGGCAACTTTGGAAAAGCCCGATCTTAAAAACAGCATCGTAATTATTGATGAACAGCCAATCCGCTCCTATCGCTTGATTCAATACCTCAAACAGCGGAACATTCCTTTTGATATTGCCGATAAATTTTGCAGGGAAATTCACTTCAAACTGAATGACAAAAATTATTATGCGATTGGTTTTAAAAACGATCTGGGCGGCTTTGAAATCAGGAACGAATTTTTTAAAAGCAGCAGCTCTCCAAAAGGCCTCACCACCATTTTTAATGATTCCAGCCAGGTAGCTGTATTCGAAGGATTCTTTGACTTTTTGTCATTCATGTTTTTATTCGTTAATCATGATGCATCCAGCTGGAATTTTTGTATACTGAACTCCCTTTCCTTTTTTGGAAAATCACGGACATTTCTCGAACGTCACAAACAGATACACCTCTACTTCGACAATGATAAGTCGGGTAGAAAATGCTGTGAGGATGCTCTTTTAGGTGGCAGAGCCTATAGAGACGAGAGCCGCCTGTATAAAGGCTATAATGACCTCAACGACTGGGTCAGGACGATGGGCAAAAATGCTAAAACCGAAATATTTCGATCAGATCAGGGTGCCTGTGATCGCACCCGGTAAAATGTACGATTGTATCACAATCGGGTGGAATCCCCTTGGTCCGGAGTCGCAGGGATAATAAATCTGTTTCTCATAAGCGATAAATGATAAGGAAACATGGCAGTTAAAAAAACAAACAGGAATAAATGGATTCACATCCGTTTAACAGAAAATGAATTGAAGAAAATTCAGACTGGATTTTTGTCGTCAACCTGCCGGAAAAGAAGCGAGTATGTCCGTGATATCTTACTTGAAAAACCTGTTACTATTTATACCCGGAACAAGTCTTATGATGACTTTGTGGCAGAGATAATTCTTTTAAAAAATGAGCTGAAAGCCATTGGAAATAATTTCAATCAGACCGTGAAAAAACTGCACTCGCTGGAGCATGATAGCGAAATAAAAAACTGGGCTTTGTTAAATGAACACAGTAAAGAATTTGTTTTCAAAAAAATATCTGAAATACAGAAAAAAATAAATCAAATTAAAACAAAATGGTAGCCAGGATAAATACGGGAAAAAATGTTTCAAAGGCACTTAATTACAATGAGAAAAAAGTTGAGAAAGGGGTTGCGGAATTGTTATCTGCTTCCGGGTTTATAGAAGAGTCTGCCGATCTGAATTTCTATGGGAAATTGGAACGGTTTGAACAGTTGACTTCTCTTAATCAAAGAACTTCAACAAATACGCTGCACGTATCACTGAATTTTCACCCTTCGGAAAACCTGAGCAATGAAAAAATGATCGAAATAGCGGATGCATATATGACTAAAATCGGCTTTGGCAATCAGCCTTACCTTGTTTACCGGCATAACGATGCGGGCCACCCCCACATACATATCGTTTCTGTAAATATTCAAAGAGATGGGTCAAGGATATCAATGCACAAAATTGGGGAATGCCAATCTGAAAAAGCAAGAAAAGAAATAGAGAATGAATTTCAATTAATCAAAGCAAGCGATCATAGCCTCAGAGATGCAAAGAAAATGATTCCGGTTAATGTTACAAAAGCGCTATACGGGAAATCTGAGACAAGAAGAACTATCGCAAATATATTGTCATTCGTTGTCGGTCAGTTTAAGTTCAGTTCAATACATGAATTAAATGCTGTTCTTAGACAGTACAATATAATGGCAGATCCCGGAAAAGCAGGAACAAGAATAGCCAATAATAGGGGCCTGACATTTTCCCATTTGGATGATAGAGGAAATAAGGTTGGCGTACCAATCAAAGCGAGTGCGTTGCCTGGAAAGCCAACACTGGCAAATCTTGAAAAATTATTTGTAGTAAATAAAACTATAAAGCCGCAATTTAAAAAGCGATTACAGACTTCTATTGCCTGGGCGTTGGATAAGTCTCTGGCAGATGTAAAGTCTTTTATCGCAGAGCTGGAGAAAAATAACATAGCGGTTGTTATACATAAAGGGAAAGGGGGAGTGTTGTATGGGATTACTTATATCGACAATAATCTGAAATGTGTTTTTAACGGGAGTGATTTGGGCAGGGAATTTAGTGCAAAAGCTGTTCTGGAAAAATTCGAAAAAAAAACAATCAAAAATATGCCGGGACACAAAATAGAAATTGGGCAGGATAATAGAGGCGGACCACCTTTTGTCGAAAGGATACGACAAAAAGAAAAGGATGAATTTATTTTTCAGTTTGCAAGAATGAAACCTGGATTTGGCCTGGAGTTGCCTGAGACCAGTAATAGGATAGGTTCAAGCGGGGATGCTCCAAACTATTTGCCGGCTAATAGGCGAAAAAAGAAGAAACGAAAATTAACAAGATAATATTTTAAATGATTTATATGAGTACAGGGGAAAATGAACAGGGATTAAGGAAAATTATAGATATGACAAGGCTAATTAGTATTCTCATATTGGCGTTGCATTTTTATTATTATTTCTATAAAGTATTCGTTCGTTGGGGATGGTCCGCAGGCATTGTTAAACACTTTTTGATTAATATACAGCGAACCGGGTTATTTGAAAATCTGTTGCGGTCAAAACTAATCGCTTTAGGATTTCTTTTGACGTCATTATTAGGTACCAGAGGAAAAAAGGAAGTAGCGCTTTCCTATATAAAGCCTTCTGTACTTTTTGTTGCTGGCTTATTTTGTTATTTTAGTAGCTATTTTTTGATGGAATTTACAAGTAATAGTGAGTTGGATGCTAAGTTGTACATTGGCCTGACTACTATTGGGTTTTTGATGACACTGACTGGCGGAACGCTTTTGACAAGGGTAATTAAGGTCAAATTTGACAACAGGGATATTTTTAATACTAAAAATGAAACATTTCCACAGGAAGAGCGGCTGATTCAAAATGATTTCTCAATTAATCTCCCCGGAAAATATAACCTGAAAGGAAAGATAAGATCCAATTGGATTAATATCATAAATCCCTTCCGGGGCCTTCTAATCTGTGGATCTCCAGGTTCAGGTAAAAGTTATTTTGTCATCAGGCATTTAATAAGCCAGCACCTGGAAAAAGGGTTTTCAATGTTTGTTTATGATTTCAAATTTGATGACTTGTCTGTTATAGCTTATAATCATTATCTGAAGAACAGGGAGAAATATAAAGTGCCACCTGAGTTTTTTGTAATCAATTTTGATGACCTGACAAAAAGTAACAGATGCAATCCGCTTGACAAAGAAAACATGCTTGATATAACAGATGCGGCAGAGGCTGCCCGCACAATCCTAATGGGATTGAACCGGGAGTGGGTTAGGAAACAAGGTGATTTTTTTGTTGAATCACCGATCAACTTTTTAACAGCCATTATCTGGTATTTAAGACAATACCAGGATGGGGAGTATTGCTCATTGCCGCATGTTATTGAACTGATGCAGGTGGAATATGACAGGTTGTTTTCAATTTTAAGGACAGAAAAGGAAGTTGAGGTTTTAATCAACCCTTTTATATCTGCTTATCTGAATGATGTCATGGAGCAGTTGGAGGGCCAAATTGCATCAGGTAAAGTAGCAATGGCAAGGTTGGCCTCACCTCAGCTCTACTACGTATTGTCAGGGAGCGATTTTACACTGGATATTAATAATAAGCAGGCACCAAGAATTCTGTGTGTCGGAAACAATCCGCAAAAGATGCAAATCTATGGTGCAGTCCTGGCATTGTACGTCAATCGTTTGGTTAAGTTAGTCAACAAAAAGGGAAAACTCAGGTGTAGTCTTGTCTTTGATGAATTTCCTACGATATACCTGAACAATATCGACAGCTTAATCGCGACAGGCAGAAGCAATCTTGTTGCCACATGCCTGGGTGTTCAGGACTTCAGTCAGTTACGGAAGGATTATGGTAAAGACCAGGCAGATGTTATTGTAAACATCGTTGGTAATATTATTAGTGGCCAGGTCACCGGGGAAACAGCAAAACAGTTATCTGAACGATTTGGGAAGATTATGCAGGATCGCACCAGTTTTTCAATTAACCGCCAGGACACTTCAATTAGTCAGTCAAAACAACTCGATAGTGCAATACCACCATCTAAAATAGCACATCTGTCATCCGGTCAATTTGTAGGCATGGTAGCCGACGATCCTGATTGCAAAATAGATCTAAAAGCATTCCATTGCGATATTATAAACGACCATGAATTTCTTAAAAAAGAGCAGCGTAATTATAAACCACTGCCGGTTATCCGGGAAGTGGACAACAGCATGGTACAAAAAAATTATTTGCAGGTAAAAAAGGATGTTGAGGATATTGTATGGAATGAATTGGAAAGGATGATGAACTCCCCGGCTTTGAAAACTCTTATTATTAAAAAGAATAAAGGAAAGTAATTCATTTTTGTACCCTTTTAAAAGTATGGGCATGGTAAAGAAATATGAAAAATGGTGATGAAAGCAGTTGCTCTTTGTTATAAACCATTTCTTAAACCGGAAGAAGCAATGATTTATTGTAACCTTGAGAAATCACAGTTTGCACGAAAATGTGATGCTTATGGTATTTATAAGAATAATGCAGGTTATTTCAAAAAGGAGGATCTTGATCGGATGCTTTCGGGAAGTCCTTCAGTAATTGAAGAGCACGAAAGTCAATTGAAACTAAAATTCCGCCGACGGTAATTTTAATATTGCTTTTTCGCCTATGTGAACACGGTAGCGCTGATAAACTTCCTGAACTTGCCGCGTGCTTGTGTGACCCATCATGCCTGCTACAGTCGCTGTATTTACTCCCTCGTCCTGGAGTAACACTGAGAAACTTAGGCGGGCACAGTGCCAGGTGATATGCTTTTCTATACCTGCTGCTTTTGTCCATGTGCGTAATATTTTATTGGCTCCATCGGCCGTTGGTAACTTGAAAATCAGGCCAGTTCCTTTTTGACCCAGTATCATTTTGGCAACAGGATGAAGTGGTATTTTTACCTCTACCATTGTTTTTTGCTGAGTCAGAATTATTACATCATTGTTTATCATTTCCCAGGCCAACACTTTCACATCACACCACCTAAGAGCTGCATACATGCAAAAGACAAATGCGCGACCAACTTCGCGGTTCAAACAAGGCGTTTTAAGCAATTTAAGATATTCGGTTACCTCAATAACTTCTTTCTTTGATGATGGATTTTTCTTACTGGAAACATCCACTGCCGGATTTTCGACAAAATATCCAGACTTCTTTGCATTTTTTAAGAGCTCTTTAAATTCACTGAAATAGTTTGCAGGTGTTTCACCGTTATACTTTTCCAAAAGGTAGGATCGGAAATTCCTGCATACCTGCTCCGTAATGTCAATAGGAGAGACAAAGTCTTTTTTCAGGAATTTTTTAAACTGGTCAAAACTACATTGTAAATGTCTTGATGTGGTTGTACGGTTGTCTTTTACAAACTGTTCGTAATAATCAAGAAAGTTTGTTAGAATTTTGTGCTGGGGAATGTACCCTGTCCCGATTGATTGTCTCTCCAGAATTAGTTTTGATCGTTTCAACTCAAGGGTGGCTATAGACTCCTTATTGTGATTTTTTTGAAGATTATCTTTTGGCTTGGTGTACGTGAAAATTCCAGTGGCGACCCGTTGACCAGGTTCTTTACCCCATTCGAGTGAATAGAATATTTTATCACCCTTTCTTGACTCTCTTTCAGTAATATTAATTGACATTGCGACAGGCTTTTACAGTTAAAAAGTGTGTGCCGTAGTGTGTGCCAATTGCGTGCCGTGCAAGGGGGGAAAAAGGGGCAAAAAGGGGATATATGTGGAATACTCTTAAATTAAATAACCCTGTAAATCAGTGAATAACACTTATTTACAGGGTTTTGCAAGTGCCCACGAAAGGAATCGAACCTTCACATCCTTGCGAATGGCAGATTTTGAGTCTGCTGCGTCTACCAATTCCGCCACATGGGCTTTTTTAGTCTCTGGTCCTTAGCTAGCGCCTCGCGCCTTCCGACTTCCGACTATTGGGGCTGCAATATTACGCATTGCCGGTATCCCGGCCAAACTGCATGGTAAATATTTTTGGGAAAACACATTGTCACTTGCAGCAGTCTTTTTTGGGCAGCAGCACCTTTCTTATCAGGGTGAGTATTTTGTTTAACAGGCTCATAAAACGTTTAAAAACAGGAAAGTGTTTGTAAAGGTAACCGGTATCATATTGATGGTAAAATGTATATTGCCCGCAAATAACAACGATTCATGCTCACAATTGGTTTAATAAGGGAGGGCAAAATTCCGGCCGATAACCGGGTGGCACTTACACCCGCACAATGCAAATGGATACAAAAGAACTCCAACCAGGTAAAAATAGTGCTGCAAACCTGCTCCACCCGTTGTTTTACAGACCGGGAATACCAGCTGGCCGGCGTGGAAGTAACAGAAGACATGAGCGCCTGCGATGTTCTTTTTGGCATTAAAGAAGTGCCCGTTTCCATGCTGCTGCCCTGCAAAACCTACCTGTTTTTCTCTCATACCAAAAAGAAACAGCCGCACAACCAGCCCTTGTTTAAAGCCCTGATGGATAAAAAAATAACCCTGATCGACTATGAATGCCTGGAACACGACGACG
>Ga0105246_10000677_pt1 | contig 19120 bp, 16 predicted proteins | sample KBSM64metaG_FD_99694 | JGI IMG/M metagenome (GOLD analysis project Ga0105246, IMG submission 99694) | Miscanthus rhizosphere microbial communities from Kellogg Biological Station, Michigan, USA - KBS M6-4 metaG | ecosystem: Host-associated > Plants > Roots > Rhizosphere > Soil | place... | reverse complement strand
TTGGCCAGGCGTTCCTGCAGCTTCTCGCGGTCGTAGTCGGAGTCGGAGTTCTCGATCTCGGCGCGGATCTGGGCCACGCGGCCGGCGATCTGCTCGGCGTCGCCGGCACCTTCGACGATGGTGGTCTCGTCCTTGGTGACGACAACCTTGCGGGCCTGGCCCAGCAGTTCGAGGGTGGCGTTCTCCAGGGAGAGGCCGACCTCGGAGGAGATGACCTGGCCGCCGGTGAGGATGGCGATGTCAGCCAGCTGGGCCTTGCGGCGGTCACCGAAGCCCGGAGCCTTGACGGCGACGGACTTGAAGGTGCCACGGATCTTGTTGACGATCAGGGTGGCCAGGGCCTCGCCCTCGATGTCTTCGGCGATGATCAGCAGCGGCTTGTTGGACTGCATGACCTTCTCCAGGACCGTGACGAGTTCCTTCACGTTGGAGATCTTGGAGTTGACGATCAGGATGTACGGGTCTTCGAGGACCGTTTCCTGGCGCTCTGCGTCGGTGACGAAGTAAGCGGAGATGTAGCCCTTGTCGAAGCGCATGCCTTCGGTGAGCTCGAGCTCGAGGCCGAAGGTGTTGGACTCCTCGACGGTGATGACACCTTCCTTGCCGACCTTGTCCAGGGCTTCGGCGATGAGGCTGCCGATTTCGGTGTCGCCGGCGGAGATGGACGCGGTGGCGGCGATCTCTTCCTTGGTCTCGATTTCCTTGGCGGAGTTCAGCAGCTCGGCGATGACGGCGTCAACGGCCTTCTCGATGCCGCGCTTGAGGGACAGCGGGTCGGCGCCGGCAGCAACGTTGCGCAGGCCTTCCTTGACCAGGGCCTGGGCCAGCACGGTAGCCGTGGTGGTGCCGTCGCCAGCGACGTCATCCGTCTTCTTGGCAACTTCCTTGACGAGCTCGGCGCCGATCTTCTCGTACGGATCGTCGAGTTCGATCTCCTTGGCGATGGAAACGCCATCGTTGGTGATCGTGGGGGCGCCCCACTTCTTTTCCAGGACGACGTTGCGGCCACGCGGGCCGAGGGTGACCTTGACGGCGTCGGCGAGGGTGTTCAGACCCCGCTCGAGACCGCGACGTGCCTCTTCATCAAATGCAATGATCTTGGCCATAACGGCGGTAGTCCTTTCGGGACAGTCGTTAAGAAGGAGCCTTGCAGCGGTGCCCGCGACGGACGGCCAGTTCCTTGCGGCCTCTGTATGCCGCGCAGTCAGGACCTCACCTCGGCAAGGTTTTCTTGATCCCTGGCGACTGCGGCTCCACCGACGGCCGGAGCCGGCGAAGGATTAGCAGTCTGTGCCAGTGAGTGCTAAGTCAATAATTAGCACTCACCCGGGGAGAGTGCAAGCAGAAGGCGGGACGAACGGGGGCCAGCGGGACCGTGTTCGCCAACGGTGATCATCCAGGGCTCAGGAAACGGCGGAGCGTGTGGCCGTTTCCTTGGCGGCCATTTTGGCCGTGTTGTCCGGGCCGTAGCTGAAAACCATGTAGTTCGCCGAGGTGATGTCGCCGTTGGCGTCAAAGCCGATGGGGCCCGATTCGCCCTCGTAATCCGGCGTCTTGCCTGCCTTCAGGACATCCAGGCACTCCCGGTAGCTGCTGCAGGCGGTCCGCTCCGCCGCAGGGGCGCCCGGCGGCCGGACCCCGCCGGAAACCGTGGTGAGCGACGCGGTGATGGACGCTCCGGCGTCGTCCTCTGCAGCTGCGGCGGCAATGGCCGCGAGGTTCACGGCGTCGAACGTCTCGGCGGCGAAGGTCATGTCCTTCAGCTCCGGGTCTATCCCCACCAGCTCGTTCTGGAAATCCGTCCCCGGAAAGGCGCCCGGCAGGACGCCGCGGGCGCCGTCCAGGCCGCCGGCACCGAGCTCGAGGCCGTACTGGCGGATGGCGCCGTCGCTGAGGAGCAGTTTCTTTCCGGAGATTCCCGCGTTGAGCAGTTCCGCAAGGGCGGCCTGCGCGCCGCGCCGGGCAACCACGACGACGGCGTCCGGCGCCTCGTCCTTGAGCGTCGCCACGGCGGATCCGGCCTTGCCCTCGGCGAAGCCTGCCGCCGGCAGTGCCTCCATGCCAAGCCTCCGGGCGGCGTCCGACACCGCCTCGGAGACCTGGCTGCCGTAGTCGCTGTTTTCGTGCAGCACCGCAAGGCGCTTCGCGCCGCCGTCATGGGCGAGCTTCGCCAACACGCTCCCCTGCGCGGAATCGGCCGCCGCCGTGCGGAAGTAGTACCCGCCGCTCTTGTAGCCGCTCAGCGCCGCGGCTGTGTTGGCCGGCGACATCACCGGTACTTTGGCGCGTGAGAGCACGTCGATCGCCGCGGGGGCGTGGCTGGAATCGCTGGGTCCGATCACGACGTCGGCACCGGCATCGAGCAGGGAGCGCGCCTGGGCCCCGGCGTCACGGCCGAACTCCGCAGAGTCCCCTGTGGCATCTTTCGGGAGCAGTTCCACGGGCCGGCCCTTATGCCCGCCTACGCCGTTGATTTGCTCGATGGCAAGTTTCGCTGCCGCAAGCTCTGACTCATTCAGGAAGGCCGAGTCGCCATTGTTGTCCAGGATCAGGCCGATCCTTAGCGTCCCGTCGCCGCTGGCCTCGACGGAGTCCAGCCGGGCGTTGCCGCTCGGCCCGGCGCAGGCGGAGGCGCCAAGGGCAAGGCCCGAAACAAGTGCCACAGCCCAAAGACGACGGTTGGGCCTTGGACGCCGGCCGAGCACTGCTTGCACTAGATCAACCGGACGCTCTCTGCTTGCGGCCCTTTCTGGCCTTCGCCGAGCTCGAATTCCACGCGCTGGCCTTCTTCGAGAGCGCGGAAGCCGTCCATCTGGATGGCGGACCAGTGCACAAAGACGTCGTCCCCGGTTTCATCGACGGTGATGAAGCCGTACCCCTTTTCGGCGTTGAACCATTTGACGGTTCCCAAAGCCATGTTCCCCACACTTTCAGTTGCGAGCCGCCTCCGGGATCTCCGGATCGGCTTCAACCTACTGTAACCAAGGTCACGGCCGCGGGGAGGTGCCAAGGCGGTGTCGGGAAGCAATGTTATTCAGGCGTAACCGGCAGCGCTGCTCCCGCCGGCCGACGCCGCCAGGAGCCCGCAGGGCAGCGGCCGTTAGTTGTACCCGGGTCCGAGGATGACGACGACCGGCACCTGGTACTGGGCGGTGTCGAGGAGTTCGGTGATGCCCAGGAGTTTGCCGAGGGCTTCGGCATTGCCCTTCTGTTCCGGGCCGTTGTAGAAGATCGCAGAACTCTGCTGCGGGACGCCCTGCCAGTTGCCGACGTCGGACAGCACCCATCCGTCGTTCCGCACCGTGGTGGATACCCGGCTGGCAAGGCCGCTGATCCCGGCTCCGTTGTAGACCGCCACCGGCGTGGTCTTGTCGACGGCGGCCGAACTCGGCGTCGGGGTCACAGAGGGCGTCGGGGTCGGGCTCGGGCTGGTGCTGGGAGCGCTGCTCCCGGAGGGCGACGCCGAGGGGCTCTGCTGCGAAGCGGTCGGCTGGCCCTGCGAAGCCGAAGGCGCTGGCTTGGGCAGCATCAGGAAAGCTGCCAGGCCGACCACCAGGGCCACGGCTCCGAGGACCAGGACCGGCCACAGCGCCGGGCGGGACGCCGGCGTGACGACGCGGTGGACACCCTGGCGCGAAGAGTTCTGCGGCACACGGTCGAATTCATCGCGGGCGAATTTGGTCATGATGAAGCGGTGTCCTTGCTGCTTGCTGCTGGAATCAGCCCTGCACCCAAGCGACGGGGCTCAGGCGTCAGATCCGAGGCGGCGGGCCGTGCGGGCGCGCTGCCGTGACGTACGTAGTCTACGCAATCTCTTCACGAGCATGGGGTCGTGCGCCAGTGCATCCTCTGAGTCGATGAGGGCGTTGAGGAGCTGGTAGTAGTGGGTCGCCGAAAGGTCGAACAGTTCGCGGATGGCCTGTTCCTTGGCGCCGGCGTACTTCCACCACTGGCGTTCCAGGGCCAGCATCTGCTGTTCCCGTGCCCCGAGCGGGGAATCGCTGCGGACTCCGGCGGTGAGATCGTCCAGTGCCCACCCACCGGTTCCGGGCGCCATGGGTTCCTGCGCGGGCTCTGCCACGACACACTCCTTCAACACTCACCGACACCGACGCTTGCCAACACAATCCTTCCCCATGGTAACGGGCAAATAACAGCCGTGTCATTTGCCGGGCCGTTTCATCGCGGGGCCGTGCACGGGAAGAATGGTGTCGTGGGAAGCGATGAAACGCTGTTTGAACTCGACGCCGGAAACAGCTCCGCGGATTTCGAGGAGCTCTGCGGCCTGCCGCTGCCCGGTCTCGTGGCGCCGGATTGGGCGGAAGCGCTAGCAGGGGTGGAACCCGAACTCCGCGCCGTGCTGGGCTTCGTCGCGTCCGAATCGGCCCGCGGCGCCGAGGTCCTCCCCGCCGCTGCGAATCTCCTCCGCGCCTTCCGCCAGCCCCTTGCCGAGGTGAAGGTACTGATCCTTGGCCAGGACCCGTACCCCACGCCGGGCCATCCCATCGGACTCTCCTTCGCGGTATCGGGGACCACCCGGCCCATCCCCCGGAGCCTGGCGAACATCTACCGCGAAATGGAATCCGACCTGGGCCTGCCGCCGCGGACCCACGGCGACCTCAGCGCCTGGAGCAAAGAAGGTGTCCTGCTGCTGAACAGGGTCCTGAGCGTCAGCGCAGGAAATGCCGGATCGCACCGGGGCAAGGGCTGGGAGGCCATTACGACGGCGGCCGTCACCGCCGTCGTAGGGCGCCGCACCGAGGACGGGAAACGAAAGCCGCTGGTCGCCATCCTCTGGGGGAAGGACGCCGCGGCGGTGCAGCCGCTCCTGGACGGGACACCATTGATCTCTTCCGCACACCCCAGCCCCTTGTCCGCATCCCGCGGCTTTTTCGGGTCGCGGCCCTTCAGCCGGGCCAACGAACTGCTTATCGAACAGGGAGCGACGCCGGTCAACTGGGAGCTGCCGGCGCGCCCCTAGCGCCGCGTAGTTCCCTTCCCAACGCTCGCAAGCTCGCGTCGGGACCCTCGGGAAAACGCTTAGGCTTAGCTTGTGACTTCCCTCCCGGCCACCTCCTCCGCAAACCGTACGAGCCGCCCGCAGGTCAACCTGACCGTGCTGCGCACCGAACAGCTTTCGCCGCACATGGTGCGCGTCGTTGCCGGCGGCCCCGGATTCGCGGACTACGCGAACAACGACTTCGTGGACCGCTACGTCAAGATCGTCTTCCCGCAGCCGGGCGTGGCCTACGAAGAACCGCTTGACCTCTGGAAGATCCGGGAAACCATGCCCCGGGAACTCTGGCCGCACACCCGCACCTACACCGTGCGCTGGGTGGACATGGCGGCACGGGAACTGGCCATCGATTTCGTGGTCCACGGCGATGAGGGCCTGGCCGGCCCCTGGGCACTGCAGGCCAAGGCGGGCGACAGCCTGGTCTTCACCGGCCCCGGCGGCGCGTACAATCCGGATCCGGCGGCCGACTGGCACCTCTTCGCCGGCGATGACGCCGCCCTGCCGGCCATTGCCGCCTCGATCGAAGCCCTTCCCGCCGACGCCAAGGGCCTGGCGTTCCTCGAGGTGGACAGCGAAAGCGACGTGCTGGACATCAAGGCGCCGGCCGGCGTCGAACTGACTTGGATTTTCCGCGAGGGCGTGCCCGCCGGCTCCGGCATGGTCCTGCTGGACGCGGTGCGCAATGCCGCCTGGCTACCGGGGCGTGTCCACGTGTTCGCCCACGGGGAGCGCGGCTACATGAAGGGCCTGCGCGACATATTCTTTCGTGAGCATGGATTGGAACGCGGCCAGGTGTCGCTCTCCGGCTACTGGGCGCAGGGCCGTGTAGAGGACCAGTTCCAGGCCGAGAAGAAGCTTCCCGTAGGCCAGATCCTCTAGCGGGGGTATCAGCGGCGACGGCGGATCCGGCGCCGCTCGTTGCTGGCCAGGTTCTTGGTCAACGGCCGTGCAAGGTTGTCACCCAGGACGATTCCCGCGGCGGTGGCCATGACGATTGCCCCGGCATTGAGCATGCCCCCGAAACCGGCAAGGATGTCCGCCTCCTCGATGGTCAAAACATACATGGAACGGAATATTGTCAGGCCCGGCAGGAGGATCAGCGCCGCCGGAACGGCGACCACCAGCTGCGGCGCACCGAGCCTGAGGGCCACGATACGGGCCAGCAGGCCGATCACCACGGCGGACAGGGCCGGAGACAAGCGGCTTCCCAGCCCCAGGGTCGAGGCTCCCCACAGCACGAAGAACCCCACCAGGCCGACTGCCGCCGTTGGGAACAGCAACCTGAGCTGGGTCTGCTCCGTAACGCCGATCGCGAGGACCGCGACGCCGATCAGGAGTGCCTGCGCCCACAAGGGATAGGCGTCCGGGAAGGTCTGGGTGACGTCGATCGCCTGGCTGCCGAGGCGGTCCCCCAGGACGAGGGCGATGGCGATACCGGCCACGATCGCGCCGAACGTCAGAGTAGTGGACAGGAAACGCCCGGCCGCCGTGACCGGGAAGCCGTTGATCGCGTCCTGCACCGAGGACACCAGCCGCCCCGTGGGAAGGAGCAGCAGGATGCCGCCCGCCACGACGATCGAAGGCGCGATGTCCGCGCCAGCCAAGCGCAGCATCACGGCGATGAAGGTCACCAGGAAGGCACAGGCCGCCGTCACGTAGAAGTCGGGCGTCCGCCAGCGGCCGAGCTGCCGGGCGAGGAGGCTGACCAGCAGGTTCGAGACGAAGGCCAGCGCAGAAGCGCCGGGCCCGCCGCCCAGCACGCCGACAAAGGCCGCGGCGAACACGCCGAAGGCCACGGTGACCATCCAGCGCGGGAAGGGCTTGCTCCTGCGGATGATGTCGTTCAGGCGACGGACGGCCTCGTCCCTGCCGACGCCGCCGGCCACGATGTCGGTGACCAGCTGGTGCACCTGCGCCAGTCCGGCATAGTTGTTCGTCCAGGAGCGCACCACCCGCAGCAAGGTTACCGGGGTCTGGTCCTTGGGCGAGTAGTTGATGCCCACCGACTGGTTGGTGATGTCCACCTCGATGTACTTCAGGCCCAGCGACGCGGTCACCGCGATGATGCTGGTTTCCACTTCCAGGGCGCCGGCTCCGTAGCGGAACATCGTCTCGGCGAGGTGCAGCGCGAAGTCGACGGTCTTCCGGGCGGAAGCGTCCACCCCGCCCACCTGGATGGTCGGGTTCGCGTACGGGCTGCCGGCGAGCCGGTCCACGATGGTCAGCGGAGCCGTGGGCGGGTTTTCGCCCTGCACGAGGCGCCGGAGCATCCGCCTGGCGCTGAGGTTCTGCTGCACCTGGGAGGGGCGGATCGGCTGCGTCTTGGGCAGCCCGTCCGTCGGTGGCCGGTTGCTTGCATCCGACTGGTGTTCGGGGCGGTCGGTCAAGCGGGTCTTCCTCCAGGTCCGGCGGCTGTCAAAGGCCATGCAGCAGGTGCTGCTGCGAGTCTAGTAGAACTGCTGCCCGGTGCGGCGTGTGTAGAGCTGGCGGGCGATCCGCTCCCCTGCCACGGTCCAGAGCTTGTACTTCAGAGGGCTGAGCACCTGGTCGTAGCAGCCCACGAAGTCCGTGACGGTCTTGCTGAAGCTGGTCTTGAACAGGCCCAGGCCGTGGAAGGGGTGGGAGCTGTCCTTGACCTTGTCCGCGGGCGGAGTGCCGCAGAAGTCGTACTCGGTGCAGCCCAGTTCCTTGACCTGGTTGATGGCGGTCCACTGGACCAGGTGCGAGTCGCCGTACTGGCTGCGCTTCTGCAGGGAGCCGCCGTCCTTGTAGGTGCCCTTGCGGCCGTAGTTGATCACGAAGGCGCCCACGGAGGGGACACCGTTTTCGTAGACGAAAAGCAGCCGGCCCTGGTCGCGCTTAATGAAGTTGGTCCAGAAGCGGTTGTAGTAGTCGAACTCGCGGACCCGCACCTGGGATTTGGCTTCCACCGTGTTGGTCATGAGCCCGTACATGGCGCGGAAGTTCTCCTCCGTGGGGTCCATATTGAGCACCTCCACGCCTTCCCGGATGGCCCGGCGCACGGCGTTCCGGCCGCGGGAATGGAGGGTGCGCAGCAGCGGCTGCTCATCCGGCGAGATGTCCAGGAGCGCCGTGGAGTCGTTCGGCTGCAGGTTGGGGGTCTTCACCAGTCCGGTGGCGTCGATGGCCGCGCGGGTCTCCTCCGAGAGCACGATGTCCGGTTCGATCTTGATCGCGAACACGCCGGCCTTGCTGCGCTTCACGAACTCCGCGTTGGCGCGGACGATGCCCGCGATATCCGCCACCTCGGCAACGTCCGGGCCCTTGATGAGGTACCAGAGCTTGCCCAGCACCGGAAAGGACTTCTCCAGGACCAAGTTGTAGCTGTTGTAGTCCGGGCCTTCGTAGACCAGGTGGAGGGGCTTCCAGCCGTAGTGCTGCTTCACCTCTGCGAAGGCTTCGGACTGGAGGAGGTTTCCGCCGTTCGGGTTGGCTGTCACCAAGGCGTCCCAGTTGGCGATTTCCTCGGCGGTGGCAAAGCGGGCGGTGAATTCTCGCAAGGGGGCCGTGTCCAATCAGTCGCGTATATGGGCTGGGCGTACGAGAGGCAGCCGCAGCCGAGGGCGGCGCTGGCACGCAGCCTCCAGTCTATCGGCTCCGTTTCCTACAGCCTGATCTGGGCGGCACTCTCCAGGAATACGGCTTTCGGTTTCTCCCCCAGGGCGCGCTGCCCGCGGGCGAGGCGGTCGGCGTCGACGAGCCCGTCAAGGGCCAGTCCGGTGAGATCCGCGATGTCCCGGATGGGCACCTGGAAGGTGCGGAAAGGGCCGAGCGGCGGCGGCTCGTCCTCCAGCAGCCGCTTACGGGTGGCTTTCTCCAGCTCAACCTTGTCCAGCAGGGAGGTCTGGTCCACCACGAAGCCCACGGCGCCGAGTTCGGCCTCGTTGGTCCAGGCGGCGATCTTCCAGAACTTCCGGGGCACGTTCACTCCGCGGTACGGCGGATCGTCGTCCCGGAAGACCGGTCCCGTGAAGACGCTCAGCTTGGCGTCGAAGGTGTCCGCGTGGCCGAGTACGTGATCCTCCAGGCCCACCCAGAGCTCCTTACCCTGGTTGAAATCGTCGATTTGGGGTGCGGCGTTAGTGAAGACGAAGGTGTCCTGGTTGGCGAGCTTGGCCGTGGCCGGGTCCCCCCACACCGGGTCCAGGCGGCGCACGAGGTGCCCGCGGTCGAAAGCATTGTTCTTGTAGACGTCCGGCCCGGCCTGCTGTTCCTTCGGCACCCTGGAATCGAAATGCCAGGTGCCTTCGCGGGCCAGGGCGTCCAGCTCCCTGCCGTTGATGTTGACCCCGACAATGGCCGCAAGTTTCCGGTCCGGGCGGAACCTCACCGAGAAGTGTGTGTAGTCCAGAAGAATCGTCGTCACCGACGGACTGGGCAGCTCAAGGCCGGCCCTCAGGAACCCGCTGTCGTATCCCCCGCTCATGGGAAAAGCATGGCACCGGGGTCAGACAATAAACAGGGGCGCGGCTGTGGACCGCCTCAGCACTCCACCACGTTGACGGCCAAGCCGCCCATCGCGGTTTCCTTGTACTTGGAGCTCATGTCCTTGCCGGTTTCGCGCATGGTGACGATGACCTCGTCCAGCGATACCCGGTGCGAGCCGTCGCCCCACAGTGCCATCTTGGCGGCGTTGATGGCCTTCGCCGCGGCAATCGCATTGCGTTCGATGCAGGGGATCTGCACCAGGCCGCCGATGGGGTCGCAGGTAAGGCCCAGGTTGTGCTCCATGGCGATTTCGGCGGCGTTCTCCACCTGCGCCGGCGTCCCGCCCATGACCTCCGCCAGGCCGGCCGCGGCCATGGACGACGCCGAGCCGACCTCGCCCTGGCAGCCCACCTCGGCGCCGGAAATGGAGGCCTGCTCCTTGTAGAGCACGCCCACGGCACTGGCCGTCAACAGGAACTTCACGACCACGTTGTCGCGGTCCTCCTGGCTTGCCTTGTCCATGCCCGGGGCGAAGTGCAGGGCGTAGTAGAGCACGGCCGGGATGATGCCGGCCGCACCGTTGGTGGGCGCCGTGACGACACGGCCTCCGGAGGCGTTCTCTTCGTTGACGGCCAGGGCGATCAGGTTGACCCACTCCTGCCAGTACTTGGGGTCGTTGTCCTTGTCCTCCTTCAGGAGGCGCTCGTGCCAGTCAGGGGCTCGACGGCGGACCTTCAGTCCGCCAGGCAGCACGCCTTCGCGCTTGATCGACTTTTCGACGCAGTCTTCCATGACGGACCAGATGTGCAGCAGGCCCTCGCGGATTTCCTCCTCGGAGCGGGAGGCGAGCTCGTTGACCAGCATGATGTCGGAGATGCTCAGGCCCTTCGAAGCACAGCGGCCCAGCAGTTCGGCGGCGGTGCGGAACGGCAGCGGGAGTTCCTTCTTGGACTCGTCCAGTTCCTTCTGCGCGGCGTCCTCTTCGCCCTCGCGCACAATGAAGCCGCCGCCCACGGAGAAGAAGGTGGCCGCGTGCAGCACTTCGCCGTCGGCGTCGCTGACCGTGAAGGTCATGCCGTTGGTGTGGCGAGGCAGCACGGTGAGGGGGCGCAGCACCATGTCGGACACACCATACGGCAGCGGAACACCGCCGTCGGGGTCCTGGGAGCCCGCCAGGCGCAGGGTGCCGGTGTCCGCGATCGCGGCGAGGCGTTCCTCGACTTCCTCCGGCAGGATCACCTCGGGGTGGTAGCCCTCCAGGCCCAGCAGGATCGCGGTCATGGTCCCGTGGCCGTGGCCGGTGGCGGCGAGCGAACCGTACAGGTCCACGCGCAGGGAGGCGACCCGGGCGAGGATGCCGCTTTCCTTCAGTTCCCCCGCGAACACCGCGGCAGCCCGCATCGGGCCCACGGTGTGTGAACTCGAAGGACCAAGCCCAACGGTAAAGAGATCAAAGACGCCAACAGCCATGCCGGTTCCTATCTAATTAATAATTCTAAGCAGACCGGATCCTCGTGGATCCGGGCCCCGGCAGGCAGGCCTGTCCGGAACCCCTTTGGGGCCGGCATCCGGCAGCAGGCGTCCCCACCGTCTCCCTGACCTCGCAAGCTCGGTCAGGGAACCCGGACGGTGTGGGCCCAAATCGCCCGCAGAGGATGCCGGCCCCAAAGGACCAAACGGAAGCTGTCAGCCCAGGTTGGCGACAGCCGGGTAAAGCGGGTGCGCTTCGGCCAGGGCCTCCACGCGGTGGCGCAGTCCGGAAAGGTCGGCACCCGCGTCGGCGATCAACGCCTCGGCGATGATGTCGGCGACTTCACGGAAGGCAGCTTCACCGAAACCGCGGGTGGCCAGGGCCGGGGTGCCAATGCGCAGGCCGGAGGTGACCATCGGCGGGCGCGGGTCGAACGGCACGGCGTTGCGGTTAACCGTGATGTCGATCGTGGCAAGCCGGTCCTCGGCCTGCTGGCCGTCCAGTTCGCAGTCGCGCAGGTCCACCAGCACCAAGTGCACGTCGGTGCCACCGGAAACCACGGAGATGCCCTTGGCCGCGACGTCCGGCTGGACCAGGCGCTCGGCCAGGATCCGGGAACCGGCCAGCACGCGGGCCTGGCGCTCCTTGAACTCTTCCGACGCGGCGATCTTGAAGGCCACAGCCTTGCCTGCGATCACGTGCTCCAGCGGGCCGCCCTGCTGTCCCGGGAAAACGGCGCTGTTGATCTTCTTGGCGATCTCGGCGTCGTTCGTCAGGATGATGCCGCCGCGCGGACCGGCGAGGGTCTTGTGCGTGGTGGAGGTGGTGACGTGGGCGTGCGGCACCGGGCTGGGGTGCAGCCCGGCGGCGACCAGGCCGGCGAAGTGCGCCATGTCCACCATCAGGTAGGCACCCACGAGGTCCGCGATGCGGCGGAACTCGGCGAAGTCCAGCTGGCGGGAGTAGGCCGACCAGCCGGCGACGATCAGGGCCGGCTTGTGCTCCAGGGCCAGGGCTTCGACCTCGGCCATGTCCACGGTGTGGCTGTCTTCGCGCACGCCGTAGGGCACCACGTTGTACAGCTTGCCGGAGAAGTTGATGCGCATGCCGTGGGTCAGGTGGCCGCCGTGGGCCAGGTTCAGGCCCATGATGGTGTCGCCCGGCTTGATCAAGGCGTGCATCACCGAAGCGTTCGCCTGTGCACCGGAGTGCGGCTGCACGTTCGCGTACTCGGCGCCGAAGAGGGCCTTGACACGGTCGATGGCCAGCTGCTCGATGACGTCCACGTGCTCGCAGCCGCCGTAGTAGCGCTTGCCGGGGTAGCCTTCGGCGTACTTGTTGGTCAGCACGGAGCCCTGCGCCTGCATGACGGCCACAGCGGTGTGGTTCTCCGAAGCGATCATTTCCAGGCCGCCGCGCTGGCGGCCCAGTTCGTCGTCGATCTTCGCGGCGATTTCCGGGTCCAGCTCGGAAAGCACGGCGTCGAGGGACGGGGAAACGACCTGCTCGAAAGCGGTGGTTCCTGCTGCGGCGCTCACAGTTCGCCTCCGTTCTTGGCAGCGTATTCCTCTGCGGAGAGCAGCGGGCCGTCGGTAACGGCCGCCACCTTGAAGAGCCAGCCGGCACCGTAGGGGTCGCTGTTGATCACGGCAGGGTCGTCGACAGCGCTCGTGTTCAGTTCCGTGACCTCACCCGTCACCGGGGAGTACAGGTCGGACACGGACTTGGTGGACTCGACCTCGCCGCAGGTTTCGCCGGCGGTCACGGTGGAGCCGACCTCGGGCAGGTCGACGTAGACGATGTCGCCGAGGGCGTCAGTGGCCACGGCGGAGATTCCTACGGAGACAAGGTTTCCGTCTTCGCGGGCAACCCATTCGTGTTCCTCCGAGTACTGGAGTCCAGCTGCAACTTTTGCCATGTTTTTTCCTTTACGTTCGTTGTCTGAAAGCTGTCTGAAAAATCGATGGGTGGGGGCGCCGGCCGGATCGTCCGTCCGGCGCCCAACCTTACTTGGCGCGCTTGTAGAACGGCAGCGCGATGACCTCGAAGGGCTCGGCCTTGCCGCGCAGGTCCGCTTCCACGGCGGTGCCGATTTCGGAGTGCTCGACGTCGACATACGCCATCGCTACCGGGTAGCCAAGGGTGGGGGACGGCTGGCCGGAGGTCACTTCACCGATCACGGCACCGTCCTTCAGGACCGGGTAGTGGCCGCGGGCGGCGCGCCGGCCCAGGCCTTTCAGTCCCACCAGGCGTCGGCCCGAGGTGGTCCCGGCGCCGCCGGCCTTGAGTGCCGCGAGGGCCTCCTTGCCGACGAAGTCGCCTTCCTTGGACAGTGCCACCACGGGGCCGAGGCCGGCGGCGAAGGGGTTGCCTTCGAGGGAGAGTTCGTTGCCGTAGAGCGGCATGCCGGCCTCCAGGCGCAGCGAGTCTCGGCAGGCCAGGCCGCACGGGATGAGGCCCAGACCTGCGCCGGCTTCGCTGATCGAGGCCCACAGTGTCGCGGCGCCCTCGTTGGGCAGGAACAGCTCGAAGCCGTCCTCGCCGGTGTAGCCGGTGCGGGCCAGGATGACGTCGTGGCCGGCAACGGTGACCTCGTTGAACGCGTAGTACTTCAGGCCGGTGACCAGTTCGTGCTGGGCGTCGTCCGTGAGCTTGAGCAGGATTGCCTCGGCGTTCGGGCCCTGCACGGCGATGAGGGACATGGCGTCGGAGACGTTCTCCACCACGACGTCGAAGCCCTCGGCGCGCTTGGCCAGCTCGGCGGCGACGGTGGGTGCGTTGCCCGCGTTCGGGACCACGAGGTATTTCTCCGGACCGAAACGGTAGGCGAGAAGGTCGTCGATGATCCCGCCGTCGGCGTTGCAGATCAGCGAGTACTTCGCCTTGCCGTCCGCGACGGCGGACAGCTTGCCCACCAGCGCGTAGTCCAGGAACGCCCCGGCCTCCGGGCCGGTGACCCAGACCTCGCCCATGTGAGAGAGGTCGAACAGGCCTGCGGACTGACGGACGGCGTGGTGCTCAGCCAGTTCGGACGAGTACTTCAGCGGCATCTGCCAGCCGCCGAAGTCCGTGAAGGAAGCCCCGAGTGCCTCATGCGTGCCGTAAAGGGCAGTGTGCTTGCTCATGTGAATGTCCTTTGCGGTTCCGGCTTAGTTTTCGAACTCAGAGATCGGCGGGCAGGAGCAGACCAGGTTGCGGTCCCCTGCTGCGCCGTCGATGCGTCCGACCGGCGGGAAGTACTTGTCCTGCTTGAGCGACCTGACCGGGAACACGGCCTGCTCGCGCGGGTATTCGCGCTTCCAGTCGGAAGACACGACGGCGGCCGCGGTGTGCGGTGCGTTGCGCAGCGGGGATTCCTCCACCGCGAAGTCGCCGGCGGCAACCTGCTCGATCTCGGAGCGGATGGTGATCATGGCCTCGATGAAGCGGTCGATCTCGCCCAGGTCCTCGGACTCGGTGGGTTCAACCATCAGGGTGCCGGCCACCGGGAAGGCCAGGGTGGGTGCGTGGAAGCCGAAGTCGATAAGGCGCTTGGCCACGTCCTCGGCGGTGACGCCGGTGCGGGCGGTGAGCTCGCGCAGGTCCAGGATGCACTCGTGGGCCACGAGTCCGCCTTCGCCCGTGTAGAGCACCGGGAAGTACTCGTTGAGGCGGGCAGCCACGTAGTTGGCGGCCAGCAGCGCGGACTTGGTGGCTTCGGTGAGGCCTTCGCCGCCCATGAGCTTCACGTAGGCCCAGGAAATCGGCAGCACGCCGGCGGAACCGTAGCGCGAGGCCGAGATCGCCACGCCGTGGCCTTCCTCGTGCGCGGCCTTGGTGGCATCGCCGGGCATGAACGGTGCCAGGTGCGCCTTGGCTGCGACCGGGCCGACACCCGGGCCGCCGCCGCCGTGCGGGATGCAGAAGGTCTTGTGCAGGTTCAGGTGCGACACGTCGCCGCCGAACTTGCCGGGCTGGGCCAGGCCCACCAGGGCGTTGAGGTTGGCGCCGTCGACGTAGACCTGGCCGCCTGCCGCGTGTACGGCGTCGCAGACTTCGCGGACGTCGCCGTCGTACACGCCGTGCGTGGACGGGTAGGTGATCATGATGCAGGACAGCACGTCCTTGTTGGCATCGATCTTGGCCTGCAGGTCATCGTGGTCGATGAGGCCTTCGGCGGTGGTGGCGACCACCACGACCTTCATGCCGGCCAGGACGGCGGACGCGGCGTTGGTGCCGTGGGCCGAGGCCGGGATGAGGCAGACGTTGCGCTGCTCGTCGCCGCGGGAGAGGTGGTAACCGCGGATGGCCAGCAGGCCGGCGAGCTCGCCCTGGGAGCCGGCGTTGGGCTGGATGGAGACCTGGTCGTAGCCGGTGATGGTGGACAGGTCCGCCTCCAGGCCCTCGATCAGTTCACGCCAGCCGGCGGTCTGGGATTCCGGGGCGAAGGGGTGGATCGAAGCGAACTCCGGCCAGGAGATGGCTTCCATCTCTGCGGTGGCGTTCAGCTTCATGGTGCAGGAGCCCAGCGGGATCATGGTGCGGTCAAGCGCCAGGTCCCGGTCGGAGAGCTTGCGGATGTAGCGCAGCAGCTGGGTTTCGGAGCGGTGGGTGTTGAACACCGGGTGCTGCAGGTAGTCGGAGCTGCGCACGACGGCGGCGGGCAGCTCGAGCCCGGAAGCCTCACCCAGGGGGCCGGCGCCGAAGGCGACGGCGACGGCGGACAGGACTTCCGGCGTCGTGGTTTCATCCACGGACACGCCCACGGTGTCGGCGTCGATGCGGCGCAGGTTGATGCCGCGGGCCTCGGCGGCGGCGATGACCTGCTCGGCCTTGCCCGGAACCTTGACGGTGATGGTGTCGAAGAAGGACTCGCTGGCCAGTTCGCGTCCGGCGGCCTGCAGGGTAGCGGCAAGCACCCGGGCGTTGCCGTGCACCGTTTCAGCGATGGCCTTCAGGCCGTCGGGGCCGTGGTAGACGGCGTACATCGAGGCGGTGATGGCCAGCAGCGCCTGCGCGGTGCAGATGTTGGAGGTGGCCTTCTCGCGGCGGATGTGCTGTTCGCGGGTCTGCAGGGCCAGGCGGTAGGCCGGGACGCCTGCGCTGTCCTTGGAGACACCAACGATGCGGCCCGGGAGCTGGCGCTCGAGGCCCTTGTGCACGGCCATGTAGGCGGCGTGCGGGCCGCCGAAGAACAGCGGGACGCCGAAGCGCTGGGCGGTGCCGACGGCGATGTCCGCACCCTGCTCGCCCGGAGGGGTGATGAGGGTCAGCGCCAGCAGGTCGGCGGCGACGGTGACGAGGGCGCCGCGCTCCTTGGCGGCGGCGATGACGGCGGTCTGGTCCCAGACCCGGCCGGACAGGCCGGGCTGCTGCAGCACGATGCCGTTGATGTCGCCATCGGGCAGGCCCTGGGAGAGGTCGGCGACCTCAACCTCGAAGCCGAGCGCCTCGGCGCGGCCCTGCACGATCGCGATGGTCTGCGGCAGGACGTCCGCATCCACGACGGTCTTGCCGGCGGCGGCGGCCTTGTTCTTGTTGGCGCGGCGCATGAGCAGCACGGCCTCGGCGACGGCGGTGGCTTCGTCAAGCAGGGAGGCGTTGGCGATGGGCAGGCCGGTGAGGTCCTCCACCATGGTCTGGAAGTTCAGCAGGGCTTCGAGGCGGCCCTGCGAGATTTCCGGCTGGTACGGGGTGTAGGCGGTGTACCAGGCCGGGGCCTCGAGGATGTTGCGGCGGATCACCGGAGGGGTCACGGTGTCGTAGTAGCCCTGGCCGATCATCTGGACGGCGGTCTTGTTCTTGGCGGCGAGCCTGCGCAGCTCGGCCAGCACCTCGACCTCGCTGAGGGCCTTGCCGAGGGTGAGCGGGGATTCCTGGCGGATGTCGTTGGGAACCGCGGTGTCCACGAGCGAGTCCACAGTGTCATAGCCGACGGTCTTGAGCATGTGGTCGATATCGGCCTGGCGGCGGGAGCCGATATGCCGGTCCACGAAGGTGGTTGATGCTGAACTAACAGTCACGAAAGGAACTCCATTGACGAAGAGGGCGCTGGGTACGCCACAGTGGTTGGGTTCCTCCCCGCTCTGTCTTGGACCTGAGAGATTCCGCAGACGAGTCTGCTTGCACCGTCGGTGAGCCCGTTGCCCCGCGCCTTGAACTCGTCATGGTCACATGGACAGCGTGCTGCTTTCCAGAGTTGCCTTGGTGCGGCGGTACATGGGCCTGAGAGATTCCTGGGGAGGATTTGCTCCTACGGCGCCTGCATCACTTGTCTGCAGGACTCTCCCGCCGCAGATCAGAGGCGTATTCATTTGTGGTCGTTGCTGCTCGCGGCAAGCCGTGATGGTTGCCACAAGGCTCAATTGTCCTATGGAGCGGAGCTGTTCGCAAATGTATCCCCCGACGCCTTGCCGCGGCGGCCGGTACCGCTCCCTCAGCCCCTGCGGAGGAGCTCGACGGCGGCAAGGAGGGCCTCGACGTCGGCCTGCCGGTGGGCTGCACCTCCCCCGTGGCTGCCTTCAAGCATTGCGTTGAAGTACAGCCCGTCGCCCATGTACCGGACGGCCTTGGCCAGGTCCGGACCAATCTCTTCGGCGAGCACGTCCAGCCATTGCTGCTGGATTCCCGCGAAGCGCCGGCGGGTCTCTTCGTGGGCCACTTCGGCCAGCCGCGTCGCAGCCACGAACACGCGGTCCATGGGGGTGTCGTCCCAGAGCGAAGACTTGATGAAGTAGACCGCTGCCCCTTCAGGAGCAGACTTCATGGCGTCGATGTCCGCTTCGGCCAGCCGGTCGAGCCGCTCAAGCAGGGCGGCGATCATCGCTTCCTTGTTGGGGAAGTGGTAGAGCAGCCCACCCTTGGATACACCGGCACGCTTGGCCACGGCGTCCAGGGTGGCGGCCCGCTCCCCCACGTCGATGAGGACGGCTTCGAAGGCATCCAGGACGGCGTCCCGGGCTACAGGTTTACGCGGCATGGTCACCATCATCCCCCACAACCCTTGATCGGACGCCCGGTTCTTGCTCCACTGGCACCATGAGCACCGAACAGCTGATCATCGTCGGGTCCGGCCCCGCCGGCTACACCGCCGCCATCTACGCGGCCCGGGCCGGACTGGAACCACTGGTCGTCGCCGGCTCCGTGACCGCCGGCGGCGCCCTCATGAACACCACCGAGGTGGAGAATTTCCCGGGGTTCCCGCGCGGCATCCAGGGCCCCGAGCTCATGGACGGGCTCCAGGAACAGGCCGAGAGGTTCGGCGCCAAAATAGTGTTCGACGACGCCGTGTCCCTGGAGCTGAATGGCCACCTCAAGCGCGTGGCAACCGGAGCCGGGGAGACTTACGAGGCGCCCGCCGTCATCCTCGCCACGGGCTCGGCGTACAAGGAACTCGGGCTGCCCGAAGAGAAGAGCCTCAGCGGCCACGGTGTCTCCTGGTGCGCCACCTGCGACGGTTTCTTCTTCCGGGAACAGGACATCATCGTTGTGGGCGGCGGCGACTCCGCCATGGAGGAGGCCACCTTCCTGACGCGCTTCGCGAAGTCCGTGACCGTCGTCGTGCGGCGCGATGAGCTGCGCGCCTCCAGGATCATGGCCCAGCGAGCCAAGGACAATCCCAAGATCAGCTTCGCCTGGAACTCCGCCGTCGCCGCCATCCACGGCAACGCGAAGGTCACCGGTGTCACCTTGAGCGACACCCGCACGGGCCGGAAGCGGGAACAGGCAGCCACCGGAATCTTCGTGGCGATCGGCCACGTGCCGCGGACGGAACTACTCACCGGCCAAGTGGACCTGGACGCCGAGGGCTACATCAAGGTGGCCTCGCCCACCACGGTCACGAACCTCCGGGGCGTCTTTGCCTGCGGCGACGCCGTGGACCACCGCTACCGGCAGGCCATCACCGCCGCGGGCAGCGGCTGCGCTGCGGCCCTGGACGCCGAACGCTACCTCGCGGCACTCGAGGACGCGGACAGCATCGCCACGGCACTGGTGGAGGAGCCCACGCATTCCTGAACGCACCCGTTCCTGGGCATTCCCGACTGACCGACAGTTGTGGTCGTTTTGGAGCCTCAAAACGACAACAACTGCGAGCCAGTTGGGCCGGGCCCGTCATTACGTCACGACAACTTTGCGTAATGCGCGGCGCTTCAGGCATGCTGGATGGGTTCAAAGGTTTGGCTACCCTAATTTTCCGGCAGCCT
>Ga0105246_10000676_pt1 | contig 19148 bp, 11 predicted proteins | sample KBSM64metaG_FD_99694 | JGI IMG/M metagenome (GOLD analysis project Ga0105246, IMG submission 99694) | Miscanthus rhizosphere microbial communities from Kellogg Biological Station, Michigan, USA - KBS M6-4 metaG | ecosystem: Host-associated > Plants > Roots > Rhizosphere > Soil | place... | reverse complement strand
TCTTTCCAATTGAATGGAATTAGTTTCAATCGTATTTGAACCACGAATTTCTCTCTCTCGTTTGGTAAGCCTAATCCACTTACTTCTTGATGGGAAAAAAGAAAAAATCTCTTTCTCTAAATGTTTATGTGGAGACGTTGCTTTAGAAGAAATGTTTCTAAAAAAGTGATCATCATGCCCTTTTTTAGCTGCAATAGATCTCTTGTGGCAAAGAAGTTTTATTAACTCTTTGTCAGAAAAATATTCTTTTATTTCTAGTGTATCCTTCATAAATAAAGGATACACTTTTTCATCATGGGTCGGAGATATACTCCGATGTTGAATCGAATCGACTTCCAAATTGTTGTATCTTTATGGAAAACGGGACTGGCTTTCGCCACCAGCTGGAGTTTCATTCTAGAGATTTTAAACAACCTAGAAGAATTGTCTACTTTTTCAGCTTCGGTGCCAAACAGAACAATGTTCCTTTGGTTCATGATTACTTCAGTGTATCCAATTTTTTGCATTTATTGATTAAAGAATTCCTTTTTTTGTTTATTGTCCACCAAATTGCGACTATAAAAAGTAAGATTGCTAAGAGGGTTTTACAAAATCGGATCTTTTACTAATCTGGCTTTTTTGTGTCAACCTTTTAAGACTTGCAAGTATGCCAAATGTGCTTGTGTATTGTTTGGCCTTTGCGGTCAAACCGTAATAATAAACGTACTGCTCCAATAGGGTGACGCATAACGCGCTAATTGATGCTATTAGACGCAGGCAGCGTAAAAATAAAACGCTTGTTATCATCGGTTCAGCGATCGACTTTTTTGGATTGTTATTAGCACAATCCGTTTTAAGCCTATCCGTTTTTAAACGTTTGTACTCGAGTATTCGTTCTTTAAAACAGGCGTAGCTTCGCTACCCTCGGTCCCAGCGAACAGGAGGACTTTATTTCTAATTATTATAGTTTTAAATATATTGAAGTTTTTCAAAATGGGTCAAAATATTTTGTGCAGCAATCCGGATAGGGTTTTCCGCGGTGGCTCACTAAATAATTACTACTTACGCGCTTTGTGGAAGTAAAATGGGGTTAAACCTTGAATCCCAAAGGATATCAACTGCATAACCCGATGTTTTAGTGTTAAACTCAGTGGTGAGGAGTTAGAACACTAATTTTATTAGCATAATAGTGATAAATTGTTTGGCACTTATTTTCAAATTCTTATGAAGAACGGAAGGCGACTATTACCCTCCGGCCTCAAAATTTGTATATACTCATTGATTTTGTAACCCAGCAATATTTTGAAACAGTGATAGAACAGCGAGGTAAATCCTCAACAATCAGAAAAGATAATGGACCGGAATTTACTTCTGGCGATTTTGAATCATGGTGCACCCAAAAGCAAATTACAATCAAAGTGGAATGGATGGATGAATAAAACCATCGTCGTCCACATGAATCTTTAATTAATCTAACACCCGAAAAGTGGAAGATTATGCTGACGAAAATAGAAAATACTCTAAAACAAACTGTCTGAGAAACGGGGTACTTACAATCCCCATCCAATTTTTCTAAGTGGTTAAAAATAGTAGTCTGGCGTATATCTACGGCAGGTTTAGATTTCATAACTATAGTAAAAAAAGAGGTAAAAGATTGTCACCAGGATGTTTTTTGTGTAAAGGGATTTTTGTATTGTTGTTAGTCAAATATTGAACAACTATGATATTAATATTTTGCCTTGGTACGTTTTTTACTGAACAATGTTCTAAAATGGCTGGCATTGCGATGAAAAAGGGCTGGGTGATATTTTTGATATTATCAAGAAAAAGTGCATTCTAGGTGATGCGAATATCTTCGGTATTACTTTTTATTTGGATACAATCTGTTATTATTCGGCCAATTGAGCTTTTTCCGAAGATTCTTCATTTCTCAAACATCTTATTCCATTTCTCAAACATCTTTCCCTTGATTCCGGCTCTACCTTCATTCCACAGTACGACAGACAGCCCAAACAGTACGCAGCCACAACCAGTACGCAAATACGACCAAAAATATATCTGACTAAAATATTGCATTGCAGCCCGGATGCCGGTACCTGTGATTCCCATCTATCGACTCACCGGACCCGTGAAAACAACCTGCCGGCGTCGGGCCTGCGATGCATTTTTTGAGGAGCTGTAGCAGGATAAAAATAGGAGAGGATTCCGCCCGTGCTGGCCAGACCATTTGCGTGGTATCCCGCAAGCTTTCACCTTTTAGCGCGAGAACAGAAATATTTTTCGAAAGGTTGGATGCTCCCGAACGGTTACCTGAGCAAATGGCCTGGTACTGTCAAGGAAGCAATAAATTGATTAATCAGATCTTTGACATGGGACTGAAGCTGGCGAAGCCCCGCAAAAAGCCAAATGGTTTTATTCTGCGCTGTCACCAGGAAAAAGTCGCCTGGAAAACCAACTTGTTGTTTAAATCGATCAATTATTTTATTTTGCATACGAACAAGTGGTAGTTTCTAGGAAGCCGTACGGAAAAACCAGTACATGGACCAGGGGCGGATAGGAATGGGAGCTAAAAAAAGGGTGGACGGAAATGGGACGGGATGTGAAAATCCGGCAAAACCAGAACAACAAACGAGCAACATATTACATGGTCAAATGGTCTATAGAAAATCGGATTCCTATTACGATTGAATGATAATGAAGCGAAGGCGTCCTAAATTTTTCATTCCCCCTCTATTGGAGGGGGTTAGGGGGAGGCCAGAACAAAAACATTTTAAAAAAAATACTACAACCCTTGACAGGCACCTACAACGATACCGGCGAAAGAATGCTGTTCAAACGGATTGCAGAAGGCGATGAACTCGCCTTTGGTGAACTGTTCAGGAATTTTGGGCCAAAGCTCAAATCTTATATTTCCAGGATGAGCCGGTCCAGTGAAATTGCCGACGAAATGGTCCAGGATATTTTCCTCAAACTTTGGCTGAAGCGGGATACCCTGACGACCGTCGACTACCCCAAGTCATGGCTCTATACCATGGCCTCCAATGCACTGATCAACCAGATAAAACACCGCAAGGTGAAAGAGCGGGTACTGGATGAATTATATGAAAGTGCAAAAGAAGAACCGTTCGGTGAAGAAGTTGTTTACAGGGAATTAAAAGATGCGGTGGCCGGTGCCATCAATGCATTAAGCCCGCGCCGCAAACAGATTTACCAGATGGCCCGGGCAGAGGGACTGCCGCTGGCAGAAATAGCCGGACAACTGGGCATCTCTTTGCAGACGGTAAAAAATATAATGTCCGAAGCCCTTGTTGATATCCGGCAGCACCTGACGAAAAAGGGATTGCTGATGCTGGCAATGCTGTTTATTTTTACTGATAAATAACCAACCACCCCTTCTTTCACGGTAACCCAATATAGGTTTGGCTGGTTAATGGTCAGCCGGCTGGGGTTATGATCGTTTCGCTCGCGCATTACTTGTTTACCTTTTGATAAAAAATAATTAAAGATTATTTAATATCCGGGTAGTACCTGGAACTCTTTCAGTTTTCACTTCATTTAATTGGGGTAATTAAGTCGTATGGACGAACAGCGTATTATATATCTGATAAGGCAATATGAGATGGGCAGCATAACTGCTGCCGAAGAGCGGGAGTTTGATCAAGCCCTCAATGATGAAGCGAACCATGACATGTTTGTCCAGGCGTTCAATGCCGCCTTTGAAAACCACCAACCAGAATCATCTTTTTTGAATGAAGACTATACTGCGGCCATTGAAAGGATACTGAGTATTGATCGTGTTGGAACAAATTTCGATTCTTCCTCCCCCTCTATTGGAGGGGGTCGGGGGGAGGCCGGAGGCCAGGAGGGGGCTTTTGGTCAGGCAGAGGCTCCGTACAAAATTCTTCCTCCCGCTCCTTCAGAGGAGGAGCAGGCCAAGGTTATCTGGTTCAACCGCTGGGCGGTAGCGGCTTCCATTGTTATCGCAGTTGCCATTGGATCGTTTTTAATATTGAACAGAAAAACCACCATCAATAACAACATTGTTATAACCAGCAAAAAAACCGATGTAGCAGCACCGGCTATTACCAGGGCGACGATTATTTTATCTAATGGGAATAAAGTATTCGTCGATAGCGCAGGCGCCGGAACCATTGCACAGCAGGGAAAGACAGATGTAGTGAAAAATAGCAACGGTACCATTTCCTACTCCCCATCTGTTGGAGGGGGGCGGGGGGAGGCTGGAACCGAAATGCTGTATAACACATTAGTAAACCCAAGAGGAAGTAAAGTAGTCTCCCTCGTCTTACAGGATGGCACACAGGTCTGGCTCAATGCAGAAAGCTCTTTAAAATATCCCGTTGCATTCAATGGAAAAGAAAGAACCGTCACCATTACCGGTGAGGCCTATTTTGAAGTGGTACACAATAATAAAATGCCTTTTAAAGTAAAAGCCGGTAACCAGCTGATTGAAGACATCGGTACGCATTTCAACGTCAATGCCTATGCGGACGAACCTGTAATGAAAACGACGCTAATAGAGGGAGCTGTAAAAGTTTCTTTGCTTTCCGCCTCTCCCTCTCCCCCTATTGGGGGGACCAAGGGAGGCCAGGAGGCTGGGAGGGCGCTCACGCTCAAACCCGGTCAGCAGGCACAGGTGGACGCCTCCGGAATAACCCTTTCCCCGCATGCAAGTGTTGAGGAAGCCATTGCCTGGAAAACAGGGTTCTTTAGTTTCAGTGGAGCGGATCTGCAAACGGTCATGCGGCAGATGGCCCGCTGGTATGATGTGGAAGTCAGTTATGAAGGAGGAATCAGTAAAGACAAATTTACAGGAGAAATTGACCGGAATATTACCCTTTCCAAAGTGCTGGATAACCTGGCCAGGTCAAGGGTTCATTTCCGGATTGAAGGAAAGAAATTAATACTAACACCTTAGACTGGAAATAATAATTTTTTTGTTCTGATGAATGGGCACTGAATGAAAAACAGGGAAGTGTTCTTACCACCTCCCTGGTAAATAGTTCAGGTTAGCCCAAAATAACAACCCGGTAAAAGACTGCTTATTGTTTAACCCAAACTAAAAACAAAGTTATGTTTTTAATGGCTCTTTGTACACCAAAACGAGCCCCTTTCACATCCCTTTTTGGGGGACGGCAAGGGGTTTCCCAAACCTTACGCGTGATGAAACTCATCGCCATCATTATGTTATCTGCGGGGCTGGCCGCCAGTGCCAGAGGGCATACCCAATCTGTTACCTACACTGGGAAAGCGGTGAATATTGAAACGGTTTTTGCTGCTATCAAAACACAAACAGGTTATTCCTTTTTTTACAACCTGGCGGATATTCAGCTCGCGGGTCCTGTAACGGTTCATATCCAAAATGAATCCCTTGAAAAGGCCTTACAGCTTACACTCGAAAACCAACCCTTGAGTTATTCCATTGAAGGCAAGACGGTTTTTATCAGCAAAAAAATAGTAAAGCAAAATGAGCCTTTCACAATGGATCACCAAAAACCTCTACGGGATATAAAAGGAAAGGTTGTTAATGAGAATGGCGAACCGGTTAGTGGTGTAACTGTTACAATCAAAGGTACTAACCAGGCCACCTCAACAAACTCCAATGGAGAGTTTAATCTTTCCAATATTGATAACAATGCTACCCTAGTATTTACCGGAACGAATGTGGAGACTTTTGTAATCAATGTAGCCGGACGGTCGGATTTGGAAATAAAACTTAAAACAAAAGTGACAAGTCTGAACGAAGTGATAGTTAACAAAGGCTACTACACCGAGCAACAAAAAACATCAACAAGCAATGTTTTTTCTGTCAAAGCAAAAGATATAGAACAACAACCCGTCAATAATCCGTTGCTAGCATTACAAGGAAGAGTACCAAGTTTAATCGTTACACAAGCCAGCGGTTTTGCAGGCAGTGGCGTAAGAGTTCAAGTGCAGGGACAAACAAGTATTTCAGGTATGGGTACTGACCCATTATATGTTGTAGATGGTGTCCCATATCCTTCCCGATCATTATATACATTAAACGGTATTCAGGGTTCTTCAGGCTTATCACCAGATGTGGCAGGCCTTCCGGTAGGCGGAGGAAGTCCGTTTAGCTTTATAAATCCTGCAGATATTGAATCTATCGACATATTGAAAGATGCAGATGCTACCGCTATTTATGGTTCCCGTGCTGCTAACGGTGCCATACTGATCACAACAAAGAAAGGCAAAGCGGGAAAAACAAAGGTTAGTTTCAACCTGCAAACCGGTACTGGTAAGATCGGTCATTTTTTGGATGTGCTGAATAGGAAACAATATCTTGAAATGAGAAATGAGGCTTTTAAGAATGATGGACGTATTCCTAGTTCAAACCCTGCAGCTACTGCGCCATTTTCATTCGCACCAGATTTGACAATTTGGGATACTAGCCATTCTACGGACTGGCAAAAAGTGTTGATCGGTGGTACTGCTCACTATACAGATTTCCAAACAAATGTTTCCGGTGGTACTACTAATACACAGTTCCTTGTCGGCTCAGGTTATCACAAAGAAACCACCGTCTTTCCGGGAGGCCTAGCTGATCAAAAAGCATCGTTGCACTTTAATATCAATAATGTAACCCCGAGCCAAAAATTTCGATTGCAGTTTTCTGGCAGTTATATGGCAGATAATAATCAACTAATACAAACTGACTTAACTTCACTAGCAGTTTCCTTGTCGCCAATAGCACCCGCAATATATGACGCTGATGGCAGTCTTAATTGGGCTCCGCTTACCAATGGTAATTCTGGCTGGATAAATCCATTAGCTTATTTATATAATGAATATAGAAACAATACTAATAACCTCATAGGCAATTTGGTTACCAGTTATCAGGTTTTGAAGGGATTGGAAATTAAAAGCAGCTTTGGATATAATAGCCTGCAATCAGAACAATTTGTAATTAATCCTAGTAAAGCAATAAGACCAGAAAGACGGGCCGCATTTGACAGATGGTCAGATTTTAGCAATAGCTATAGTAATAGCTGGATAATTGAACCGGGTGCTGAGTATAAGTTTTCCTTAAACAGCTTGAAAGTAAATACGCTGGTAGGAGCAACGTTTTTGAATAATAGCAATAACATTAAAATTCAAAATGGCTCAGGATACAGCAGTGATCTGAATATAAAAGATATAAGTTCCGCTCCTTTCCAGGCTGCACAAATTTATTCTTCACAATATAAATATAACGCGCTGTTCGGTAGAGTTTCAGGTAATTGGGATGACAAGTATATTATTAACCTGACGGCCCGCAGGGATGGCAGCAGCCGTTTTGGGGCGGATAACCTGTTTCACAATTTCGGCTCCATAGCAGGCGCGTGGGTATTTTCAAAAGAATCTTTTATCTCAAATAAGATTTCCTTTCTCAGTTTTGGAAAACTTAGGGCAAGCTATGGCACAACAGGTAGTGACCAGATTGGCGATTATCGCTTCCTTAATTTGTACAATCCAACGTTTGCAGATGTTGACTATCAGGGAGCGACTGGCCTTGTATCCAATGGGCTTCCCAATCCGCATCTTCAATGGGAAGAAACAAAAAAATTACAGTTCGGTTTGGACTTGGGTTTTCTTACTGACAGATTTTTATTGACGGTGAACTATTACCAGAATCGTTGCTCTAACCAGTTATTAGGCTATCAACTACCGATTGCTACAGGATTTTCGTCCATAACAAGAAACTTTCCTGCAACCATTCAAAATTTCGGTTGGGAGTTTTCCTTGATTACGTCAAATTTTAAGTCTGAACGTTTGTCCTGGTCAAGTAGTTTCAATTTTACCCTTCCTAAAAATAAATTATTAAGTTTCCCTGGAATTGAAACATCATCTTATAGCACTTTATATACGGTTGGCCAGCCAGTTACAATCAGCAAAATGTTTCATTTCGCGGGCGTGGATCCTGCAACAGGTAGGTATGTTTTCCGTGCAGCGAATGGCAGTATTACATCAACTCCAAGTTTTGCTACTGATCTCACTGTAGTAAAAGATAGATCTCCCAGATTCTACGGTGGGTTTCAGAATACTATTTCTTATAAGAGTTTTCAATTGGACCTGTTATTTCAGTTCGCAAAACAAAGTGGAGGGATTCCGTACGGTTTGTTGGGCGATAGGCCAGGGCAATTCCTTACTGATGGAACCGGCAATCAACCAATCAATGTTGTGAATCGTTGGATAAAACCGGGAGATATGACGTCAGTTCAACGATTTTACACTGTATCAAACTCTAATCTTTCTGGACCCGCGAATAGTGCCAATGCAAGTGACATAAATTTTACAGATGCTTCTTATATCAGGATGAAAAACGTTTCCTTATCATGGCAAGCACCGGAAAAATGGAAAAGAAAGCTAAGCATGCAGGATGCAAAGATATATGTGCAGGGACAAAATATTTTGACTATAACTAAATATAGAGGCTTGGATCCAGAAACAATGAGTTCTCGAAGTCTCCCCCCGTTGCGGGTAATTACGGTGGGGGTGCAGATAGGGTTATAAGAAGAATATCAGCAGATCAGGTTGACATCTTTAGCTTGGAAAGTGTTAAGCAATAGATGTCAACTATATAAGCAGTAACTAAAAAAAATCATTAATGAATACGAGAACATTCAATATAATAAGACTGAACGGCAAGTGGTTGTTGCCAATCCTCCTAATAAGTTTAATCAGCACCAACGGTTGCAAAAAATTTATTACCGTAGATGCGCCAATCAATAGCACAAATGTTGGAAATGTGTTTACTGATAATGCAATCGCAGCTTCTGTTTTAACTGGGATCTACACTAATTTAAGCAATGGCAACTCAGGGGGCGGTTTCGGTGGGGATTTTACTGGTCTGTCATTAATTGCGGGAATGTCCGCAGATGAAATAACGCTTAATGATCTTAATAATCAAGCCTACTTCTTGTATTATAGTAATTCCCTACTAGGAAATTCTGGCAATATAGGAATCGCAAATTATTGGACATTGACTTATCCATACATATTTACAGTCAATTCAGCAATCGAAGGTTTAACAAACTCCGTGTCACTAACCCCCACCGTGAAGAATCAATTATTGGGAGAAGCAAAATTCATGCGGGCATTTTTTTATTTCTACCTGGTTAATTTATATGGAGATGTGCCCCTCTGCTTAAGTTCCGATTGGAAAATAAATGCAGCCTTGTCTCGTACGCCCGCATCACAAGTGTATTTACAAATTATCTCCGATCTAAAGGATGCACAAAAACTTTTGAGTTCAGATTATTTAGATGCCGATGCGCTAACCAAATCAACAGCAAGAGTAAGACCGAGTAAATGGGTGGCCACTGCTTTGCTAGCGAGAGTATATCTATACACCAATAATGATTTTGCTAACGCAGAGACAGAAGCAACAAAGATTATTGATAATCCTTTTTTCCAATTGGTCCCTTTGAATAGTGTTTTCCTCAAAAATAGTGCTGAAGCAATCTGGCAATTACAAGCGACTGGCACCGGGCCCAATTCAAATACTGGTGAAGGAAAGCTATTCATCTTACCGGCCGGAGGGCCTAATTCTGGTCAACCTGTATATCTCAGTAATTATGTTGTAAATAGTTTTGAAGCCGGTGATCAGCGAAAAACAAATTGGACAGCAAGTGTTACTGTAGGTGCAACAACTTATAATTACCCCAACAAGTATAAAATTGGGGCAGTGAACACGACTGCACAAGAATATTGTATAGTGTTTCGACTGGCTGAGCCATATTTAATAAGAGCTGAAGCAAGAGCCCAACAAAATAATATTTCCGGAGCTCAGGCTGATTTAAATGCTATACGTACAAGAGCTGCCCTTCCCAATACTACAGCGAATGATAAACCTTCTTTATTGACTGCGATAATGCAGGAAAGAAAAGTGGAGTTGTTTACCGAATGGGGTCACCGCTGGTTTGATTTAAAAAGAACCAATACAATTGATGCCGTAATGGAAACAGTAACACCCACAAAAAATGGCACATGGCAAACAACGGACAAGCTATATCCCATACCACAATCAGAATTAGATAAATCGAAGCAGCTATTGCAGAATGAAGGATACTGAAGATCTTTTTTGAAAATTATTTCGTTTAAATTAATTATCATGAAATTTCGTAATCGATATATATTTATATTGTTTAGTATAATAAATATTTGCTCCTGTAAAAAATCGGCAGTAGAAATAGCTCCAACTGGTTCATTGATGATCATTAATGCTATACCAGGGGGAGCAACTGTAAAGCTCAATAATTATACAGGTACGGTGCCCAATAATGCCGGGGCTTATTTTTCATTAATGACAGGAAGGGAAACTCTATATGTTTGGCCGCAAGGGGATTCGCTTCATCCTTACTTCAATACAGCAAAAGAAATTGGTGATGGTGATATTTATTCTTTGTTTCTCACTGGATCAATCGCTGCGCCTGAAGCCGTATTGGTAAAAGAGGCCCTCCCTTACAGAACAGACAGCACCGCAGGGATTCGGTTCATAAATCTGTCTCCTAATAGTACACCACTTAATATCACCTTGTCAACAACCCCAACGGTAAATGAGGTAAGTAACCTTGGCTATAAAGCTTACACCGAATTTAAAACCTATGCAGGCTTGTATAACAGTGCTTATACATTTCAGGTGCGTGCGGCCAATAATCCGAATGTGGTGCTAACGACATTTGCATTGACTACTTCCACTGTTCCAAGGTTCGCAAGCATAACAGTCGTTATTAGAGGTATGGTTGGTGTCAGTCCAGCTATAGGAACAATAAGAGTCAATAACGACCGGTAAATCCCGCCGTTATCGCCAAGTAGAACCAGGCGAAATAAAAACACTAAGTGCATTATTAACTCCTGCACTGTAATCAAAATATGGCACTTGGATTTTTCCTGAATTCATTCAGGAAGTATTAGAAGCAGACAATCATATGAATAAAAAATAAGAACAATGAAGAAACTATTGATTGCATTAATGTGTTGTCCATTACTTATAATAGCTCAAGAAACCACGGGCATCAAATGGGCCGTTGGCTTAAATTGGCAGGAGATAGTCGCAAAAGCGAAAGCCGAAAACAAATTCATTTTCGTTGATGCCTATGCTACGTGGTGCGAGCCTTGTAAGGCAATGGATAAAAATGTATATCCAGAAGGAAGAGTTGGTGCTGAAATTAATGCGGAATTTATATCAGCCAAGATTCAAATGGATCAAACAGATAAAGATAATGAGCAGACAAAAAAATGGTATGAAGTAGCACATAAAATGAATGAACAATATGGCATCGAAGCTTATCCAACTTTTCTATTTTTTAGCCCAGATGGAAAATTAGTGCTTAAAGCTTTTGGATATCGAGATGTATCAGGATTTATTGAGTTGGCTAAGGACGCATTAACTGATCCTGAAGCCAGGTACAAGAGATCAATAGAAAAATTTAATAAGGGAGAATTAGATTTTGCGTCTATGCCTGACCTAGCGAGAGAAGCCCTTAATAAAAAAGACAGACAATCGGCTCTAAACATTGCAATACAGTTCAAAGAAAAATATCTAGATAAATTAAGTAATGAAGAAGCTTTCGTCATACAGAACTTGTCGTTTATAGCTGATTTTTCTGAAGAACTGGTGAAATCAAATGACCGTTATTTTCAATTATTTTATACCAGACCGGTTTTAGCAGATTCTATTTTGAATTGTGCAAGAAGCCGTGATGTTGTGGAGGGTATTATACGAAAGGAAGAAATCTTTGAAAAAATCTACATGGATGGCAAACCGTTTACTTTATCAAAGCCAAATTGGAAAGTCTATAAAAATTCAATAAAGAAGAAGTATGGGAAAAGCTACATCAATAAGTTTTTTCCGGACGAGCAAATAATATTTTATCAAATGGCCGAGGATTGGGGGAACTATATAAAGTATGTAAATGTGAAAATCAAAAAGTTCTCCCCGCAATTTAATGGTAAAACTTTCGGGCCAGTGTTCGGAGATGCATTTGCATTAAATTGGTTTGCATGGACTCTGTTTAAGTATTGCAATAATAAAGATCTTCTAAGAAAGGCTCTTCCGTGGACTGAGTTAGCAATCAAATTAAACAATATCCCTAATAATGGCGACTGCATCGATACAAAAGCAAATCTCCTATATAAGATGAAAGAGGTGAAAGAAGCAATAGAATTGGAGGAGGTCGCTGTGTTCCGTTCAAATTCAAATAAAGGAATTGTTGAGAATCTAAAAAAAATGAAAGCTGGCCTGCCTACCTGGCCAATTAAACAATAATATTTTATGAAGCAAATTATTTTAGGTGCGGTATTGGTTTGTTTTACTATAAGTTCAAGTGGTCAGAATAGCAGCGTTTCAATCAAAAATCCATCTCCTGAGTCATTAGATAATCGCTGGGATATTAATAATTATTTATGGAGCAATATTCCTTCTTCTTCAAGTGATAAACAGATTCTTGACTTTGATGGTATAGAAAACTGGCGTAATATAGGAAGAGGCGGTGAAGTAGTATCTATTAATTGTAATGGTAAATATTTTGCATATAATGAATATAAGAGCTGGGCAAAAGACTCGCTAGTAGTACAATCTACTACAGGTTTTTGGCGTAAATGCTTTGCTGGGGCGGCGCAGGGTTTTTTTTCTGGCGCTGGTGATCAGTATATTTTCCAAAATAAAGACTCGTTGTGTTTCTTGAAAATGGGTGATGAAACTCCTCACATTGTTCCTGGCGTGGTCTCTTATAAAATGCCTCTTGCTCAGAAACCAAATTGGATCGCATATGGTTTAAGAGATCAGACTGTTATTCTACAAAATCTGCTAGATGGAATGAAACATTCTTTGAAAGATGTAATTAGTTATGACTTTGAAGCTGATGGAAGGAAGTTTGTATATCAAGTCAATAACCCTCAAAAAGAACTGGTAATATATGATGTGATTACAGGAAATGAAAGCAGACATTCAAATGTAAAAAAATACAAGTTTGATGCAGCAGGTAAAGCACTGGTTTTGTATGTAACGAAAGGAGCTAGTGAGGAATTGCAATATGAAAATATTTCAGATGGCTATAAAACAATGATATGGTTTAACGTTGATACAACCATCAATATTTCCAATTATAGTTTGGACAATCGAGGAATCCAGTTAATATTTACTATTCATGAAAACGATAAAAATCAGAACTCAATTTGGTATTGGAAGAAAGGAATGGATAAGGCAATTAAGAAACTAAGTAATCAATCTAAAGGATTAAATGAAGACATGGCGATTAATGGCGACCCAATGTTTACAGAAAATGCGCGCAATATCACTTTTATGATTGAAAAAAAACTAGTTGAATTTAGTAAGCAATCAGATGCTGTTCAATTAGATGTACAAAGTTATTTCGATAAGCAAGTCTTATTTCCCCGACCCGACTACATTACCAAAAAAACTAAGACTTATCAACCGGAGCGATACAAAGCTTTCGTGAGTGTTGAGGGAGGACCTATCATAGTGGAAAACGCGGATGAGAGAATCGCGAGCTACATCGAGCCGGGAGTATCAGGTGATATTATTATACTAACAAAAAGTGGGAAAAATATGAAGGGCGACCGATTCTGGGAGAAAGGTTATTACACTGATAGTAACTGGTTGGTTTCGATTAAGGATGGTTCTCGGAAGTTCTTGTCGAAAAGTACAAACAAGCTTCCTTTTTGGTTTTCGCCCAAAGGTAATTATCTGGTTTATTTTGATATGGAAAACGGTGGAAAGTATTATTGCTATGATCTCCGAACGGATAAAAAAGTGAATATTTCAGACGGGGTACCTAAAGGACTATTACGAAGCGGGTTGAATGATGGTTGGCCTGTTGAAGGAACGCAGAACGAACCGTGTGGTTTGGCTTTCTGGCAGGAAAATCTGAGTGGCTTGGTTGTTTACGATAAATACGATCTCTGGCAATTGGATCTCACTGGGAAAAAACCGGCCACAAATCTAACCAAAGGTTATGGACGTTCCCACAATATTATTTTCAGGCTAATGGGGAGTGGAGCTTACCAGTCCGTAATTGATCCAGTCCGTCAAGGTAATGGTATATTACTCGGGGCAATTAACGAGAATAATAGTGATAATGGCTTTTACCGTCTGACAGTAGGTAAATTGCCTGAATTACTATACATGAGTGCTTGTGTGATGGAAAGATTTTCTGGCAACGGTTTTGAGGGCATGGTGCCAATTAAAGCAGCAGACACAGATATTTGGCTTGTAAAAAAACAAAGTGCTACAGAAGCACCAAATTATTTTCTGACAAATGACTTCAAAAACTATAAACGGATAACTGATGTTCAGCCGCAAAAAAAATATACCTGGCTGACTTCAGAACTACACAAGTATAAACAATTAGATGGTACCATAAGCCAGGGTGTATTATATAAACCGGAGAATTTTAATCCATCTAAAAAATATCCGGTTATCATTGCATTTTATACTAAACTATCAGATCGTTTAAATTTCTTTCCTAAGCCAGAACTTATGTCAACTCCCGCTACACCTACCTGGAGTCCCAACTGGTTAGTGAGCCATGGATATCTTGTCTTTTTGCCTGATATAAATTTTCCCAATGGCCACTGGGGGCCTAATACCGTGAACTCAATAGAGGGTGCAGCCCTGTACCTCAGTAGGCTACCTTTTGTAGATGGGCGACATATGGCAGCTGTAGGGCATAGCAACTCTGGTAGGTTTGGATATTATCTACTTGCACATTCAAAAATATTCTCCGCTATGTGTATAGGGTCGGGCGCAGGTGGAACCGATATGATAAACGTATCACTGTCTGGCCAAGATGAGACAGCTATGTTAGAGTGGGCAGAGACAGCAAGTATAGGACGAGGATTAGGCGATCTTTGGCAGAATAAAAAGGTATGGTTAGATCATTCAGCGATTTTGAATGCTGATAAAATATCCAGTCCATTATTGTTATTCCATAATAAAAACGATGGTGATGGCGTGCGGCTCGCGGTTGAACTATTTACAGCTCTGAGGCGACTTGAAAAAGAGATTTGGTGGCTGCAATATGATGAGGGAGGACACTCGCTTTTGAAATCAAGGGATATGAAAGATTTTACAATTCGATATACACAATTTTTTGATCATTATTTAAAAGAAGCACCAGCGCCGAGATGGATGACGCAAGGTATACCAGAAACTTTAAAAGGTGTAGAGAGCAGGTACGAGTTAGACGCTGCAGGTAGTTGTGCGTTATCCGGCAAGCATTGTGCGATATGTGATGCCTGGAACAAACAATATAAGCGCACCCCTGAAATGCTTACAAAGCCAATTAGTGAATGGCATTTAGACAAAGACATCAAAACAGAACTGGATAGAAAAGAAACTGACCGCCATAATAATAATATGAAAGGAGATGCGCAACGGATAAAAGAAAATAATGAGAAGTTGAACGGGACTTGGAAGGGAAGTCTGTATTGATCCAGCAATTAGCAATATTTAGAAACTGAGAAATAAAATGACGATAAAGCTATTTTCACTTGCAATTCTTATTATGGTGCTCACTGCATTTAGCTATAAACAACAAAAGAAGCGAATTGTATTCTTTGGTGATTCCATTACCGCTTTTGGTATAGATAAAGAAGGCTACATAACTAAAATGGATTCAATCATTCATGTGAAAGGAAAAGAGTATGAATTGGTAGGTGCTGGAATAAGCGGCAACCGGGTGGAGGATTTATATAATAGGCTTGATAGGGATGTACTATCCAAAAATCCGGATGCAGTCGTGATATGGATCGGCGTGAATGATGTATGGCATGGAAAGTTTGTTACTGATTCCAATAAGATCATGTTTAGCTGGCACTATAGTTCAATACTTCAACAGTTGATGCAAAGAAATATCAAAGTGATTGTGTGTACACCTGGTGTAGTTGGCGAGAAAAAGGACCATGCCAATAAATTAGATGCAGGACTGGATGAATGTGCGGATTCGATCCGGGCCATTGCAAAAAGATATAAATGTCCGTTGGTCGATTTAAGAACGGAGTTTGTGAAGTACGATGAGAAGCATAATGACGCTAATATGGAGAATGGGATATTAACGGCTGATGGCGTGCATTTAAATAAGGTCGGGAATTTTTTTGTAGCGGAGAGGATGTGGAAGGTTATCAGGTTGCTTCACCCACGCTTATAATGCTGCCGTTATTTTAATGTTTTCGGCGACACTGGTAAATAATCATTTTTTTTAAACAATCAATACTTCAGATGAAAAAGTCGTTTTTCGTTTTGTCAATGCTGTGTGCTTTCATTAGTATCCGCGCACAAAATATCGTTTTCTCAGGGACCTGGGTTTTTTCTGATCAGGAAAGCATTTCAGGGAACCTGTACAGCAATGGTTCGCCCAAACTGATTAAGATTGACCAGCAAGCGGACAGCATCCGTTTGGAAAAAACCACTTCTGGCGCTGACGGGGATATGGTGTCAAAAGAAACATTGCCTTTTGATGGCAGGCCGGTGGAAGGCCTGACTTCTTCTAAGAAAAGAAAATCCATGACCATTCTTTGGAGCAAGGATAAAAAAAGTTTTACGGAAACCACCCATGTCTATGACCCGGCAGATACGACCAAAATAATATTTACCTATACCGATATCTATAGCCTGGAGGGCGGGCAACTGGTATTGCAGCGCAAAGCGGAGAATTTTGGCAATGGCGAAACATGGGAATCCAAAGCTGTCTATGAAAAATAAAATAACCGCTATTTTGCTGTTGGCATTTTCGCTGAATGCCATCGCCCAGGACTATAAAAATCCAACACTGCCGGTAGAGAAGCGGGTCGCTGACTTATTAAAACGGATGACCGTGGAAGAAAAAATTGCACAGTTGCGCAGTTCCTTTGCCGCCTATCCAAAGATCAATGAAGCATTTTTCGGCAGTCGCTTTAAAATGGATTCCTTGTTTGGCAAAGGCATCTCCATGGTCAATCCTGATTTTGATAACAGCCTGGAAGAAAGCATCCGCAACCGGAACCAAACGCAACACTATTTACGAACAAAAACAAGGCTGGGTATTCCCGCCATTTTCCTGGATGAAGCGCATCATGGTTTACTCGCCATGCAGACCGATGTATTTCCCACCAGTATTGGTCTTGCCTGTTCATGGGATACCCTGCTGGTGGAGAAAATATACGGGTATGTGGCAGCCCAGGCCAGAAGCCGGGGAACCACGATGGTGCTCGCCCCGGTCATTGACGTAACGCGGGATCCTCGCTGGGGAAGAACCGGCGAAACATTTGGAGAAGATCCTTATTTATGTGGATTGATGGGCAGTGCGGTGGTAAGGGGATTCCAGGGCAGCAGTACGGGGAACATATTGGCTAACCATGTAGCGGCTACCTTAAAACATTTTACCGGCCATGGGCAAAGTGAAGGCGGTAATAACCAGGCACCGGCGGATTTTCCGGAAAGGATTTTACGGACCTTTCACATGGAGCCATTCAGGTTGGCGGTTAAGCGGGTGCAGCCTGCAGGTATTATGCCAGCCTATGTGGAGATAGATGGGCTGCCTGCCCACGCCAATAAATGGTTATTAAAAGACGTATTGCGCAAAGAATGGCAGTATAAAGGAGTGCTGGTCTCTGACTGGTGGGCCATTGACCAGCTATTTAGCAAGCATCGTGTTGCAGCAGATAGAAAGACCGCAGCGCTGCTGGCATTCAACGCAGGTGTGACCGTCGATCTGCCCAATGGTAATAATTACGCTGAACTCAATGCACTGGTGAAAGAAAATAAGATCAGCATGAGTGATTTGGATAAAGCAGTGGGCTATGTGTTGGCGTTAAAATTCAGGCTCGGGTTGTTTGATGAAAAAAAGGAAATCAGTCTTGAAGAAGCAAGATCAAAAATAAACCAACCAGAAGGCAGGGTATTCGCGTTGAAAGCCGCAGAAGAATCAATGGTATTACTGAAAAACCAAAATAATCTATTGCCTTTGGAAAAAACCAGGTACAAAACCATTGCTGTCATTGGCCCCTGCGCAGCGACCAATTATTTGGGTGATTATTCAGGCGTCCCAGTACACAATGTTTCTGTTCTTGAAGGCATAAAAAATAAAATTAATTCACTCCCCTCTCCTTCGGGAGAGGGGTTTGGGGAGCGGCCGGTGGTACTCTATGCAAAAGGCGTGGATCTCTCCTTAAACGGAGATACGGTTTCATTAAACAATTTTCAATATACCGGGCGTGTTGTCATGCCCACCCATGAAAGCAATCAGCAAAAGATAGCTGCTGCGGTGACTATTGCCAGACAGGCGGATATCATCATCTGCGCAGTAGGGGAGAACGAACAGTTTTCCCGCGAAGCCGGCAACCCCGACCATTTTGGTGACCAGAGCAACCTTGATCCGCCGGGGGATCAGGATGAACTGGTCAAAGCGCTGCACGCCACCGGCAAGCCGGTCATCGTCTATCTCGCGCACGCCAGGCCGCTGTCCATCAACTGGATGGCGGCTAATGTTCCTGCCATTATTGATGGTTGGTTCACTGGTGAGGAAGCCGGGAATGCTCTCGCCAATATTTTATTCGGTGATGTATGCCCATCCGGTAAACTGACGATTTCTGTTCCCCGTTCTGTGGGGCAGCTACCGGTTTACTATAATCACAAACCATCCGCGCAGTATTTTGAATATGTAACAGAAAAGAACACGCCGCTGTTTCCATTTGGCTATGGGCTCAGTTATACCAGCTTCCATTATTCTTCCCTGCGGTTAAAAAATAATATTGTTTCGGTTGATGTGAAAAATACAGGGAAAATAAAAGGCGATGAGATCCTGCAATTATACATCCATCAAAAAATAAGCACCGTAACAAGGCCCGTAAAAGAATTAAAAGATTTTGCCAGGATCAGCCTGGAGCCGGGAGAAACAAAAACAGTATCTTTCACCATTGACCCATCAAAACTGGCTTTCTGGACAAAGGATATGAAATACGCAGTTGAACCCGGCGTGTTTGAAATCATGATCGGCCCCAATTCAAACGATGTTCAAAAAATCACCTATGCAACTGGGAACCATTGATATACTTTTCGTGGTATTGTATTTACTGATAATAGCCGGGGTGTCCGTCTGGTCGATCCGCAAAAGCAAGGCTTCTCCTTCAGGTTATTTTTTAGCGAACAG
>Ga0105246_10000664_pt1 | contig 19301 bp, 17 predicted proteins | sample KBSM64metaG_FD_99694 | JGI IMG/M metagenome (GOLD analysis project Ga0105246, IMG submission 99694) | Miscanthus rhizosphere microbial communities from Kellogg Biological Station, Michigan, USA - KBS M6-4 metaG | ecosystem: Host-associated > Plants > Roots > Rhizosphere > Soil | place... | reverse complement strand
TGACGCTGCTTTTCAGTTGTTCAACATTCACCACGGGCGTTCCCTCTATTCAATCGCTGTACAAACATACAGTAACGTAATATTCGGAAACTCGCCATCGCATAAACGTCAGCGCAGGAAGGCAACCACCTGTTCAGTGTCGAACGGCCAGTCCAGCTCAGCCCTCGTGTCCACCCGCCTGAGCACCGGAATCCGCAGGCCGTAGACCTCGGTCAGGTCGACAGGGTCGGTGATATCCACCAGTTCCACGAGCAACCCGTGCTCGACGAGCGGCATGATTTCGGCTTCGGCAATTTCACATAGATGGCAACCCAGGGTGCCGAACAGCTGGCATTCAGCAAGCATGGCAAATGCACTCGGATGGAAAACACCTCACCATTCTAAGCCCAACGCGGCCCACAAAGGCGCTTGATCACGCCATATACCCGAAGGCCGCCGACCAGCGCGACGGCGACGCCAAGGACGGTACCTATTTGCGCGAGTTTGAGTTAATTAGGGTAAGGTTTTTCAAGGCTTGCGTTGCGACCGCCCGGATTGAGCGCAGCCCCAGGGCGTGCGCACCAGGGCAAAGCAAAAGCGGTACCACACAATCGCAGTGAACCTTCGGCAAACCCCGCGACTCGAAACCACACGTACAGAACAGCCACACGGAGATAACCATGGCCGGTAAATCAGCAAAGACTGCTCAAGAAATACTGATGGCGGATTTTCAGACCCTCGTCGCCGATACCGAAAGGTTGCTGGACGACACCGCCGTCCTGGCCGGTGACCAGGCCGATGAGCTGCGTACCAGGATCCATGAGAGCCTGCTCAAGGCTCGCGAAACCCTGCAGTTGACCGAAGACTCCCTGCGTGAGCGCGGCCAGGCGGCAATCACCGCAACGGAAGATTACGTGCAGGCCAACCCGTGGCAGTCCGTCGGCATCGCTGCCGGCGTAGGCTTTTTGATCGGTCTGCTGGCTACCAGGCGCTAATATCATGGCTATCGACGAATCCAGCTCGTCAAAGGGCGCAGGTACCACTTCCCGCCGACTGGGCGCTGCCGTCCTCGGCTTATTGCACAGCCATGTCGAACTCTTTGGCATCGAGTTGCAGGAGCAGAAGGCACGTACCGTCAGCCTGCTGCTGTTCGCCGGCCTGGCGTTGGTGTTTGCCCTGCTGTTGTTGGTAGGGTTATCGACACTGGTGATGATCCTGGTATGGGACACCGGCTACCGCCTCACCGGCATCATCTGTCTGTGTGTGTTCTACACCCTGGCCGCAGCGTTCTGCGGGGTACGCTTGAAAGCGGCGGTGTTCGATGAGTCCACGCCTTTCCATGCCACCCTCGAGGAACTGGCCAATGACCGGGAGCGCCTGTTGCCATGAGCCTGCCTGAACCGCAAAACACGTCCCGTCGGGAAATGCGCAAGGCATTGATTCGCCTGCGCATGGAAATGCACCGTCAGGAAATTCGTCATGAATCCCAGCAACTCATGGCACCCCTGCACAGAGTGCGCGACATGCGTCACAACTGGCAGGACAGCCTGGGCATCAAGCACGCGCCGCTGTGGGGCGTGGCGGCGGTGACCCTGATGGGGTTCTTTACCGGCAAAGGCGCCAAGGGCGGCAGTATCAGCAGCGTAACGCGCCTGGTACGGCTGGGGGCCGGGTTGATTCCGCTGATCAAGCTGGCCATGCAAGGCGCCTCGCGCAAACGATAAGCCCCGCTCGTTCAACACCACGTCCTGACCGCCGGGCCATTTGCGCAACGGCGGCCAGGACTTGTTGTTCATCGCTATCGAAACAATCGACTTCAACATTTGCGCTTGCCCCGCCTGCGTGGAAACGGGAAGCTGCACCTGTCATTTACCGTACGGAGCGTACCCGCCTTGGATTGGCCCACCCTGTTGACCCGCGAACGTCTTGGCAAGCCGCTGCACAGCCCTGAAGAACTGGGCCGCAGCCCTTTCCACAAAGACCATGACCGCATTATTTTCTCTGGCGCTTTCCGTCGCCTGGGCCGCAAGACCCAAGTGCATCCGGTGACGAGCAACGACCATATCCACACGCGCCTGACCCACTCGCTGGAAGTCAGTTGTGTGGGACGCTCCCTTGGCATGCGCGTCGGCGAAACGCTGCGCGGTGCTCTCCCCGACTGGTGCGATCCGAGCGATCTGGGCATGGTGGTGCAATCGGCCTGCCTGGCCCATGACATCGGCAACCCGCCCTTCGGGCACTCCGGCGAAGACGCGATTCGCCACTGGTTCCAGCAGGCCGCCGGGCGCGGTTGGCTGGATGACATGAGCGGTGCCGAGCGCAATGACTTTCTCAACTTCGAAGGCAACGCCCAGGGTTTCCGCGTACTGACCCAGCTTGAGTATCATCAATTCGACGGCGGCACGCGGCTGACCTATGCCACCCTGGGCACCTACCTCAAGTACCCCTGGACTGCCCGCCACGCGGACTCGTTGGGCTACAAGAAACACAAGTTCGGTTGCTACCAGAGTGAGCTGCCGATCCTGGAACAGATCGCGCAAAAACTCGGCCTGCCTCAACTGGAGGAACAACGCTGGGCGCGCCACCCGCTGGTGTACTTGATGGAGGCCGCCGACGACATCTGCTATGCGTTGATCGACCTGGAAGATGGCCTGGAAATGGAGTTGCTCGAGTACGCCGAAGTCGAGTCACTGCTGCTCGACCTGGTGGGTGATGACCTGCCGCAGACGTATCGACAGTTGGGCGCGTCGGACTCCCGCCGTCGCAAGCTGGCGATCCTGCGCGGCAAGGCCATTGAGCACCTGACCAACGCGGCGGCGCGTGCCTTCGTCGAACAGCAGGACGCGCTGCTTGCCGGCACCCTGCCTGGCGATCTGGTGGAACACATGCACGGTCCGGCAAAGCGTTGCGTACTGGATGCCAAGGACATGGCGCGCAAGAAAATCTTCCAGGACAAGCGCAAGACCCTGCATGAAATCGGCGCCTACACCACCCTGGAGATTCTGCTGAACGCGTTTTGCGGTGCGGCCCTGGAGCAACACGGCGGGCGCACGCCGTCGTTCAAGAACCGGCGCATCCTCGACTTGCTGGGCAACAGCGCGCCGGACCCCGCCTGGTCGTTGCACGCCTCGTTCCTGCGCATGATCGACTTTATCGCCGGCATGACCGACAGCTATGCCACCGAGATGGCGCGGGAAATGACCGGGCGCTCCAGTCCTCAATAACGTCCTGACCACGCCGCCCTGCGCCCTAAAGGAATTGCCCTACGATGGGAACAGAGCGGCCTGATCGAATTCGTACATATTCCCGAGGAATAATCACGCACGCCGCCGTGAACCAGACGAGCAACCCCCACGCTCCCATCGATGCTTGACTTACTGTGTGCTCTTTATGCCCAGACACCCCCTTCGTATTCTTCTGGTGGAGGATCATCCCTTTCAACTCCTGGCCACCCAGTGCCTGCTGAGAAGCTTTGGTTTCGACCAGCTCACCCCCGTGGAAAATGCGGAGCAGGCCATACGCACAATGACTCAGTGCAAGTTCTCTTACGACTTGATGTTATGCGACCAATGCCTGCCTGACCTGCCCGGTCTGGAACTGGTGGAAATCGCCAGCCGCGGTCAATTTATTACCAGTGCGATTCTATTGAGCAGTCTCCCAGCGACGGAACTGCTCAAACTGACCACACAAGCTGCGCAGCGCAACCTTCCACTATTGGGCTGTTTATCAAAACCGTTAAACAGAGATGAACTTGCAAGTTTAATGGCCTTGACTTAATCCCTGTCAAAGTAAGAACTTTAACCTTATCAACTGCGAAAAATAACGTAATCATCGTCGCAAAACGCTTTTGATCGCTGGCCATGCCAGACAGCCTAAAAGCCCAAACATCAAGTTTCACAATTACCTATCACCCTGTAGGATTCTACCTTTTTTGACGTAGGAAACTTCCTGTTTTGTACTTGTTCGCCCCTCGCTTCATGCTGCTGCCGCTTCTTCTGAGCTAATGTGACCGCTTTATTTGCACCTGCATGGAATTTGATTATGAACACCGTTTTTATTATCGACGACCACCCCGTTATACGGCTTGCCATCAGAATGTTACTGGAACACGAAGGCTACAAAGTCGTTGGAGAAACGGATAACGGATGCGATGCCATACAAATGGTCCGTGAATGCCTGCCCGACCTGGTAGTTCTGGATATCAGCATCCCGAAACTTGACGGCCTCGAAGTGCTTTGCCGATTCAACGCCATGAACACTTCGATGAAAACCCTGGTGCTCACGGCCCAGTGCCCAACCCTGTTCGCCACGCGCTGCATGCGTTCCGGCGCTGACGGTTATGTCTGCAAGGAAGGCGACCTGACCGAACTGCTGAGCGCCATTCGTGCCGTACTATCCGGTTACAACTACTTCCCCAGCCAGGCATTGAATGCAAATGGAACGGAAGGCACGGACACTCAGGAACTGGAGCTATTCAAAGCCGTTAACGACCGCGAACTCATGGTCCTGCAACTGTTTGCACAAGGCCGCACTAACAAGGAAATAGCCAAAGGCATGTTCCTGAGCAATAAAACAGTCAGCACCTATAAAAAGCGTTTAATGCAAAAACTAAAAGCCCAATCTTTAGTTGAGCTTATCGAGATGGCAAAACGAAACGCGCTAGTGTGAGAAAACGGATGCCCAGCCGTATCAAGGACTATTTGATCATATTGAGTGCCAGCTTGTACTTCAGCACCGCCGTGCTCGCGGACTCCTCCATCCCCCCACAACATTTCACCTTATTGAGCCGCGCGGGAACCGTTCAACTGGACACTCGACTGGACAGGGCCCAGCGCCAGTGGCTGCAGTACAAGCGCGAGCTGGTACTGGGTACTGCCGCGCCTGACTACCCGCCGTTCGACCTCACCTCCAGTGGCCGCGACTACGAGGGGCTCACGGCAGATTATGCGGGTCTGCTGGCCAAGGCGCTCGCCATACCGGTCAAGGTCCTGCGTTACCCTTCCCGTTTGTCCGCCATTGAAGCCCTTGAAGCCGGCGACATTGACTTGCTGGGCTCCTCCAATGGCTTTGAGGCCGCAAACCCCCATCTCACACTGTCGGCCCCTTATGCCGTGGACCAGCCGGTACTGGTCACTCGCGAAGGAGAAACCCGCAGTCTCGGCAATGGCCTGGAAGGCTTGCGCTTGAGCCTGGTTTACCATTACCTGCCCCTCGAAGAGGTGGAGAAGCTGTACCCCAAGGCGGATATCCGCCCCTATCCCTCTTATCAGAATGCGCTGAATGCCGTGGCATTCGACCAGGCGGATGTGTTTCTCGGCGACACCATTTCCACCCATTTCATGATTAACAAGGGCTACCTCAAGAACATTCGCATGGCCAATTTCGGCAAGCATGAGGCTTACGGTTTCAGCTTTGCCCTGCGCCACGACAACCTGATTCTCTTGAGCATTGTCGACACGGTGCTGGCGGCTGTGCCCATCAACGAACGCGATAGCATCGCCAAGCGCTGGAGCGCCGGCAGCGACATCCTGCTGACCGACAAGAAACTGCAACTGACCCCGCGCGAAGAACGCTGGTTGAAGGCCAATCCGGTTGTGAAGGTTGTCGTCAATGAAACCTTTGCCCCCCTCACCTTCTTCGACGCGGAGGGCAACTTTCGCGGTATCACCGCCGACCTCCTAGAACTCATTCGCTTGCGGACCGGCTTGCGTTTCGCGGTTCAGCGCGGGCGTGAGGTCGACGATATGATCGAGCAGGTCGCCGCACAGAATATCGACATCATCGGGGCCATCGTGCCGAGTAACCAACGGGAGGCGCAGTTGAGTTTCAGCCGCCCCTACCTGGAAAACTCCTATGTGCTGCTGACCCGCAAAGAGCCTGGAGCGCCCCTGAACCTGGAGCAGATGACGGGCAAGCGCCTGGCGGTGACCCAAGGTACCCCACTGGCCGATACCTTGTGCAAGGACTATCCCCGGATTCAACTGGTGGAAACCGGCGATACCTTCAGGGCATCCGAGTTGCTCGCACAAGGGCAAGTGGACGGCGCTGTGAACACGCTGCTGATCGCCAACTACTTCCTGTCCTCGAAGGTTTTCCGGGACAAGTTGCAGATCACTACCACCATCGGCACCAGCCCGGCGACGTTCGCCCTGGCCACATCCCGCCATGCCACCGAATTGAGCTCGATCCTCGATAAAGCGCTGCTCAGTATCGCCCCGGATGAAATGGGCGTGATCAACAGCCGCTGGCGCGGCTACACCGTCGAGTCCGACAGCTATTGGCGCAATTACAACCAACTGATTGCCAGGATCGTCATCGGAACCGGGTTGTTGCTTTTGGTTTCGCTGACCTGGAATGCCTACATGCGCCGCCAGATCAGGCAACGAAAAATGGCCGAGCGCGCCCTCAACGACCAGTTCGAGTTCATGCGCGCGCTGGTCAACGAAACGCCACACCCTATCTATGTACGCGATCGTAACGGCTTGCTGCAGACCTGCAATGACAGCTACCTGCAGACATTCGACGTCAAGCGAGAGGAGGTGATCGGCAAAAGCGTGACCCAGATGAACATGGCCCTGGCGCCCGAAGCGGCGCAGTACCATGCCGATTACCTGCGGGTGGTGGCCGAGGGCACGCCCTTGATCCTGGACCGCACCCTGCATATCCATGAAAGGAAGCTGACGATCTACCACTGGATCCTGCCCTACCGCGACTCCATCGGCGAAGTCCAGGGCATCATTGGCGGCTGGATCGACATCAGTGAACGGCGCCAGTTGTTTGATGAACTGCGTGCCGCCAAGGAACGCGCCGATGAGGCCAACCGCGCCAAAAGCACCTTTCTTGCCACCATGAGCCACGAGATACGCACGCCGATGAACGCGGTGATCGGCATGCTGGAACTGACGCTCAAGCGCGCCGACCAGGGCCATCTCGACCGTCCGGCGATAGAAGTCGCGTACAACTCGGCCAAGGATCTACTGGAGCTGATCGGCGATATTCTCGATATCGCGCGTATTGAGTCCGGGCGCCTGAGCCTGGCCCCGGAGCGCGTCAATCTGCGGGAGGTGATTGAGTCGGTGGTGCGTGTCTTCGATGGGCTTGCCCGTCAGAAAACCCTCAGCCTGCTATTGGAATTCAAGCCCGATCCGAGCGACATCGAAGTCTTGATCGACCCGCTGCGCTTCAAGCAAGTGCTGTCCAACCTCGTGAGCAACGCCATCAAGTTCACCGAACATGGGCAGGTGAAGATCAAGGTTGAGGTGCAACCGAGCCAGACACCGGAACAGGTCGAACTGAAGCTGGTGGTGGAGGACACCGGCATAGGCATCAACCGGGAAGACCAGCAGCGCCTGTTCGAGCCATTCGCCCAGGCCGACAACTCCGGGCACCTGGCCAGAAGTGGCGCCGGCCTGGGCCTGGTGATCTGCCGCAGCCTCTGCGCAATGATGGGCGGCCAGTTAAGCTTGAGCAGCGTGCCCATGGTCGGCACCCAGGTGCACGTCAACCTGAAAATGCCGCGCCTGCACCCGGTGACGACCGTGGGCGAGCATGCACCCGCCAAGCCGGCCTCTACCCCGGTACTCAATGTGCTGGTGGTAGACGACCACCCGGCGAACCGCCTGCTGATGTGCCAGCAACTGGGCTACCTGGGCCATCAGTTCACCGCCGCCGAGCACGGCGCTGCCGGGTTCCAGGCCTGGCGCCAGGAACAGTTCGACCTGGTGATCGCCGACTGCAACATGCCCATCATGAATGGCTACGAGTTAAGCCGTTCCATTCGTGAGTACGAGCAACGCGAACAGTTGGCACCCTGCGTGGTACTGGGGTTCACCGCCAATGCCCAGCCGGAAGAAAGACAACGCTGCCTGGAAGCGGGCATGGACGACTGCCTGTTCAAGCCCATCAGTCTCACGATACTGGAGCGGCAACTGGCGCAGATCACACCGCAGCCCACGAGCCAGCGCCTGGACCTGGCGTGCCTGGACGCGCTGACGGGAGGCGATCCGCAATTGAGTCGACGGTTGCTCGAAGAACTGCTGACCAGCAGCGTTCATGATCGTCAGGCACTCACCGCGCTACTGGAGCGCAAGGCGTCGCCCATGGACATCATCGAACAAGCCCACAAGATCAAGGGGGCCGCACGCATCGTCCAAGCCAATGCCCTGGCCGGGCAATGCGAAGCCCTGGAACAAGCCTGTTCCCGCGACGATGATCGGCGAGTGGTCGAGGCGGGGATCAAATCCCTGGAAAAGCTCATGCTCGAGCTGGAACGGGCGCTGCAAGTTCAACTGCATGAACTGGACAGCCAATAAGTCAGTGTAGGAGCGAGCTTGCTCGCGAAAAACTCACAGGCACCGCGTTCATTCAGGAAGCACGCGTTATCGTTGACATTTTTCGCGAGTAAGCTCGCTCCTACAAGGGCGGTATACGCTTAACTGACTGGCGTTCCCCGCCTCGCTCGCTCAGCAATCGGTCAAGCGCAGGAAAATAGCCGCCAGCTGTTCGATACCCAACTGGTCCTCGGGGGTAAAACGAGCCAGCGACGGGCTGTCGAGGTCAAGGACGCCAATCAATTGGCCGTTCTTGACCAGCGGCACCACCAATTCGCTGTTTGAAGCGCTGTCACAGGCAATGTGCCCGGCAAACGCATGCACGTCTTCCACTCGCTGGGTCTGCCGGGTCGCGGCGGCGGCGCCGCACACACCACGACCGAATGGGATCCGCACACAGGCAATCTGCCCCTGGAATGGGCCAAGCACCAGCTCATCATTGCGATTGAGGTAGAAACCCGCCCAGTTCAGGTCGTCCAGTTGATTGAACAGGAACGCGGAGAATTGCGCACTGTTGGCGATGAAATCCCGCTCATCGGCCAGCAGCGATTCCAGTTGCGCGCACAGCAGCGCATAGCCATCCAGACCGGTGCCGGTCTGTTGCAAATCGATCATGGTTGACGCTCCAGCAATTTGAGACCCACCCAGTAACGGGCAAACTGATAGGCACAGCGGCCATTACGGTTACCGCGGCCGGTAGCCCAGCGCACGGCGAGAATGTCGAGTTGTTCATCGCGCTGCCACTGCAGGCCGGCCTTGTCTGCAAGCTCACCGATCCAGTGTTCCACCACATCCAGGAAGTGTTCCTGGGTGAATGGGTAGAACGACAGCCACAGGCCAAAACGGTCGGACAAGGCGATCTTGTCTTCCACCGCCTCGCTCGGGTGCAGTTCGCCATCCACGCGCTTCCAATTGTCGTTGTCACTCTGGTTCTCCGGCACCAGGTGACGGCGGTTGGAGGTGGCGTACAGCAATACGTTTTCCGGCGCCTGCTCCAGGGAGCCATCCAGTACACTCTTGAGCACGCGATAGTCGCCTTCGCCTGCTTCGAACGAGAGGTCGTCGCAGAACAGAATGAAACGCTGCGGCAGCTTGAGCAGTTGTTCGACCACGCGCGGCAGGTCGGCCAGGTGGTCACGCTCGATTTCGATCAAGCGCAGGCCGGCCTTGGCATGCTGGGCGAGCAAGGCACGGACCATAGAGGACTTGCCGGTGCCACGCGAACCCCATAGCAGCGCATGGTTGGCGGGTAAGCCGTCAAGAAACTGCTGGGTGTTGCGCGCCAGCGTTTCGCGTTGCTTGTCGACGCCGATCAGGTCCGACAGCCGCATGTCCAGGCTCACTTGCAGCGGCAACAGGAAGCCTGTGCGGCCTTCGCGCTGCCAGCGCGCGGCCAGGCAGTGATTCCAGTCAACGGCTTGGCGCGCAGCGGGTAACAGGGGTTCCAGGCGCGCGAGTACTGCGTCAGCCCGCTCAAGAAAGGCACTCAATCGAGAATCCACGTCTATTCCTCTGGCAAGTTCTTGTAAAAGATGGCGTATTGACAACCCAGCGGCAGACCGCACAAGGCTGCGAAATTCGATTCATGCCGGGCAAGTCAGCATTGGTGGATGTTCAGCTATGCTTGCCGGGCGAAGGGAAACGTGAAGTGGTTCAACACTCGATGGATATCAAGTTCGCCCACCGCTTGTCTTATAAACAAGCCAGATTGACTGTGCTGGTCGGTTTCGTCTTGGGAACCTTGCTCAGTCTTATCCAAATCGGCATTGATTATGCCAGCGAAGACGCATCCATCAACCGCGAAATACGCTCGCTGATCGAAATCAGCCACAACCCCGCCTCGCGCATCGCCTATAACATCGATGCCGAACTCGCCCAGGAACTGACCCTGGGCCTGCTGCACTCCCCTGCCATTGTTCACGCCCAGTTGATCGACAACAACGGCGTGGTGCTGGCCGACGTCAACCGGCCGCGCAAGGAAAGCCATTACCGGCCCGTCAGCGATTTTCTGTTTGGCGCCAACCGTCCATTCGAGGACCGTCTGTACCTCAGCCACATGCCCGACGAATCCCTCGGCGTGTTGCGCCTGGATGTAGATACCTACGCGTTTGGCAGCCGCTTCCTGCGCCGCGCCGAGGTCACGTTGCTCAACGGTTTTATTCGCAGCCTGCTGTTGACCGGGATCCTGCTGGGCTTGTTCTACGTCATGCTCACCCAACCGCTGGTGCGCATTATCCGAGCGTTGAGCACGCGCCGACAGGCGCGCCTGGACTGCCCGCCGGGGCATGAGCATGACGAAATCGGTGTGCTGGTCAACGTTGCCAACCAGCAGTTCGAAAACATGGAGACCGAGATTCAGCAGCGTCGCCATGCCGAGGATCGCCTCACCGAATACCTGGGCCAGCTCGAAGACATCGTTTCTGCGCGCACCCTCGAGCTCAAGACCAGCAACCAACGCTTGAGCCAGTTCAATGATGAACTGGAGGCTGCCAGATTGACCGCCCTGGAAATGGCCCAGGCGCGGGCGGCGTTCCTGGCCAATATGAGCCATGAAATCCGCACCCCGCTCAATGGCCTGCTGGGCATGATTGCCCTGTCGCTGGACAGCTCGCTCAACGCCGAGCAGCGCCAGCAACTGTCCATCGCCCATGACTCCGGCAAGGTTCTGGTGGAGTTGCTCAACGATATCCTCGACTTGTCCAAGTTCGACGCCGGTCAACTGGAGCTTGAGCGTATCGCGTTCGACCTTGGCTCACTGGTGGAAGACACCGCTAACCTGTTGTCGCAAAACGCCGCACCCAGCGTGGAACTGACCTGCCTGATCGACCCGCTGTTTCCTGCCCAGGTGATTGGCGATCCGACGCGGGTACGGCAAATCGTCAGTAACCTGCTGTCCAATGCCTTGAAGTTCACCCGCTTCGGCCGCGTCGATGTGCGCCTGAGCCAACACGGTGATGGCGTACGCATCGAGGTCTGCGATACCGGCATCGGCATTGCCCAGGACGCGCAGGTGAAGATTTTCCAGCCGTTTACCCAGGCCGGCGCCGGTATCACGCGCCAGTTTGGCGGCACGGGCCTGGGGCTCGCATTGACCCATAACCTGTGCGAAGCCATGCAGGGCCGCTTGAGCATCAGTTCGGAGGTGGGCTTCGGCAGCCAGTTCTGCGTCGACCTGCCGCTGCCCGCCCACTTGCCGGCGGTGGCTCAAGTACCACTGGCGGGAGACGTAATCGTCATCACCCACCCAAGCAGTGGCCTGGGAGAGTTGCTCACCCTGCTGCTGCCCCACTGGGGGTTGGCGCCGCGTTGTTATTCCATGGAGGACGACCTGAGCGGACAGCATCCCGACCTGTTGATCACCGATTGCCCGGAGTGCCTGTTCCGCCTGAGGCTGGGCATTACCGCGCCGATCCTGGTAGTGACGGCCTATGGCAATTTCATGCCCGGCGAAGAAGTCGCGGCGTTGGCACCGCTGCAGCAACAGGCCCGCCCGCTGAGCCGTAACGCGCTCTATCAGATCCTGCAGCGTAATTTGCAGAGTGACACGCAACCGATGGCGGACCCGGTCCGAATCGACGCCACGTCACTCAGCCATCGCGCGCGCATCCTGCTGGTGGAGGACAACCCGGTCAATCAACTGGTGGCCAAGGGCATGCTCGGCAAGCTTGGCTGCGAGGTCATTGTGGCCGCCCATGGTGGCGAAGCCCTCAAGTGTCTTGAGGACCAGCGTTTCGATCTGGTGTTGATGGACTGCAACATGCCCGTCATGAACGGCTACGAAGCGAGCCGGCAGATTCGCCGGAGCGGCCGCTGGCCAGACCTGCCGATCGTCGCCTTGACCGCCAACGCCCTCGCCGAAGAGCGTGAACGTTGCCGTGCGGCGGGGATGAATGACTACCTGGCCAAGCCGTTTCGCCGTGAAGAACTCAAAGCCCTGCTGGACCTGTGGGTGCCTGAGACGACAAGCCTCTGACTTGGGCCGGCATCGCTCATTTGAGCAGCGCTTCGATCTCCTGGCTCAGAGCCTGAGGCTTGGTGGTCGGTGCAAAACGCTTGACCTGTCTGCCGTCACGCCCGATGAGGAACTTGGTGAAATTCCATTTGATATTCTTTGAGCCCAGCAGCCCCGGCGCCTGCTTTTTCAGCTGCACGAACAGCGGGTGAGCGTCGCTGCCGTTGACGTCGATCTTTTTGAACAAAGGGAAACTGACGCCGAAGTTCAGCTCGCAGAACTCGGCAATCGCGCCTTCGTTGCCCGGCTCCTGCTTGCCGAACTGATTGCACGGAAAGCCCAGCACCACCAGGCCCTGGTCCTTGTATTGCTGCCAGAGTTGTTCCAGGCCCTTGTACTGCGGGGTGAAACCACATTTGCTGGCGGTGTTGACCACCAGGATGGCCTTGCCGGCAAAATCGGCCAAGGTCTTTTGCTCACCCTTGATCGTGGTGCAAGGGATGCTCAGCAGGTTGTCGCTCATGGCAGTGACTCTGGCAAAGGGGAAGCAGAAAGATAGTACGCAATTGAATTGTGTACAAACTAATAAGCGGGAATGATGACGCCCCATCAACCCAGAACCCAAGGCATTTTGTAGGAGCGAGCTTGCTCGCGAAAAACTCACAGGCACCGCGCTCATTCAGAAAGCACGCGTTATCGTTGACGTTTTTCGCGAGCAAGAGCCAGGCGCCCCCCTCGCGCCTAAAAAGGGCGGTGTACGAGACGCTTTCTCAGCGCGGCACCAGGTCCAGGCACACCGAGTTGATGCAGTAACGCAGGCCGGTCGGCGGCGGGCCGTCCGGGAACACGTGCCCCAGGTGTGCGTCACACTTGGCGCAGGTGACTTCGGTGCGAATCATGCCGTGGCTGACATCGCGGATCTCGACCATGGCACTGTCGGCAATCGGCTCGTAGAAGCTGGGCCAGCCGCAGCCTGAATCGAACTTGGCGGCAGAATCGAACAGCGGCTCATTGCAGCAAATGCAGTGATACACACCGTCAGTCTTGGTTTCGTTGTACTTGCCGCTGAAAGGTCGCTCGGTGCCTTTGAGACGGCACACGTTGTACTGCTCCGGATCGAGCATGGCTTTCCATTCGTCAACGGTTTTCTGCAGCTTTTCCATCGATACACCTCGGCAACTGAAAAACCCTGATCTGTGTCTTTTCCATGGATCAGGCGGCACGTATGATTGCGCCTCTTCAAAACACCAGTCTGGCACCCGCGCCACCGGCATTCAAACGTATTTAAGGTGCGGGCCGCGCAGGATTCACAGTACGGTAGTGCCCACGCCGTCTGGATCGTTCATTTTCAGGATCACATCGCCATGCAGGTCAGCAAATCGAACAAGCTCGCCAACGTCTGCTACGACATTCGCGGCCCGGTGCTCAAGCACGCCAAACGCCTGGAAGAGGAAGGCCACCGCATCCTCAAGCTGAACATCGGCAACCCGGCGCCCTTTGGTTTCGAAGCGCCCGACGAAATCCTCCAGGACGTGATCCGCAACCTGCCCACGGCCCAGGGCTACAGCGACTCCAAAGGCCTGTTCAGCGCGCGCAAGGCGGTGATGCAGTATTACCAGCAGAAGCAGGTGGAAGGTGTCGGGATTGAGGACATCTACCTGGGCAATGGCGTGTCCGAGCTGATCGTGATGTCGCTGCAGGCGCTGCTCAACAACGGCGACGAAGTGCTGGTGCCGGCGCCGGACTACCCCTTGTGGACCGCCGCGGTGACCCTGGCCGGTGGCCACCCGGTGCATTACCTCTGCGACGAAGGTGCCGACTGGTTCCCTGACCTGGCCGATATCAAGGCCAAGATCACCCCGAACACCAAGGCCCTGGTGATCATCAACCCGAACAACCCCACCGGCGCCGTGTATTCCAGGGAAGTGCTGCTGGGCATGCTTGAACTGGCACGCCAACATAACCTGGTGGTGTTCTCCGACGAGATCTACGACAAGATCCTCTACGATGATGCGGTCCACGTATGCACCGCCTCCCTGGCACCCGACCTGCTGTGCCTGACCTTCAACGGTTTGTCCAAGTCCTACCGCGTGGCGGGCTTCCGCTCCGGCTGGATCGCCATCTCCGGGCCCAAGCACAACGCCCAGAGCTATATCGAAGGCATCGACATGCTGGCCAATATGCGCCTGTGCGCCAACGTGCCGAGCCAGCACGCGATCCAGACCGCCCTCGGCGGCTACCAGAGCATCAACGACCTGGTCCTGCCCCAGGGGCGCCTGCTGGAGCAGCGCAACCGTACCTGGGAGCTGCTCAACGCCATCCCGGGCGTCAGCTGCGTGAAGCCCATGGGGGCGTTGTACGCGTTCCCGCGGATTGACCCGAAAGTCTGCCCGATCCTCAACGACGAAAAATTCGTGCTCGACCTGCTGCTGTCGGAAAAGCTGCTGGTAGTGCAAGGCACCGCGTTCAACTGGCCGTGGCCGGACCACTTCCGCGTGGTGACCCTACCGCGCGTGGATGAGCTGGATATGGCCATCGGTCGCATCGGCAACTTCCTCAAGTCCTATCGCCAGTAAGGGAAATGTGGCTGTACGACCTTCATTTGGTCGTACAGCGATTATCTGGCAACACTTCTTTGGCAAGAGCTGCCTCGGCGCCGACGATGGCACCGCGCCAGCCGCCCTGCCCTAGTGTTAACGGGCTGTTTGACACGCCTGGCGGCTAATCGGTAGGGGATTGGATGTGGGAAAATCCCTTCAAGGCGTTACATTTTCGCTGTAGGACACAGTTTGAAATAGTCGCCCGGTTGAATCACCCCAGGCCGCACCTTATATACCCCGCAGTAAGCGACATATTAAGCATGAGGAGAATTCTACAACCATGATGCGCATCCTGCTGTTCTTGGCCACTAACCTGGCAGTCGTACTGATTGCCAGCGTCACCCTGAGCCTTTTTGGCTTCAATGGGTTCATGGCGGCCAACGGGGTTGATCTGAACCTCAATCAGCTGCTGATTTTCTGTGCGGTCTTTGGTTTTGCCGGTTCGCTGTTCTCGCTGTTCATCTCCAAGTGGATGGCGAAAATGAGCACCAGCACCCAGATCATCACTCAACCACGCACTCGCCATGAACAATGGCTGATGCAAACCGTGGAGCAGTTGTCTCAAGAAGCAGGCATCAAAATGCCCGAGGTGGGGATTTTCCCTGCTTACGAGGCCAACGCCTTTGCCACCGGCTGGAACAAGAACGACGCACTGGTCGCCGTCAGCCAGGGCCTGCTGGAGCGTTTCTCGCCGGACGAAGTCAAAGCGGTGCTGGCACACGAGATCGGCCACGTGGCCAATGGCGACATGGTCACCCTCGCGCTGGTGCAGGGCGTGGTGAACACCTTCGTGATGTTCTTCGCACGGATCATCGGCAACTTCGTCGACAAGGTGATCTTCAAGAACGAAGAAGGCCGCGGTATCGCCTACTTCGTGGCAACCATCTTCGCCGAGCTGGTGCTGGGTTTCCTGGCCAGCGCCATCGTGATGTGGTTCTCGCGTAAACGTGAGTTCCGCGCAGACGAAGCCGGCGCACGCCTGGCGGGCACCAGCGCGATGATCGGCGCACTGCAGCGCCTGCGCTCCGAACAAGGCCTGCCGGTGCATATGCCGGACAGCCTGACCGCCTTTGGTATCAACGGTGGCATCAAGCAAGGCCTGGCACGCATGTTCATGAGCCACCCACCGCTGGAAGAGCGGATTGACGCATTGCGTCGTCGCGGCTGACAGCATCGGGCAAGACAAAAGGGGCGATTGAATCGCCCCTTTTTTGCGGGCGTGATTCAGACCCTGGTCAACCGGTAAACCCGCTCGTCAAGGCGGGTGACGCCGTCCTGAACAAACTTCCAGCTTTCGCCCAGAATGTCCTGCTCTTCGAGCCTGTCCAATGCCCAGTGCTCGCCCAGCAATACGCGCACTTCAGCATCGCTGACGGCAAAAGGCGGCCCGGCCTTTTGCACCTGGTCGTAATCGAGTGTAACCAGCAGGCCCTGGCAACCGTGGCCCAGCAAGGCAGTGAGGCGCTCGGCGTATTGGGCGCGCATCAACGGCGGCAACGCGATCAACGCTGCGCGGTCATACAGGGCGCTGCAACCAGCGAGTGCCTGCGCGTCGAGCGCGAAGAAATCGCCACACCACACCTCGATCAAGCCCGTCTGGTACACCTTGAAGTCGCCCCTTTGGCTGATCTGCGGCGCCAGCCCCTGCTCGTTGAAAAACGCCTCCACCGCCTGCTCGGACAGTTCCACCCCCATCACGTGGCAACCCTGACTGGCCAGCCATACCAGATCCAGGCTTTTGCCACACAACGGCACCAGCACCTTGGCCCCGTCCACCAGCCCCAACTGCGGCCAATGCCGCTGCAGATAGGGGTTGACCTCGGGCAAATGAAAGCCAATCTGGTTGCGCGCCCAACGCTCCTGCCAAAACTCAGGTTCCATGAATCACCTCGAAAATTCGATCAAAAAGCACTAAAACTTATATTAGATTTTGATTGATGATCTGACTGAAGATGGGCCTATGTTAACGCTCAGGACTCCTATTATGCTCCCCAGTCTGTTTATCTCGCACGGCTCCCCCATGCTCGCCCTGCACCCCGGCGCGAGCGGCCCGGCGTTGCAACGCCTGGCGGCCGAGCTGCCGCGCCCGAAGGCGATTGTGGTGGTATCGGCGCATTGGGAAAGCCAGGAGTTGCTGGTCAGTGGCGCCAGCGCACCCGAGACGTGGCATGACTTCGGGGGTTTCCCTCGCGAGTTGTTTGCCGTGCAGTATCCCGCGCCGGGCGACGCACGGCTGGCCGCTGAAATCGTCGAATTGCTGCATGCCGATGGCCTGGGTGCGCACATCGATGAGCACCGCCCCTTCGACCATGGCACCTGGGTGCCCCTGTCGCTGATGTACCCGGCGGCGGATATCCCGGTGGTGCAGGTGTCTCTGCCCAGCCGCATGGGCCCGGCCCTGCAGAGCCGGGTCGGGCGGGCGCTCGCCGGCCTGCGCGAGCGAGGTGTACTGTTGATCGGTTCCGGCAGCATCACCCATAACCTGGGCGAGCTGGATTGGCGCGCAGGGCCTGAAACCATCACGCCATGGGCGCTGGAGTTTCGCGACTGGGTCGTCGACAAGCTGGCGGCCAATGACGATGCAGCCTTGCATGACTATCGCCGCCAGGCGCCACACGCCGTGCGCAGCCATCCCAGCGATGAGCACTTGCTGCCGCTGTACTTCGCGCGGGGCGCGGGCGCAGATTTCAGCGTGGCGCATCAGGGCTTCACACTGGGCGCCCTTGGAATGGATATCTATCGTTTTGGCTGACGCAGCCCCTCTCACCACAACCGAGTGCCGGCCATAAATCCCAGGCAAAAAAAATCCCCGAACCAGTCGGGGATTTTTTATGTGCGATCAATCAGCCTGACGGCGGATCAATCTTCGCGGTAGCGACGCAGCTTCAACTGCTTGCCGGCAACGCGGGTGTCTTTCAACTTGGCCAGCAGTTTTTCCAGGCCGTCTTCCGGCAGCTCCACCAGGGAGAAGCTGTCACGCACCTGGATGCGACCGATGGCTTCACGTGCCAGGCCACCCTCGTTGAGGATAGCGCCCAGCAGGTTCTTGGCCGCGATACCGTCACGCGCGCCCAGCGCGGTACGGCAACGGGCACGGCCTTCGGCCAATGGAACCGGAGCGCGACGCTCACGATCACCACGGTCTGGACGGTCGCCAGTACGCTCTGGACGATCACCGCGTGGCGCGTTGTTCGGTACCAGTGGGCGTTCTTTCTCGATGGCTGCCAGGGTCAGGGCCTGACCGTTGGTGGCTTTGCGCAGCAACGCTGCAGCCAGGGCACGGGGGGTGCAACCGATGTCGGCGGTCAGGCGGTCCAGCAGGTCGCCGTGGGTCGATTCAGCGTCAGCCACCAGTGGCGCCAGGCTGTTGGTCAATTTCTTGATGCGCGCATCGAGAACGGCCTGGGCATCCGGCAGACGGACTTCGGCAACTTTCTGGCCGGTTACACGCTCGATCACTTGCAGCATGCGGCGCTCACGTGGAGTGACCAGCAGCAGTGCGCGACCTTCGCGACCGGCACGGCCGGTACGGCCGATACGGTGAACGTAGGATTCCGGATCGTACGGCATGTCAACGTTGAACACGTGGGTGATACGTGGAACGTCGAGACCACGGGCGGCAACGTCGGTCGCCACAACGATGTCCAGGCGGCCATCCTTGAGGGAGTCGATCACGCGCTCACGTTGGTTCTGGGCAATGTCACCGTTCAGCGCAGCGGCCTTGTAGCCTTTGGCTTCCAGGGCACTGGCCAGGTCCAGGGTCGCTTGCTTGGTGCGCACGAACATGATCAGGGCGTCGAAGTCTTCGACTTCCAGCAGGCTCAATACAGCCGAGGTCTTCTGGTCAGCGTGAACCAACAGGTGAGCCTGTTCGATCGCGGTAACGGTCTGGGTCTTGGTCTGGATCTTCACGTGTTGCGGGTCGCGCAGGTGGCGTTCGGCAATGGCACGGATCGACTGCGGCAGGGTGGCCGAGAACAGCACGGTCTGACGGGTCGGTGGCAGTGCCTTGAAGATGACTTCCAGGTCGTCCATGAAGCCCAGCTTCAACATTTCGTCGGCTTCGTCCAGAACCAGGTGGTTCACGGTCGACAGCACTTTCTCGTCACGACGCAGGTGGTCGCACAGACGGCCCGGGGTGGCGACAACGATCTGTGCGCCGTTACGGATGGCTTTCAGTTGTGGGCCCATGGGCGCGCCGCCGTAAACGGCCACAACGGTTACACCTGGCATTTGCTTGGCGTAGGTTTCGAAAGCGGTTGCTACTTGCAGCGCCAACTCACGGGTTGGCGCCAGGATCAGGGCTTGCGGCTCGCGCTTGGCAGGATCGATGCAGTGCAGGATAGGCAGGGCGAACGCGGCGGTTTTACCGGTACCGGTTTGCGCCTGGCCAATCATGTCCTGGCCGGCCATGATGATCGGGATCGATTGCTGCTGAAT
>Ga0105246_10000661_pt1 | contig 19321 bp, 41 predicted proteins | sample KBSM64metaG_FD_99694 | JGI IMG/M metagenome (GOLD analysis project Ga0105246, IMG submission 99694) | Miscanthus rhizosphere microbial communities from Kellogg Biological Station, Michigan, USA - KBS M6-4 metaG | ecosystem: Host-associated > Plants > Roots > Rhizosphere > Soil | place... | reverse complement strand
GAAAAGCCACCGGCGTTTGCCGGCGGCTTTCCTTTAGACTTCTTCCACTATCTTTAGAATACACGACAGCGTTTCAGTTGTCTACAGTTGGTTGCAGTTCGTTTCAGGCGGCTTGTCCGTCGATTGGTTTGCGTTTGGCGTTGAGGTCTAGGACGTCGCTGAGCCTGTATGTGGGCTTGAGCGGCTTCCCGTCTTCCCCGGCTTCTTCGTTGGCCCGTTCGAGCTTCCCTCGTTTCGCCCACCGCCAGATCAGGTCCGCGGATACTTCGATGCCGTATGCGGGTGAGGTTAGCGCCCGGGATAGTTCGGCTGGTGTGCCGACGTGGTATTCCTTGGCGATCCCTGCGTGGGCTCTCCATGCCTGGACTTCGTAGGTTTCCCCACACGTCCTGCATCGGGCCGTTGGCTCGCCTTGTCGGGCGTAGAGTTCGGTCCCGTCCTCGGCGCATGTCCCGGCGAACTGCTTAGGTTCCACGAGGGCGACGGATGCGGCGCCGGCTGACGCGAGCTTACGCAGCTTGTTGAGGATGAGTGGCCCGTCTGTGCTGGCCCGCAGGTGGTTCATGTTGGAGAACAGGTAGTTGGTGAGGGCGTGGATGGCGAGTCCGAACCGTTCCCGCGTCTCTGTAGCCACGAGTGTGCAGGCTTCCACGAGGTAGCGGTGGATCGCTTCCCTTTTGTCGTAGGCTTCGACGTTGAACGGGAGGTCTGGGTGGATCTTCGTACCGCCTGGCAGGTTCGCCCCGTACTGGGCTGTGAGGCTGACGTCGCCCATGACGCGGGTCAGGTCCTCCACGACTTCATCCACCCGCCCGAGCAGCTCCTCAAACCCGTCACAACACGCCGCACACAGGTGAATGCCGGGTGGGTTGGTGCTGCATGTGCAGGTCATGCCGTCCGCCTTTCGCGGATCTGACGCGCCCTGAGTCTGCGGGTGTGGGTCATCTGTTTGAGCCACCTGCTCGTGGTGTTCATGCCGCCGCTGAACTCTGCGAACTCGCGGTTGAATGATCGCCGGATCGCTAGCCGGTATGTGAGCCATGTGAACCTCATAGCGTGGCCCTTTCGTTGGTTCCTTGTTCGAGGATGTGTTGTAGGCGGTTGAGGTTCCAAGCCCCGTTGCCTTTTTGGAGCCGGAGTTCGTGGAGTGCCCGCTGGATTGTTTGCTCAGCCTCAGTCATGCTTTCTCCAGTTCGTCGATCCATTCGAGCCCGTAGCCTTCGCAGTGCGCGGCGAACGATAGGTCACGCTCTACCTTGGGCCCGATCCGGTCCGCCTGCTGAGAACGGGCCTGAGACTCGCGCAACGATTCCGTGTCGAGCTTCACACTGCGGCTCATGCGCTGACCTCGTTGATCGTGTGGCGGAGTGTTGCGGGTGCGATATGCCATCCGCGATGCCCCGCCCAGTCAGCGAGTTTGAGGATCCGGTCAAGCTTGGCCTGCTGTTCCCGCACGAGGGCGAGGAGGGCCGGGACGTCCGTACGGGCGTTTGCGATGAACGCGGCGTCAGGCTCGGTGTAGAGGTCGGCGCAGATCATGTCTTCGCCGCGGTAGACGTGGTAGCTTCCCTCGTCCATCTGCCACGGTCCTTCTGTGGCGGCCTGTGCGCGGGCTTCGATGGCGGCGAGCCTGCTGGGAACGTCCCCGTCGCCGCCTGCCTGGCTGATGAGGTGTTCGTCGTAGCTCATAGGGTTCCTTCGGTTAGTCCGCAGCGGGGGCATGTTCCCGGGCTGGTGTGGGCGTCTTCGGCGATGCACTTACGACGCCGGCGGGTCAGGATCGCCGAGACGAGGCCGGGGTCTGGGTAGAGTGCCGACGGTGGTTTCAGGCTCATAATGTTCCCCCCTTGGGATGCCTGCCGCTCACAGGCTCATGGTCTAGTTTACAGCCCGTTGCAGTCATTTGGGAAGCTAGCTGCAACAGATTCGAGACAAAAAAATTAGGGGCGGGTGCCAGTCAAGATAGCGACCAGATCAGCAAGGGTTAGTGTCGCCCACTGGTCGCCGGCCTGCCCTTTTCCATGACGTTTGTGGATGATCACACCAGCCAAAGCTTCATCGTTCACTCGCTCCGTCTCAGCCTCGCCGGCCCATGTCCCCAGGTTTATCTTGGCGGTGTTCTTCGCCTCGATAACCACGCGCTTACCGTGGGCATGGATCCCGCCTATGTCGCCCTTGTCCTTGCTCCCGGACTTGACGCGTCGGTCAGCGAACGGGAACCCATTGGACTTCAGGTAGTCCGCTAGCAGTCGCTCAAAGCTACTGCCCTTCTGGCGGTGGTAGGCGGTCATTTGGTGCCTTTCGGTTCGATGCAGCCTTTGCGCCGGCATGATTCCTTGATCGCCGCGCATTGCTGGTTGATGAGTTTGTAGTGGTCCTGGATTTGGGTTCTGCGGGCTTCGATGGACCTGGTGGGGTTCATGTACTGGACCCACCGTGACGCGGGCTTCTGGTAGCCAGTCCAGCCGTCGTAAAGCACCTGGCACGGATCGCACGGGAAGATCACGCGGCCTCCCGGAGCTCCTGGATGGCGGCTTGGGATTCGAGGTACTGCATGACCTGTCCACCGATGAAACGTGCGTACGCCGGCGGTATGGCTTCGGCAATGCTCTTGCGGTTGTTTGTCCACGGCATACCCATCGCCTCCTGCCACTCGGCCACGGTGCCCTTGCCGCCCCCAGAGCCATATACCTGGTAGTAGACGCCCTCCTGTTTCTTCCCGTGGTTCCAGCCGATGATGAGCCCGCGGTGTTTCTTGTGTTCAGTGGGCAGGAACGGAAAGCCACTGAGTTCGAAGTAGCGGTGCCTGATGACGCCGAGCCCGAACATTTCGCCGCAAAGTGTGAGGTCGCGGCGCAGGTCAGATCCTTGGACGTTCTCGATGACGGTGGGCTTGTTGTGGAGGGCTAGGAGGGCTCGTGTGGCGGGGATGAGGTTCAGGTACTCCCGGCCCTTGTTCGTGCCCTTGCTGAGCGCTGAGGAGGCCTGGCAGGGGGGTGAGGCGTGGATCGCGTCGAACTCGTGACCATGAGCGGCGAGGTAAGCCAGTGCGTCACCTTGAACGAACGTTCCGGGGTAGTCGGGCTGGGGTGCGATGTCCACGCCGGTTACGTCGAAGCCTGCGTCCTCGTATCCCTTGCCCGCACCGCCGGCTCCGCAGAAAAGATCCAAAATTCTGTAAGTCATTACTTCTCCCCCTGGTGTTCGCCGCACACGTATCCGTGGGGCATCTTGGTCATTTGTTCTACTGGGTGTTTGCGGGCTGGTGTGCATTCGACGCAGAGGCGGGGGGCGTTTATGTTCCCGGCTGCTTTTGTCTTTGCGTCAGTAGCCCAGTGTTCGGGCCAGTTGAGTGCTGCGGGTGTGTTTGCTTTTGGGTTGTTCCAGGTTTTCTCCGCCGCCGACGTTGCCTGGCTGATCGTGGCGTTTCGTTCCGCTGCCTGCTGTAGCTGCCGCATGATGCCTTGCGTACTCCATTGGGGGCGTCTTCGGCGGATCATGTTGGTTAGGTCGTGGGCGTCGTGTTCATCGAATTGGTAGGGCATTTTTTGAGACCTCGCGTTAAGTAAGTGACGTCGGCGGCGGAAATTACCCCAACATCTTTAAAAGCTGAACAAAGCGGTAGGTGAGAGTAGAAGGTTATGTTTATGTTTATGGTGCTAAGTTTTGCTAGCGTTTTGCTAAAGCAGAGTCTTAGCACCTGCTAACACTTTGCTAACCTGCGCGGGCCTCTTGACAGTGGGCGCACCCGATTTCGAAGACGCCCTTTTTGGCGTGGTGTCTCGTGTGTGCGCCGAATGCCCCAGCCCCGGCTTTGTTGGTTTTGTAGTCCTGGATCTGCTTCTTTGAGTGCTGGTGGATGAGGTAGTCGTGCAGCTCATAAGATCCGTCTCGTTCTTCAACTAGGCCGGCGTCGATGAGTTCCTTGCCCGCCTTCGTGCCGCGCATGTTCAGTTCGTGCTTCGTGAACTTCCCGTCGCTCTGGGCTTCGTTGCAGTCAGCGATGAGTTCGACGTGCAACCGGAACGCTTTGTCGCTCAGGGTGCGGATCTTGCGGTGCCGCGGGTACTCGTTCGTGAGAGTGAAGTACGGCCTCGTGTCCTTCGTCATCACTTCTCCTTTGCGTATGGTTTGCAGTCGCGGCAGTAGTTTGAGCCGCGGCTGTGCGACCGGATGATGCCGCAGCGGTCGCATTGGTAGGTTTTGGGGGCGAGGACCTGGTAGGGCTTGGAGCGGGCGTAGAGGCTCATTGGGGTTCCTGGTCGTGGTGCGGGAGGGCTGCGAACTTGTAGAGGGTGTCAGCGCGGGTTACGGGCCAGCCGAGGGCTCTTGCTTTCCAGTGCGCGGCGGCTAGTTCCGCATCCGCGAAGCGCTTGTCCTGACCCACGAGCGCGTATGGGGAGTAGAACCCGCCGACCCTGTATGCGTCCGCCGTTGGATGCTTTTCGTAGATGGTGAGCACGCTTATGCCGCCTTGGGGTGCTGCTGTTCGTTGACTTCGGCGTCCCACTCGAAGATGCGGGGGATGAGGTCTGCTCGTTCGTTGCGGCGTAGACGGACCTTCAGCGCGAGTGGCTTATGCGTGTAGCCAAGCGCGGAGAGGATCGCTGCTTCACCGACGCCGCAGCGGACCAGGAACTCAACTTCCTCGATGAGTGCGGCCCGGTTTGCGGCGTTGTTCGCTGCCCGTTTCTGGTCGGCGGTTGTTCTGGTGTTCATGCTGCGGCCTTTCGTGAACGGTAGTCGGCGATGTATTGGGCTGTTGCTCTGCGGCATGGGTCGCAGGGTTCGACGTTGTAGCGCTGGTGGCGTGCGTAGCCTGCGTTGGTTCCGCACGCGTCAGGGTTGAAGCCGTAAACCCTTTTGGGGGCTGTCTTGCTGGTTTCGTCGTATTCGCGCCAGTACGCCCTGGCTGCTTCTCGGCAGTCGTCGCAGATGGCGGTGTTTACGCGTTGGTGCCGGCGGTATCCGGCGTAGGTTCCGCATCCGTAGGTTTTGGCTTCTGCGGCAAGTTCTTCCTCGACGGTGAGGGTGCCGCGGTAGGTGTATCCCATGTGCTCATCCTTGGGGTTTGTGGCGCCCGGCCTTTGGGACCGGGCGCCAGTTGGTTTCAGGTTTTTACTGTAACGGACTGCAACCGTTTTGAGGCAAAAATTTTAGAACGGAACTTCTTCGGGGTTGCCGTTACCGAAGCCGCCAGCCTGGTTCGCCCACGGATCCTGCTGTGCGGTGGACGGCCCGAACCCCGACGGCTGAGACTGCTGGCTGAAGCCGCTGCTGTTGCCGCCACTGTTGTTCCGCTGGGTGCGCTGAACCTTCGCCGTTGCGTAACGGAGGCTAGGCCCAATCTCGTCCACCTCAAGCTCCATGACGGTGCGTTTGGTCCCGTCCTTGTCGTCCCAGGAGCGGGACTTGAGGCGGCCTTCGACGTTGACGCGCATTCCCTTAGTCAGTGACTCGGCGACGTTTTCACCGAGGTCCTTCCACGCGGCACAGCGCATGAACAGAGTCTCGCCATCCTTCCAAGTGTTGCTCTGGCGGTCGAAAGTGCGAGGTGTGGACGCGATGCGGAAGTTCGCAACCGCGGCTCCAGAAGGCGTGAACCTGAGTTCGACATCCTCAACCAAATTGCCGGTGATGTTCAGTGTTGTTTCGTTTGCCATGTGCTCATGCTGCTTTCGTTGTGTATTTGGTGAGGTTGTTGGGGTCGAATCCGCTCCACATGAGGTCCGTTTCTGGATCGCCGGTGGAGACGATGACGACGGGGGATTCTTTGAAGCCGAGCGCCCGGATGGCTGCTGCGTCTGCGGTGGATTCGGTGACGTCGATTTCCTGGAAGATGATGCCGCGGCGGTCAAACCAGCGCTTCGTTGCTTTGCAGGGCTGGCAGTTCGGTTGCGAGTAGAGCTTGATGGTGCGGGTCATGCGGCTGTTTTCCTTTGCTTGCTGTAACTGTGTGAAGTGCTGTGATAGCCGTTGCATTGCCGGCAGTGATATACCTCTTGTTTCCGCACGGTCTTCCCGCGGAGTTTGTCGCGGCGTTCCATGGTGCGGACTATCTTTTGCGCGGCCCGGTACGTGGGGTGGACATCTTTTCCGCAGTCACGATTCATCGGGTGCGGGTGCGGGGGTTGCGAGTGCCTGGATCTTGGCGAGGGTGGACGGGTCAGCGCCGCCCGACTTGGCCTCGGACCAGAGCGCCCGGAGTGCGGCGACGTCCGAGAGCTTCCCAGCCTCAGCGAGCCAGTCGCGGGCCGGTGCGGGGGCAGCTTCCTTGAGGGGCTGGACGGTGAACACGGCGCTCCTGCCCTTCTTGATGAGCAGCGGCACCTTGAGCGGCTTGTCAATGCCCGTCATGTGGCTGATGCGGGTGCCTCCGACAGCGGCGCCGCCAAACTCCACGGACGGGTCGCAGTAGAGGGTGAGGCTCTTCCCGACGTAGTTGGCTACCTTCCCGCCCCATGCCGCGACGATGACCCTTCGCATGGACTTGCCGGGGCGCCACACGCGGGGGAAGTCTGCGAGGTGGAAGTTGAACGGCTGCTCGGCGTTGTGCTCGCTGACTCGTTCAATTGTGAACGTCTGCGGCCCGGAGAGGAGGTCCACGGCATCCAACTGGTCTGACTTCGCGGCGATGCTTGCTGTCATGTCCATGCTCAGAGTCTCATTTCTTCGTAGGGTTCGATGCGTTCGGTCATTGGGAGTCCGCGAGTGCTCTCCTGGTATGCGGCGATCATGGTTGCGGCGTTGGTTTCGAACAGCTGGACCGCTGCGATAATGGCTTCAAACCAGCGCTGATCAGGGTGTACGCGCTTGACGTAGAGGGGCATGCCGCCGCAGAAGCTGATGTAGTCGCACCAGTCGCGGCCTGACACGAACAGACCTGCCTGAAGTTGCGCCATGTTCTCTGCTGGTACTTCGTCGGCGAGGATGGTTGTGAGGTGCTTCTTCTGGCGGCGGGACTTGATCTCAATGAGCCCGTCAGCACCCACGAGCCCGTCGGGTGAGTACCCGATGGTTCCGCGGATCATGAATCCAACCTCAGTGACCGGGGCGAAATGCTGGTCATAGACTTCCCGGGCGAACGGTTCGTCAAAGTTGCCGCGCTCCATGTCAGCAGACGTGAACGTCGGCTCTGTGTAGCCGGTGATGCGTTCGGCTACTAGGTGGGCGGTGATGGCTCGGGCCGTGTCGTTCCTGGCCGGTTTGATCGTGCCGGGGGTGATGAGCTGCCCGATGACGGACGCGGTCACGATGCCGCGGCGGATCGCATGCCACTCGTCTGTGCCTTGTTCGATGTCGTCAAACACTTGCAGGCTGGTACCTGGCTCGGTGATCGTGGCTGTCATTGGTAGTCCTCGGGGTCTAGTTCGGTGGTTTGTGCGCCGTCGTCTGTTTCGCAGTCGGGGCAGGGGCACATTCCAGCGGATAGGCGGCGCTGCGTGGGCGGGTCTTCATCTGTCCAGTCGTTCATCGTTCACCGTCCGGGTTGTTCTGGTCTTGTGTGATCCGGTTGATGAGGGCGCGTTGTTGGCCCCATATCTGGGCCATGTCGTCGCGGTGGTGGACCTGGATGTTCCCCGTAATCTCAATCACTGCTGCTCCTTCAGTTGCTTGTCGTGTTGGATGGCCGGCCCGATTGCTAGTCCGAAGCCGATGAGTAGGAGGAGCGCGGGGAGGACTTCGGCGCCCATTACTTGCCGCCCCCGTTGAGGCCGGTGATTTGGGCGATAGCACCGAGGGTTTCGTAGGGGTTGCCGCCGCGGAAGAAGATGTCGAGCTGTTCACGGATCGCGGTAAGGGCTTCCTGGTCGTTCATGCTGCGACTCTTTCCTTGAGTGGTTCTGTGTGGGCGAGGAGTTCGTTGACGGCGGCGCTGATTTGTTGTTGTAGCCGGTCGATGAGGTCGGGGGCGTTGTTGACCGTGAGTGCGGCGTTCTGGCGCAGGTCGGTGTGTGTGCCGGCGTGGACCTCGTGCAGTTCCTCCATGAGCCGGATGACTTCGTGCATGAAGATCGGGTTGACCCGGGCACCCAACGACGCGGTGAGTGCGGCGCATGACCGGATCGAACGGGCCACATACTCGCCGCCCGTCTCGTTCAACGGGGCCTCCTCAACATGCCGCCCACAAACCCGGCGAACCAACCACGCCGCATGCATCGGGGAAACCGGGTTCATGCTGATGCCTCCAGTTCAGCGAGTTCCTTTTGTGCCCACTCGACGCTAAACCTGGCTGATCGCGCCGCAGACTCTGCTTCCTCAAGTCGCTGGCGGGCGTTCTCGATCTTCGTGGCAAGGTCCGGCGCGGCACCCTTTCGAATGTAGTGAGTCCGCTGGAGCATGTGCTGGGAATGGATCATGAGACGGTCTTCAGGAGCGTAGTCCTTGTTACTCTCGCGGCCATCCCGTGCAGTCAGGTCATAGTCGTTGAGGTTGGCGATCAGCTTGAGGTCTTCGGCGTCTCGGCTCACCACCTGGTTCCAAACGACGTCGCCTGACCAGAACCAGTCGATGATCTGCCCGCACTCGTTCTCGATGGCGAGGCCTTCCATGCAGTGGCGTTGCTTCGGGGTGTATGTGTAAACGTCTCCGGCGCTCATCGGGTCCTCCTGGTTGCGGCGTATGCACTTATGGCTTCTTCGGTGCGTTGTTGGCGGGCGAGGTGAATAATTTCGGCCCACTCAGCCGAGTCGAAAGGCTCCATGCCGGGTTTCGGGGTGCGCGGCCTGCCATGCTCAACCGGGAGCGTATAAGCCCCGCGACGAGACGCCCGGGTGACCGTCATGTCCCTCACTTGGTGGCCTGTGCGTCGGTGATGGTGTCGAAGTTGCCGCGGTACTTGCCTTTGCGGTCGGCGTAGGTGAAGTTTTCGTCAATGCCGTGGATGAGGTCGAAGTACGTTCCGGCCAGTGTTGCGGGTGCTGTGTGCTTGCTCATTGGTTTTCTCCGTTGTCTTCCAGTGCGGTGAGGATGTCTTGGACTTTGTAGATCTGGGTTGCGCCGAATTCGTTGGTGATCTGGACCCGGTCGGCGCTGATGCGGGTGAAGGTGAGTGGCTGCGTCCCGGTGGTAGATCGAACCGTGACCGGCACGTTCATCACGCGGCTTTGGGGTTCACGTAGCGGGGATCGAGTTCGAGGGTCGCGGCGATGACGGCGACCCGGTTGGCGGGGATGGGGCGTGCACCGGACTCGTAAGAGGCGAGGGTCGACTGGTCGCACCCGATTTCCTTAGCGAACGCAACCTGCGTGAGGCACTTGTACTCGCGTTCGCGCTTCAGGATCCGTCCGATGCGGGCGTTGTCGATGTTGGTGACCTTGCTCATTGGTACCTCCAAATTTTCTTTGCCAGGTGCTCATCCCCGGCGGGTACTGCAAGCGTATGCAATACCATGCAATATTGCAAGCACCAATCATGCAATACCCTGAAAAACCCCTAGATCACGTGGGAAATTCACTGCAAAACACTGCCGCAAAACACCGGCTATTGCACTTTTGAGGCCTCGGCGAACTACAAAAAATCTTTGGTATTGCACGCCCTCATGAACCACCATGTAACGAGTAGCCCTGAGCAAGCTACCCGCGTGCATCTGGTTTCAGTGCGTACTGAAAGACAGGTAGCGCCGCCTATTGGCTTCCGAGCGTTGAGACAGGATTCTTTGAACATGAGCGATGACAACAGGGCTGGTTTGAGCCGGCTGATGAATGAGCAGTTGGAGGCGTCCAGGCTTGGGCCTGAGGGGTTGGTGCGTTTGTTGCCGGCGGTGTCTCCGCGGAGTGTGTATTTCTGGTTGTCGGGGGATAGTGCCCCGTTGGTTCGGAATCGTGCGCAGTTGGAGGATGCGTTGGGTTGGAAGCGTGGGAGTGTGACGGACATCCTGGAGGCGCCGATCACCAAGGACATAACCCTTACCGAGGTGAAGGATTGGGGTGCGGGCGCGACAGACGATCTTGCGGTGAAGCGCGCTGCTGAACTCTCGGATGATGAGCTGTTGGTGGAGCTGTCCCGGCGTTGGGGTTCGATGCGGGCCCGCCTGGATGAGTTTGAGCGCGTCACGGGTGCTTCACCTGCGAAAACTCATCAGGACATGTTCGGACTTGCGGCGCATTCGACGGACGCGGGGATGAACATGGAGCACCTGGAAGATGGGGTCTAAAGGCCCTTGACCTGCGACGTTACCTTCTTGTAGCCAAGTAAGCTGATTTTTGTTACCGGACTGCAACGCGCTGAATCCCTGATATTCGAACATATCTTCGAAAAACGTCGTTGGCATGCGTTAGTGTCACTGCCAACCGGAACCGCTTGGGGGACCGGGACAGCAATAGGGGACAGTTGTGCCGAAGGTATTCAGGGAACGTATGCAAGACGGTTACGCAGGGTACACGGATGGGTTTGATGTGTTCCTGGATGACAGGTTGAACGCAGAACAGACGTTGTGCACGTTGCAGCACGAACTTATCCACCTCGAACTGGGGCATAAAGGGCACCAGCCTGAGTCGGTGGAAATGGAAGTCAGGTATGAGACGGCGCGGCGGTTGTTGCCGTTGGATCGGATTGTGGGTGTGTGCAAGTCGGGCAGCATCGTGGACACTGCCAGGAAGCTCGGTGTGACGCGGCAGGTTCTCATGGACCGGGCTGCGACATTGTGCGACCGTGACGCGTCCGAGGCCGGCTGCTGGGACTGTCAAAAATGCCCCGCCATCCGTTACCGCGCCCAACGCATGGTCGAAGCCAACTGAAACGCGGGCTGTAATCCGCTGTAACGAAGGGTATGCTGAGAGTATGAGCACACTAACGATTACTGAATTCCTTGAGGCACGCATCAGCGAGGATGAGAAGCAAGCGGCTGCCCTGCTGAAAGACCTAGAGGGCGAGGTTGCGGAGTCCTATGCCGGGGCGGTGGATGAGCGCGGCCCGTTTACTCCTCAGCGACTTCTCAGCGCCAAGATGTGGGCGCAGTTCGCCGGACAGAGTAAGTGGCGTAACTTCGCCGAGGGGCAGCACATTGCCTACCTCGCAGACCCCGCCCGTGTATTGGCTGAGTGCGCCGCCAAACGGGCGATCATCCAGTCCTACCAGTCGTGCGTTTATGCAGAAGCCGCGACTGACATCACTAAGGAGTTCGGGGTGAAGCTGACAGTCTCCGGCATGGTCAAGGGCTTGGAGCTAGCCATCAAGTCGCTCGCCGCCACGTACCGCGACCACGCCGACTATCGGGAAGATTGGGCCACTAAGTGAGTCCGCGTCCGCAGTTGGGGGTTGGTAAGTCGGGCACGGTGTCGTTTGCGCATAGTTTGCCTGTGGTGACGGCGCGTTGCCGGTTCCGTGGCCTGGATGGTGTGACGCGTCAGGTGTCGGCCCAGGGTGCGGGTGTTGGGCGCACTGAGAAGGCTGTGATCCTTAGTGGGGAGAAGGCTGCACGGGCCGCGCTAGAAGCCAAGCTAGCGGTGATGAGTCAGGGCTCCGACGAACTCAACTCAGAAACGCGCCTGTCAACCCTGGCCGAGCTTTGGTATGCGTCGAAGCTGGGTGACGGACTCAAGTACCGGACGCTCGAAAGGGCGCGTTCGGTTCTGGACACACACGTCATTCCGGGTGTGGGTGGTTTGCGTGTTCGGGAGGCTTCGACGGCGAAGTTGGAGGTGTATGTGCGGAAGATTGCGGCTGAGCGTGGTGCGGCGACAGCGGTTATCGTGCGCAGTGTGTTGTCGGGCATGTTTTCGGAGGCGCAACGGTTTGATGCGGTCGTAGTCAACCCGATAGCAGCGACTCGTGTTCCGAAGCGTACTAAGGGTGAGATTCGGGCGATGTCGTTCTCTGAGTTTGAGGGGATGCGGGCGCACGCTGTGGAGGCGTTGAAGCCGTTGACGAAGGATGAGCGCCTGGCCCGTGCTGGTGGTGACGTCCGCCGTATGGGTGGTGCGAATCGTGCGCAGACCCCGTTGGATGTGATTGATTTCCTGATCGCAACGGGGGCGCGGGCTAGTGAAGTCCTCGGGTTGTGTTGGGGTGATGTGCATTTGGATGGTGATGTGCCGTTTGTGAGGATCCATCAGCAGGTGATCAGGGAGAAGGAGCGCGGACTGGTTCTTGCTCCGACGAAGGAACGCGACGTCAGACTGTTGGCACTCCCTGCGTTTGCGGTAGACATGCTCAGCCGGCGCGCACTGTTGCCGACGAGCCAGGATGGGGCGGTGTTCACGAACGTTCGCGGCAACCTGATAGACCCGTCCAACATGCGCTCCGTGTGGCGCAAGTTGTTCAAGGGCACGGAGTGGGAATGGGTGACGCAGAAGACGTTGCGTAAGACTGTGGCGACTGTGATTGATATGGAGTTGGGGTCTGAGTTGGCGGCTAAGCAGCTCGGCCACACCTCAGACAAAATGACCAAACTTCATTACATAGCCGCATCGAAGCTCCCCCAAGACCAACGCTCAGCCCTCGAACAATTCGGCACCTAACCCCAAATAAGCGCGCCCCTGTTTAGGGTTCCGCCCACAACCAACAAAAGGCCCCCACCGTTAGGTGGGGGCCTTTATTGTTGGGGCTACTTTTCTATCTCGTTGACGAGTTCACCCTCGATGACCATTGCCGCTAGCCACTTCTCCAGCGGGATGAGGGGCTGAACTTCCGCTTCTTCCGATTCGCTCATACCTGGCTCCTGACCTGGTCGGCGCGTCGCAGCAGCCACACGACGGCGTTGTCCGGCGCGCTGATCGTCTCCAACGGGAACGCATCAACCGCATCACGCAAGGCTTGTGCCTCCATGTGCGGGGCGGCTGCTTCCAGGGCCGCGGCAATTGCTCGCCGCTGCTGGGAGGCGACCTTGAATCCTCCACCCTCCGCTAGGCGCAGTTCAGCGATGGTTTCGGTATATGCGGCTTCAGCAGCCAACCGCGCCGCGTCCGGGATCACTGGGCTTGTCATGCGATTGCTCCTAGGTCTAGCACGTCTTGTGCGCATCGTTTGGCGATGATTTCGCAGTACTTTTCGGAAAGCTCAACGCCGATCACTTTCCGGCCCAACGCCTTCGCAGCAACGATGGTGCTTCCGCTTCCGGCGAATGGCTCCGCGATGGTTCCGACTGGGCACTTGGCTATCAGCGTCTCCATGAGGTTCGTTGGCTTCTGGTGCGGGTGCTCTCGCCCTGCGGCTTCGTTGGCTGGCACATGGAACCCGGCGAGCACGCCGCTTTCTCGCTTGCCCGTGAAGCCGGCGCCGAGGATGTAGATATCCTCGAAGTTTGGCTTCCACGGAATCGACAGGTCACCCATCCCCGCATGACCCCCCTTGTCCCAGATCAAGAGTGCGCGGGTGGCGGCGGGTCGCTCACGCTTCCAGGACCCGAACATGATGGCGGGCTTATCGCCCCACGCCGCTAGCACGTCATCGCGGGCTGTCGTGTCGTGGTCATTGGCGATGCTGGTGTTCTTCCACGAGGCGCTGCCGCGAGGACCACCGCCGCTCTTGTGCGTGTACCCGTACGGCGGATCCGTGACCAGAACATCGGCGTCTAGCCATTCCCGGTGTTCGGTCAGGCAGTCGCCATGGTACAGGGTGACAGAGTCGTCTTGGTAGTAGAGGGGCATATATCAAGAATACAGTGCGCTTCACTCTTTGGCTACAACCGTTTCAGTTGGCTTCAGGGGCGCCGAATTGGACTTGGTTAACGCTTACTCAACGTTTACTCAGTTCGGCTTGTTTTAGGGGTTGTAACGGCATGAAACGTGATGTCGGGGTGTTGGCAAGCTGGGGAAGCGTGCTGAAGTTCCGCGCCGTTATTGGGGTGACGGTTGCAGTTCGTTTCACTACCCGCTTTCGGCGGTATCCCTGCTTTGATGACCATTTCCGCTCTATCGCACCATTTCGATCGTTCGGGCCATGCCATGTCTTCCCAGTCAGATGAATTGGCGGGGCTGTCGTGCGTGTTTGCGTGGAGCACCCGGGCGGCGCGTGCGATGTTTGCCGAGCGCCCGTGGATCTCCCGCGCCTTATGTGCGACGGCTCGCCAGTGTTTCTTCTGCCGGTCGGTGAACTCGTCCCACGTGACAGGGCGCGAGCATCCGGCACGGAAAAGTGCCAGCGCCTCACCGTCAAGCCCCTCCGGTATCGGGAAGTGTTCGGGGCAGTCGGGGTTGGGGGTCCACTGCGATCCGGGCTCAACGGCGCTCCCGTAGGTAAACCAATCGCTTTCAGGGTTCAAGTAGCAAGTGCAGTCGCTCATGTGGCTTTGCTTTCTTCGTTGAGGTAGGCGCGGAGTGCGTCTCGGATGATTGAGCTGATGGTGTCGCCGCGTTCTTTGGCGACTCGTTGGGCTTCGTCCCAGAGCTGCGCGTCTATGCGGACGGATCTTAGTGGGGTCTTACTCATCGGGCTTCCCTTGCGGGCCGTGGGGCCGGTTTCCCGGCCCCGGTGGTCTTAGGCTTCGATCATCATTCCGAAGATGACTGCGTAGGCGTTCATCTTGGCTTCGCGGGTGTTGGCAACTTCGCCGGTGCGGACGAGTTCGGCAAGGACGCCGTTAGCTGCTGCCATGAACTTTGCGGTCTGGGTCTTCGTCATTTTCTTGCCTTCCGTCTTCGGCTTGTTCCGATAAGAAGACTCTACGCGTGTATATACACTTTGTCAACAGTTCGCTTCATTAATTTATGAAGCGGGCTGTAGCGGCCCCGAATTGGACTTGGTTAACGCTTACTCAACGTTTACTCGGAACCGCTTGTTTTAGGGGTTGTAACGGCATGAAGCGTGGTGTAAGCGTTCGGAGCGTCTGGTGAAGCGTGCTGAAGTTCCGCGCCGTTATTGGGGTGACGGTTGCAGTTCGTTTCATTACCCGCTTTCGGCGGTAACGCGGGTTCGAATCCCGCTGGGGTCACTTTACCCCCGGAAACTCAAGGGTTTCCGGGGGTTTTGTTTTGCCCAAGAGGGTTTACTTAACGCTTACTCAACGGTTTGGCATGTAGCACGCTGAAACAGGGAGTTGCAGGGGTGAAACTAGGTGAAACTGAACTGCACCCGGAGACGCAAAAATCGCCCCCACCCTCCCGAAGGAAGGTGGGGGCGATTCAGTCAGGGCAGTTGACCGGCCCTATGGACCGCTAGTAGGTAGCCCCGGTGACGAGCTGTTTCCAGCCGTTGCCTGTCCCGGCTGCGGAGTAGGCACAGAGGCCGATGCCGCATGAAAGCGATGCGTTGGAGTTGCGGACCATGTCACCCTCAACTTTTGTGAGGGTCGCCAGATCCGCCAGCGCATGCGGCCAGTTCACGCGGGCGGTTGCCCCGGACGTGAGCGACACCGCTGCGATGTTGGAGGGGTTGTGCAGCGCGCCGCCGTGCAAGGTGACCACGGACGCTGCGCCGGCAGCCAGGACCATCGCGGTGTTGACCGGGGACGCGAGCCGGACGTTGTTTGCCGTAATGGTCAGCGCGGCTGCGGAGATATTCGCCAACTCCTTTGCGCTGGCCATGTAAATGTCCGTCAGCGCCATTGATGTTGCCGTGGTGCTGGTAGACAGGAGCAGTCGCATGTTGGCTGTGACGTACATGTTGTTCATGGAAATAACGGGGCAGGTCCCCGCGATGTGTACGGCGCTGACGGTGGTCACAGAGCTGCGGACTCGCCAGTCGCGGAGCGACAGGTATGAGACGTTGCCGGTGGTGCCGCCGATGTAGACACCGGCGGTGTTCAGTCCGTTGCCTCCTGGGGCGTAGGCGCGGACTCCGCTGACAACGAGGTTGTTCACGGTGCCGTACACACCCACGATTGCGTATGGTGCGCTTGTTGTAGTGCTGGAGGTGGTCGAACCGAGAACAACACCGTCAATGGTGAGGTCGTTGATGCTCGTTCCGTTTTGGACGTTCACGACACAGGTTGTCCCGGTCAGCGGGGAAGGGCTGCAAATGTCCCGGAGCGTGATGGATGAGGCATTCGAAGATACCTTGATGTCGATGACAGGCTTGTTGTTCGGACCGGCAATGTCAACATCTGAAATGACAATCTCATTGATGTTGGACGTACTGTTGGCGATGGCACCAGTAAGCCCGACAGCGGGGCCGGCGGTGAGCGTTCCCCGCAAATGGTTCACCCTGACGCCGCGGAGGTAGGTCCCGAGCCCTGCATGGATTTTCACGGCGGCGTACTGGCAGTTGGTGACGAATACGCCGTCTACTTCGATGTCGCTGATGTCGCCCACGGTTTCCCAGAGTGATGCGTTGCCGTCTGCGGTGTGGATTGACACCACGTCATCGCCCATTGTTCCGCGGGTGTTGGTGATTCGCCCGCCGCGTGCGGGCCCGTGGATGTTGATGCCGTCGGTGTTCGCCAGGGTGTTCGGGGCCATGGCAGTAATGTCGTCGCTGCTGAAGTATGTGATGTCGCCAAACGCGAGCATGTAGCCGCGTTGGGTGCAGCTGAAACTCATCGACTTGATGTCAACGACGTCGCAGTGGAGCCAGTTCATGCTGTAGAGCAGATTGGATGCGAGCGGGTCCTGGTTGTTCACCCAGCCGTTGTAGCCTCGGTCCCAGAAGCCGCCCCTGACCGTGATGTTCTTATCCCGGTAGAAGATGCTGCACGATGCGCCGCTAACGGTGGTAGGGGCAACCGTGTCAATGGTGACACTGGTTGCGCTGTTGACTGCTGTGATGCGGGCCGTAACCGCCGCTGTACCTGCCGCGCTCACGTTGGCGCCGGGAATTACTACGGTCTGCCCGATGTCGGCGCTGACGAAATTTGCTGTGGCGCTCGTGAGAGTCGCGGTCCCCGTTGTGATCGCCCCGTCCGTGAAGGTCCGGTTAGCGTGCTGCGCTGACCAGTTGCGGAGCATGTTGCAGTTGCTGCCGTCCAGTTCGGTAATGATCGACGTTCCCCAGTCGATGTCGGTGTTGCCGCCTTGGGCTGTTACCAGTGGCGCGTTGATGTAGTAGTGCGGTGACGACACAAGCGGGTTTGGGCGGATCACACCGCCCTGCGCAAGGGCAGTATTGAGCGCTGCGGTGTCGGTCGCGCCTGTCGTGTCGCCGGACGGCTTTGGCAGGAATGTTGGGCTGGATGCGCCGAGAACTTCAAAGCTGTCCAGCCTTTTTCCTGTGGAGTCTTTCATGTAAGCCATTGGTTACGCCTCCGAAACGATGTCGATGATTTCGCCGGTTGTGGCGCTGACTTTGATGACCACGCTGCGGGACGGAAGCGGGTTTCCGGCCTCATCCTCGAAGCGGACATACGTGGCATTTAGTGCCGTGGGGTCGAGGCGTGCGGGGAGGTTCGCCTCGACGGACTCTGGGGTGACGCCGCCCGGCAGGAACCCGCCGATAGCCGTTGCGAGGTCTTCGGCGCCGACAGCGGCGGTCAAACCCGCCACCGAAGTCACAGGAACAATCGGCGCGGACACCGGCAAACCAATGTTCCCGCCCGGCAGGCTATCGAAGTCAATCGTGTCCTGCCCAACGACCGGCTGCCAATTCTTCCGAACCGTCTTGACGGATGATCCGAACCACGTAAGGCGGGTGACGACGTAAGCCCACATGGTGAACGCGTTGCCGGCCTGATCCGTGAACCCGGGCTGGTCAACGAACGGGGCAGTCAAAGAACCCGGCATACCAGCGCCCGGCGCGACAGTCTCCGCGAAATCATCAATCGGCTCACCCGTAGCAGACCAAACAACACCAGCCGTCGACTGAACCGTCACCTCCGTCCGGGTCGCCGCGTTACCAAGGAAAGTTATCGGATTGCTAAACGTCAGCGTGGCAAGCTGCACGCCAGATGGGTAAGTCATGGGGGCTCCTCGTGAGGGGTGGGCTGGATCTGCCACCCGTGGCACGGGGTAGGCTGACCGAATGGAAGATGTGAAACGGATGCTTGAACTGCACACGGAATACGCCGAACTGTCGGGCATGTTCGAGGACGAGCGACCGCGCAGCCTGGATGACGTCGCCAGGGACTACGCGGTCGCGCTTTCCGGTGCGATGGCGTACTGTGCGCCGAACCCGCCGTTTAGCTAGATGCCGTACTGCGCTTTCAACTGCGCAACAATCGCCGTCCGCTGAGCCGTAGTCATCGTGCCGGGGATCAGTGCCACGCGCTTGTAGTCAACCTCTGACCGGAAGTCATCGACGTTGCCGTAGCCCAATGTGATGCCATCCCGCTGGGCAACAGGCACGTTGCCGGTCGTTTCGGCGTTATCTACCCGCAGCACCGAGGACGTCCCGGCGTGGGACAGGATGAAAACGTGCCAGCCGGTATCCGGGGTCACGGCCGGGTTCATGGCGATGCCGGCGCCGCCACCGTTCGCGTTGAACGTGGTCCCGGCGGCGTTGACGCCGATGGCACCTTCCGTGTTGGACAGCTTGCCGTAAACGATCTGGTCCGACGCGACGGGTGCCCGGAGCTTAGCGACCGCAACGATGCTGTGCGCGGTGTTGATGTTGGTGTTGATTTGCATCCGGTCGATGGTGCCGTTGAACCTGACCGTCTTGGATGCGCCGTCGGTGATGACGATTGGCGTGGTCGCCCCGTCAGCGACGAGCGGGGCGCCGTCAACGAGGCTAGGCCACGACGCGATGGAGCCTAGCGGTAGCTGGTCAACGGCGAAGTCATAGGTAGCGCCGATCAACGGCGGGATGTAAGTGATGTCAATCTTCGGGAGGCTGGTATCTCCGAAGCTGACGGGGGCAACAATGGCGCGTCCGGGCATGGGCTAGACCCATCCTCTCGTGGTGAGGTAGTTATTAATCTGGGCGGCGACGAGGACGGCCGTGGCTTTTGACCAGTGCGTGGTGTCATCCATGATGGACGGGGGCAGTGTGTCCGCGGCCATTGCTGTCGTGTCAGCCGTGGTGGGTGTGATGCCGAGGTCGTAGATCGCCTGGTTGACGAGGTACGCCCGCAGGTTGAGGAACCTTGTGGGGTAGGCCGCGAGCAGTCGGGCGTTAATGTCCGCGATGGTGGCATACCCGGCGGTGCCGGACGTTTCGGCCTGCGTGGTGGTTGCCGAGACAACGAGGACGTGCTTGACCTGCGGTGACAGCCAGTTCACGATGCGGGCGATACCCTTAGCGACGTGCTCACCGATGCTCGCGTCCGGGCCGGGGACGTTGAATGAGACGTTGTTCCGCCCGAGCAGGATGATCGCAGTGTCACCGGAGTGTCCTGCCATGTCAGGCACGAACACGGGGGCGCCGCCGACGGCGACGGCAGACCCCGAAGTGGTGCGCGTAAACGTGAACGCGGTGTCACTCGTCGTGCGGGTGAGCGTGCCGGGGACGCCTGCGAGGGTGCCGGGGATGGTCCGCGTAGTGCCGGATGCCCGCCAGCCGATAACGGCGG
>Ga0105246_10000660_pt1 | contig 19323 bp, 10 predicted proteins | sample KBSM64metaG_FD_99694 | JGI IMG/M metagenome (GOLD analysis project Ga0105246, IMG submission 99694) | Miscanthus rhizosphere microbial communities from Kellogg Biological Station, Michigan, USA - KBS M6-4 metaG | ecosystem: Host-associated > Plants > Roots > Rhizosphere > Soil | place... | reverse complement strand
TAGCTATCCGTATTGACCGAAGTGTGACCGCTGCTTCCACCCGAATCAGGGAATATCGTGGCGAAGACATAATTGGCGCGTTCAAACGGAAACTCTGCTGCAAACATCGGCCTGAATATGCCTCGCAGATGCAAAGCTAGCACCAATAGAGGTGTATGTTTTAATGTCGTTGATCCAGGTTCACTGTTATCTGATGCAGGTTCACGATCTGCAAGGCGTCTGAGCTCTGGATCTTGGTGTTGCTGTAACACAGACCAATCTGTTTTGCGTACACATCGTGATCCGATGCCCAGCACCAGAGCGGTCTGAATGATCTGTTCCAGCACTTCTGCCGACTCACTCAGGCGATCGACTGGAATGCCTTTTCTGTATCGTTTACGCCAGTTACGCATAGAGGCCTCCCAATCTCTCGCAGACGGAGCAACTACTCTAGCAGGTAAGAACAGACGAACAAAAATGGACAGAAAAATCATACTGTATAGCGATGAAGTAAACGCTGAATTGCCGTCGATCGCCAAGGTGAGGCTGATAATTAACCCTACGCAAGCTGCTTGATAGAGCAAACGCACATGAATTTTCCGAATAACCAAGGACCAGATCACGACTGTAACTGCCAGACCTATCACACCTGGCACAGACACACGCTCTACAAAGCACACGATACTTGTCAGAAGCAGCAGAATAGGAAATATGACATAGACAAGTAATCGCAAAAGCATCGGCGTTCGAATTAACTGTTCCCAGTCTCTCGTCTCGACGACTTGTTCCTTCCACGTCTGAACGCCTTCGCTCAGCGCCTTTTCTTTAAGCTGATAGTACTTCATGGCTTCTCTCCGCTTACTTTCCGCTTCGCTTGGTCCAGCCAAAGCATCGAGCCTCAGCCGTTGTTTACCGAAACCATAAGTAGAGAACAACCATTGCAGAAGCCCCTGTTCATCCGGCGAGGCGTTAGCAACCGAGGAATCCACACTGTATTCCAGTGTTGTTTTGGGTCTAAGTTGAGGATTGCTTTCCTCCGGATCATTGCGGTATCGCCCTTTGGTTTTCACAATTCGCATCGACAATATGCCTTTACGAGTTAACTGGAACATGGTCGCCTGCGTGTCCTTCAACTTCAGTTGGCCCTTGCTTCGCAAATAGGCGAGAAACAATGGATCTGCTTGCTCCACCTCTTCGTCTGTGAACGGTCCCTTGCTCATGCGAGCCTTCACCCAGAGCAGCAACTGAACGATAATGATGCCCAGAAGCACCCACATGATCAGTTCCATAAGCTGCTTTAACCATGCCTCCTGCAAGATCGGGGCCAGCTGTCTCTGGACAAGAACCGAATGATTGAACTGAGATGAAGCTTGCCCGTCTGTTAGTACATATCTCATGTGATGACCCCTTTCATAGGAAAATATAAAACTTCGGTAATCTACCCTACTCTATATAAACCTGTTCATATCCCAAAAGAATCCCACCAGAGCACCCTTTTTTCATCGATGCGCCTTTCAGTGTTCATTCTCAAACATTCATCATTCATGCTTCCTGTTTCATAATTCATCATTCGTAACTCTTATCTTCCTTCTACATCTTTGGAATGTAGAATACATTTTGCTTTTCACAATCGGTTAGAACGTACACTGATTCTCCTCGCTCGACTTTGGTCAGTTCCAATCCCTTGCACGTATTCGACGTGATCTCTTCTCTGGAGCCATACGTATCTCTTGTGGCATCATAGGTGGATTGAAACAGCGTACCGTCATAGATTAGCTCATGGATGATGGGATCGCCTTCAATCGTATACATGGTGACCCGGACGTGATCCGGTTGATTCTTTTTCACATTTTGCATAAAAGACTTCCACTTATCTCGGTTTCGCATCTCCCCCAAAAGAAAGACAACATCTCCACTTTCTTCCGCTTGCTCCCCGTTATGCGGCTCAACTATGGCAGGAAAAGGAGTTCTTTTCTCTACCGGATCGGCAGTCTGCTGCGGATCATTCGGACTACAGCCTGTTGCAAGTACAGCTGCTAAACATAACATAAGTAAGTATTTTCTCATGGTAATCACCTCATATGTACAACGTGACCAGAGCCGGATAGGTTACATTTTTCAGAAGACTTATGGAAGGTATTCCTCCTTCGGATCTCTATTTCCAGCTCTTCTATGCACAAAAAATCCTCTTCAAATCAACACTGTCTAGAACGACAACCGTGATTTGAGGAGGATTATACCTCTATTCATCCTGTATTACTCGTGATACGAATACATCAACATATTACTTCTCGAACCGGAACCAGCCAAAGTCAAACTGACTACCGGGCAGGAAGATAAAGGTTACTTTTTGCTCGCCGTATACCGGCTCCAATTCAAATGTTCGTTCCTCGTATCCTTCAGACTGGGTGAACTCCACTAATTGGTTGCTCTGTCCGTCCGCACCCGAAAAGCGAATATGAATCGTGTTTTTATCTATTGCTGAAGCGCCATAGATCACTAGTTTGGGTGCACCTTCACTCGTGAAGTCCATCTGCTCAAACTCCAGTGAAACGTTATTCCCAATGCCTTCCACACGCCGACCCTCAACTGTGAACGTATCTCCGTACAGATGATCACAGGATGCTGCCGCATTCTGTTCAAAAGCCCTGCTTTGGCGCTCAAACGTGAAGCCTTTAATATGAATCTTCTGTTTCAGAACAAAGCAGATCGACGTAATTCCACTCAAGCGTTTGGATAGACGGTACGTCTCCTCCTGATACACGTTCCATATCGATTCCTTGTCATATACAACATCGGCAATCATCACACTGCCCTCTTCACCCGGTATGCCTTCCCAGATCTGAATGAAGTACGTTTCACTCGACAGCGCAAAAATGGGAATGGTGATCGTATCCGAGCCATATGGACCGAAGTCGATATTGTGGAAGCCAACATGAGTTTCGCTGTCTCTGCTGGTAGCTACACCACGTTCATTACCGTTGCCCACATCACCTTTGGTATAGTCATACAGACCACCTGAGATAAATCCATACGGATCTTTGTAGGCTGTACCCAAACCTTCTGCTTTGAACTCGAGTTGGGAGATGAGTTTGGTTTTGTCCGTACCATTCTTGCTGGTTGCACGCAGGCGGAAAGCGCCGTCGCCCATAGCTGATACTCTAACTACATGTATTTTTCCGTCTACATTTATCCCCTGAGAACCTGGCACGTCACCCGTTCCAGGAGAGATTACTTCCACTTTGGCAATATTGGACACGATGCCAGCATCATTAACTACAGACCATTCCAAATCCCGATATGAAGTATTCTCCGGGTACAGTTTGGCTGTAACAATCACTTCCGGGTTGACAGGATCGAGTACCTGGCCTGATTCACTGATGATCTCAATTTTCCGCAAAGGAATCTCCTTAGCGTTGCCCGTCAGTACCGGAAGCTCTTCATTTGTCATGAAGACAGGTTGCTTTGAATTCAGGGCGTAAGCGGTATCGGTATGAAACTGCCCCCCTCGTTCTCTTCCTTTCCCATTCGCATCCATTGTTACGGATTCTCGCCCCTCATCCGCTACTGTAGATTCAAATGTCGCTGTCACTCCTTCTACCCCCTCCGAAGACACCTCGATCTGGATCGTTCCTGCCTCATTCGTCGATCCAATAATCGCCATCAACTTACCGCTGAACAACCTTCTACTTAGTCCTTTATACGGGTCATAGTCCGTGCTGTCACCGTTATCCAGTCCAAGCAAGCGACCGGGTCCGGTCACCTTCACATGCACACGGTTATTGGCATTGTGCACTGGATGACCTGCTTCATCTTCCACTGTAATTTCCACAAAAATAAGGTCTTTCCCGCCCGTCTGCAACTCCTGCCGATCCGCCTGGAGAAGAACCTTCTTCGCATCGCTGAAAGAGCGCTGTACATCAGTAGCAATCACCGCACCATGCTCATCATAAGCAATGGCCTTCAGCTCACCCTCTTCAAATGGCACTTTCCACCAGCCGGACAACTGGGTTCCATGGGCATGGTCAATATCATACGTGCCGACTGTTTCGCCATTGAGCTGCAACTCAATTTTCGGCGCGTTGCTGCACACGCGAACATCAATGATCTGACCAGGGCTAAAATCCCAGTAAGGGAATATATGCACCATTGGACTTTTTTTATAATCCGTCCAAGCGGCTTGATAGATGTAATAAGGGTCTTTCGGGAACGTGGCTGTGTCCAGCTGTCCAAAATACGAATTCTTCGTATGATATGGCGTCGGTTCACCAATATAGTCAAATCCTGTCCAAAGGAATTGCCCCAAGGAATACGGATGATCACGTTCAGCTATAATGCAATACTCCGGCGATTTCGCTCCCCAACTGGTCGTACTGTTCCCAAGTGCTGAGCATTGCTCATCATCGTCGTCCAGAACGGGCTGTTCATACGGAAAGTGATAGATGCCACGGCTCTGCACAACCGAAGAGGTCTCGCTTCCATAGATGATCCAGTCCGGGTGTTCGGCATGATGCTGGTCATAATATTTTTCCGCGTAGTTGTATCCGGCCAGCTTCACGATATCTGCACATTTCTGAGCATTCTCCCAAGGCATGTAGTTCGAACCAATCGTCACACGTGCGTTTCCTTTCGGATCGAATTCCTGCACATACGCCATCAGCATACGTGTCACTTCCTGGCCGCGCTCATCCGCATGGGTATCATAGATTTCGTTTCCGATACTCCACATGATCAGACTAACGCGATTCCGATCCCGTCTCACCCAACTGCGTACATCTCTATACGACCACTCTGGGAAAAATCGTGCATAGTCATACGGCGTCTTCGCCCGTTCCCACATATCAAACGCTTCCGACACCACCAGCATGCCCATCTCATCGGCAAGCTCCATGAACTCTTTTGCCGGCATGTTGTGCGCGGTTCGAATCGCGTTGACTCCCATCTCTTTCAGCAAAACAAACCTTCTTCTCAGCGCCGTCACATTAAACGCAGTTCCTAATGCGCCGAGATCATGGTGTTCGCAGACACCGTTCAGCTTCATTTTTACCCCATTCAGATAAAAGCCTTCACGGGCGTCCAGCCTAACCTGTTTGAACCCGATTCGTTGCTGAACAGACTCAATAACCTGCTCATGTCGATCATCCGAGATCAGACGTAGCTCTGTTACGAGATCATATAAATGGGGTGTTTCCGGGCTCCAAAGATGAGGATGTAGAACGTTAAGCCGCTGGCTGTTTGAGTAACTATTTGCAGTTACTTTTGCGTGTGGATGTACATGTGTATGTGCAGTTAACTCCGGCAGCTCATCTGGATCTGTATCTGCCTTGGCATTAATATTCGTACTTGTACTTGTACAAGTATCCGTGCCTGTATTGGTACTTAAATTGGTACTTGTATTTATACCTGCATTGGTCTTGGTATTCAGGCTTGTATTATTCATATTTTGATAATCTACACCCTTAGTGCCGTTCGCCACAATCTCCGCTTGAGAAGATGCAATGACCTCACCATTGTACAAAATCGTATGCACCAACTGCGTACGCTGATTCAGCTCCAGGCACAGCTCTGTATCCACCTCGATTTGCCAACCATCTTGCTGCTGCTGCATCGAGACATAGATTCCATCGGTTTCGATGTGGTTGCGACTCCTTGTTTTCAGCCACACATTCCGATAAATCCCTGCTCCAGAATACCATCTGCTGTTCGGACTCTGATGCACAACTTTGACCAAAATCTCATTATCCCCGTCCACCAGCGCATTCGTAATTTCGTGCTCAAAAGCAGAGTACCCATACTTCCATTCCCCAACGAAATGCCCATTCACATACACAGACGAATCCATATACACCCCGTCAAAACACAAAAGCACCTGCTGTTGCTCATCCTTCGTATATTCAAACGTCTTGCGATACCATCCAATACTGTTCTCATATAAATCCAATGTATTGTAGATCAGCCAATCATGAGGAAACTCCACCGCCTCAAAGGAAAGGTCAGTAAAATCAATAAGTTCAGTAGCATTCGTAAGATCAGTAGTAGCAGTAAGGCCAGCAGAATTGGGTAGTTCGGTAGGATTGGCAGGATCAGTAAAGTTAGTAGCACCGATAGTTTCAGTAAATTCGGTAGTGTCATTAGCGTCTGTAGAATCAGCAGAACCAATAGAGCCAATAACATCAGTAGCAGTAGGGTCAATACGACCCGTTCGCTCAGTAACATCCGCATCTTCAGTAAGTTCAGTACCTATATTAGGCTCCATCAGCTTTGTAACGCTTAAGTCACTTTTGGCAAATTGCCATCCATCATTAAAAAGTCTCTTCACATTCATGCCATTTCTCACTCTCTTCTGGTTGATTAGTTGTTACGTTCCAGCTGGTTTCATTCATTTTACGAAAACCTTTTCGTTATAATGTAGAAAGTATATCACATAATATAATTAATGCACTTATTATACTAATTCACTCGCATATTCCAACGTAAAATTTATTTAATTTTTCAGACGTTAAGTGAACGTTTTCATTAGTAGAAGTAATTAATTTCCACATTAACCTACGGTCACTCCCCACAACGAAACCAACATCAAAAAAGGCAACCCGACAATCGGGTCACCACTTAAGAATACTTGTATAACACTAGAAGGAATATCCTCTTCAAATCACCCTAACTTTTTAAGCTTCTCCTATTCTACCTGTACACTTTTCTAACGATCACCAGAGACGCTATTTGGGCAAAATTACACCGTTTTATGTTCTAACGATCACAGGGAAGCTTATTTTAATAGAACGAAGCGAAAACAAGTGATAATCCTCTGTTTTTGGCGAAATAAGGTTCCTGGTGATCGTTAGAATTCCAGAGAACCCCATTTCACTCAAATAAGCTCATCTGAGATCGTTAGCGTGTTCAAGGTATCGAAGGGGAACACTTTACGCCCTACTTTTTGACCAAAACTTTATACGAAAAAACTTACACCTACACCTACACCTACACCTACACCCTCAATCCAAACATGAACCTAAACACTCAACCTCATCCTTGAAATAATACTCTTAAGCCGAAGCATCAACCTTAACTCCTAGGCCAAACTTCAAATCTAACTTTCAAATCTAATATTATAACCCCCCTTCAAACTAACCCTTTCAAACCAAACTTCAAAAACTTCAAACCTATACTCCCCACCCAATCCTATGCCATGTAAAAAGGGTTCCACCCTTGGCCTTTGCCCGATGGCATCGCGCCTGGCACACCGTCCGCCTCAAGCAGCGGACGCACAACTAACTTCACAGGCCACGCCTCGCTCTCGAAGATAACGCGCTCCAGCGTGGCCCGATCCGCCGCGGGAAGCTGCACTTGGTGCAGCGCTTCCCGCCAGGCCTGCTCCGTGATCTCCCAGAACTTCGTTTCCGGGATGTCGTACACTTCGCTCATCGCCTCCATGATCGCAGCCAGATTCACCTGTGTTCCAAGAGACTGTACATAAAAGATCAACTTTTCGATCGTTTCATTGTACAAACTATTCGAATACCCAGGGCGAATATGATAACCCGGATCGGCAATTCCATGTTTGTCCAGATACGGCTGATGCAAGCGCACAGAATCATGATCACGGAACAATAACCCTTTCACCTGCTGATGTTCTAATACCAGACAGCAGTTCTGACCATGGATCTCCGGTACAACCCCCACCTTGAACAGACGAATCACGACATCATAGAACGTAACTGCAATCTGACTGTAGAACGCCAGAACATCTTCTGCACTCACATCCTTGTCCAGAATCTCGGTCAACAAATGATGCCCATCCAGATTTACGCCGAGTGCAGCCATCGGAACAATTTTGTAAGCATCATCCAGCAACTCGGCGGGATAGACACGGATCTGCGCTGCCAGATGCCGCGGGTGATCATCGAACAGTCCCATCGACTCCGGCATAAATCCCCACCAGTTCTGCTCCTCACACATGTATACTTTTTCTTTCAGTATCTCGTCACAAGCTACTGCCTGCCTTAACATCTGCTCTCCGACAAGTCCATTCAGCAGCTTAACAACCGGAAGATAACGAGCGGCACCGAGTGACAGCACACTAACGGGCAACTTGAGCATGAGTGCAGACTCCGCAGTTTGAGCCATCGACCGCAGAGATGACGTAGCGAATACATCTCCAATCTGCATATCCAGCACCACAATGCTGCCTTCTACGATTTCTTTCGTAAACCGTGGCAAAATGACGTGCTCCAGCTGCCACGGATGCACCGGCATAGGCAAATATTCATCCATAGACAGACCTCTGCGATGGAACTCTGCCTGCACTTCCTCACGCTGCGCATCATATAACATATCGAGAATAGACAAGTCATTCTCACATCCCTGTTGCACAGCATTCCGTCTGATCGCCACCCAGCGCAACCGAATCGTTTTGCCGAACTCGGCAGCGTATTCCGTGACATCTTCAGCACTGAATCCAATCTTTGCTTTGGAGGAAGGATGGAACGGCCGATCCCGAAGTGCAGCAATGCGCTCACTTTTCACAAACCATTCATATGCAGACTTCGGCTCATAAGTAGACAACGTCTGAACCTGATTCCAGCCAAGTTCATACTGTTCTACAGCTAGGTCCAAACTTGCCAGAAAATCTGCCACCCCCGGCTGAGCATAGGCTTCTTCGGATAATGCACGTTGCAACAATGCACGCCCGACCGACGCCGGGGTATCCAGCATTGTCCAGCTCCCGTCCGAATGTTGCTGATAGATTGGTGATCCCTGAACCCACTGAATGCCTTGTCTTACCCCGTTTTCTACCAAACAAAGTATACCGTCGGTATGCAACCCCAAACGGAAAGGCGGCGTAACTGCGGACGTATCCCGAGCAGCGTTAACGTTGTTGAAGATGTTGTTATTAAAGTTACTGCTATTGGCGTTGCTCGCAATGGATATGTTCTCACCGGAATGTTCATCAGTAGAGTTACTCTCACTGGAATTATCCAGCGTAGAGTTACGCTCATTGGAGTCATATTCACTCTTGTTCTGCCCATCGACAATATGACCGTGTGTATGTTTCTTCGCGCTCCCCTCTTCCCATTGAGCCTCATACCCCTGATATAACCGTCGAAGCTGCGCAGGTGCAGTAGCAAAATCAACAAACGAATGACCTTGCAGCGGAAGCAGCTCCTCTGCCAGCAGGCTGTTCATCAGATCAGATAATATTTTTTGTTCAGCAGTTTGCCGACTGCAACGTTGCATTAGTGTTGACATGTTCATCGCCCTCCGTCAAATAGTGGAATGCCGGGTGCGGATGCCCCAGGAAATCATGATGCGAGATCGTCCAGGCATACGCTCCGGATTTTTCAAACACAATCAAATCGCCCACGCTTAACCGCGCAATCTCTGCACCGGAATGCATGCGATCCTTCGGCGTACATAATTCACCTACGATATGAACTCGTTCTTCTCGTACCTCTGGTCTTGCGAACCCTTGCTCCCAACGATCCGTATATACAATCTGAAAAGGATGATTATGCCCCCATGACGCAGGTAATCGATGATGATGTGTGCCTCCCCGCAAAATAGCAAACATCTCTCCGTGCGAACGTTTGATATCCGTCACCTCGGCTACATAATAACCGTGATCTGCCACTAACAAGCGACCTGATTCAAAAAACAACTCTCCACCTCGGGTAGCAAGGCGTTTTACGGCTTCACTCTGTTGCAAAAGCATGGTAAATAAAGACCAGTCGAAGCCCGGACTCCCGTCATACGTCACCCCAAAGCCTCCGCCTGCATTGACTACGTCCACCTGCAAGTTATATTGCTGTTGCCAGCCCTCCACCTTTTGCAAATAAAGTTCGATCATCTCGGCATGCAGTCTGGCATCCATATTGTTCGACAGGGAGTGGAAATGGAATCCGCATAACCGAACCGAATCCGCGCCTTCCACACGAATCAGCTCAATCGCTTCCTCCACCGTCTCCTCATCGATCCCAAACGGACTAGGGCCACCGCCCATCACAATTTTGGTTTGTGGCAAGGTATTACTCCGCAAGTTGATACGGAGCAACACACGCACCTCAGACTTCTGTCGCTCTCTTGACTGCCCTTGCTCCACTTGCGATTTCGCTTGTGCTTGTCCCTGTCCCCCTCCCTCTCCACCTTGCCCTGTTCCTCTTCCTTGCACTTTTCCTTGTTCTCTTCCATCCTCTATTCCTTGCTCTCGCTCTTTGGCAATCGCAATGATACGGCGCAATTCCAGCAGACTCTCCACATGGATATAACTCACGTGATGATCTATTGCCAGCCTCAGCTCACTTTCCTTCTTGCCCGGTCCGCCGAACAGGATCGGAACTTCACGGCTCACCGCACGCACTTTCATCAGCTCGCCGATGGACGCCACCTCAAACCCCTTCACCAATGGAAGCAACGCTTCAATAATGCTCGGATCAGGGTTGGCTTTGATCGCATAGAACAACTGCGTATATGCTGGCATCGTTTGCAGCATTGCCTGGACTTGCTCCTGAATCCCTGCGAGATCGTAGATGTATGCACAAATCGGATCATGTGTTTCACGTTGAATCCCTTCTAACATAAGCTGTACTCTGGTTTTCACATTAATCCACCTGCATTCCTGTAGTCATTCCGCTTTTGCGTGTAGGCTCGGAATGCCGTATTGCGGTCATCTCCAAGCACATAGATGTGTACATTACGCTCACGCCAGACGGTCATGTCTTCGATTCCTCTTGTGACCGTCGCATAGGGTATACCGGACTGCTGCGCGATCTCATGCAATACGTTTAATGCCTCCCTCACAGCCGGGTGATCCGTCTGCCAAGGCACACCCAGCGATTGCGATAAGTCCGCCGCACCTTCAAGTACAAAGCTCACCTGAGGATGAGATAAAATCTCCGGGCTTTGCCTTACACCCTTTATGCTTTCGATCATCGGTACGATCATTACCTGTGCATTGGCTTCCGAGATGTATTCAGTCAGCGGGAATTTACCGAATACACCTGGTCGTCCGCTGTTCAAACTACGCATGCCTAACGGATGATAATATGCATGATGTGCGGCTTCCTTCACTTGCGAGAGCGTCTCCACATGGGGAATGACGATCCCCTGTGCTCCGCAGTCCAGCACCTTCAGAATCTCTGTCCGCTCGATCTTCGAAATCCGTACGAGTGGTGTGAGGCCAGCCCCTTCGGCTGCTCTTATCAACTCTTCTACGGACTCCATTGATGTTGCGGTATGCTCCAGATCAATGATGACAAAGTCATAGTCTGCATGACCAATCATTTCGATGATGATCGGATGCGGAATGGAGACAAATAGGCCAAATACCTGCTGTTTGCGGGCAATTTTTTCCTTCAGTGTGTTCATCCTCATCGGTTTGCTTCCTTCTGTTCGACTTCATCTTTCTGCCCGTGTTCACCGCTCTGCTCAAGTTTTTTTATCTGCTCATATTCATGCTCGTATTCATGATCCTGTTCAAGCGCATCCTTCGCCAGCTTGAGTGGATTGCTTGCCTTGCGGAAATACAATTCCCCATCCCCATACAGCCGCCGCTTTGTCATCTCTTCGATCAAGGCATCCTCTGCCAGCAGATCAAACATCTTAAACCGCTCTGCATACTCGGGATGTTGTCGCTGATAATCCAGAATTACACCAGCGCAGAGCCGCCAGAATGCTTCTTCGGACAGGCCAAACGGCTCCAGTGACAAGGCAACATCCGTCATGCAGATAAAAAAGAACGCATCATACGTATAGTCGCGCACCTCTGATACATCCCCGGCATAAATGAAGGAATACCGATTGAATTTGCGATGAGTTTCCGGTTCAGGGTGCAGCTTCGGTGCCCGTTCGGGGTGCAGCAGCTGATCCGGAACGTAACGGACGCCATCATGCAAATCTTTGATGATGATGCGTTTGGGCAGATCATTTTCCAGCACCAAAATGATATTCTGGGCATGCGATTCAAGTGCGATTCCGTGCGCATACAAGAGATGAATAATGGGCAGCGTCAGTGTACGCACCAACGCCTCTGCCCATGGCTGAACACCGTGCCGCTCGGTGGCCTCTTGTATAAAAGGGACTCCGTTCCGCTGCACCAACATGAGTGCGTTCAGCGGCCATGCCGTTTCACCTGCCTTCAGGTGAATGGATACATTTTCACGCCAGATTGCACCCAGGGTGCCGTAAGCGCGGCCGTACTGCGTAACAGGTAATTGTTCGTAACGGAACGAGAGGCCCATGATTTCTTTTAAAATGACAAACTGCTCCCGCTGCAACAGCTTATCCTCCCGCACCAGTTGATCTAGCCAGTCACTGATCAGAGGTGCATTTTGCGTCGTATGCTGGGCAAGAATGCGTGTACTTGACGTGTTCGTTATGCTCAGAGCCAGCTTGATGTATGGAGCCAAAGGATTATTTCGATTCGAGAGGGAACGAATGGACTGCTGCGCACGATAAACTGAGGATGAAGTACCCAAATAAATGATGTCTCCATCCATGAGTTGCTTGGCAAATATGGATTCTACCGCGTGCTCCCACTGCCATGGATGAATCGGGATCAATACATAGGAATCCATGTCCAATGAAGTTGTTTTGTCCCTAATAACCTGACGGAAGTGCTGCAAATCTTCCTCCGTCAGATGCTGTTCCAGCAGTGCTGCCGAGTCATAACCACCGGATACAGCCGTTTGAACCATTTCTTTTCGCACCGCAACCCAGATAAGCAGAACGTCTGCATCAAACTCTGGACCATAAGCGAGATTGTCTTGCAACGAAAACCCAAGTCTGGACTTGTAACTCGGATGGTATAAATGTCCGTCCGTCATGTGACTTTCGAGCGCATCGTAGTGACGATCCTCTACCGGAATACGAAGAGGCAGCAACGCCCGGCACTGACTGTCTTTGGCCATCGTTTCTTGCAACTCCTGAACAAATGCCGTCAGTTTCGCACCCTGCAAACGATTCAGTACCATCTCTTCCAAAAATAAATCCAGATCCGTGCAGGTAACACCTTCGCGCTTGATCGATCCAACCTTCACCTTCATCCTTCCAAACGAAAACTTCTGCTCTGCGTCACACGTATACACCACGGATTCACCATTTGCAGTAACACCGCAGGTCGACCACTCACTCCCGTTCACTCGACGATCCAAAATATCTTCAAACCACATCGCTTCCAGTACCTGGCGTATGATCCTTTCCTGAACTTCCACGTACACAGGGACTGCGTTGTCATTTGGCGTTCTACGTCTTTCATCCGCTATGTTTGATTGGGGTGATTCATGTGATTCGTGTGAATTATTAGGTTCGTTTTGTTCGATTGGTTCACTAATGCTGTTAATCTTATTTGTTCCACTTGTTCCGCCTATTTCAGTTGGGTCTGTTTCTATTCTGCCTGCTACTTTACTTCCCTTTTTTTCTTCTGCCTCATTGCTGATTTCCACGGATCTCACACGCTTCACTCCCTAAACGTTTCATGACGTTACCTACCGGCACATAAGCCGGGGTCTGACTAATGCCCGTGAGACAACTCAACAGATTTTGTTTGGCCAGAAAGGCGTCTGCGGTCAGCAAATGCTCCACATAAGCGTTACCTGTTCGTGCCCATTCTTCCTCAAGCACCTCACGTACCTGCATCCAGAAGTATTCCTCCGATACGTTCACATCCCGAGCCAATACATGAATTAACGAACCCAGATGATTCACGATAAAATAATACGAGGTTCGCGCCCATGCCTTCTCACGCGGATAAAATAACAACCCGGACAATCCACCGACCAGTTGCTCGTCTACACTGACCCCTTCCAGATCACGTACGATAAAAGCTATCGGCATGCCCTGCTCCAAGGTCACCAATGTATTCTGCAAATGGGCTTCAAAATGAATGCCTTTTTCTCCCGCTGCTCGCACAAGCGGTAACAACGAGCAGGTTAGATACCGTGACAACCATTGCTTGACCTTGTCACAATCCACCATATTATTTTCGGCAATGGCAACAGGATGAGCTGCCTTCCACTGACCATTCGCTGCACCCTTGCTATGTTCATGATTAGCGTATTCCCGTCCACCAGAGGCATGTCGGGTAACCTTTGCTGGTTCCCGTTTTCCACTTACCATATGCACAGGTTTGTCTGTTGCATCTTCGGCGCCATCACGTCTGCCTCGCAGCATTGTCACTAACCGGGATGGTGCCCCAGGCCATGGCGACTCGACCAGACTGGACAATACATATGTATTCGCAGGGTCGAATTCAATGGGCCGATAGGCGATCGTGAACAGGCTTGTCAGCTCTTCATTCTCGAATCTACATGTCGCTACACCTGTCTCATACGCGATTTGAGTCTTTGGCTCTGCATCAAAACATCCCTGCTCCCACACATACGTGGATGCATCCATTGTCCGCCTCATCTGCTCGGCACTGTTGGTGCGGATCATGTTGGTAATTTGCATATTCAGCGACAGCTTGATATTGCAGTTCCAGGTCGGAACGTACACCGTGCGTACCGAAGAGGTCGGATAGGCAAGCGGCCCTGCGCTGCCCAGCAGTAACAACTTCTCTTCACGGATATACGACTGCACCTCATCCAGATGGGAGATGTGCGCATACTGCCATGGATGAACGGGCAAGAGCCCATACATGCTGATCTTCTCTTTTGACACAGGCCAGTCCTGACTTGCCAGAAGGTGGTGCAGGTCTATTTTGTCCGAGTGCGCTACCCATTCCTCTGCATATACATCTTGTCTTACGGCGATATAACAGAGCTGGAACGAGGTTCGAAGTTCTGGACTATATCGCTGTACATCCTGGGCAGTGAAACCGCTGGAGTTTTTCGGAAAAGGGTGAAACGGATGACCATACAACAAGGACTGCTCAGAGGTAATATAGTCATGCACTTCTAGATCAGATGCTTGCTCCATATACAATGTGAGATTAGCAACGCTGTTCTCCACTTTTTGCATAAAATCACGAACGCGTTCGCCTCCCCGATCTGGATCTCCGCCAATTTCAGACGAAATCCAGCGCACCAGATCACGGTAATGCACAGTTTGCCCATTATAATTCATACTGAGATATTCATGCTCACCCATAGCTGAGTAGTAAGACAACAGCCCCATTACGCTTACACCGCTGGTTGGAAAAGTAATCGTATAGGTCAGCGTATCCGGGTTAAGCTGAATCTGTTCTTCTCTCTCCGGCCCAAGCTCACGGATATAACAGTTCAGCAGTAGCTTGCAGGAATGTTCATCGGCCTGTTGCTCCGCCTTGGACCGGAGTTTGTTTTCCATTTTGAACAATGAAGCCAACCTTCTTTCGAGTTATAAGTAAGACCAGAGGTAACGTTAGCAGAATAGCGCAGCCAAGACCTACGCAGATTTCTTTGATGGCTCCCCATTTCGCCAGTTCAACCGCAATGCCTTGCCCGGCCAGCCATTGCGAGCGCATATCGTAATACAGCGTCATGCCCATCACCGCAAACGATGAAGCCAGTCGTTCAATTGTTGTAGACAGTACTGATCCTTCATGCATATCTTCATCAGGCAACGCCTGCAGACCTATAGCAGAAATACTCATACCGGACAGACCCACACCCATGCCCCGGCACACCATCAGCACCCCGATGATCCATACAGACGCCCCCACAGGCAGAAATGAAAAGGACAGAATAGATATCGATACCAGCAGCGTTCCCCAAGCGATAAATTGAAGTGAGCGCCCCCGATCTAACAGGTTGCCTCCAATCCACATGAACAGACTGGTAGAGATGGAGAGCGGAATGAACAGGGCACCGGAAAGTGCAGGAGACCATTGAAAGACTTCCTGAAACAGCAGTGGCAACGCAAAAATCACGCCGAACATCACGCAATCCTGAATCGTGGAGATCAGAACGGTAAGGGGAAAAACACCTTTTCTCCGCAGTAACGAATAACGGATGAGCGGCTCATCACGTGCATTTTCAACCCGGATAAAACGAATAAGCAACACCACGCCAAGAGCAATCAGGGTCCAGGGTATCCATGGAGCCACTGTAGGACTGGCATACAACTGTACGCCCAGACTAAGTGCACCAACTGCACCAACAAGCCGTATTACACTGGATGGATGCCACGTTTTCCTGCGAGCCGGGGTGTAGGCTTGAATCACACGTCCACAACCCATTAGCGAAAAAAGAGCCAGCGGCACGTTCAGCCAGAAAAGCATCTCCAGCCGTCCATACTGAATGATAAACCCGCCGAGTGTCGGCCCAGCCGCAGGAGCAAGCATCAGCAGCAAACCCCAGGCGCCTGTAATACGTCCCCGAACCTCCGGACCGTAAACATCAAACAGCAGCACAAGGGATAAAGGAATCATCAGGCCTGCGGCCACACCATGCATGAACCTTACAAGCAGCAGCACTTCAATGAAAGAATGGAGCAAGGCACCGAGCACAGAAAATACCCCGTAAATGCAGATACCCAGCATGTATGTCCGCTTGCGTCCCAACCTGTCTACGATCAGGGAAGCCAGCGGCATCGTTAATGTCATGGCGAGCATATACAGGGCAATGATCCAGCCGCCCGCTGTAGTGGAAATGTCATAATATTCGGTGAAATACGGAAGCAGCAGGTTAAACGCACTGTTGGTAAGCACAAGGGTGAAGGCTCCCAGTAGAATAGCAAGTAAAACCGCATGCCGCCGAAGCAACGATACACTCAGCATACCGCTTCCGTTAATGCAATAGCTTCCGATACCGACTGTTCAAAAATTGCCAGTATTTCGCCCGCTTCCTTCTCCGTAATATTCAGTGGCGGCAGGAAACGCACAACCGCGGAGTGACGTCCACCGACTTCCACAATGAGACCATTCCGGAAACATTGCTGCTGAATGACGGAAGCCAGTTCACCATGTTGTAGATAATGTCCAAGACGATCCTTGCCTCCCTGCGGATTAACCACTTCAACACCGATCATCAGTCCCCGGCCACGAACGTCACCAATTTCGGCAAAACGTTCTTTCATTGCGTTGAGCCGTGCCATGAATTGCTCACCGCGCAGATGCACATTATGCATCACATGATGCTCCTTGATATAACGGAGCGTGGCGAGACCCGCAGCCATGGCTAGTTGATTGCCACGAAATGTTCCTGTATGCGCACCCGGCTTCCACTGATCCAGCTCTTCCTTATAGATCACAACAGACATGGGAAGACTGCCGCCTACGGCTTTGGAGCAAATGATAACATCGGGCACAATGCCCGCGTGTTCAAACGAAAACATACGCCCCGTCCGACCAATCCCCGTCTGCACTTCATCAATAATGAGTGGAATGTTACGTTCTGCTGTGATTCGGCGCAACTCCTTCAACCACTCCATATCCGCTGGAATCGCACCACCCTCGCCTTGTACCGTTTCCACAATCACACCGCATGGCGCAGCTATTCCACTCTCACAATCATCCAGCAAGTTTTCAATGTACTGTGAACTTAAACGGGCAGTCATGCCTTCACCAACCCCAAATGGACAGCGGTATTCATACGGAAACGGCAGAAAATGCACATCCGGCAGCAGGCTTTGCAGCTGTTCCTTTTTACTCAGATTGCCGCTCATGGACATCGTCGCTTGGGTTGAACCGTGGTATCCACCTTGGAAAGCCAAAATGGATTTGCCGCCTGTTGCATGTTTTACCAGTTTGATCGCTGCTTCGACCGCATCGGCTCCGGTTGGGCCGCAGAACTGAATTTTGGATCTATCCCGCATCTCTTCGGGCAGTAAGGAGAGGAGCTCCTGCATAAACGAAAGCTTAAGCGGTGTAGCCAAATCCAGGGTATGTAACGGAATTTGCTGATCAAGCGCCTCGCGAATGGCGCTAACGACCGTCTCATGGTTATGTCCAAGCGCGAGTGTTCCCGCACCTGCGAGACAATCGTAAAATTCACGGCCTTCCGTATCCGTAATCTTGATACCCTGAGCTTTGCTGATAACGAGCGGGAAATGCCGTGGGTATGATCGTGCGTTGGACTCCTTTTCGTTCTGTAGCTTCAGGTATTCCGTCTGTACCTCTACTGACATAACTCTCTAACGCCCCTTATCCTCGATTCAGGCCTATCATGCCTGTACATTCGTTAATGACTCTGTAGCGACTTGTATTGTTAAAGCATCCAAATGACCACAGTCAGCAATTCTTAATCTCCTAAAAAAGGCTTATCCCCTTCTGTATGAAAAAAGCCAGTGTTCCAACCTCCTATGAAAAATGGCTTATACACGCTAACACTAACTCTCACATAGATACTCCAGATATTGACGTACAACATCCTTTCTCGTCCCGCCATGCGGATAAACGTGGTGAGTCAGATCCGGCAACGCGTTAACTTCCAGAATGCCTCCCTGTGCAGGTGTAATAGGCACTCGAATGTCCTTACAACGGACATCTATACCTGCGACGTCAATCTGGAGCGATTGGGCTGCCTGTATCATCATGCGGGCATTATCCGGGTGTATGTCATCCGTACAATCCCGGTAAAATTCACTGATCTTCCCGGCTGCCGAATTACGGAGGTCATACAGCTCAATCTCTTGGCCCACAAGAGGGATATCACTCCAACCAAAACCTTGCTTACGCAACGTATCCAGCAAACGTGTGTTATCAACATTTTTGAAATCAATCGCAGGAAAAGATTCATACATACCGATCTCCGTGTCTTCCATTCGGCTCTCGTTCAGCCTCTCAATAAGTTCACATATAGACGAACTACCATCGCCAGTCACATATACAGGACGGTATTGGTTCACCGCCGCTACTTGATCATTGATAACCAGTACCCGGTAGTCGGTTCCAATGACATATTGCTGCAGCAGTATGCTACTTCCATATTGGGCTGCGAGGTCCATCGCTTTTTCCAGTTCGGCTATGGTGCGTACATCCAGCGTAACCCCCTGACTGCTGCTGGAATCCAGCGGTTTGACTACGATGGAGCCATGCTGATTCAGAAAAGTTTCTGCCTCTTCTCCCATGGCTGCCACAACGATATGCGACGGAACTGGCATGCCCTGCTCATGCAGGATCTGATTACACGCCTGTTTATTCTTGGCAAGTAGTCCGGAGATCAGTGGTAACCGATGGGTTCTCGTTTTGTTAATGATGATCTGCTTGTGCTCCATGGACAGTTTTAGAAAATCCTCACAACCCTCCACCAGCAACTCGCAACCGATGCCCATCTCTTTAGCTTTGTTTAGAATCAGCCGATTCTGTAAATTCTCAAAACCTTCTGGAAATACGGAACATTTGGAACGAAGTAAATTCATATCCGACCTTCCTATCGGTTGATTTTATTGATAATGATTATCAGTATCACACAAAATCTATTTTATGGTAAT
>Ga0105246_10000657_pt1 | contig 19352 bp, 18 predicted proteins | sample KBSM64metaG_FD_99694 | JGI IMG/M metagenome (GOLD analysis project Ga0105246, IMG submission 99694) | Miscanthus rhizosphere microbial communities from Kellogg Biological Station, Michigan, USA - KBS M6-4 metaG | ecosystem: Host-associated > Plants > Roots > Rhizosphere > Soil | place... | reverse complement strand
TGGACCATTCGCCCACGGCGGTGCTGCCCTCGTCGTGGCTGACCCATTCGCCCGAGATGAGGCATTATCAGGGGCTGGTCTGGTACCAGAAGCGCTTCGACGCCGCGCCGCGGGCGAACGAGCGGCAGTTCCTCCGGTTCGGCGCGGCGAATTACGCCGCCGAGGTCTGGCTCAACGGCAAACGGGTCGGGCGGCACGAGGGGGGCTTCACGCCGTTCGCACTGGAGGTCACCGGGCAGCTGCGCGCGCAAGGCAACCGGCTGGTCGTCGGGGTGGATTCGCAGCGCGATGCCCGCTCGATCCCGCCTCGCGTGACCGACTGGGAAACTTATGGCGGGATCACTCGCCCGGTGCGGCTGATCTCGCTGCCCGCGACGTTCGTCGACGATGCCTGGGTGCGACTCGATCGCGACGGCATGATCGTCGCCGATATCGCGCTCAACGGGGCCGAGGCGGCCAATCGGGGCGTCACGCTGCGGATCGACGCCCTGAAGCTGATCCGTAACGTTAGGACGGATGCGCAGGGCAGGGCGCAGTTGCGTTTTCCGAAGCCGGCCAGGCTCGCGCTGTGGTCGCCCGAAAAGCCGACGCTCTACGACGTCGAAATCGATGCCGGGGCCGACCGCTGGCACGACCGGATCGGTTTTCGCACCATCGCCGTCCGGGGCCCGCGCATCCTGCTCAACGGCAAGCCGATCTTCCTGCGCGGGATCTCCATTCACGAGGAAGAGCTCGGCTCGAACCCGACGCGCAACATCACCCCCGAAGCGGCGCGGGCGCTGCTCTCGCTCGTGAAAGACGGGCTGCACGGCAACTTCGTCCGCCTCGCGCACTATCCCCACAACGAGACCATGCTCCGCGCCGCCGACGAGCTGGGCCTCGTCGTATGGAGCGAAATTCCGGTCTACTGGCTGGTCGCGTTCGACGATCCCACGGCGCTGGAAACGGCGCGCCGCATGCTCGCGGAGAATATCCTGCGCGACCGCAACCGCGCCTCGATCGGGTTGTGGAGCGTCGGCAACGAAACCCCCACCAGCGATGCGCGCAACGCCTTCATGCGCCAGTTGGCCGACGATGTCCGCGCGCTCGACTCCACGCGGCTGGTCACCGCCGCGCTGCTGACCGGCCGCGACAACAGCGGCCCGGTGCCGGCGATCACGATGAACGATCCGCTGGCCGCCTCGCTCGATGTCATGGCGCTCAACACCTACAACGGCTGGTACGGCGGCGATCGGCTGGAGGACCTCGCCAAGCTCGAATGGCGTTTGCCGCACGACAAGCCGCTGCTGATCTCGGAATTCGGCGCCGGCGCGCGCGCCGGGCTGCACCAGCCTGACCATCCGGCGAAGTTCTCCGAGGAGTATCAGGCGGAATACTACCGCCAGACGCTGGCGATGCTCTCGCGCATCCCCAACTTCGCAGGGCTTTCGCCCTGGATCCTCAAGGATTTCCGTTCGCCCAAGCGCCAGCGGCCCGGCCTCCAGGACGGCTGGAACCGCAAGGGACTGGTGTCCGAGACAGGCCAGCGTAAGCTCGCGTTCGACGTCCTCGCCGAGTGGTACGCAGCGCGCGCCAAAGCCCCCTGACGCCACCGAAAACGGCTCGGTCTGACCGGACCCTCTTGCATTTCAGAATATCGAAGATATATCGCAAACCATCTTGGAAAGGAGTTGCGATATGCGACACGGATGTGAAGATCACAACATGCGGTGGGCGATGAGGATGGCCGCGAAGGCCGGCCGGCAATGGGGCGGCGGCTTCGGCGGCCCGTTCGGTCCCTTCGGCCCTAACGGCCCCTTCGGACCCGGCGGTCCCTTCGGGCCGGGCGGTCCGTTCGGCGGCCGCGGCGGCCCGCGCGGGCCCCGTCACGGGCGCCGGCGGATGTTCGACCGCGCCGAGCTGCGCCTGGTGCTGCTCAAGCTGATCGCCGAACAGCCGCGTCACGGCTACGACCTGATCCGGGCGATGGAAGAGCTGTCCGGCGGGCACTATTCGCCGAGTCCCGGCGTGGTTTATCCCGCACTGGCGATGCTCGCCGACGAAGGCGTGATCGCCGAGCGCGAGAGCGAGGACCAGCGGCGCCAGTTCGCCGTAACCCCGGCCGGCGAGGCGGTGCTGACCGACGAGGCCGAGGCCGTCGCCGAAGCCTACGAGCGGCTGACCGAACTCGGCGAGCATGCCGAGCGCGGCCGGGAGCCATCAATCGAACGCGCCTCGGTCAACCTGTTCACCGCGCTCGCCCAGCGTATGCGCTCTGGCGGCGAAGGCGAGGACGACCTCGCCCACCGCATCGCCGAAATCCTCGACGAAGCGGCGCAGAAGATCGAGCGGCTGTAAACCTCGGCAACCGGGGCGATTTCCTTCGCTCCGGTTGCATGGTATTCTCCGGGCGGTCGCTCTGGGGAGGGAGATTACCATGAACGCTACTGCTGGCTCGCGGGCGCAGACCCCGTGGCACTTGTGGGCCGTCGGCATCTTGTCGCTGTGCTGGAACGCCTTCGGCGCCTACGACTACCTGATGTCGGTTTCGCTGAATGCCGATTATCTGGCGAACTATCCGCCGGAGATGGCGGAGATCATCAAGGGCTTCCCGCTCTGGGCGACCTGTGCCTGGGCACTCGGCGTGTGGGCATCGGTCGTCGGCTCGGTCCTGCTGCTCCTCCGTTCGCGCTACGCGGCCACGGCCTTCCTGATTTCGATCGCGGGCGCGCTGGTAAGCTTTATCTACGATTTCACGCTCAAGCTGCCGGCGGAAATGGACACGACGATGAACAAGGCGATCCCGCTCGTCATCCTGATCATGATCGTCGCGCAATGGTATTACGCCCGGCGGATGACCGACGCCGGCGTGCTACGCTGACCGGGGACGGCGCGCCGCGATCAGGCGCAGGTAAGTGTCGGCGACGACCTGGTTGATTGCATCCCAGGCGTAGGCGCGGCTCCGTTCCTCGCCCACGCGGCCGTGGGCGGCACGTAGCCCGGGATCGGCGACGTAGCGGGAAAGCGCATCGGCGAATCCGGCGATATCGCCCGGGGGCACCAGCGTGCCGTTCACGCCGTCGGCGATCAGGCTGGTGCTGCCGGTCGCGCGCGCCGCGACCACCGGCACGCCGCAGGCCATCGCCTCCAGCGTGACGTTGCCGAACGTCTCCGTGTCCGAGGGGTTGAACAGGACGTCCATCGAGGCCGCCGCGCGGCCGAGGTCCGCGCCTTGCTGGAAGCCGGCGAAGACCGCACCCGGCAGCCGCTCTTCGAACCAGGCGCGCGCCGGGCCTTCGCCGATCACCAGCACTTTGTGCGCCACGCCGCGGCGGCGCAGTTCGGCGATGGCGGCGGCGAACGCGTCAAGGCCCTTTTCCATCACCAGCCGTCCGAGGAAGCCGATCGCGACGTCATCGTCGGTCAGGCCATGCGCCCCCCGCCAGGCGAGATCGCGACGCCCCGAGTTGAACAGCTCGCGATCGACCCCCCGTTCCCACAGCGAGATGTCGGCGTTCATGCCTTGCGCGCGCAGGACCTCGACCATGCTCGCGGACGGGGTCACCAACGCGTCGCACTTGCGATAGAGGCTGCGGATGTAGGCTTCGAGCGGGCGTTCCATGAAGCCGAGGCCGTAGTACTTCGGATACGTCTCGAAGCGCGTGTGGACCGAGGCAAGGACTGGAATCCCGCGCGGGCGCGCCCAGCGCTCCGCAGCGCGGGCGGCGAAGTCGGGCGATGAAACGTGCAGCACACCCGGCGCGAAGGCCTCGAGGTCGCGTCGTACGCTTCGCGAAAGCCCGAGCGGCCAATGATACTCGGCGCGTCCGGGAATGGCGATCGACGGGAGCGAGACGAGGGTGCCTTGCGGCTCAAACGCCGGATGCGCCACCGTCGGCGAATACACGCGCACTTGCGCCCCTTGGCGCTGCAGATATTCGACGAGCCGGTTGAGCGCCTTGTTCGCGCCGTCCACCGTCATGTTGTAGTTGCCGCTGAACAGGGCAATCCGCAGGCCGTCGATCCTCATCTGTGGGGCCAATAAGGCCCTTCGCCGCGCTTGGCGAGAGGCGGCGGGCGGCGGTGAAGTTCACACCGACCACAAGGTTGACGGCCGCTTTCATTTAGCTTATTCGCTAAATAGCTATGAACACCGTGTTCGACGCCCTGTCGCACCCGATCCGCCGCGAGGTGCTGGAGCTGCTCAAGCGCGGCGGCATGACGGCCGGCGAGCTGGCGGACAAATTCCCGGTCTCCAAACCGACGATGTCCGGCCATTTCGCCAAACTCAAGGCGGCCGGGCTGATCCGCGGCGAGAATCGCGCAGGGCACATCGTCTACACGCTCAACATGTCGACGCTCGAGGAAGCCGTCATGGGCTTCATGGGCCGGATGGGCGTTGCCGCGGCCGAACCCGAATCCGCCGCGGAAGAGGGAGCAAGAGCATGAGAGTGAAGGGTCTGCTGATCGCCTCGCTGGTTCTGGCCTCGCTGATGGCCGCGTTTGCGTTCTACACCGCCGCGCGAGTGGCACCCGGGACCCAGTTGCCGGTGCACTGGGACGCCGCCGGCGAGGTCAACGGCACCTTGCCCGCGCTCAACGCGCTGCTCTTCCCGGTGGTCATGGTGGTGGTCTGCGGCGTGGTCTTCGCCCTGATCCCGCGGCTCGAGCCGCTGCAGGAGCGGCTGGAGGGCTCGGCGGAAGTGCTGCGGGTCACCTGGCTGGGCCTGTTGATGATCGCGGTGATGATCCAGGCGGCGGTTGCCGCGCCCGCGTTCGGGATGAGAATGGCAGTGGCCCTGCCGGTGCTGGCGGTGGGACTGTTCTTCATCCTGATCGGCAACGTCTTGCCCAAGAGTCGCCCCGGCTTCTTCGTGGGCATCCGCACCCCGTGGGCGATCCTCGACACCGACAACTGGATCGCGACGCACCGCCTGGGCGGCAAGCTGATGATGCTGGCCGGGCTGGCGATCACCCTGTCCGCGCTGCTGCCGCTCACTCGCGACGCGCGGATCGTGACCATGGGCGGCTCGCTCGCCGTGGCCGTGGTGCCCCCATTCGTCTACAGCTGGTGGCTGTGGCACCGGAAGATGAAGGCTTGAGGTTTCGCCGAAGGCACAAGAGAGCCCCGGGGCAAGGAGGCACCTGACGTTCCCTGGTTCCGGTTGCCTGCCGGAAACCATGCTCGTCGCGACCTCCGCGGCGGCTCGCGCGCTTGCGGATTGCGGGTAAACCCCTGTGACTCCTATGCCACAGCTGAAGCGATGGCCGTCGTTTCTGTGGAAACGATATTGAGTCGGCTTAACCCGAAGATTACCAGCTTATGTTAGAAATCCGTCAGTAACGGATGCTGCGGCCACCAGAGTTCGGCCGTGCTGGCGATGAGGGAGAGCACGATGATCTACGGTAACGTCGGCCGCGCCGCCTTTGCGCGCGGATTGCTTTTCTCCAGCGTCGCGAGCGCGGCACTGGCGATGCCGACCATGGCTTGGGCGCAGGACGCCGCGCAGCCGGACGACGCTGCAAAGGCCGCTGCAGCAGCGGCTGAAGCGGCCAGTAGCCAGGACAGCGACAGCGGCAACCAGATCCTCGTCACCGCGACCAAACGCGAGAAGACGCTACAGGACGTTCCGGTCGCGGTCACCGTCACCACCGCCGACACTATCGAGAAGGGCCAGATCCGCGATCTGCGGGATCTGCAGACGGTCGTCCCCTCACTCAGCGTCGGCCAGCGTCAGAGCAGCGCCCAGACCAACTTCTTCATCCGCGGCTTCGGCAACGGCGCCAACAACCCCGGCATCGAGCCTTCGGTCGGCGTATTCGTCGACAACGTCTATCGCTCGCGCACCGCGTCGCAGATCATGGACCTGCCCGATGTGCAGCGGATCGAGGTGCTGCGCGGCCCGCAGTCGACGCTGTTCGGCAAGAACGCCTCGGCCGGCGTGATCTCGATCACAACCAAGGCGCCGTCGTTCGACTTCGGCGGATCCGGTGAGCTGACTTACGGGAATTACAACGCCCTCGTCGGCAAAGCCTATGTCACCGGCCCGGTCAGCCACGACACGGCGGTCAGCGTGGCGGCCGGCTTCAACACCCGCGACGGCTTCTTCAAGGACGGCAACACCGGCCACCGCACCAACGAGCGCAACCGCTGGTTCCTGCGCGGGCAGATGCTGTTCGATCCGGGCACGGACATCACCGTCCGCCTGATCGGCGATTACAGCAATATCGACGAGAAGTGCTGCGCGGTGGTGAACCTGCAGAATAGCGCGGCGACCGCTGCGTTGCTGGCATTGGGCGGCAAGGTCAACGCCCCGGCCGACCGGTTCAAGAACATCGTCTACAACAACTTCGATTCGACCAACAAGGTCAAGAACTACGGTGGGTCGGGCCAGGTCGATTGGGACATCGGCGATGTGAAGCTTACGTCGATCACCGCCTATCGCGGCACCCGTTCCATCACCAACCAGGATCCCGACTTCACCAGCGCCGACCTGGTTTATCCGTTCTACCAGAACACCAAGATACAGACCGCCACGCAGGAACTGCGGCTGACAACGCGCATCGCCAATCGGATCGACGTGCTGTTGGGCGGGTTCTATATCAATGAGGACATCCACCAGCACGGTGTGCTCACATACGGCACCCAGTTCCGGCCCTACGCCAACCTGCTGATCCAGGGGGCGACGGGCGGAGCGCTCAATGTGTCGACGCTGGAGGCAACGTTCGGCGCGCTCGAAGGCAACCCGGCCAAGTACATCGGCCGGTTCTTCGCGCAGGGCCAGGGCTTCGACGAGAATTACCGCCTTCGCAGCGAAGCGGGCTCGCTGTTCGGGCAGTTCGACGTCGATGTGACGGACCGGCTGACGCTGACCCTCGGCGGGAACTGGACCGACGATCACAAGCACTTCCGCACCGCCACCGTCTCGAGCGACGTGTTCTCCAACATCAACTTCGACGCGCCGCAATACGCGCCCTTCCGCCAGCAGCTATTGTTCGGCGGCGCCCTGGCGGCCGGGGTGGGAACGGCGTTGAACCTCGGACGTCCTGCGACCACGGCGGAGATCGGCGCTTTCGCCGCGAACCCCGACCCGATGGTTCACGCCACGTATCTCGCGATCGCCGGCGGCGCGAACACCTACGCCACGTTGAACGCCAACGTTCCCGCGGCGAATCCGCTCAATCCGCTACGCGCGCTGCAATTCCTGCCGCCGTTCCAGAACCTGCCCAACGCGGTCGAGCCGGGACGGACGCATGACAGCAAGTTCAGCTACACGATCCGCCTGGCGTACGACCTCAACGACCAGTTCAATATCTACGCAAGCTACGCGACGGGCTTCAAGGCGAGCTCGATCAATCTCTCGCGCGACAGCCGCCCGACCTTCGCCGACCGCCAGGCGCTGATTGCGCAAGGGCTGGCGGTCAACAATCTGACCTACGGCAGCCGCTTCGCCGGGCCGGAGAACGCGCGGGTGATCGAAGGAGGGGTCAAGGCGAACCTCGGCTGGCTGTCGGCCAACCTCGCGGTGTTCGATGAGGAGATCAAAGGCTTCCAGTCGAACATCTTCAACGGGGTTGGCTTCGCCTTGCTCAACGCCGGCAAGGAAAGCACGCGCGGCGTCGAGTTCGAAAGCCTGGTCAAGCCGGTGCAGGGCCTCTCGCTCAACTTCGGTGTGACTTACCTCGACCCGAAGTATGACAGCTTCGTCGCCTCCGCCGTCGGCGACCTGACCGGCCGCAGGCCGGCGGGCATTCCCAGGTGGACCGTGCTGGCCGGCGCCGAATACGAATTCCGGGTCGGCAACGGCGCGATCGTGCCGCGGGTCTCGTATCTGTTCCAGTCGGACACCCAGTTGGTCGAAGGGCTGGCTGCCTTCGCCGTGCGGAATCCCGACGGTTCGATCGCCGACGCCGGCCCCGCGCTCGCCGCGGCGGTTCCGTTCCGGCGGGAGCTGAACGATGTCACCGCCTCGCTCGGTTACGAGATGGACAACGGCCTCTCAGTCGAGGTTTGGGGCCGGAACCTGCTCGACGACCGCAACGTCGAAACGATCTTCGACTCGGTGGCGCAGCCCAAGGCCGTTTCCGGCTATCCGAACGATCCGCGGACCTACGGCGTGACGGCGCGTTTCAAGTGGTAGGCCGCTGAAGGCACGAAACAGGAAAGGGGGCTTCGGCCCCCTTTTTTGTTGCGCTAGGAGCGCGCGTGTGTTGCCTTGCCATCAAAGGGGTTGAAACCGGGGGAATCGTCATGGAATGGATGCTTATGCCGTATCGTCGGCTTTATCGCCTGATCGAAGGCCGGGCGAGCCGACGCGAATTCTGGATGTTCACACTGTTCGTGTGGATCGTGGCGATCGTGATGATCGCCTTGCTTTTCGGCGTTGCCGGCGCGTCGGCTTTGTCCTTCGGGCAGGGCGTCAATCCCACTGACTACAGCGCACTGTTCGCGGGCGCGGGGTTCGGCATGATCGCGCTGATTTTCGCGTTTTACATTTGGGCGCTGCTGACCGGCGTCGCTTCGCTTGGCGTTACCATCCGGCGGATTCACGACCTAAACTATTCAGGTTGGTTCCTGCTGCTTTTCTATATCGTCCTGTTCGGGGCTCTGGCGATCAACAAGTACCTCTACATGCTTGTCGGCCTTGGCTGGATTGTCGTTATGGCCTTGCCTGGCACCCAGGGTGCCAACAATTACGGCGACGATCCCACGGCCGCGGACGTCGATGTAGAGGCCTTCGCCTAGCCCAAGCTGAGCCGCTCCACCTGGCCGCCGCTGACGCGCCAGGTGGCGGCTTCGCCCCGGATGCCCTCGAACGGCGCCAGTTCGGTGCCGGTGAGCCAGGCTTGTGCCTTGCCGGCGCTGAGGCGCTCGAACAGCGCCTCGCGGCGGACGGGATCGAGATGCGCAGCGACTTCGTCGAGCAACAGCACGCCGGGGCGCCCGGCGGCGGCGAGGCCGGCGTGGGCGAGGGTGATCGCGATGAGCATCGCCTTCTGCTCGCCAGTCGAGCAGCTCGCTGCGGGAACGCTCTTGCCGGCCATCGTAACCACGAGATCGTCGCGGTGCGGGCCGGCCAGGGTGCGCTGGGCGGTGCGGTCGCGCTGGCGGTGGCGCGAGAAATCGTCGGCCAGGCCGCCAGCGTCGCGCGGGCCCGTAGCCGCCAGCGACAGGGCAGGGCGCGCGAACGGCGCCTCTGGTAGCGCGGTCAATTCCTCCGAGAGCCGTTCGACCAGTGCCGACCGCCCGGTGGCGAGCGCCGCTCCCGCCTCGGCCAGTTGCGCCTCGACCGCGTCGAACCACCGCGGGTCCGGCTCGGCATCCTCCGCCAGCAGCCGGTTACGTTCCCGCAGCGCCGCTTCGTAGCGCGAGGCATGGCGCGCGTGCGCCGGGTCGAGCGCCAGCGCGAGCCGGTCCATGTAGCGCCGCCGGGCGCCGGCGCTGTCGGTGAACAGGCCGTCCATCGCCGGGGTCAGCCAGCCGACCGCGAGCCACTCGCCGAGCGCGACCGCGCTCGTCTCGGCGCCGTTGACCTGGACGACTCGTCGCCGCGGCCGGTCGGCCTCGGTGCCGGTGCCGAGGATCACCGGTTCGCGCCCATCTTCGCAGTCGAGGGCTGCGCTGACCGCAAAGGTGCCGGGCCCATCGCTTCCCGCCATCGCATCCAGCGCCGCGCGGCGGAGCCCGCGTCCGGGCGCCAGCAGCGACAGCGCCTCGAGCACGTTGGTCTTGCCCGCGCCGTTTTCGCCGATCAGCAGGTTGAGGTGCGCGGCGCCGTCGAGACGGCTCGCGATGTGGTTGCGGAAGTGGCCGAGAGTGATGCGGTCGAGCGCCATGCGTGGGGCGAGGGTTAGGGCAGCACGGGCTGCCGTTCTATCGGAAATCGCGCATCCCGATATGTGGCGAAAATTCCCAACTTGGCGCGGCGAAATCTCCCATCAACCATGGACCCTGACCGGAAAACCGCAGAATTCCGCCATTTTCGCGAATTGGCACGGTCCCTGCAATCTTGTGTTCATCCGGCGGAAGGGCCGCTGGACTGGAGATTAAGGGGATTTGTGATGACTTCTACTTCGACTCTTTCGCAGCGCCTGTTCGGCTTCCTCGCCGCGCTCAGCATGAGCACTTTCGTGGTCGCCGCCAGCTTCGCGCCTCCGTCGGCTCACGCTGTTCAGGCGATGTACGCATGAGCGCGCTGCAAGACCGCCCGGGCACTTCGCCCGACACGTTCCGGCTCGACAAGGTCAACGGCAAGGTGATGGGCGTCTGCGCCGGCCTGGCCAACCGCTTCGGTGGCGACCCGCTGGTCTGGCGCCTGATCTTCGTGCTCGGCACGGTGTTCGGCTTCGGCAGCCTGGTGCTGGTTTACCTCGCGATCGGCCTGCTGGCGGAGTGATCCGTCAGCGGCCTTTCTCCCCGCTGATGCGGAACGGCGAGAAGTCGGTATCGGTGTCGAACACGTCGACCCCCTCGCGCCGCTTGAGGAAACCGACGATCATGTACGTCACCGGCGTCAGCGCCGCTTCCCACAACGTCTTAATGCCCCACTGGGTCAGCGCCACGGTAATCACCAGCTTGGTGGTCCAGCCTTCCGCGCCCAGGAACGCCAGCGGGTAGAACAGCGCGCTGTCGACCCCCTCGCCGAAGATCGTCGACCCGATGGTGCGGGTCCACAGCATCCGGCCCTGGGTCCAGATCTTCATCTTCGCCAGCACGTAGCTGTTGACGAACTCGCCGGCCCAGAAGGCCGCGATCGAGGCAAAGACGATCCGTGGCACCTGCCCGAACACCGCCTCGTAGGCCGCCTGGTTGCCCCAGTCCGCCGCCGGCGGCAGCGCCACCACCACCGTCGCCATGAAGGCCATGAACAGCATCGCTGCGAAGCCGGCCCAGATGCACCGCCGCGCGTGGGCGTAGCCGTAAACCTCGGTCAGCACGTCGCCGAGCACGTAGCTCACAGGAAAGAACAGCACCCCAGCGCCGAACGGCCATGGGCCGATCCCCGGCAGGTCGACCACCGCCACCTTGCCCGCGCCGATCACGTTGGAGAGCAGCAGGATGGTGACGAACGCCGCCATCATGAAGTCGAAATAGCGGAACGTGCGCCGCGCGCCCGCCTGCCCGTCGATCCTGGCCGGTTCCCCCGTCATCGGCGCAACGACTAACGCGATTTGCCGTGCGCGCAAAGCACGCTATTGCGCCCGGGCGCGCGCCCGTAGTTCAACTGGATAGAGCACGAGCCTTCTAAGCTTGGAGTTGCAGGTTCGAGTCCTGCCGGGCGCGCCAGACCTCAGTCGATCGAGAAGCGCGGATAGAGCACAACCAGCGCGATGACGGCGATCCACACCAGCAGCAGGAACACGGTTTCGTATCTGAGCCGCACCTTGGTCCTCCGCTTGCCGGCCGGTATTCGGCAAGCGACACCCTCAAGGCAATATGCCGAAAGTTAACTCCGGCTACTGCCGGGCCATCGGGGACCTGTCGGGATCCTTTACATGAAGAGACGGCGTTAACGTCTCGCGAACCATCGTCTTGCGCCGAAAAGCTGGATTGCGCGAAACTGGCACGCGCCGTGCATCTATAGCTATGTCTTCGAACAGAGGCGGGGCCGCCCCCGGTCCCCTAGTCTCCACGGTCCCGCCTCCCCGAAGACTCTCCCACAAAAAAGCCCCGCCGAAGCGAGGCCTTTCGTGTGCGCTTGACCGGCGAGCTCAGTTGGCGCTGCCGACCTTCTCCTGCAACAGCTGCTGCAGCTCGCCCGCTTCGTACATCTCCATCATGATGTCGCTGCCGCCGACGAATTCGCCTTTGACGTAGAGCTGCGGGATCGTCGGCCAGTCGGAATAGGCCTTGATGCCCTGGCGGATCTCCATGTCCTGCAGCACGTCGACGCCCTCGAAGTCGGCGCCGCAATGCTCGAGGATGGCCACAGCGCGGCTGGAAAAGCCGCATTGGGGGAACAGCTGCGTGCCCTTCATGAACAGCACGACGTCGTGCTCGTTGACGATCTGCGAAATGCGCTCGTTGGCGTCGGACATGATCTGGGCCTCAAAAAAATCTGAAATTGAAACTGGCGTGGGGAGTCAGTTGGGGAGGGTGGTAGTCAGTTGCAAGGCGTGCAGCTCGCCGCCCATGCGCCCGCCGAGCGCCTCGTAGACCAGCTTGTGCTGCTGCACCCGGTTCTTGCCGGCGAAGGCGGCGCTGGTGACGATCGCCTGGTAATGGTCGCCGTCACCGGCCAGGTCGCGGATTTCCACCGTGGCATCTGGCAGCGCGGCCTTGATCAGGGCTTCGATCTCGGCCGCCGGCATGGCCATCAGACTTCACCCATCAGTTGGCGCTTCGCCTCGACGTTCTTTTCCTCCAGCGCGGCGCGCACGCCGGCTTCGTCTATGTCGCAGTCTGCGCTGGTGAGGTCGCCGAGAACCTTCCGGATCACGTCCTCGTCGCCGGCTTCCTCGAACTCGGCCTGGACCACTTCCTTGGCGTAGGCGTCGGTCTCCTCGGGGGTGAGGCCCATCTTCGCCGCCGCCCACTGGCCGAGCAGCCGGTTGCGGCGCGCGGCGATACGGAACGCCATGTTTTCGTCGTGGGCGAACTTGGCTTCTTCGCCGCGTTCACGATCTTTAAAGTCGGTCATCTTGCATCCTCGAGTGGTGTGCCGCGCCGTTAGCGCCAAGCGCCCTCAGGCGGCAAGTCCCGCGTCTGGCCCGGTTCCGCGAGCGATCCACGGCTGCTCGACGCGCTGGCGAGCCTCGTAGGCTTCGATCTGGGATGCGCGGGTCAAGGTCAGCGCAACTTCGTCGAGCCCTTCGACAAGACAGTGCTTGCGGAACGGGTCGATCTCGAAGGTGAAGCGGTCCTGAAACGGGGTGGTCACCACCTGATGCTCGAGATCGATCGAGATCGGGTCGGTCTCGGCCACTTCGATCAGCCGGTCGATCGCTTCCTGCTGCAGGGCCACCGTGAGGATTCCGTTCTTGAACGCGTTGCCGGCAAAGATGTCGGAAAAACTCGGCGCGATCACCGCCTTCACACCCATGTCGAGCAGCGCCCAAGCGGCGTGCTCGCGGCTCGAGCCACAACCGAAGTTGTCGCCGGCGACGATGATCGGCGCGCCCGCCCAGCGGGGATCGTCGAACAAGTTGCCGTCTTCGGCACGGATCGCTTCGAATGCGCCGCGCCCGAGACCCTCGCGAGTGACTGTCTTGAGCCACTTCGCCGGGATGATCAGGTCGGTGTCGACGTTGGCGCGGCCGAACGGGTAGGCCTTGCCCTCGACGTAGCGAACCGGCTCCATCAATCGGTCTCCGGCGGTTCACCCGAAGGGATTGGGCCCGGCTGGTTCGGCTTGTGCTTCTTCTTGCGGCGGCCCACGTAAAGCAGCGCCGCGGCCACGGCGGCCGAGCCGATGGCCCCGGCGATTGCCGCCTTGCCGGCAGGAGGGATGCGTTTTGTCATGGGCCTTTCATTGGGGCTCGGCCGCGCGCGAGGCAAGGGGGGAGCCGAGGAATTCGCCTATCGCCGCCCACAGCCGGCGTTTCTTGGCGAACGGCATGGCCGCATGGGCCGGGCTGGACGAGGGGAGGGGGAGCAGGGCAAGCTCGCTCCCGGCCAGCAGCGCCGTACCGATCTTGGCCGAGGCCGCGCCATTGAAGGCCACCGCGTGCAGATCGGGCAAGGTCGCGACCAGATCGGCAAGCCGATTGTGCTCGGCCTCGCGGATCGCTGTATCGAGGCTCCCACGTCGAGTGGCGGAGGCGACAGTGTCCCACAATCCGATCCGTGCCGCCAGCAGCGCCTCAAGCCGCGCTTCGTAATCCAGCGCCTCCAGGTCGCGCCCGATCGCTCCGCCGACCAGCCGCCAGAACAGGTTGCGCGGATGCGCGTAATAGCGCCCCTCCGCCAGCGACCGTTCGCCCGGCAGGCTGCCGAGGATCAGCACCCGCGTGTCCGGCGCGACCACAGGCGGGAATGACGATTTGCGGGTCATGCCGGGAGCATAGCGCATATTTGGGGGAGCCGGTCAGGGTTCATGCCCCAGGCGCGTGCACTGGGTCCGGAAATTGCTTCACACCCAGGAGCGCATGCCCGCGCAACGCGTTAGTTTCTCTAAAGTAAGGAGAAACGAGTGCGCATCGGTCTTGTCGGTTCGGTCCTTCTGGCCGGCTCGCTGGTCCTGTCCGCGTGCGGTTCGCGAGACGATCGCGCGGCACAGCCAGGCAGCGGCGCGACGGCGGAGCAGCTCCACTGGAGCCACGCCGCGGCCCGCCAGCTGCGCAAGGCAATCGACCGGCGCGCGGCGCACGGGCTAGACCGCGTCGCGTTCGACCGCGACGCGCACGGCGATGCCGCGCTGACCGAGGCAGCACTGGCTTACGCCGGTGCCCTGGCCCGCGGGGCGAGCGACCCGGCCAAGCTCTATCCGATCTACACCTTGCCACGGCCGCGACCGGATTTGCGCCGCGGGCTCGCCGAAGCATTGAAGGCGGGCAAGGTCGGCGATTGGCTCGAGAGCCTCGCGCCGCAGGACGACGCCTACCGCGCGCTCTCCAAGGCCTATCTCGAGCTGCGCAAGCAAGGCGACGCGGCGCCGGCGATCCCCGTTCCCGGCGAGCCGCTGAAGCCGGGCGCAACCGATCCGCGCATTCCGGCGATCGCCCGCCAACTCGTTGCCTTCGATTATCTCGCCAGACTGGCGGCGAAAGGTGAGCGCTACACGCGCGCCATGGCCGCGGCCGTGCGGCGGATGCAGGCCGACTATGGGATACGGCCCGACGGTCTGATCGGCCCAGAGACGCTCGAGGTTCTCAACCTGTCCGATGCCGACCGCGCCCGCGCCATCGCCGTCGACATGGAACGCCTTCGCTGGCTCGAGCGCAATCCTCCGCCCACCCGGATAGATGTGAACATCGCGTCCGCCACGCTGACATACTGGCGCGGAGGCGTGATCGCGGATGCGCGAAGGGTCGTCGTCGGCGAGCCCGACAAGGCGACTCCGCAGTTAGGCTCGCCGATCTTCCAACTGGTCGCCAACCCGACCTGGACGGTCCCCAAGTCGATCGAGGAGAACGAAATCGCCGGCAAGGGTGAGGATTACCTGCGGCGCAACGACATGATCCGCAAGGACGGCATGATCGTCCAGCAGTCGGGCCCGCGCAACTCGCTCGGCCTGGTCAAGTTCGATATGCGCAACACGCATGCGATCTATCTGCACGACACTCCGGCCAAGGCGCTGTTCGGCGAAGTGCAGCGCCAGCGCAGTCACGGCTGCGTCCGGGTGGACGACGCGCTCGGGTTCGCCGAGCTGATCGCCCGCGACGAGGGCGTGCTCGACCGATGGCACAAGGCGCAGGCGAGCGGCGTGGAGACTTTCGTCCCGCTCCCGCGCGAGATCCCGGTCCGCCTCCTTTACCGCACGGTGCTGTTCGACGCGAACGGCGAGCCGGTGGTGCGCGACGATCCCTACGGCTGGAATGACCGCGTCGCCACCGCAATCGGCTTCGGGGCAAGCAGCGGGCGGCGCGTGCTGACCGGCGCGGGCGATCTCGGGCCTTGAGGGCGCGGGCGGACAAATCCCTCTGGCCGGATGCCGCATAAATCGGCAGGATCGACTGAGGCAGGGGGAGGGCCGGGTTAAGATGCGCATGCTTCTAATGGGGGTCGTCGCGGCCTCGGCACTGACCGCACCGGTGCCGGCGTCCGCGCGGGACGCATCGATCTTTCCGAAAGCTCCCGCCGAACCGAGAGCGGTGACGGTCGCAGCGAAAGGCGATGGTCGGGCCGATGACACCGAGGCGTTGCAAAAAGCCCTCGACCAGGCGGTCGACGCGACCCACCATGGCATCGTCTTCCTGCCGTCGGGCCAATATCGCATCACTCGCACGCTGATCGTGCCCACCGGGGTGCGGATCTACGGCGTTGGCCCGACACGGCCGGTGATCGAGCTGGCGGCCAATACGCCGGGATTTCAGGCGGGCGTTTCGACGATGATCGTCTTCGCCGGCGGCGATCAGTACAACGTCGGGGAGGTGCCCGTCCCCGTGCCCACCATCGTGCCGCGCGAGAAGGTGGTACGCGACGCCAACTCGAGCAGCTTCTACTCGTCGATGAGCAACGTCGACATCGAGATCGGCCCGGGCAATCCGGCGGCGGCCGGCGTGCGCTTCCGCATGGCCCAGCATGCGTTCCTCAGCCACATGGAGTTCCGCATCGGCTCGGGCTTCGCCGGGGTCTACCAGGCCGGCAATGTCATGCGGGACGTGCGCTTCGTCGGCGGGCGCTACGGCATTGTCACCGAAAAGACCTCGCCGGCGTGGCAGTTCACCCTGCTCGATTCCACCTTCACCGGGCAGCGCGACGCGGCGATCCGCGAGCACGAGGTCGATCTGACCATGGTCAACGTCGCTATTCGCGACACGCCCGTGGGAATCGAGATCGACCGCGGATACGGCGATTCGCTGTGGGGCAAGGACGTGCGGTTCGAGCATGTCGGGCGCGCCGGCGTGGTCATCTCGAACGAGAACAACGCGTTCACGCAGGTCGGCTTCGACAACGCACTGGCTACCGACACACCGGTGTTCGCGCGGTTTCGCGACAGCGGACGGACGGTGGACGGCAAGGGCAAGGCCTACCGCGTGGCCTCGTTCTCCTACGGCCTCGCCGTGCCCGAGTTCGGCCAGATGGGCGATTACGCGACCGAGGCTGACATCCGGCCACTTTCAGCCCTGCCGCCGCGCCGCGATCCGGCGATCCGCGCACTGCCGGCGATGACCCAGTGGACGGATGTACGCAGCCTCGGGGTCAAGGGCGACGCCGAAACCGACGATACCGCCGCGCTGCAGCGGGCGATCGACTCCCACCGCGTGCTCTATTTCCCGGTCGGCTTCTACAAGGTCACCGACACCCTGAAGCTGCGCCCCGACAGCGTGCTGATCGGTCTGCACCCGGCGATCACCCAGCTCTACATTCCGGACGACAACCCCGGCCATCGCGGCGTGGGGCCGGTGCGGCCGATTCTCGAAACTCCGGCGGGCGGGGACAACGTGCTCTCCGGCCTCGGCCTGTTCACCGGGCGGGTGAATCCGCGCGCCTCGGCGCTGCTGTGGCGTTCGGGCGAGCGCAGCCTGGTCGACGACGTCAAGATCTTGGGCGGCGGCGGCACGCCGACGGCGGACGGCAAGCCGCTGGGCATCTTGGCTGCGTACAGCGGCGATCCGGTGGCCGACGGGCGCATGGACGCGCAGTACCCGAGCATCTGGGTGACCGACGGCGGCGGCGGTACCTTCACCGACGTGTGGAGCCCGAACACCTTCGCGCAGGCCGGCTTCTACGTCAGCAACACCCGCACGCCGGGCCACGTCTACGAGATGTCGGTCGAGCACCACGCGAGGAACGAGTTCGTGCTCGACAACGTCGAGAACTGGGAATTCCTCGCCCCCCAGACCGAGCAGGAAGTGGGGGACGGGCCCAACGCGGTTTCGCTGGAAATCCGCAACTCACGAGGCCTCTTGTTTGCAAACTACCACGGCTATCGCGTCACGCGCAGCTACCATCCGGCGAGGAGCGCGGTGAAGCTGTTCAACTCGGGCGACATCCGCTTCCGCAACGTCCATGTGAACGCCGAGAGCGGCTACGCGGCCTGTGACGATGAGGGTTGCGGCACGTTCCTGCGCGCGAGCAAGTACCCGTTCGACAACGCGATCGAGGACGTCACTCGCGGGCTGACGGTGCGCGAGCGAGAGTTCGCCAAACTCGACGTCGGCGTTGCCGACCGGCAGATCGCCGCGCCTTCACCGGGTCTCGCACCCGTCGAGAAGCTGGCCGACGGCTTCTGGTCGATCTCCGGGGCCGCTGTCGACGCGCAGGGCGCGCTGTATTTCATCGACCGCCACTTCCAGCGCATCCATCGCTGGAGCGAGGCGAAAGGGCTGGAGGTCGTCCGCGACCAGCCGCTCGATGCGGTCAACCTCGCGGTCGATGCCTCGGGCCATCTGATGGTGCTCTCGTCGCTCGGGCCGAAGGGATCGGTCTATTCGTTCGACCCCGCCGGGCCGCCCGACGCGCTGACCGTGATCCAGCCCACCCCCGCTCGCGCCGGAGCCACCGCGACAACGCTGCTGCCGGTCAACTGGTGGGTCAACGGCGAATTCCGCGACCAGCTCGACCCCAAGACCTATCAGTTCGCCACCCTGGCCGAGCTGTTCGCGCGAGAGGCCGCCGCGCCCAAGACGCAGGAATATGTCTCGCCCGACGGCAGCCTGGCGCTGCCCGCCTTCCGCGTCTGGCAGCAGGGGCCGGCGGACCACGTCGGCTGGCGCTGGTCCAATGCCCTCCACGCCAACGGCCTGGTTGCCGCCAAACCGGGCGAGCGGCTCTACGTCACCAACGGATCGGAGAACGTGACCTACAGCGGCGTGGTCGGCGCGAACGGCGCGCTGACCCAGGTCAAGCCCTTCGCCAACCGCGGCGGCGAGAGCGTCGCCGTCGACGCCCAGGACCGGGTCTACGTCGCCAACGGCCAGGTGGTCGTCTACGCCCCCGACGGCAAGCCGATGGGCCGCATCGAGGTGCCCGAGCGCCCGCTGCAGATCCTGTTCGGCGGGCCGGACCGGCGGACGCTGTTCATCCTCACCCACCACGCGCTCTACGCCGCGCGGCCCTGACCCGATCGCCGCCGCGCTTGTCCTGAGCTTCGCCGAAGGGTCCACTCCGCCTCGTCCGCCGCGCGCTGCTCGTCGCTCACCTCCTCGGCGGAGACGACCATCTCCAGTTTGCGCAAGATGCTCTCGCGAATTGTCGGATCGTCCAGGCTCGGTGGCCGCCGCCAGCGCTTGACCGAACCCCCAGCGCCCGCGCGATCATGAACAGCTCAGCGACGTCCAAGCGGCGTTCACAGTGCTCATATTTCGAAACATAGGATTGGGGCTGCCCTATGCGGCCAGCTAGCTCGGATTGAGTCACCCCGGCCACCGCTCGCGCCTGGGCCAAGAGTTCGACGAGCTTCTTGTGTTCCGGGGTGAAGACCGACCGTACCATATCACGCCTCCTTCGCCGTGACAGGTTACTTAAACCTAGGAACGGATTAACCAGAATCGGGATATTCGCGCTTACCGCCTCACCCAACTCTCCCCGTTCGCTCCACCACCACCACCACGGGTCAAGCGTTTTGTCCGATGTTTGTTCTGCTCTCCGACGTGTGAAGAAAAAAAGGGGCCGTGAGGATCGCTCCCCACGGCCTTCCTGTTTCAGCGCCTAGGCGAACCCTCAATCGTCCTTGAGGAAAGCCGGCATGTGGTTCGGCTCGCCGCCTTCTTCGCGGGCCGGGCGATCCTCGCGGCGCGGGCCGCGATCACCACGGTCGCCGCGGTCA
>Ga0105246_10000656_pt1 | contig 19354 bp, 16 predicted proteins | sample KBSM64metaG_FD_99694 | JGI IMG/M metagenome (GOLD analysis project Ga0105246, IMG submission 99694) | Miscanthus rhizosphere microbial communities from Kellogg Biological Station, Michigan, USA - KBS M6-4 metaG | ecosystem: Host-associated > Plants > Roots > Rhizosphere > Soil | place... | reverse complement strand
TCGCGCGCGCGCGGCTGCAATGTCTCGCGGGCAACGTGCCGACTGTGACCGGCGCCCGCCGTCCCGCCGTACTCGGCGGCGTATACTGGGGGCGAACGCCGTAGCTCCCGCCGTCGCCTTGCGCCGCGCCCCGTGGATACGATCAACCTCAGACTCGCCGACTACTACATCAACCGTGAGCTATCGCAGCTCGCGTTCAACGTGCGCGTGCTCGATCAGGCGAAAGACACGACGGTGCCGCTGCTCGAACGGCTCAAGTTCCTCTGCATCTCGTCGACGAACCTCGACGAGTTCTTCGAGATCAGAGTTTCGGGGCTCAAGCACCGGCTCGAGGCGAGCGCCGCGCCGCTCGGACCGGATAACCTCGGGTCCGCGGAAGTCCTCCGCACGATCACCGAGCAGACGCGCACGCTCGTGAACGAGCAGTACCGCGTTCTCAACGACGAGCTGATCCCGGCGCTCCTCGACAAAGGAATCCGCTTCGTCCGCCGTGACGATTGGTCGAGCGCGCAGCGCGACTGGCTCGAACGCTACTTCCGCGAAGAGATCGTGCCGGTATTGAGCCCGACGACGCTGGACCCGACACGGCCGATCCCGCCGATTCTGAACAAGAGCCTGAACTTCATCGTGAGCCTACATGGCCGCGACGCATTCGGACGCGCGCAGCACCGCGCGATCGTCCAGGCGCCGCGCTCGCTGCCGCGCTTGATCCCGCTGCCGACGGCGCTCGAAGGCACCGGCAGAGCCGATTTCGTGTTCTTGTCGTCGGTGATCCACGCGTTCGTCGACCAGCTGTTCGCCGGCATGGAGATCAACGGCTGCTATCAATTCCGCGTCACACGCAACAGCGACTTGTTCATCGACGACGAGGACGTCGACGATTTGAAGCACGCCCTCGAGGGCGAGCTGTTCGAGAGCCGCTACGGCGCGGCCGTGCGGCTCGAGACGGCCTACGACTGCTCCAAGGAGCTCGCCGAGTACCTGCTCGAGCATTTCCAGCTGTCGCCCGCCGACCTCTATCAGGTTTTGGGGCCGGTGAATCTCAACCGGCTGCTCGCCGTTTACGATCTGGTCGACCGCCCCGAGTTGAAGTATCCGCCGTTCACGCCCGGTGTTCCGAAGCAGCTCGTGAACACGAGCCTGTTCGAGGCCATCGAGAAGCGCGACATCCTGCTACACCATCCATACGAGTCGTTTGCGCCGGTGATCGACTTCATCTACCGCGCCGCGAACGACCCCGACGTGCTCGCGATCAAGCAGACGCTCTATCGCACGACGCCCGACTCGCCGCTTGCGGAGAGCCTGGTATCGGCCGCGAAGGCGGGCAAGGAAGTCACCGTGCTGATCGAGCTGCGCGCGCGGTTCGACGAAGCGGCCAACATCGCGCTCGCGAGCAAGCTGCAAGAGGCCGGCGCGCACGTGGTCTACGGCGTCGTCGGCTACAAGACGCACTGCAAGATGGCGCTCGTGGTTCGCCGCGAGGGCGGCCGGCTCAAGCGTTACGTCCACCTCGGCACGGGCAACTACCATCCGCGCACGGCACGCGCGTATACCGACTACGGATTGCTGTCGGCCAACGAGGCGCTCGGCGAGGACGTCCATCAGGTGTTCATGCAGCTCACGAGCCTCATGAAGACGCCGCAGCTGAAGCTGCTGTCGCAGTCGCCGTTCAATCTGCACGATCGGCTGCTCGCGATGATCCGGCGCGAAACGCGCAACGCGACCGCCGGCAAGACAGCGCGGATCATCGCGAAGATCAACGCGCTCGTGGAGCCCGAGATCATTCGCGCGCTCTACGAGGCTTCGAACGCCGGCGTGGCGATCGATTTGATCGTGCGCGGCATCTGCTGCCTGCGCCCCGGCGTGCCCGGAGTGTCCGAGAACATTCGCGTTCGCTCGATCGTCGGCCGCTTCCTCGAGCACAGCCGCTGCTACTGCTTTCACAACGGCGGCGACGAGGAGATCTACTGCGCGAGCGCCGACTGGATGGATCGCAATTTTTTCCGCCGCATCGAGCTGATGTTCCCGATCCGCGACGAGACGCTCAAGGCCCGCATCAGAGCGGACTTGGGCGTATATCTCGCCGACAACGTTCAAGCATGGGCGCTGCACGCGGGCGGCAGCTACGAGCGGTTTGCGCGGGCGGCCGATCAGGAGGCGAAACCCGCGCAGACGACGCTGCTGCGGCAGCTCGCCGAAGTGTCCTAAGTCACGGGTGCGCCGATCACCCGCAGCTCGAACCCGCGAGCCGCCAACCAAACTTGGTCCTGCTCGAGATCGGCGATCGTCAACGGATTGAGATCGAGCCAGCCGTCGGGGAACCGTACCTCGAGCGCCTCGCCGCGCGTCGCGAGCGCGATCGGCGGCAGCGCCTCGGGGCTGCGCGACCGGTTCAACAGCACGGCGAGCCGTAGCAACACGATCAGCTTGAACAGCGGCCCGCGCCACGCGTTCGGCACGCCGTCGAGGAACGGGTCGTCGAGCTTGCGGCGGTGGAACGTCACGAGCGCCGACAGCAGCGTCTGCTCGAGGCGCACGAAACCCGGCATGTCCGCGTTGGCGAGCAGATAGCCGCCGTGGTTGTGATAGCGCGCGTGCGCGATGTCGAGGCCTACCTCGTGGAGGCGCGCAGCCCAAACGAGCAACTGCCGGTAGCGCTCGTCGTCCAGCTTCCAGCTGCGCTTCACCTGCTCGAGCAATAGCGCCGCCGTTGCCTCGACTCTTTGCGCCTGCTCGGTGTCGACGTGATAGCGGCGCTGCATCGCTTGAATCGAGCGTTCGCGCGCGTCCTCGTGATGCAGCCGGCCGAGCATGTCGTACAACAAACCTTCGCGCAGCGCGCCGCTGCTGATCTCGAGCTTGTCGATCTTCAGCGTGCTCATGACCTCCGAGAGAATCGCCATTCCGCCCGCGAACACGGGCGCGCGCTCGGCGCCGAGGCCGGGAAGCTCCAAATCCTCTACGCGCTTCGCCTCGGCCATGGTCGCGATCACCGTCTCGAGCGCGCCGCGCGTCACTCCCGTCTCGACGAGACCGAGCTGCTGCACGATGTCGCCCGCGGCGCGAATGGTGCCCGACGAGCCGATCGCGCGATTCCACCCGCGGCGCCGAAATGCAGCCGCGACCGGCCGAAGCTCGAGCCGAACCGCTAGGCGCGCGCGATCGAAGCGCTTTTGACTGATCTTGCCGCCTTCGAAATGCTCGCGGCTCAAGCCGACGCAGCCGATCGAAAGGCTCTCGAGGTATTTCGGCTCGTAGCCCTCGCCGACGATCAGCTCCGTGCTGCCGCCGCCGATATCGACCACGAGATTCGAGCCTTCGGTTCTATCCGTGTAGCGAGACACGCCGAGATAGATCAGACGCGCCTCCTCGATGCCGGAGATGACCTCGACAGGGTGACCGAGCGCCGCCTCGGCTGCGGCCAAGAACGTGTCCGCATTGCGCGCGCGACGCAGCGTGTTGGTTCCCACGACGCGCACCTGGTGAGCCTGCATGTCGCGGAGCCTCTGCCCGAAGCGACGCAGACTGGCGAGCGCGCGTTCCTGGCTCGAGGTGTCGAGCTCGCCTCGTTCGTCGAGGCCCGAGGCGAGGCGCACCATCTCGCGCAGACGGTCGACGATCAGCACGTGGCCCTGATCGACCCGTGCAACGACCATATGGAAGCTATTCGAGCCGAGATCGACTGCGGCCAGAACCTCGTTGGGTTCCTTGACGCCCGCTGGCTTCGGTTCGGGCAGAGCCGCGGTCCGCAGCGACACCGCGAACTATACGGAGAACGAGGACCCGCAGCCGCAGGTCGTGCTTGCGTTCGGATTGCGGATGATGAACTGAGCGCCCGAGAGGTCTTCGCGATAGTCGATTTCGGCGCCCATGAGGTACTGCACGCTCATCGGGTCGACGAGCAGCGTCACGCCGGCTTTCTCGATCTCGGTGTCCCCTTCTTGGATCTCTTCGTCGAACGTGAAGCCATATTGGAACCCGGAGCAGCCGCCGCCCTGAACGTAGACGCGCAGCTTCAGCGCGGAATTGCCTTCCTGCGCAATGAGCTGGCCTACTTTCTGGGCCGCCGCCTCCGTGAAGTTCAACGGTGGCGCTTCGGCTACGTGCTGCTCGGTCATCTATGCCTCTCCTACGCTAACCGCCTCGATCTGGGGGCGGCTCGCCGATTTTCCCACTGTCGCAGCGCCTTCGCTCTCATGAATGAGCTTACCGTTGACTTCGGCGCCGATCGACATCTCGATGAGCTTATATTGTACGTTACCGATCACCCGCGCCTTCGGCCCAAGCACGACGCGCTCCGTGGCCCGCACGTCGCCCTTCACGGTGCCATTCAGCTGCACGTGCGGCGCAACGACCGACCCCTCGACGCACCCCCGCTCGCTCACGCTGAGAACGCCGCCGGGATCGCCGGCCCTCACGTTGCCCTGAACGTACCCGTCGATGTGGCAGCCACCGGCGAACTCGATGTCGCCGTGAACCCGAGTCTCGGCTCCGACCAGCGTGCCGATCGGGGCCTGATTACGCGATTTCTTCCCGAGCATTGGCGAATTCCCTCTTCCTCATTCCGTCACGTCCGACCATTCGAAGCTTTGCTCGACTTTCTCTGCGTGAGGGTCATTCGGCGCGATCTCGACACGGAACCGTCCCGGCTCGAACCCGACCGGCAAGATCAACTCGCACTCTAGGCCTTGAAAGTAGCGGAATTCGTACGCCATGTCATAACTCGCCTTGTCGGGTACGAGATCCGCCGCCTCCAACGACGTCATGCGGCCATCCTGCACGCCCTCGAGCTGCAACTTTACTGCGCCCGACACGCGCCGACTGTGAACGATTGCCTGAACCAGCACGAGCCTGACCACGTAATGACGCTCGCCGTCGGCCGGCACGACCGAAAGGCTCTGAATTCTCAAGCCCGAGACCCCATCGTGCGGCGAGACGATGCCGCGATAGACCATGAGCTCTTCTTCCTGCGACTGGATCCTTGCCTGGAGGTCGGTGAGGTTCGCCTGGATTTGCGAGTACGTCTCCTGGTCGATTCGACGCGAGGTCTCGAAGATCGCGATCTGCCGATGCAGCTCGTCGGCCGCGGCGCGTTGTTGCTCGATTTGCTCGTTCAGCGCTGCTAGCGCGCGCCGATTATCGATGAGCGAATAGCCAGCCTGGTAACGGCCGAGCTCGAAGCAAAGATAGGCGCCCGCAAGCAACAACGTGCCGGCAACCGCATAGCCCAGCCAGGATCGAGACGAACGGCTCATCGCGTTCAGCCGTCGTTCAACGCGCGGTGCCAACGCCGCGGCCACCACGACGGCGGAGGCGGCGGCGCGACATCCGGAAACGCGAGCGGCGCAAGCTCCTTGAGCGCGCGCACGTAGACCGGCCGCTTGAAGTAGACGACTTCTTTCACCGGCCGCCAGTAGTCGACCCAGCGGCAGCGGTCGAACTCGGGCTCGGTGGTGCAATCGAAGCGTACGCGCTGCGCGTCCGCCGTGAGATGCAACAGAAACCAGCGCTGCTTCTGACCGATGCAAAGCGGCGTTTGCTCGCGGCGGATGAAGCGATCGGGCAACCGATAGCGGAGCCAGCCTTCAGTCGAGCCCACGACTTGCACGTCGCCCGGCTCGAGCCCGACCTCCTCGTGCAGCTCGCGGAACATCGCGGTCTCGGCCTGCTCGTCGGGACGGATCCCGCCTTGGGGAAATTGCCAACCGCCGCGCCCGCGCCGACCGCCGATCAGCACGCGGGCGGCGCCGTCGATCAGGATGATCCCGACGTTCGCACGAAAACCCTCAGCGTCGATGAAGTCCATGGCCAACGGATTCTTTCACATCCGCCGATCCGCTCCAAAAGACGCCCGCCGGTTTGTGACCGACCTCCCGATCGGACGCCGTTCACGCTCGACCTTCGAGATAAAGTCGACCGGCGACCATGAGCTCGACGAAACCCTGCTCGTCGCCGTTCTGCACGAGTTGCTGAATCCGGTCCGCCGCGGCACGCAGCGCCGCCAATGACGCGCCTCCGTAGTCGTTGAGCGCCTGAATCTCGAAATACAGATGCGGATTGTCGGTCGCGACGAGGCTCGCGACTTTGAGCTGCGCATCGAAGGTCGTGCTCGACATCTTCTGCAGACGCGGCACGAGCTCGCCGCTGTCGGCGAGCGCCGTGAAGAAAGCGAGATTCAAAGCGTGCGACAACCCGAGCACGTAGGCCATGAGCCGGTCGTGCTCGTCGATGCTCATCTCTAGCTGCTCGGCCATCGTCGACGCAAACAGCGCACGCGCCTCGCGCGTCGCCTCGGGCACCCCTACGTTGCAGAAGACGACGTGGCGTCCGGACAAGAGGCGCGTGTCGGGTCCGAACATCGGATGGATCGAGGTCACCCTGCAACCGGCGGCGACGAGCTCGCGAAGCCCGGCGCGCAGCGGGCTCTTGAGCGAGCCGATGTCGATGATCAAGCCGCCGGGCCTGCGCTCGGCCAGCCCGAGCAGGATGCCGCCCGCAATCTTCATCGGCGTCGCGACGACGATGAGATCCTGCTCGAGACTGCTCGTCGACCAATCGGCGACGCGCGGAAACGGGCTCGCTGCCCCGCCCGGGTCCGCGATCTCCACGGCGAAGCCCTGCGACGCGAGAAACTGCGCGAACCACGCGCCCATCTTTCCGGCGCCGCCGATGATCAGTGCGCGCTTGCCGGCGCCGCTCGTCTGCGCCGCAACGCGCGTCTGCTCCTGATGCGCCAACGAGAAGCGGATCAGCAGCGCCATGACCTCCTCGGCGATGCCCGCCTCGAGCCCGAGGCCTCGCGCGTGTTCCTCCGCGCTTTTCAACACTTCGCGCTCGCGCTCATAATCGCGCGTCGGCACCGCGGTGCGAATTTTGAGCGCGCCGATTTCGGCGACGATGCGTTGGCGGGCGGCCACCAATCCGATCAGCTCGCGGTCGACGTCGGACAGGCGTTTGCGCAATTCTTCAAGCGTCATGAGCACCTCGCGTGGGGCGGTTTGTACCGCCCGACGGCTGACGGTGCAAGGTTCACGGTCCGGTGCGCGCGGATTGGGTCGGTCGGTAGCAAGAGCGAGATCTTCGATGCAAGCGTTGGAAATCGTCAGCGAATCGCGGTGCTTCGGCGGCCGCCAAGTCACTTACAAGCACCGCTCCGCGGCTTGCGCGTGCACGATGCGCTTCGCCGCGTACCTGCCGCCCGCTGCCGAGCTGGGCCCGGTACCGGCGGTCTATTGGCTTTCGGGCCTCACCTGCACCGAGGAGAACTTCAGCGTGAAGTCGGGGGCGCAGCGCTACGCCGCGGAGCTCGGCGTCGCGCTGATCATCCCGGACACGAGCCCACGCGGAGTCGACATCCCGGGCGAGGACGCACAGATCGACATCGGCACGGGCGCGGGCTTCTACGTCAACGCCACCGAAGCGCCCTGGGCGCCCCACTACAAGATGTACGACTACGTCACCGAGGAGCTCGTCGGGCTCGTGAACGCTGACCTGCCCGTCGATCCCGCGCGCAAGTCGATCAGCGGCCATTCGATGGGCGGTCACGGCGCGCTGCTGATCGGAGTCCGCAATCCCGACCGTTATCGCTCGATCTCCGCATTCGCGCCGATCGCCGCCGCGAGCCTCTCGGTCTGGGGGCAACCGGCGTTCACGGCTTATCTCGGCGCCGATCGCGATCGTTGGCGCGAATACGACGTCGCCGAGCAGATCCGCAAGCGTCCGAGCAAGCACGAGCTGCTCGTGGATCAAGGCACCGCCGATCCGTTCCTCGACAAGCTGCGGCCCGCGGACTTGCAGCGCGCGTGCGGCGAGAGCGGTCAAAAGCTTCGCTATCGAGAGCGCGCGGGCTACGACCACGGGTACTTCTTCGTGAGCAGCTTCATCGGCGAGCACCTCGAGTTCCACGCCGCGGCGCTGCGCGCGAGCTCTTAGGCTCGTTGCAATGAGCACGCTGCCATCGCCCGCGCCGGAGGACCCGGTGCCGCTCGTGTCGAGCTGGCTCGCCGAGATCGTCGCGAGCGGTCGCCTCAAGAACCCGAACGCAATGGCGCTTGCGACATCGGATCGCGCGGGCGCGCCGTCGGTACGCATGGTGCTACTGAAAGAGATCGCGCCGGCCGGGTACGCGGTGTTCTTTACCAACTATCAGTCGCGCAAGGGCGCCGAGCTCGACGAGAATCCGCGTGCGGCCGCGGTGCTTTACTGGGAGCCGCTCGGCCGGCAGGTGCGCTTCGAAGGCCGCGTGGTGCGCTCGCCCGTCGCCGAGAGCGACGCGTACTTCGCGACCCGTCCTACGCTGAGCCAGCTCAACGCCTGGAGCAGCGCACAGAGCCGCCCGCTCGCGGAGCCGGATCAACTGCAGCGCGCGGCTGAGGAAGCGGCGCTCAAGCTCGGCGTCGATCGCGACGGCTCGGCCGCGCGGCCGCTGCCGCGGCCCGCGTATTGGGGCGGTTACCGGCTCTGGTTCGAGACGGTCGAGCTCTGGGCCGAAGGAGCTCATCGCTTTCACGAGCGGCTGCGCTACCGGCGCAACCTCGAGCGCGCCGACGCGCACACTTATCGCTCCGGCGCCTGGAGCGCCGAGCGCCTGCAACCGTGACCGCACGTTCACTTTGCTGATCCAGCGCGAAACCGTCACCTGCCCCTATTGCTGGCAGAGTATCGAGATTACGGTCGACCTCTCGGCGGGCGACCAGACCTACGTCGAGGATTGCTCCGTCTGCTGCAGGCCGATGGTGATCTCTTTCCAGACCGACGGCGAGGCGCTCACCGCGATCGAAGTCAGCGCGGAGAGCGAAGCTTGAGCTCGAGCGCGCGTGCGGTCGCTCGCGTCGCCGTCGCGCTCGCTGCGTGCTTGCCGCTCGCGGCGAGCGCAGGCGAGACCGCGATCGCCGATCTGTCGCAAGGCACGAACATGACGGTCGCGCTGGCGCCGAACCTCGGCACGCTGGTGGTCGGCCTCGTCGATCAGCTCTGGCGCGTGCCCGCGGCCGGCGGCGCCGCCGAGGCGCTGACGAACGCGGACGAAACCGCGCGCAACCCGCGCTACAGCCCTGACGGTCGCTCGCTCGTCTATCAACGGCTCGGCGACGGCCAGTGGGACGTCTCGCTGCTCGATCTTTCGACCCGCGAGCGGCGCTCGCTCACGAGCACATCGTTCGACGAGATCGAGCCCGAGTTCACGGCCGACGGCCGCGCGGTCGTGTTCGCGTCGAACCGAACGGGACACTTTTGCCTTTGGTCGGTCGATCTCGCGAGCGGCGTGGAGACGCAACTGACCGAGGAGCTCGGCGACGCCTCGTTCCCGTCCGCTTCCGAGCTCGGCCCGATCGCGTACTTGCTGCGCCGCGGGACGCAGCAGGAGGTCCGGGTGTTGTTGCCGTCGGGAGTCACGGCTGAGCTCGTATCGCGCAATGTCGAGCTCGGACCTCCGAGTTGGCGCCCCGGCGGCGGCGTCGTGGTGTACGGACAGCGCGACGGCACGACCGGCAGCCGGCTGCGCATGCTCGTGCTCGGCGACCCCGTCGTCGACAAGCCGATCACCGACGCCGAGGACGTCTTCTCCACGCGTCCGGCGTGGCTCTCGGCATCGGAGTTCGTCTACGCATCGGACGGCCAGCTCTGGCGTCGCGCAATTGCGCTACCGAACCGGCAACCGGTCCATGTGTTCGCCGGGCGCGTGGTCGAGGCGCGGCCGCCGCCCGCGGACCTGCCGTTGCTCGACGAAGTGGGCCCGCAAATCGCGCGGGGAGTCGCCGGCGTCACGTCGACTGCCGACGGCCGAAAGACGGCGTTCACGGCGCTCGGCGACCTGTGGCTTTCCGAGCGCGGGGCTCTGCGTCGGCTCACCGACGACGTCTGGGTAGATCTCGACCCCGCGTTCGCACCCGACGGCGGATCGCTCGTGTTCGCGAGCGAGCGCAGCGGTCAGTTCGAGCTCTGGCGCGTCGACGTTCGCGGCGGCGCGCCGACTCAGATCACATTCGGCGCGCTCCAGCCACGTCATCCCGCCGTGAGCGGCGATGGACGTCGAGTCGCGTTCATCGAAACGGAGCCTCAAGGGACCGGCTCGCGCGAGCGGCTCGCCGTCGCGGAGCTCGCGCAGCCCGGGCGGGTCGCAACCGTCGCTACAGGGCTCACGGGCGCGAAGCCGAGCTGGGGGACCGACGGCAAGACGTTGACGCTGCGGGTCGCGGCGGCTCCGAGCGGCGCCGTGAGCGGCGTTCGCTTCGAGGTCGACGCCGAGCCGCTCGCGAGTGCCGCTGTCGATGCGCCCGTTCGCAAACCGCACCCGAACGCGCAGCCTCTCGGCGACGTTCGGTGGGCGCCGCCGGTCGCGCCGGAGGACTACGTCGTCGAGGTCGGACGGCTATTCGACGCCGTGCGGGCGGAATATCGACGGCACGTCGACATCCACGTCTCCGGTGGACGGATCGCGGCGATCGTGGGGCGCGGCGTGCTGCCGACGCCGGCGAAAGTAATCGACGCGCGCGACGCGACGGTCATGCCGGGCTTCATCGACGTGCACGCTCACCAGTCGGCGCTCATGGGCGAGAGGCTCGGGCGAACGTGGCTTGCGTACGGCGTAACGACAGTGCGCGAGGTCGCGCCGGATGTCGTCGAGGCAGTCGAGCGCGGCGAGGCGTGGGCGAGCGGCCGGCCGCTCGGGCCGCGGCTCATCGTTTCACCGGCCGCCGGCACGTCGGCGCCGACGCCGTCGTTGTACGCCTCGATGCTCGTGCCGGTGCGCAACTATCCGGGGATCAGCGCGGGATTCGGACATGACCTCGCGGCGCTCGCTCGCGAACCGACAGGGCGCGCGTACGGCTCGAGCGCTCGGCGTGCCCAGGCGCCCTACGAGCTCGAGCTATCGCCCGACCTCGTCAGCTACCAAGACGCGATCGCCACGCTCATCTCCTCCTCCACCGTGCTGCCGTCCGCCCTCGGCGCGGCCGTAGGCTTCCAAAGCTGGGCGGATCAGGTCGCGCGCGGCGCGCACCTTCGCGATCCGGCCTATTCCTCATTGTTTACGCCGGCGGAGCGAGCGGCTTGGGGAAGCTCGGCGGCGGCCGGCTCGGTGCTCCCGAGGCTCCAGCAGACCGTCGCTCGCCTGGTGCGCGCGGGCGGCCGTGTCGCGATCGGCAGCGATGCGCCGGCCGTGCCGTATGGCCTCGGCGTGCACTACGACCTCGGCCTGATCGCCGCCGCGGGCTTGCCCAACGACCAGGCGCTCAGGATAGCGACGGCGCAAGGCGCGCTGGCGCTGGGCCTCGAGCGTCAAGTTGGGACGCTCGAAGAGGGCAAAATCGCCGATTTCATCGTGATCGACGGCGACCCGCTCGAGCGGCTGTCCGACACCCTGCGGATCAAGGCCGTGGTCAGAGGGGGCGTTTGGATCGATCGGGCAGGCCTGCTCGCAAGCCCCTGACGCTGTCAGACCGTTTTACGTCGATCGGCGGTGGCCGCCCGACGCATGGTTTGGACCGACGAAAAATGCGCAAGGCGTAAAAACAGCGACTTACACGAGTCTCCTCCGGTCAGAGGCGAAGGATGTTATGTAAGGTCGTTGTCGATACCTTTTACAAGAGCCTGTCTAGATCGGAAGTGAAGTGGCCGCTTCGGAGAGTAGTTGTATGATTTCACAACGAAAAAGGCCGCTGGCATAGCTCTTGCTACTCTAGAGCCGTCCCCACCCAGGGACGAGTGAGTGCGCAAACCGACAGAAATCGATGCGAATTCGCAAAGGCTTCTGTTAAATTTAGAGACGAAATCGAAGAACAAGAAAAGAGAAGAAGAAGAAGAAAAATCGGCTGTACAAGAAAAACAACCGCTTCACCGCTTTCGGGCGGCATGAACGACAGCCAGGCCGCATACTTGAAACCGTAAACTCCGATAACAAAAATGTCTGACCCGGCGTTCCCACCGCCGGGTTTTTCTTTTTTGGGGCCGGGGAAATGTCGCACGCGAAACGTGATCGGCCACCACGCGGGTCGCATCGCGAACTGGTCCACTTGAACGCGCGCTTCGGAGCCGCTCGATGTTCAAGAAGATCCGCGTCGTGATCCTATTGTCGATTCTGCTGTGCGTCGCGCTCGGCGAATTTCTCGCGGCGCGCCGCAGCACCGATTGGGACGACACGCTTTGGGTCGACGTCTATCTCGTCAACGGCGATCGGCTCGATAAGACTCAACGCTACATCGACTCGATCGACGCGAAGGAGTTCGACGGCGTCGCCGCGTTCTTCGCGACCGAAGCAAAGCGCTACGGCGTCACGATCAGCGAACCGTTTCGGCTGAATCTCGTCGGTCAATACCGCGACGAGCTGCCGGCGCCGAGCCCGTCGATGCTCGGCACGATCTGGTGGAGCCTCGAGATGCGCTGGCTCACGCTCGAGCTCGGTTGGCAGAGCAGCGGACCCAAGCCGGATATCGTCGCGTTTGCCGTCTATCACGACTCGGCGGCTTCGGCCGTTCTCGATCGATCTACGGCGCTGCGCAAGGGATTGATCGCCGTGACGAACCTGTTCGCGTCGCGCGACGCACGAGGCTCGAATCAAGTGGTGCTCGCGCACGAGCTGCTCCACACGCTCGGCGCGACGGACAAGTACGCGCGCGAGTCGAACCTGCCGCAATTCCCCGACGGTTTCGCCGACCCGAGCCTGACCCCGCCGCTACCGCAGAAAAAGGCCGAGCTCATGGCGGGTCGAATCCCGCTCGACGAGCGACATGCGGCGACGCCGGAAAGCTTGCGCAATGTCGTCGTTGGGCGTCTCACCGCGGAGGAGATCGGCTGGTTGCACGAGTGAGACGCGGCGGCGCGAAGCCGGGCGCCCGTGTCGTATCATGCGCCGAGCGACGACTCGCGAGCGGCTCGATGCGATGGGCAATCGCCTCAGCAAGATCTACACGCGCACCGGCGACGACGGCACGACCGGTCTAGCCGACGGCGCGCGCGTCCCGAAATTCGATGCGCGCGTCGAAGCGGCCGGCGACGTCGACGAGACCAACAGCGTGATTGGTCTACTGCTCACCGAGCCCGGGCTGATCGATGCCGTCGCGGCGCCGCTGCGCCGGATCCAACACGAGCTGTTCGAAGTGGGCGCCGAGCTCGCTCTGCCCGGCTATCGCAAGATCGACGCCGAGCATGTGCGCGCGCTCGAGGCCGAGCTCGACGGATTGAACGCCGCGCTCCCGCCGCTCGAGGAATTCGTGCTGCCCGGCGGCAATCGCGCCGCGGCCCTCTGTCACGTCGCGCGCACGGTATGTCGGCGCGCCGAGCGGCGTGCCTGCGCCGCGGCAAAACTGCACCCTCTCAACGCGGAGATGCTGCGCTATCTGAACCGGCTCTCGGACTTACTGTTCGTGATGGCGCGCCGGCTCGCGCGCGAGGGCGGCGCTCACGAGGTCCTGTGGCGCCGACAGACGTGAAGCCCTGACGGCGACCGGCGCGTGACCGTCACGTCGCGCGCCTCCGGTCCAGCAGCTTGCGCAGCGCGCCCCAGTCGAAGGCGGCGCCGGGATCGGTTTTGCGGCCTGGCGCGATGTCGCTATGACCGACGATCTCGGCGTCACGCAGCGACGCATACGCGCGACGCAGCGCGCGCACGAGCGCGGCGAGCTGCTTGTACTGCACGCGCATGTACGGCAGATCGTCGGTGCCCTCGAGCTCGATGCCGACCGAGAAGTCGTTGCACGCGTTGCGCCCGCAGTAGGACGATCGGCCCGCGTGCCACGCGCGCCGATTGAACGAGACGTACTGCGTCAGGGTTCCATCTCGCGCGACGAGAACGTGCGCCGAGACTTTCATCTCGGCGATCGTCGCGAAGTACGGATCGGCGGCGGCCGGCAACTCGTTCAAGAAGAAACGATCGATCCACCCTTCGCCGAAGCGGCCCGGCGGCAAGCTGATTCCGTGCACGACGATAAGATCGAGAGTCGCGTCCGGCGGTCGCTCGTCGCTGTTCGGAGACTCGACTCTACGAGCGCCTTCGAGCCAGCCGGTGGCGGGGTCGACGATCACGAGGGAACGATCCAACTGCTACAGTTATGCCGCCGAGTGGCCCAGGGGGCCGAGGATACACCACGCGTGCGCTGCTCTGGCGGCGCGGACACCGATTCGATGACGGCCCAAAACCGACGCGTACCACGGCTCTTCCTCGATCGGGATTTGAGCGGCGACAAGCTCGCGCTCGACGAGCGCGAAGCTCATTACCTCGGCACCGTGCTGCGGCTCGAGCGCGGCGACGAGCTCGTCGCGTTCGACGGCCTCGGCACCGAGCGCCAGGCGATCGTCTGTAGCCTCCAGCGTCGCGGCGCCGAGCTCGACCTGCGCGCGCGTCTCGACCCGCTGGTCGAGTCGCGCCTCGAGCTCACGCTCGTCCAGGCGCTGCCGAAGTCGGACGCGATGGACTTGATCGTGCAGAAGGCTACGGAGCTCGGCGCGCGCGCGATCGTCCCGGTGTACACCGAGTTCAGCGTCGTAAAGCTCGACCCAGAGCGCGCCGAGCGCCGCGTCGAGCACTGGCGGAAGATCGCGCAGAGCGCCTGCGAGCAGTGCGGGCGTCACGTTCCGCCCGCGATCGGCGCACCGGGCCCACTGTTCGACGCGCTCGAGACGCTCGCCGCGGCCGACACGCGACTCGCGTTAGACCCCGACGCGAGCGTGCGTCTCGCGGCTGCGAGCGCGCCCGCGCGGCACCTCGCGGTAGCCGTCGGCCCCGAAGGCGGCTTCGGCGCGAACGATTGGCGCCGCCTCGACGCGGCGCACTTCGCGCGCGTCGGTCTCGGGCCGCGCGTCTTGCGCGCCGAGACGGCCGCGCTCGCCGTGTGCGCGGTTGCGCAATCGCTTTGGGGAGACCTCTAGCGGACCCGCGCCAATGATCGAGGGCGCGCGCCGTCGATGTCCGAACGGGCCGCCTCAATTGCGCAGCGGCAGCTCCGCGATCATCCGCTCGATTCGCTCGACGTCGGGGATCAGCGGATACTCGTGAATCATTCGCGCCCGGCAGAGCACGGGCTGGCGCTCGGGCAGAGGCTGCTCGGTGTCGACACCGAGCACATCGGGGTTCACGCGCACGAGCTGCGGGAAGCCTTGCGTTACGACGCCGTAGTAGCCGCCCCGGAGCTCCTGCGTGATCGCGTGAAACACGACGACTCGCGCGCGGCTGCGCTTCGACCGCCGCTCCTCGAGCTGCGGATCGTCGAACGACACGACTGGAACGCGCTGACCGTTCCATTCGATGGTGCCGAGAAACCAGTCGGGATGATCGTCGCGCCGGTCCCGCGCCGCGTCCGCGAAAGCGATGACTTCCGCGACGCACATGCGCGGCACGAGCAGCCGCTCGCCCTTGAGCGGGATCAACAGGCTGTATAGCTCCTTCTGCTCTTGGCTCACGGCGCGACCCTCGCAAACGGAAGCGGCAACCGCGCGCTCACAGCGGTTTCCCGAGCAGTGCCTCGATCGCCGCCATGAGCTGGCTTTCCTGATACGGCTTGCTCAAGTAGTCGTTGACTCCAATCTCGATCGCCTTCGCGCGATGCTTCTCGCCGGACCGCGACGTGATCATGATGATCGGCACGTCCTTGAGCCTCGGATCGTTGCGGACGTGCGTCGCAAACTGGTAGCCGTCCATTCTCGGCATCTCGATGTCGAGCAGGATGATGTCGACCTCGTGCTCTTGCAGCACGGTGATCGCGTCGAGGCCGTCGCGCGCAGTCAGCACCTTCGCGCCGCGGCGCTCGAGCAAGCGCTGCGTGACGCGCCGCATCGTGATCGAGTCGTCGACCACGAGCGCCGTGAGCTGGTGCTCGACCGGCTGCGGCGCAACCGGCGCGACGGGCTCGGGGGAGCGATGCGCGCGCACGAGCGTGCCCGGATCGAGGATCATGATCACGCGGCCGTCGCCCAAGATCGTCGCGCCCGTCACTCCCGCGACGTTCGCGATGTGCGGGCCGAGCGTCTTGACGACGATCTCGCGGCTGCCTTCGAGCGAATCGGTCAGAAGCGCCGTCGAGCTCTCGCCTGCTCGAATCAGCACGAGCGAGACCGAGTTTTCCTCGTCCGGCAACGCCGACGGCGCGCCGCCGACGAGGCTGCCGAGGTGCTGGATCCGATAGGTGATGCCGCCGTAGTCGAGCTTCGGCTCGTCGTCGGTCAAGTGCTTCAGGATCTTCTCGCGCGAGAGGCGTGTGATCCCCTCGACGGTCGGCAGCGGCAGCGCGAACGTTTCCTCACCCACGTTCACGATCAGCGCATGCGTGATCGCGAGCGTATACGGCAAACGAATCAGGAACCGCGTGCCCTGCCCCGGCGTCGACTCGATCCGCATCGAGCCGCCGAGCTTCTTCACTTCGTTGTCGACGACGTCCATGCCGACGCCGCGTCCGGCCGTCTGCGTGAGCTCGCCGGCCGTGCTGAAGCCCGGCTGCAGGATCAGCTCGATCGCCTGGTCGTCGGTGATCTTCTGACCGTCGGCGACCAGCCCCTTCTCGAGGGCCTTGCGCCGGATCGCCGCGAGATCGAGCCCGCCGCCGTCGTCGGCGACGTCGATGAGCACCTCGCTGCCCTCGCGCTTGACCTTGAGCGTCACGCGCCCCAGCTCGGGCTTGCCGCGCTGCTTGCGCGCGGCGGGCGCCTCGATGCCGTGCGCAACCGCGTTGCGGAGCAGGTGCTCGAACGGCGGCAGCATGCTCTCGAGCACCTGCCGGTCGATCTCGTTGTTCTCGCCCTCGACGAAGAGCTCGGCGGCTTTGCCCGTGTCGGCAGCCGCCTGACGCACGATGCGCGCGAGCCGCGCGACATGTCGTTGGAACGGCACCATCCGTGTCTGCATCAAGCCGTTCTGAAGCTCGGCCGTAACTCGCGCCTGCTGAGTCAGCAGCGTCTCGGTCTCGTCTCTGAGACCGCCCAGTAGCTCGTTGATGCTCGCGACATCGTTCGCCGACTCTGCGAGCGCGCGCGACAGCTGCTGAATCGTCGAGTAGCGGTCGAGCTCGAGCGGATCGAAACCGGTGTCCCCCGCGACGTCGTCCTGGTGTCGATGCAGGATCTGCGCCTCGGTCTCGGCCTCGAGCTTGCGGAGCTGATCGCGCAGCCGCGACACCGTCGAGCCGAGCTCGCCGAGATGGAACTCGATCGACTGCAGCTGCTGCGTGAGCCGCGACTGGAAAATATTGATCTCGCCTGCGCCGTTCAGCAGCACGTCGAGCAACGACGCGTCGACGCGCGCGGTCTCGGCACGCTCCGCGGTACGGCGGTCCGGCGTGGCAGGCTGCGCAGCCGGCGGCGGCGCGCTATCGGCTTCGGGCGGCGGTGCGCTATCGGCGTCGGGCGGCTGCGCGCTCTCCACCTCGCGCACTCGCTCGATCTCCAAGCTCGCGACGTCCATTTTCTCGATGACGGTCGGCTCTTCGAGAATCTCTTCCTCGGCGGTCGGGTCATCGGCGGCTGCGGGCGTCGGAACATCGGCGTCGTCCGCGAGCGACGAGGGCAGCTCGATCGACTCGAGCTCGTCGAGGTTCGCCGCGCTGAGCTCGATGGCGCCGCTGTCTTCGATCGTCGGCACCGGCGCGGCCGGCTCGGGCGCAACCGATGGTGTGCTCGGCGGTGCGACGCTCGGCGGAGGCGGTGCACTGGCCTCCGGCGCGGGCGCGACGGGCTCCGGCGCGAGCTCTAGCTCCGCGGGCTGCAATTCGGAGGCCGGTGCAGGCGCGGCTGCCGGCGCAGGCGTGGACGTGGCAGCGCGCTCGATCTCGCCGACGAGCGCGACCGACGGCGCCACGGCGCGGCCGGCCGCGACGGAGTCGCGCATCTGCTGGAGCTCGTCGAGCGAGCGCTGCACGACGTCGAGAGTCGCGGCCGCGGGCTCGACGTGGCCGCCGGCTATCCGCTCGATCAACGTCTCGAGCGCATGGCTCAACGTGCCCATCGCGCTGACGCCGGCCATCCGCGCTCCGCCCTTGAGCGTGTGCAACAGACGTTGGAGCTCGACCGTTGCGGCCGGCGCTGGCTCCTGACGCAGCGAGCGCAGCGCGAGCTCTGCGTTGTCGAGGATCTCGGCCGCCTCTTCGGCGAAAATCGCGGCGATCTCGGCGTCGTAGACGTCGTCTGCCGCCGCACCGGGCTCGGCCGTCGCTGCAGCGGGCGGTGCCTCGGTGCGCACGGCTGGTGGCGGCTCGGGCACCGTTGCCGCCGGTGCGGTCGCCGCGGGGGGCGGTGACACGCTCTTCGGCGGCGCCGCAGCTTCATTCGGCGCAACGGCGCGCGGCGCGGCAGCAGGCTGAGTTGCCGCGGCCTTGGCGAGCGCGGCGAGCGTGCTCGGCATCGCCGGGCTCAACGAATAATCACGGCCCGCAACGAGCGCGTCGGCCATCTGGTCGATTTCGACGGCAGCGGCGCGCAGCGCCTCGATGCCCTCGTTCGTCAGGCCGGTGCCGGCGTCGAAGTGCTTGCGCAAGTGCTCCGCGAGCGGCCCCGCGAGCGCGATCGCCGGCTGAAAGCCCGCCATGCGGGCGCTGCCGAGCAAGGTGTGGCAGGCACGATAGAGCGGCTCGTCGACCGGGTGCCGCTCGGGCCTCTGCGCAGCGCGTTCGATGAACTCGCGCACGACCTTGACGTGACCGCGCATCTCCTTGACGAAGATGTCGGCGAGCACGGGATCCATCGAGGGCGGCGCACCCTCGGCAGCCGGCTGGGGCGGCGGCGCAGGCATACGCAGCGACCGCGACGTGAGCGTGCCGGCCGCTGCATCGCCCTCGGCGAACGCCTCGGCCTGCTTCATCAGGAGATGCACGTCGGTCTTCGGCGCGAGCCCGATCTCGAGCTGCTCGATCAGCTCGGGCAGGGCCTTCGCCGCCGCCGCGATGAACTCGACCATCGCCGGCGTCGGCGAGAGCGTCTGATTGATCAGACGATTGAGCAGGTTCTCGATGCTCCACGCGTACTCGCCGATGAGCTGCGCCCCGACCATCCGCCCGCTGCCCTTGAGCGTGTGGAACGAGCGCCGCACGGAGATCAGCGCCTCGGAGTTGTGCGAGTCGGCGGTCCAGGTGGGCAGCTGCCGCGCGATGTTCGCGACTTCCTCCTTCGCTTCCTCGATGAACAGCTCCACGAGCTCCGGATCCGAGCGGTCTTGCTCGACCTCCATCACGCTCGGCCGCTTCGCGGCCGGCTTCGGCGGCGCGGGCTTCGGCGGCTCCGGCGCGACTTCCGGCGCGGGCGTGGGGGCGGGCGCGTGGCGCGGCGCGGTCTTGACCACGGGCAGCTTCTCGAGCAACGAGAGGCAGCGCTCCGCGTTCTCGAGCATGTACCACGGATCGCTGCGGCCCGCGCTCACCGTCTCCATGTAGTACTCGAC
>Ga0105246_10000653_pt1 | contig 19375 bp, 17 predicted proteins | sample KBSM64metaG_FD_99694 | JGI IMG/M metagenome (GOLD analysis project Ga0105246, IMG submission 99694) | Miscanthus rhizosphere microbial communities from Kellogg Biological Station, Michigan, USA - KBS M6-4 metaG | ecosystem: Host-associated > Plants > Roots > Rhizosphere > Soil | place... | reverse complement strand
CGGCACCCAGGACCTGCACCGCCTGGAGACCCGGGAGGACGGCACCCACTTCGTGATGGACCGGCGCGGGCCGCGCGCCGTGCAGGAGACGGTCACCGCGATGTGGGAGTGGCTGCGCCTGCGCTACCAGGACGACCCCGACTCCTGGCACCCCGACGTGCTGCTCGCGCACCCCGGCGGCACACGCGTGCTGGAGTACATGGAGCAGACGATGCCCGACGGGTGGCCGTCGGGGCTGCTGGACTACAGCCGGGACAGCTACACCAGCGGCAACCGCGGAGGCGCCGCCGTGTTCGACATCATGCGGAGGGCGTACGACGCCGGGCAGGAACCGGGCAGTCGTGCCGTCCTGTACGCGGCGGCCCCCGGCCTCACGGCCACCGCCCTGGAAGGCGAGTGGCTGTAACCCGCACCAGCGGCCGCCGGGCCCGCCCCCCGGGGCCTGCCCGGCGGGATCACCTCGGCGTCGCGGGGTCCGGCACGCACTCTGCCGGCCGCGTCACCTCGCGACCGACGCCCAGACCACCTTGCCGGTGTCCGTCCAGCGCACCCCCCACCGGGTGGTGAGTCCATGCACGACGTGCAGGCCGCGGCCACCGTCGTCGAGGGGCCCGCCCCGGCCCAGCCGCGGCCTGCCGTTGCCGGTGTCGCCCACCTCGCACAGCAGCCCGTGACCGGTCCTGATCAGCCGTACGGTGAGGGGTCCTTCGGCGAAGAGGACCGCGTTGGCGACCAGTTCGTCGACCACCAGCAGGACGCTGTCGCGGGTGTCGTCCCTGATGCGCCACTGCCCCAGCAGCGCGGAGACCAGCGTGCGGGCCCGGGCGGCCGCGTCGCCGCGGGCGGGCAGCCGCCAGGTCGCGGTGTCCCCCTTGCGGTAACCGATCATGCGCGCGAGCAGCAGGGTCACGTCGTCGCGCCGGTGCTCAGGCGCCAGCACCGAGACCAGGCGCCGCGCGGCCTGCTGCAGGGAATCCCAGGGGTGCACCGTGGACACGGCGTCCGCCAGCCTGCCGATGCCCTCGTCGATCGACAGGGCGGGATCCTCCACCAGGCCGTCGGTGTAGAGGGCGAGCAGCGAGCCCGGAGGTGCGGCGAACACGTACACGCCGTACGGCTCCCGCAGGGCGAACTCGGCGCCCAGCCCGGGGTGGGGGCGAACGGCGACCGGGCCGGCGGGCCCGCCCGGGGGCATCAGGACCGGGGGGAGGTGGCCGGCGCTGGCCAGCGCCACACGGTGGCTGACCGGGTCGTAGACGGCGATGCAGCAGGTCGACCCGAGGGCGCTGTAACCGGCCGCCAGCCCGGACTCCGCGTCGTCCAGCAGCGACACGGTCTCGTCCAGGTGCTCCAGCACCTCGTCGGGCGCCAGCCCCGCGGACAGCAGGGCGCGGGCCTCCATGCTCAGCTGCCCCATGGTCGCCGCGGCTCCCAGGCCGTGCCCGACGACGTCGCCCACCACCAGCGCGGTACGGCCGTCCGGCAGCGGAAAGCTGTTCACCCAGTCACCGCCGACACCCGCGCTGTCGGGGGTGGCGGGCTGGTAGACGCTGGCCGTCTCGATGGTTTCGCCGCCGGAGCGGGGCAGCAGCCGGCGCTGCAACGCCAGCACCTGCGTGTGCTCGCGCTGGTGCTGACGGGCCAGGTCGACGTGGTGAGAGGTCCTGGCCACCAGCTCCTGCAGGTCGAACAGCTCGCTGTCCTCGAAGGGGCGGTCCGCCCGCCGCCAGACCTCCGCCACCCCGAGAACGACGGGCGGTGCGCCGTCCAGGACGAGCGGTACGCACGCCACGGCCACCGCCTGGTCGCCGGGCACCAGGGCCCGTACCAGCCGCGGACTGCCGAGTACCCGCTCGATCGCCTCACGGTCGGGTATGACGAGGGCCTGCGCGGCGTCGTCACGCCGTATCGCCAGGGACAGCAGTCGACTCGCATCGCCGGGAAGATCGTCGCCCGGAGTCACATAGCCGTCGGGCCACGCCCGGTCCGGCACCAGGGCCGCCCGCCGCAGCCGGATGCGCTCCTGCGGCTGCCCCGTGACCACCTCGCCCGTCCACACGGCGAAGTCGAGGTCGATGGCGGTCACGTCTCCCCAGGCCAGCAGGGACTCCGCCAGCGACTGCGCGGTCTCGCCGATGTCCAGCGAGGTGCCGATCGCGGTCTCCGCGGCGTACAGGTGCAGCCTCCTGGCCATGGCGATCAGGGAGACGGTCAGGCCCTCCTGAGGCGCCGCGGCGGCCAGGATGCTCATCGAGACCACCAGCTCCGACCCGTCGCCGCGGCGCAGGCGCTGGACCCGGGCGACATGCGGCTCACCGGTCTCGAGGACCTGCCGCAACCGCCGGGTGACCGTCGGGACGTCCCACGGAGGCAGCAGGTCGACGAAAGGTTTCCCGGTCACGCCCTCCACTCCCGCGAAGACGGGGGCGTCCAGATTGCAGCGGGTGATTCTCAGCTCCCGGTCCAGGCTGACCGCGCCGAGGATCTGCTCCGGACGGCCGGGGGCCGTATCGGGGTCCACGCGTTGACGGGCGGCACTGTCGTCCTGCTGATCGGCGGAACCGGCGGCTGCCGCTCCCTCGCCTGGCATGTACCGCCCCAAAGCGCCGCTGACCATGTCGAACGGCGACGCAGACGAAGGGGAGGTGGAGTCCATGCGGGTCTCTCAGCTCGCTCGCCGGCCCCGGCACAGCGCCGGGGTCGTACCAGAACCCGGGCGACAGGGCCCCGAGATTCCTGACCGCACAGCTCATTCAATAACACCCGGGGCCGCTTCAACACCCGGGGCCGCTTCGCCCACACCAGCGGATCACACGCCAGGGTGTCGTTCGGGGTGCCCTGGCGGGCCTCTTCGCGGTCGCCGGTCCCCGGGGCTTCCTCCTCGGCCGGATCAACCGGCACCAGGTCGGTCCCGTGGTGACTCCGCCCGCCCTCACGCTCCTGGTGGACCCGGCCCGGCAGCGTCCGACACGGCGCACCCGGCGGGAGCAGTCAGCGCCGGTCGACGCCGTCGTGCGGCGGATCGCCGGCGGCGCAGCCACTGCCCCGCCCGCCGCGACCGCAGTGCCGGGAAGGAGGGCGCGGTGCAGGCACTCGTCCTCGCGGGCGGTACCGGAAGCCGACAGCGGCCCCTCACCCGCACCGGCCCCGAGCAGCTCGTTCCGTGACGCTGTTCGTCGTCAGTGGCGCCCTCGTCAACTGCCCGGGGTGCTGAGTTCCTGGCGCCGGGCCGTCCGGGTGATCATCTCGGCCACCCGGAACGCCAGGTCGAGCGACTGGCTGCGGTTGAGCCGGGGGTCGCACGCCGACTCGTAACTGCGCGGCAGGTCGTCGAACTCCAGCTCTGTTCCGCCGCCCACGCACTCCGTCACGTCGTCGCCGGTCAGCTCGACGTGAATGCCGCCCGCGTGGGTTCCGAGCGCTTTGTGCACCTCGAAGAAGCCGGTGACCTCGTCGAGGATGTCGTCGAAGCGCCGCGTCTTGTGGCCGCTGGGCGCCTCGAAGGTGTTGCCGTGCATGGGGTCACAGGTCCATATCACCTGGGCGCCGGAGGCGGTGACCTTCTCCACAAGGTCCGGCAGCCGGTCGCGTACGACCCGGGCGCCCATCCGGACGATGAAGGTCAGCCGCCCGGGCCTTCGGTCGGGGTCGAGCCGGTCGATCAGTGCCAACGCGTCGTCCGGGCTCGTGGACGGCCCCAGTTTCACCCCGATCGGGTTGGCGATCGACGAGAAGTAGGCCACGTGCGCGCCGTCGACGTCACGAGTGCGCTCACCGATCCACAGCATGTGCCCGCTTCCGGCGTAGTGACGTCCGGAGGCGGGGTCGGCACGCGTCAGCGCCGTCTCGTAGTCGAGCAGCAGCCCTTCGTGGCTGGCGAACAGCTCCGGGCTGTGGCTCGCGTCCGGCACGACACCGTAAGCGCGCATGAACCTCAGCGCCCGGTCGATCTCGCCCGCCATCGGCTCGTAACGCCGACCGGCCGGCGACGTGAGCACGAAGTCGCGGTTCCACTCGTGCACCTGCTGCACGCCGGCAGCGCCGTCCAGGGCGAACTCGCTGATCTCCGCCAGAGTGGCCGCCGAGGCGTCGTACATGCGCCGCAGCCGGCGCGGGTCCGGGGCCCGGTCCCGGGCGGTGAAGGCGAGGCCGTTGACCGCGTCGCCCCGGTAGGCCGGCAGTGTGACGCCGTCTCGGGTCTCCTCGTCCCGCGACCGCGGCTTGCCGTACTGGCCGGCGATCCGCCCGACCTTCACCACCGGCACCGACGCGGCGTAGGTGAGCACCACCGCCATCTGCAGCAGCACGCGGAGCTTCGCCCGCACCGATCGACTCGTGTTTCCGTCCAACCGCTCGGCGCAGTCGCCGCCCTGCAGGAGGAACGCCTCACCGCGGGCCACCGCGGCCAGTCGCTCGGTGAGGCTGTCGCACTGCTCCGGTTCGACCAGAGCCGGCTGCCGCGCCAGTTCGTCGAGCACGCCGGCCGCCAGCACCGGGTCCGGCCATACGGGCTGCTGCCGGGCCGGGCGCAGTCGCCACGGCGCCGGTTCGGGTGCGGCGCGCGCGCCGTCCGGGGCACCCGACTCGTAGGTCCTCGTCATCGAAGTCTTCCTCCTAGGGGCGTGTCGACGACCCGACTGGGCCAGTGGAGCGGCGCGTCGCCGCGGCTCCGTCGGCCGCGGTGCGCCGATGAGGCCGGTTCAGGCCGCGACCAGGGAACGCGCGACGATCAACCGCATGATCTCGTTGGTGCCCTCAAGGATCTGATGGACCCTCAGGTCGCGCACGATCTTCTCGATGCCGTACTCGGTCAGGTAGCCATAGCCGCCGTGCAACTGGAGTGCGTCGTTGGCGGCCGTGAATCCGGCGTCGGTCGCCACCCGCTTGGCCATCGCGCACAGGGTGACCGCGTCCGGGTCCCCTGCGTCCAGCGCTGCCGCGGCTCGCCACAGCAGGGTACGGGCGGCCTCGAGTTCGGTGGCCAGGTCGGCCAGCCGGAACTGCAGCGCCTGGGACTCGATCAGGGGCCTGCCGAAGGCTTCCCGTTCGCGCAGGTAGGCGAGCGTACGCTCCAGCGCGGCCGCGCCGCCGCCGAGCGAGCAGGCCCCGATGTTCAGCCGCCCGCTGTTCAGACCCGTCATCGCGATGTGGAAGCCGCGGCCCTCGCCGCCGAGCAGACTGGCGGTCGGCACCCGCACGTCGCGCAGCACGACCTGGCGGGTCGGCTGCGCGTGCCAGCCCATCTTGCGCTCTTCGGGACCGAAGGACAGACCCGGTGTCCCGTCCTCGACGAGCAGCGCGGAGATGCCGCCCGGGCCCGGCCCGCCGGTGCGCGCCATGACGAGGTAGACATCCGAGACCCCGGCCCCGGAGATGAACTGTTTGACGCCGTTGAGCACGTACTCTTCACCGTCGCGTACCGCGGTGGTGCGCAGCGCCGCGGCGTCCGAGCCGCAGCCCGGTTCGGTCAGGCAGTAACTGGCCAGGAACTGCATGGAACACAGATCCGGCAGGAAGCGGGCGCGCTGCCGGGTGTCGCCGAAGGTGTCGATCATCGTGGCGACCATGTTGTGGATGGACAGGTACGCCGCCACGGCCGGGCAGCCGGTGGACAGAGCCTCGAAGACCAGGATGCCGGCGAGTCGTGACAGCCCGGAACCGCCCGCCTCCTCCCGCACGGTGATTCCGCCCATGCCGAGCTGGGCGGCCTTGCGCAGAGTGTCGACGGGAAAGTGGTGGGTCTCGTCCCACTCCACCGCGGACGGGGCCAGGTGCTCCTCGGCGAAGTCCCGCGCGGTACGGGCGATCGCCTGGAGCTCTTCGCTCAGGGTGAACATCTCTTCCTCGGTTTCCGTGGTGACGGATCGAATGCGGCGGCGTGGTCCGGGCTCAGCCGGCCGGCGGTACCGCGTCGACGAGCGACTGGTCGATGCCGAGGTCGTCGAGCAGCAGTTGCAGCGGGCCGGTGTCGCGCCGCGGAGCCGGGCGGCCACCGGCCCACTCGGCGAGCTGCTCGGGCGCGATCCGCAGGTCACCGGCCGCGGCCACCTCGACCCAGGGGTCGATGTCCGCGGCCCGGAACGCGGCCAGTCCGCTGATCAGCGCGTCGCGGAACAGCGCGCGTTCGGAGCGGTCCAGCGAGCGGTAGAGCGATCCGGCCAACTCGCGGAAGACAACGGCGTGTCCGCTCTCGTCGCGCCGGTGCATGTCCACCGTGATCCGGTTCATCGGCTGGATGTCCTGCGCGGTGGCCAGACTCGACAGGAAGCCGCTGATGGTGGTCTCCGCGGCCAGCGAGAAGGCGATCTCGACGAGGTCGCGCTCGTAGCCCGACAAGCCCTCCCGGGCCAGGTCGAGGCCCCGCACCACCGCCCACCCCCGGGTGTCGAAAGCGAGGTCGCCGAGCTCGCGCCGTCGCTTGGTCACACCGGCCGCGTTGTGGCACATCAGGATGTGGAAGTGCTCGTCGACGATGGTCTGGTGCAGGGCGGTGTACGACACGTCGTCGCGACGTACCGGTATGCGCTCGTCCAGCATCAGCCGGCAGGCCGGCAGGATGATCTCGTTCTCTATCGCCGCGGTCTTGGCGTTGTACGCGACCCACGCGGCCGCGAGTACGCGCTCGCGGGCCTGCCGGTCGAGCCGCTCGACGCCGGGGACCGCGAGCACCGGAACGAGGTGCTCGGGGAAGTCCGGCAGGGCCGGGTCGAAGTGCCCGTCGAGGTCGAGCTCGTCCTTCTTCACCGCGACGCGCCGGCCCCAGCGCAGGGTGAGCTGGGCCAGCAGGTCACGCTCGTAGCTCGGTCGTTGCGTAGAGGTGTCGGTGGACATGGGATGTCAGCCTCGATACTGCGGGTCGGCGGCAGGAAGGGCCCCGGCGGTGCCCGGCGCCGGATCATCGGCGTCGGGCACCAGGCCGGGATGGGCGGGCAGGGCGAACCGATCGAGGCGCGCCTGCCAGCGCTCTGCTTCGGCCGACGAGTCCGGGAGTGGTGGCTCGTCGGCCAGGTTCAGCCACCCGGCGACCGGTCGGATGCCGTGCAGGGCGTTGACCGCCCATACCGGCACGCCGACGAGGTCCGCCGGGGTGGCCGTCTCGGGGACCACCCGGTGGCCGGCTTCGGCCACGGCGGTGGTCAGGAGCGCCCGCGTCACCGAGGGCAGCAGGTCCGGCCCGGGCGGCGGAGCGCAGAGGGTCGCACCCCGCCACCAGACGAGGCTGGTGGTGCCGCCCTCGCGGACGTGTCCGGACGGGGAGAGCAGGAGCGGCTCGTCTCCGCCGGACGCACGGGACGCCTCGCGCAGTCGCCCGAGCACGTCCAGATCCGGGCCTTTGGCCCACGGCAGTGACCGGGGGTCCGGAGTGCCGGGGTACCAGAGCACCACCGGTCCGCCGCGCGGCGGGGCCGGGCGCAGCCACAGGCTCAGACAGGGGCCGCGGGCACCCGGCCGGGCCTCGACCCGGGGGAACCAACGGCCTTCGGACGGCAGCAGTTCGACGGCCGCGCGCAGAAAACCGGTGACCTGGCCGGACGGTACGCCCAGCAGGCGCCGGCACGTGTCCCGGAACCGTCGGGCGTGTGCCGGCAACGCCCGTACCCTGCCGTCCTCGACCAGCCACGAGTCGGCGACGCGCAAGGGGGCCGAGGCCGACGCAGGATCCGTGGTCTGCTCGGGGAGCAGGGCGCCGTGCGGGCCGGCGGCCGGATCCCAGACGAAGCGGCCGGCCCGTGCCGAGGCGTTCATCGGGCCTCTGCGCCCGCCTGAACCGGGAACGGAGCACGGTAGGCGCGCAGCGGGGCGTCCGCTTTGAGGATCATCTCCTGGTACTCGTCGTGGGGGTCCGAGTCGAGCACGATGGCGCCTCCGGCACCGATGCTCAGATCGTTGCCGTTGCGGACGGCGGTACGAATCACGATGTTGAGATCGGTGCCGCCGGACAGGCCGAAGTAGCCGAGGGTGCCGGAGTAGACCCCGCGGGCCTCGGTTTCCAGGCGGTCGATGATCTCCATGGTGCGGAGCTTGGGCGCGCCGGTCATGGAGCCGCCGGGGAAGCAGCGCCGCACGCACTCGACGACACCGACGGAGGGACGCAGACGCCCCTTGACGGTGGAGACCAGCTGATGCACCGTCTGGTAGCTCTCGACGGCCATGTAGGGATCGACGTGCACACTGCCGACCTCGCACACCTGTCCAAGGTCGTTGCGCAGCAGGTCGACGATCATCAGGTTCTCCGCCTGCGTCTTCGCACTGGCCCTGAGTTCGGCGGCCAGCGCGGCGTCGCGCTGCGGATCGGCGTCGCGCGGGGCGGTGCCCTTGATCGGCTTGCTCTCCACGCGCCCGTCCCGCTCGATCCGCAGGAAGCGCTCCGGCGAGGAGCAGAACACCGTCACGCCGTCGATGCGCAGGAATGCGGAGTAGGGCGCCGGGTTCAGCCGCCGTAGCCGACGGTAGAACGCCGTGTCGTCGTCGTCGAAGGGCAGGTGCAGCTTGTTGGTCAGGCAGATCTCATAGCTCTCGCCGCGGATCAGCTGACGCTGCGCGGCGCGGACGTCGTCCTCGTACCCGGCCTGTCCGCGCACCAGGTGACCGGCCGGGTCGGGTGCCGCGTCCGATGCTGCCTGCTCCGGCGCCACCGCCGGGCGCAGCTGCACCAGGCGGGCCGCGGTGCTTTCCACCCAGGCGCGGGCCTCGTCCTCGGTCCGCTCGTCGTAGAGGGCCAAGGCGTATGTGCGGTTCTCCAGGTGGTCGACCGCGATCAGCCGGTCGGCGAACATCCAGGCCGCGTCCGGGGTGTCGGCGGTGTGCCGGGCGCTCGTACCGCACTCGGCCTTCAACTCGTAGCCGAAGTAGCCCACATAGCCGCCGGTCAGGTCGAACGGCAGCGAGCCGGGATCGACCGCGCGCTCGCGCAGCCGCGCCTCGAGCACGTCGAAGACGCTGCCCCTGAGCACGCGGACACCCGAGGCGTCGCGTGCTTTGACTGCGGCGGCTTCGACCCGGTACGTGAGCACCTCGCTGAGCGGCCCTCGGGCGTCGCCCAGGAACGAGAAGCGCGACAGTCCTGCCTCCACCCGGCTGCTGTCGAGCCAGAAGCTGTCCGGACTGTCGGCGAAGAACTCCAGGAACGCCGCCTCCGTGTCGACCGCTTCGGGCAGATCGGTGCTCAGGAGCCGCAGTCGGCCGACCGGGCCGGAGCCGGCGGCCTGCGGGTGTTCATCGGGCCCGACTCGCCCGGCCGCTGCCCGACCGGTCAACTCGGTGAAGTTCGCGATGAGTTCCCGTCCGTACTCCGAGGCGATCGACTCCGGATGGAACTGCACGCCCCAGCGCGGGAGTTCGCGATGCCTCAGCGCCATGATCACGCCATCTTCGGAGCGAGCGGTGGCGATCAGGGTCTCGGGCAGCGGCTCCTGAACGGACAGCGAGTGATAGCGCACGGCGGTGAACTCGGCGGGAATTCCCGCGAACAGCTCGTCGTCCGTGTGCTTGACGGTGGTCAGATGACCGTGCCGCGGTTGCGGGGCCGCTCCGACGGAACCGCCCGCGAGGTGCGCGATGGCTTGGTGGCCGAGGCAGACGCCCAGCACCGGCAGGCTGGTGCGCCGCAGCAGGTCGCCGACGTACCCGAGGTCGCGGCTGTTCTGCGGGCGGCCGGGCCCCGGCGATATGACGATGTTGTCGAACCCGTCCAGCGGCATGGTGGCCAGGGCGGGGTCGTCGTTGACGACCACGACCGGGTCGACGCCGGTGACCGCGGCAATCAGCTGGAAGAGATTGAAACTGTACGAGTCGTGGTTGTCGACAAGCAGGGTTCGCACTCGAATACTCCTGGTTCAAGGGCGTTCGGCAGCCGGTCCGGCTCGCCTCAGAAAGTCAGTCATCGAGCCGCTGCTGCTCCATCCGGTCAGGCGATCGAGCAGGCTGCGGGCAGGCGTCCACAAGGCCATGGACGGCACGGGCCGGTCCGGGGCCGGGTGGTGGACGGTGGTCACGTCAGTGGGGTCGGCAGCGCTCCGGTCACCCGGGCCCAGCGGCACGGCAGCCGTGAGGGCGCGGTGGTGCCGCGCTCTGCCGACACGGAAGGCACACGGGGCTTACTGGCTGCGGCGGAGCCGGAGGCCGTTCCGGGACACACGCGCAGGACGCCGCGGGCGAGAGTGATGGTCGAGGTCGCCGTGATCACGTCGAGGAGAGCCTCCTCGACGGACTCAAGAGCCAGTGATCAACGGATCAGTGAGCAATTCCCAAGTGGATCAGACGAGTTGGACGGTGGCCTGCAGGGTGGCGAGCACCTGACCCTCGGGCGAGGCGGCGGACACACCGACCCGCACCCGGTTGCCGGACAACTTCTCCTCGACGGTACCGGTCAGTCGGAAGACCGCCCCCGTCTCGTCGTCCGGCACCGGGACCGGCCGGGCCAGACGGATGCGGTGCTCCAGCAGCGCGCCCGGGTCGCCGGTCCAGCCGTTGACGATCTCCAGCACCTTGCCGAGGGTGAAGGGCCCGTGCATGATCACGTCGGGCAGTCCGACGGACCGTGAGATCCGCTCGCTCCAGTGGGTCGCGGCGAAGTCCAGCCGCATGGTCTGGCCACCGAACAGCAACAGGGCGAGACGGTCGACCGAGACCTCCTTGCCCGGCAGCTCCTGCCCGACGCTGACGTCCTCGTAGCGCACCTTCGCGTTCATGCCAGGGCCTCCTTCTTGGTCCCGGCGGCCGGATCGAAGGTGTCGGCGTGCGAGATCACGAACTTGTAGCCCGTGCTGCACACCGGTTCCCCGTCCTCGGTGGCGATCTCGTTCTGGATGTGGATGATGTCGCGCTGCCGGCTGATCTCGGTGATGTCCGCGACGGTCGAGGTCATCGTGAGCCGGTCGCCTAGGCGGATCGGGCGGTGCGAGACCGTGTGCAGGTCCGCCAGCAGCAGGTTGGCACCGGGCTCGCGCCCGAGGTCGGGTTCGTACATGGGCCAGGCCCACACCATGCGGAACCAGAGTCGTGAGGCGAACGCGGGTGGCGCGATCGGCTCGGGGTACCCGAGCGCACGGGCCGCCTCCGCGTCCCGGTACGCCGCGAGCGGCTCCTCGAACTGGGCCGCCGCGTCGCGCAACGTGTCCTCGGTGACCATCAGGACGGCTTCTGATTTGGTACTGCGGCCGATGACAGCACGATTCAACGGCATGCTCGAACCACCTTTCCTCCCCGTGTGGTTCGGGGCTCCCCCGTGATTGGAGACCCGCTCCAAATAGATTTTTTGGATACCTTTATCAACGCATTACTTCCGCGGGTTCAGAAGAACACCCGAGGAAGCCCGCGCGACCAGCGTGTGGCCGGCGCACCGTCCTGGCTTTGCCAGCGTGAACTGCATCACTTCGCCATGTGGCCGGAACCGGACAGGCACCCGGTCGGTTCTGGACACAATGATTCAGGGATGGCCAGCAGCTGACAACGGCAAGCTTGTGAGCGCACTAATAGTGCGTGCGGTCACGGTGCGCATGTCGTGTCAGCATGGCTGGGGTCACAGAGGAGCCAAACCGGAACCAACTCCTCCGTATTGCATGCAGGGTTGAGGTGGCAGGCAGGCGAACCAGGAACGCTCACCAACAGGAGGTTCGAAGGAGTGTCGATTCCACAACACCACCATTCCGCTGCCACTTGCGAGCGGCGTCGGGCAGCCCGTCTGCCCGCTCGGACTCGCAAGGGCTATTCAGTGATACATCGGTAGCCCGAGGCGATCGGGCCGACCGGAACGGGGGAATTATGAAAAAGAAGAGGCCGACCGACCGTGATTACCAGGAACTTCTACGACGATATCGCGCAAACGGCACCCGCGAGCTGATCGGATTGCCGCCGACCATCTCCACACGACGATCACGCAACGCACGCCTCCGCCAATCAGACATGGACGAGGCCCTGCGAGGGGGTACGGGCACCTATCAGAAACTGGAGAACGGGGTCCTGATTCCGTCGCCCGAACTCTTCATGCGGGTCTCCCGGACCCTGGGATTCACCAACCATCATCTCCGCATCGCCCATCTGGACCTCTTCAGGACCGATCCGGTACTGCCGGCGGGGCCCGTGTCCCCGCACTGGCGGCGCTGGGCCGACAGCCATACGGAAATGGCCGTCGTCTGCTCGCCGGCCGGCGACGTCATAGCCGGCAATGACGCGTTCGCAGAAATGTTCCCGTCGGGTGAACCGCCGGCCAACATGACGGAGTGGGCGCTCCTCTCCACCGAAGCCCGCGAGGAGGTCCTGCAGAATTGGGAGCGGGACTGGGCACCATTCCTTCTCGCCGACCTGCGTCTTGCTCTCGCCCGGCACCCGGACGACCCTGCTCTCCAGAAGCTGCGTCATGCGGTCCAGAACGACCCGCGTACGAGTCGCATCGAGGACGCACCCACCGGTATCGGAGACGAAGCACGCCAACTGCGTCACGCCGAACTCGGTTTGGTCACCGTCCGCATGCTGACGTCCCACACCAGCGATGTCACGCTCGTGATGCTTCTCCTGGAATCCACGTCTGGCGCGGATGACGCCACGTTTCCAGAAGAGCGGGGCTGAGTTCCGACAGGGTGCCCCGACCTGTGATGACCTGGCCTGTCGAGGGCCGGATCACGGCAGGGAGGGGCACCCTTCGGGTGTCAGGGCCTCAGAACACTCCTGCCACGGCCTCCGCGCCGACCGGCCCGAACCTGTGGTCCGGGTCTGCCAGGGCGGGCAGCTTGGCCTGGGTCTCCGCGTCGGCCGGAAGGCAGGTGAACAGCTTCACCCCGGGGAACTGCAGCGCGGCCAGGCGCACGTAGTCCACGGCCAGCCGGCCGAGCCGGGGGTGGTCGAACTCCCAGCGGGCCGAGCCGAAGTCGGCCACGCGGTGCTCGTCCCACAACTCCCGGAACTCGTCGCTGGCGGCATACAGCTCATTGCTCAACTGCTCGAACCGCGGGTCGCCGAGGTTGCGGACCGCGTCCGCACGGAACTGCGCGAGCAGGCCGGAGGCCTGGGCGCGCCAGTCCGCCAGCAGGCTGCGGGTCTCCGGGTCGGTGAACACCATCCGGATGATGTTGCGTTCGTGGTCGGCCAGCCGGGCGGGATCGCCGATGAGCCCGGCCTCGGCCGCGTTCCAGGCCAGCAGGTCCCAGCTCGGGCCGATCAGGTAGGTCGGGTTCGGGTTGAGCGCGTCCACGAGGCGCTGCAGCTCGGAGCTCGGCGCATCAGCGGTCTCCGGACGCACGACACCCTGCTTGTCGGCCAGCGCGTACATGTACAGCTTCTCGGCCGGATTCAGACGCAGTGCCCGCGCCAGGCTGTCGAGCACCTGTCCGCTGACCGTGATGTCCCGCGCCTGTTCGAGCCAGGTGTACCAGGTCACGCTCACGCCGGAGAGCTGCGCGACCTCCTCGCGCCGCAGCCCCGGAGTCCGGCGCCGTGGTCCCGGTTCGATCCCGACGTCACGCGGTGAGATCTGCCCTCGTCGGGCGCGCAGGAAATCCGCAAGCTCCTGCCGCTGCGTCATGCTGACCATCACGTCCCCCGTACGGACCGTAGCCGCTGATGCTGGTGCCCTCAGCACTAGCATATCCGCCCCCATGTGCAGCGGCCGATGACGATGGAACGCTGAGGATCATGACGCACGGAAACGCCGACACGGCCGGCCAGGGACCAGCAAGCGCAACAGATGTGACGGACCGTCAGGCCACTGCGGCACAGTCCACCGCCGCCTCGCCCTGGCGGGCGCTGCCGATCATCCTCGTCGGCAGTTTCATGGCCATCCTCGACACCTTCATCGTGCTGGTCGCCGCCCCGGCCATCCAGGCCGACCTGCACGCCTCCGACGGACAGATCCAGCTGATCGTCGCCGGATACCAGATCACGTACGCCGTGGCTCTGATCACCGGGGCCAGGCTCGGCGACATGTTCGGCCGCAAGCGGTTGTTCATGCTCGGCATGGCCCTGTTCACCCTCACCTCGGTCGCTTGTGCGCTGGCGCCGACCGCGGGGGTGCTCATCGCGGCACGCCTCGCGCAGGGCCTGAGCGCGGCCCTGATGTTCCCTCAGGTCTTCTCGATGATCCAGGTCCTGATTCCGGCGCAGCAGCGGCACCGCGCGTTCGGCGCGCTCGGCTCGGTGATCGGGGTGTCCACGGTCATCGGCCAGTTGGTGGGTGGTCTGCTGATCGCGGCGAACCTGTTCGGCACCACCTGGCGCCCGGTGTTCTGGGTGAACGTGCCGATCGGCCTGGTCACCCTGGTGCTGGCGGCGCGGCTGGTGCCCGAGACCCGCGCGCCGCAGGCTCGTTCGCTGGACCTGCGCGGGCTGGCGGTCCTCACGGTGGCGTTGTTCCTCCTGGTGGTCCCGCTGGTGGAGGGGCGCGAGGCGGGCTGGCCCGCCTGGACCTGGGCCAGCCTCGTCGGCAGCGCGGCCGCGTTCGCGCTGCTCGTCGTGGTCGAACGCCAGGTGGAGCGGGCGGGGCGCGCGCCGCTGGTGTCCCTGCGGCTGTTCGCCGAGCGTCCGTTCACGGTCGGCATCACCCTCGTGGTCGTCGCCTACGCCGGTGTGAACTCCTTCTTCCTGATCCTCTCGCTGATGCTGCAGGACGGTCTCGGCATGTCCGCGCTGGGGGCAGGGCTCGCATACACACCGCTGGCGGTCGCCTTCTTCGGCACGAGCCTGCTGGCGGCGCGCCTGACGCCACGCTACGGCCGACGGGTACTGGAACTCGGCAGTGTGCTCGCCGCGACGGGTTTCCTCGCCACACTGCTGATGGCCTTCGCGGAGGGCGGCCGGCTCTCGGCCGGCCCACTGATCGCGCCGCTGGCCCTGGTGGGTCTCGGCAACGGTCTGCTGCTCCCGCAGCTGCTGAACACGGTGCTCAGCCGGATCGATCCGAGTGAGATCGGCATGGCCTCCGGCGTCCTGTCCACCGGCCAGCAGGTGGGCGGCGCGGTGGGTGTCGCGGTCGTCGGCATGTTCTTCTTCGACGCCCTGCCGCAGCACGGCAGCCTGGTGGCGCGGTACGCGCACGCCTTCGGCACGGCGGCGGTACTGAACCTGGCGATCGCGGCGATCGCCACCGCACTGCTCTTCGCGCTGCCCCGCCAGAAGCCGGCCGAGGGGGCCTGACGGTCGGTCCGGGGTGGGGTCCTCTCTCCGGACCGCAGGTCATGCACAGGTAAAGAGCACGATCCGGCCACCCGCCCGGGGGGTCTGAACGTCACATGTGCCGCACGTCCACGACGTGCGGCACAACGGCGCACTCACGTTCACCGGGAAGCGCACGGACTCCGGGTGGCCGACGACGGTGAAGGCGGTGTCCTTCGAGGACCTGAACGGCCACCGGTGCAACGACGTGCTCGTGCGGTTCGGCAGCGGCGCGTTGCACGCCTACCGGCCCGCGTGCGGGGCGGCGGTGAAGCCGTCGACCGCGTACACCTCGCTGGGCACGGCCGGCACCGGTACGACGCGCTGACCTCGCCCGGAGACCTCAGCGGTGACGGCCGAGCCGGCCTGATCGCCCGCCGGTCCTCGACCGGCGACGTCTGCCTCCACAAGGCGACGAGCACGGGCAAGCTCTCCGCCCGGATGAAGATCGCGTCCACGTGGACGGGTTACCGGAAAGTCCTGGCCGCGGGCGGCCTCAACGGCGACGGCTACGGCGACCTGCTGGTACAGGACAGGTCGAACGAGCTGTGGCGCTACGAAAAATCTCTCCGATTTCGCGTAATCGCTCCCGCCCCACCGGCCTCTCCAAGGACGAACCCCCTACCGGGCCCGAACCCACAGGAGCGCACGTCCATGCACACCGACTTCCTCGTCGACGGCAGACGCGACCGCCGCGACGAGAGACCCACGCTCGTCAGGAACTGCATCCGAACCGCCCCCCACGGCGCCGGCACCGCCGAGCGCGCAGGCATCCGGACCGGGAGGCGCACCTCGTGAGCACCCATCGCCTGGACGTCCCCCAACTCCACCGCCGTCTCGATGCACGACGCCGAGAGCTCGGCCTGACCTGGCGCGGTGTTGCACGGCAGACGCAGCTCGCTCCGGCCACGTTCAGCCGGATCATCAACGGCCGTTCACTCGAAGCCGACGCGCTCGTCACCCTCTTGGTCTGGCTCGACCTCGACACCGGCATCGCGGCCTTGATCGAACCCGGCAACAAACCGCTCCCCTGCCCGGACTGCGGACGGGTCCTCCAGCCGAAGCGCGACGGCAGCATGCGCGCCCATCCCTGCTCCGAAGCCGCCGGCTGACGGCAGTTCGCCTCCTGCTCACCGCAGGCGGCACTGTCCCGCGCACCCGTCCCCGTCCGCCATGAACTTCACCGGAGCAAGGCCATGATCCCGTTCCTGCTCATCCTCAGCGTGCTGTGTCTGTCCGGCTACTCCATCGTCTACAGCATGAGCCCTCCCGACCACGCCGCCATGAGCGGCACCCGCGCTCAGGACGAAGCCGCGTTTCTCGCCGTGGAACGCGGCCGCTTCGACGAGCTCGTCGCAGATCTCGACCTGCGAACCCCCGCACACCACCAGGACCGGCACAACTCGACCGACCGCCACAACTCGACCGACCGCCACAGCGTCAACACGATCACCAGCGACGCCCTGGACTCCCTGTACGCCGAACGTGACCGGCTGCGCGAGCAACTCGGCAAGCTCGACGCCCTCCTCGACGCCTACGCCCACCGAGGCACGGTCATCCAGCAGGCTCTCCACCTGGCCGACACCGCCATCGGCACCCCATCCGTCGACGCTGCCGAACAGCGGGCCATGGGGGACCTCGCCCACAAGATCCGAAGCGCTCTCCTGCCCGCCATGCCGCAGGCCGCCCGGTGATTCTTCCGAGGCAGGTGATCACGGCCCGGGCGCGGCGTCCTTCCACACGGTGTGGAAGGCCAGCCGCAGACAGGCCGCGAGGGCCGGGTGTTCGATGAAGAGGGTGGTGGTGGAGCCGGCGCCGGCCACCGGGTCGGGCATGTCGCACAGGACGAGGGAGGCGTCGGCTATGACGAGTTTCAGCGGCAGTTCGGGGGCGAAGCGGGCCTGCTCCCCCGCGGCGGCGAAACGACGTACGTGCTCCACCGTCTCGGGGTCCTCCAGGGCGTCGTCGAGGTAGATCGCCCGGACGGTGCCGCCGGAGCGGTGCAGCCGGCGGACCACCGCGATGCCCTCGGTGTTGTCCGCGGGTGCGACGAACGGCGGTTTGCAGAAGGTGAGAAGTTCGTGCTGTGCCTGCCGCTGGATGTCGGCGAAGCGCTCGGCGATCGCCTTCGGGTCGCGCAGGATCTCGATGTAGTCCAGCGGATCGGTGTGCTCCCGCCCCTGGGACCAGAGCGGCTGCAGGATCCCGGCCAGCCCCTGCGAGACCCGCTCCAGGCGGTCCACGGACTCGCGCTGCAGTGCCATCAGCCGGGCGAGGGCCAGCTCGGGTGTGACGGCGGAGTACGTGGCCACGCGGCCGGGGTGAGAGGTGGCCAACTGCCGTCGTACCAGGGCGTCCAGCACGTCGTAGACGCGTTGGCGCGGCACGTCGGCCTCCCGGGCGACCTCGGCGGCCGTGTAGGAACCACGCCTGACGAGTGCCAGGTAGACCCGTGCCTCGTACCGGGCCAGGCCCAGTGACATCAGGTCGTTGATGGTTCCGTCTTCAAGCTCCATGGCTGCACAAGGTACCTGTCGACGCGGGGGAGTTGGGGGCCAAGGTTTTACCAACTCGCGCTGTTCTCTTCGGCAAACTGTCAATAACCTCATCAGCAGCCACCACTCACCGGGGTGGCACCCAACAGAATGCCCGGAACACGGCTCCACTCGGCCACCCCCAACGGAAACCGCTTGTCATGCACGTGACATAAGCCATGACTTCAGCGCTTCCGGCCGCCGACACGGAGCACCCATCCCCCCACGGAGGGCAGTTCATTGAGTTCTCACCGCAGAAGGACCCTCATACGCCGCGGCGCGCCCGCACTGCTGTCGGCGGCGGCTCTGATCACCGGCGGTCTGGCCGTCGCCTCGCAGTCCTCGGCCTTCGCGAACACGGCCACCGCGGAGCCCGCGGCCACCACGGTGCACACACACCGGCTCTGTTCGCAGCCGAGCAAGCCCGGCTACATGGCGTGCCAGGCGGAGGTCCGCACCGACCTCAAGTCGCAGAAGTCCCTCGGCCGCCAGGACACCCCCAAGGGCTTCGGACCGGCCGATCTGCAGGCCGCCTACAACCTGCCCAAGGACGGCGGCAAGGACGCCACGGTCGCGATCGTCGACGCGAACGACGACCCGAACGCCGAGAAGGACCTGGCGGCCTACCGCTCCCAGTACGGCCTGCCGGAGTGCAGCACCGGCAACGGCTGCTTCAAGAAGATCGACCAGGACGGCGGCACGAACTACCCCGCGCCGGACGCCGGTTGGGCGGGTGAGATCTCTCTCGACGTGGACATGGTCAGCGCGGCCTGCCCGCAGTGCAAGATCCTGCTCGTCGAGGCCAAGTCCGCCAACATGGACGACCTCGGCGCGGCCGTGAACCAGGCCGTCAAGCAGGGCGCCAAGTACGTCTCCAACAGCTACGGCGGCAGCGAGGAGGCCGCGGACACCTCCTCGGACGACCAGTACTTCAAGCACCCCGGCGTCGCCATCACCGTCAGCTCCGGTGACAGCGGCTACGGCACCGAGTACCCGGCCGCCTCGCAGTACGTCACCGCCGTCGGCGGCACCTCGCTCAAGAAGGACAGCAGCACCCGCGGCTGGTCCGAGTCCGTCTGGGGCAAGTCCGCCGGAGGCGACGGAGCGGGCTCGGGCTGCTCGCAGTTCGACGCCAAGCCGTCCTGGCAGAAGGACAGCGGCTGCGCCAAGCGCGCCGTCGCCGACGTCGCAGCCGTCGCCGACCCGGCCACCGGACTCGCCGTCTACGACACCTACCAGGCCAGCGGCTGGAACGTGTACGGCGGCACCAGCGCCTCCGCGCCGTTCATCGCAGGTGTGTACGCCCTCGCGGGCACTCCCGGCAACGACGTTCCGGCGGCGTACCCCTACGCCCACCCGGACAAGCTGAACGACGTCACCGACGGCGCCAACGGGTCCTGCAGCGACTACCTGTGCAAGGCCGGCAAGGGATACGACGGCCCGACGGGCCTCGGTACCCCGAACGGCGTCGCGGCCTTCACCAATTGACATGCTCCTCGGGCTGAAGCCCGGGGATTCTGGCCGTCCCTGCCGGTTGCTGTGCCGCTATGCGGCACGGCTTCCGGCGGGGATTCCTTGGCTTCCTGTTTCTTCGCGCTGTGCCGGGAGAGGTCCCGGTCTTATCGGCGCTCCGCAGGCTGATGCCGCCAGTCCGGCGGCCTGTTTGACGTTGATCGCGGCGTTGTGGTCGCGGTCGT
>Ga0105246_10000652_pt1 | contig 19387 bp, 19 predicted proteins | sample KBSM64metaG_FD_99694 | JGI IMG/M metagenome (GOLD analysis project Ga0105246, IMG submission 99694) | Miscanthus rhizosphere microbial communities from Kellogg Biological Station, Michigan, USA - KBS M6-4 metaG | ecosystem: Host-associated > Plants > Roots > Rhizosphere > Soil | place... | reverse complement strand
GCCACGAGGCCGACGAGCAGCAGTTCAGAGAAGCTGATACCAAACATTAGTCAGTGCTCACGAGTCTTTGCGGGTCGGCTCTTCGACTTTTTCAGCCTGCACGTCGAAGGTACGACGCTCGGTGATCGGCTGGGCGGCCTGCGGGTGCACAGGCTGGGCCGGTGGAACCGGGTTTGTAGTGGGTTCGGCCGGCTTTTCGTCGTCGTTCATGGCTTTGCGAAAGCCCTTGATCGACTCGCCGACATCGGTGCCCAGGTTCTTGAGTTTCTTGGTGCCGAACACCAGTACCACGACCACCAGAATGACAATCCAGTGTTTCCAGTCAAAAATACCCATGCTGCAAATCCTCGATAAAAGTTGTTCAGGTGGACGGGCGTGCAGCCTTCTCGGCGTGCCCGGACAGGCCGAAGCGACGGTCCAGTTCATCCAGCACGGCCTGTGGATGCTGCCCCAGTTGGGCGAGCATGACCAGGCTATGGAACCACAGGTCGGCGGTCTCATAGATGACATCGCTGCAATCGCCGCTGATCTGCGCATCCTTGGCGGCAATGATCGTTTCGACGGATTCTTCGCCGAGTTTTTCCAGGATCTTGTTCAGACCCTTGTGATAGAGGCTGGCGACATAGGAACTGTCGGCATCCGCGCCCTTGCGCTCTTCCAGCACCTGGGCCACGCGGTTGAGGGTATCGCTCATGGTCAGTGTCCTGCCGAATAAATGGCGTGCGGGTCTTTGAGCACCGGTTCCACCACCTTCCATTCGCCGTTCTCGAACACGCGATAGAAGCAACTGTGACGGCCGGTGTGGCAGGCGATGCCGCCGATCTGTTCGACCTTGAGGATCACCACGTCGGCATCGCAGTCCAGGCGCAGCTCATGCAGGGTCTGCACATGCCCGGACTCTTCGCCCTTGCGCCACAGTTTGCCACGCGAACGTGACCAGTAGATGGCGCGCTGCTCGGCGGCGGTCAGGCTCAGGGCCTCGCGGTTCATCCAGGCCATCATCAGCACGCGCCCGGTCTTGTAGTCCTGGGCAATGGCCGGCACCAGGCCGTCACTGTCCCACTTGATCTCGTCCAGCCAGTCTTTCATGTTCGGCTCCGGCAATTTGCGACAGTGTATAACCGGATGGGTTATCGACGCACGATCAGATAAACGCCCACGGCGACCATGATCGCGGCCGGCCAGTAGCTCAGTTGATTCAACGGTCCGCCAATCGCCAGCATGACCCCACCCACCAGATGCGCGGCGCCGAGCAGGCGCAGGAACCAGTCGTCCTTGCGCTTGCGCCATGGCGGCTCAGGGTCCCTGGCGTGAGGCTGGGACATACGCTCAAGCAGGTCGCGGGTCATATTGGCCAGGTGCGGCAGCTGTTCCATCTGGCTGTGCAGGTTGCCCAGCATGGTCTTCGGGCTCATCCGCTCACGCATCCAACGTTCCAGGAACGGCTGCGCGGTGTTCCACAGATCGAGGTCCGGGTATAGCTGGCGGCCCAGGCCTTCGATGTTGAGCAGGGTTTTTTGCAGCAGCACCAACTGCGGCTGCACTTCCATATTGAAGCGCCGCGCCGTCTGGAACAGGCGCATCAGCACCTGACCGAAGGAAATATCCTTTAACGGTTTTTCAAAGATCGGTTCGCACACGGTGCGGATCGCCGCTTCGAATTCATTCAGTTTGGTTTCCGCCGGCACCCAGCCCGAATCAATGTGCAACTGCGCCACGCGGCGATAGTCACGCTTGAAAAAGGCGAACAGGTTACGCGCCAGGTAGTCCTGGTCTTCCGGCGTGAGGCTGCCGACGATGCCGCAGTCGATCGCAATGTACTGCGGGCTCCACGGGTTGACGGTGCTGACGAAGATGTTGCCCGGGTGCATGTCGGCGTGGAAGAAACTGTCACGGAACACCTGGGTGAAGAAAATCTCCACGCCGCGCTCGGCGAGCATTTTCATGTCGGTGCGCTGGTCGGCCAGGGTCGCGAGGTCGGTGACTTGCACGCCGTAGATGCGCTCCATCACCAGCACTTTGGGGCGGCACCAGTCCCAATACACTTGCGGCACGTACAGCAGCTGCGAGCCTTCGAAGTTGCGGCGCAGCTGGCTGGCGTTGGCCGCTTCGCGCAGCAGGTCGAGTTCGTCGTAGATGGTTTTTTCGTAGTCGGCCACCACATCCACCGGATGCAGCAGGCGCGCATCGGCGGAGAACCGTTCGGCGGCGCGGGCCAGGATGAACAGCCACGCCAGGTCCTGGCCGATGATCGGCTTGAGGCCCGGGCGAATCACCTTCACCACCACTTCTTCACCGCTCTTGAGCTGCGCGGCATGCACCTGCGCAACCGAGGCCGAAGCCAGCGGCTCGACATCGAAGCGGCTGAACACCTCGCTGATCTTCCTGCCCAGTTGCTCTTCGATCAGCTTCATCGACAACTGCGAATCGAACGGCGGTACGCGGTCCTGCAGCAGCATCAGCTCATCGGCGATGTCTTCGGGCAGCAAGTCGCGGCGGGTCGACAAAATCTGCCCGAACTTGATGAAGATCGGCCCCAGGTCCTGCAACGCCAGGCGCACGCGAGCACCTCGGCTCAGTTCCAGTTTTCTGCGCGGCAACCAGCGCCACGGCAGCACATAGCGCACCGCGAGCAGGAACCATGGCAGGGGCAGGGCAAACAGCAGGTCATCGAGGCGGTAGCGGATTACGACGCGCTGGATACGAAACAAACGGCGGACGGCGAGCAGCTTCATGCGTTATCGCTTGGATCAAGGGAACGGCTCAGCCGCTCGAAGCGGGCCTCGAGACGTTCCAGGTCGATTTTGGCCTTGTCGAGCTCACGAAAGCGCGCTTGCGCTTCCCGTTGCCCGACCAGGGTGCGCGATTCTTCGCTCAGGTATTCGGCGAGGTTCTGGTTGAGGCTGGCGAACCCTTGCTGGTACCAGCGCGAACGGCTGCGCAGGTGCCCGCCGAGCAACTGGGTGGCGACGGGGCCGAGCCAGCGCGAGAGTTCGTATTCCCAGTCCAGCTCCAGGTCCTGCAGCACGGCGGCCAGGTCCATCAGCACCGCGCTGTCGCCTTCCAGCGCCACTTCGGGGCTGTGCAGGATAGCGGTCTTGTTGCGGCTCAGGGCCAGGTGCACCAGGCTGGCGGCGGGCGCACGCAGGGTGCAGTCGGCCTCGGCGGCCCATTGCGACGCGAGCAGCAGGCCTTCATCGCTGGGCAGGATAAACAGCTTCAGGGCAGGGCTGCGGCAATCGACGGCGATGACTTTGCCGGTCAGGTGCGCAAGCCGCGCCAGGGCGGTGCTGTCCAGGCGCAAAACACGGTTGAGGCCGTGTTCTGTGCTTGCGAGAAGGCCTGCGAGCAGCATCAGGGCTTGATGCCGCGGTGCAGGGCGACGATGCCCGAGGTCATGTTGTGGTAGGTCACGCGGTCGAAACCGGCCTCCACCATCATCGACTTCAGGGTTTCCTGGTCGGGGTGCATGCGGATCGATTCGGCCAGGTAGCGGTAGCTCTCGGCATCGTTGGTGATCAGCTTGCCCATCAACGGCATGAAGGCGAACGAATAGGTGTCGTACACCTTGGACATCAGCGCGTTGGTCGGCTTGGAGAATTCCAGCACCAGCAGGCGGCCACCCGGTTTGAGCACGCGCAGCATCGAGCGGATCGCGTCTTCCTTGTGGGTGACGTTGCGCAGACCGAAAGCGATGGTTACGCAATCGAAGTGGTTGTCGGGGAACGGCAGTTTTTCCGCATCGGCCTGGACGAATTCGATATTGCCGGCCACGCCCTTGTCGAGCAGGCGGTCGCGACCGACCTTGAGCATCGAGCCGTTGATATCGGCCAGTACCACCTGGCCGGTAGGCCCTACCAGCTTGGAAAACTTGGCGGCCAAATCGCCCGTGCCGCCGGCGATGTCGAGCACGCGATTGCCGGTGCGTACGCCCGACAATTCGATGGTGAAACGCTTCCACAGGCGGTGCATGCCACCGGAGAGCACGTCGTTCATCAAGTCGTACTTGGCGGCTACGGAGTGGAACACCTCAGCGACTTTTTCCGCTTTCTGGCTTTCCGGGACGTTCTTGAAGCCGAAGTGAGTGGTGGGTTCGGCATCGCTGCCTTTGCGCTGATCAGTCATATCGCTGTCACCAAAAGAGAATGCGGGACATGATAATCCCCGGGGCCTGCTTTGTCTTGGCAAGGCTGAAGGTAAGATAGGTGCTTATCGAGACCTTTTGCCGCATGGAAGGTTTCCAAGCCCTCATAGAAAGGAGCCATTGCAATGGCGCGTATAACCGTTGAGCGTGAGCATTCCCTGGGTAAAGCCGCCGCACGGGCGAAGGCCGACACGCTGGCGCAAAAACTCAAGGATAAATATGGCGTGGAGTCGTCGTGGTCCGGCGATACCTTGAACCTCAAGCGGTCGGGCGTTAAAGGCACCGTTCAGGTCTCTGATGATGCATTGCGTATCGATGTTGAACTGGGCCTGTTGATGTCGGCCATGAGCGGTACCCTCAAGTCCGAAATCGAAAAAGCCCTGGATAAAGCGCTGGCCTGATTCGACGCTCTTAGGGTGCCGATTCTAATTTTTCACCCTACGTTGTGCCCAAGCCCCCAACTCCGGCGGGCGGTTCCTCCACCCGGTTCTATGTGAGGTGCACCATGGCCAACGTTATTTTGCAGAAAAAAATCGATAGTCAGACCACTGCCCTGAGTGAGGTCAAACGCTATGCCCGCAGGATCTGGCTGGCGGGTCTTGGTGCCTACGCCAAGGTCGGCAGCGAGGGCGGCGAATACTTCAATGAGCTGGTTAAGAGCGGTCAACATATTGAAAGTAAAAGCAAAAAAGTTGCCATTGAACAACTTGATGCCGCTAACAGTCAGATTGATCAAGTAAAGAGTAACGTCTCGAGTGTTGGCCGCCGGGTTGAAGTTCAACTGGATAAAGTTGAAAAAGCATTTGACTCGCGTGTTGCAAGTGCCTTGAATCGAATCGGCATTGCGTCTAAACATGACGTTGAGACACTCTCTGCTAAGCTCGAAGAGCTGACGGCATTGCTCGAACGTGTCGCGCGTAAACACTAAGGAGACATCGGGATGGCTGTTAAAAAAACTACTCAGAAAGAAGGCAGCTCGTGGGTCGGGGAAGTTGAAAAATATTCCCGAAAGATCTGGCTTGCTGGTTTAGGCGTGTACTCGAAGGTGAGCAGTGACGGCGGCAAATACTTCGAGACGCTGGTCAAGGACGGCGAGAAGGCCGAGAAGTTGACCAAGAGCACTGTGGGTAAAAAAGTCGATGCGGCCAAGGCGAGCGCAGGTTCGGCCAAGTCGAGCATTTCCGACACGTGGAACAAGTTGGAAGAAACCTTCGACAAACGCCTCAACAGTGCCATTTCGCGACTGGGCGTGCCGAGCAAGGCTGAGCTTAAAACGCTGCACAGCAAGGTCGACACCCTGACCAAGCAAATCGAAAAACTCACAGGCGCCAAAGTGGCGCCAGCCAAGACTGCCGCCGCCAAGCCTGCGGCAAAACCGGCCGCCAAACCTGCGGCTAAAACCGCAGCGGCAAAACCCGCCGCGAAAACGGCCGCCAAGCCTGTGGTTAAAGCGGCCGCCAAACCGGCTGCAAAACCTGCGGCCAAGGCGCCCGCCAAGGCTGCTGCAAAACCTGCCGCCAAGCCCGCAGCCAAAACCGCTGCCGCCAAACCGGCCACCAAGCCTGCCGCTAAGCCAGTGGCCGCTAAAGCCGCTGCAAAGCCTGCGGCTAAACCGGCCGCCAAACCAGCCGCTGCGAAGTCAGCAGCCAAGCCTGCGGCAAAACCTGCAGCGGCCAAAAAACCTGCGGTAGCGAAAAAGCCGGCAACAGCGGCAGCACCGGCCGCTTCGACAGCCAATTCGGTGTCCGCACCGTCGCACACGGCTGCTACCCCGACTGCAACGCCGGTAACGCCGACGCCATCCAGTCAGTCCTGATTTTCACAGGGCACAAAAACGCCCGGCCTGCGAAGGTCGGGCGTTTTTTTATCACAGATCGTTCCCACGCTCCCGCGTGGGAATGCAGCCCGTGACGCTCTGCGTCACCTGTGTGATCAGGGGGGCTTCAATCCACGTCATCCAGATATTTGAGTGCGAACCTCTCGGTCGCCAGCCGTGCCGGCATCAGCAGATGCGGCGCCACCAGCATCATGACCTGGTACACCACCACCCGCACCTCACCTTTGCGATCCAGGATTCGCTGGTAATCCAGGGAAAACAGCAGGGTCAGGGTGATCTGCTCCACCAATTGCCCCAGCGCCTGGGTGTCACTGACCAGTTGCCCAGCGGTTTTCAACCGCGCCAACAATGAAGCCAGGGTGCGCTTGAGCGCCGTGAGCAGATTGCGAATGCCCTTGGCCAGCTTCGGCAGGCGCCCCGCCAGGTTCGACAGGTCCTGGAACAGGAATCGGTAGTGGGCCATGCGCTCGACAATCAGGTGCAGGAACAGCCAGTAATCCTCGGCCTCCAGCTGCGCATCGGCAGGAGGGTCGAGCAGCGGTGCCAACTCGCCTTGAAAACGTTCGAACAGCCCCAGCACCAATGGCTCCTTGCCATGGAAGTGGTAGTAGAGGTTGCCGGGGCTGATCCCCATTTCATTGGCCACCTCCATGGTCGACACATTCGGCTCGCCCTTGTGGTTGAACAACTGCAGGGCACATTCAAGGATACGGTCGCGGGTCTTCATCCAGCCTCTTAGTCTGATCGTAGAGCTCAGCGCACGCGCACGTAGGTGCCTGGCGCCGCTTCCATCGGTGGGTAGTTCTGGTTGCCCAGGGCGGTGAGGGTTTCGCGTTGCACGCCCGAACGTTGCTGAATCCACGCCAGCCATTGCGGCCACCAGCTGCCTTCGACGTGATTGGCGTCGTAGTACCAGGCGCGCGGGTCGCTGCTCAGCCTGGGGTTCTCGACGTAGTTGGCCTTCGGGTTGCCGGGCGGGTTGAGGATGCTCTGGATATGCCCGCTGTTGGACAGGACGAAGCGCCGCTCGCCGCCCAGCAGTTGAGTGGATCGGTACACCGCGTCCCACGGCGTAATGTGGTCGTTGATGCCGGCCACGCTGAAGCTGTCGACCGTGACCTTCTGCAAGTCGATGGGGGTGCCGCACACCTCAAGGCCTCCCGGATGCCTCAGCGGGTTGTGCTTGAAGAAATCCAACAGGTCGCCGTGCAGGGCGGCGGGCAGGCGTGTGTTGTCGTTGTTCCAGTACAGGATGTCGAAGGCGGGCGGTTCCTTGCCCAGCAGGTAGTTGTTGACCCAGTAGTTCCAGATCAGGTCATTGGGGCGCATCCAGGCGAACACCTTGGCCATGTCGCGACCGTCCAGTACACCTTGTTGGTAAGAGCGGCGCTTGGCGGCTTCAAGGGTCTGTTCATCGGCGAACAACATGGCCGGGCCGTCGATCTGACTGTCGAGCAAGCTCACCAGGTAACTGGCGCTGGCGATGCGCCGCAACTGGCGCTTGGCTTGCAGATGGCCTTGCAGTGCGGCGATGGTCAGGCCGCCGGCGCAGGCGCCCATCAGGTTGACCGCGCGTGCGCCGGTGATTGCCCGGCAGGCGTTGAGGGCTTCTTCCAGCGCCGCAACGTAGGTGGACAGGCCCCATTCGCGATGTCGCACATCCGGATTGCGCCAGCTGACCATAAAGGTCTGCAGCCCGTTTTTCAGCGCATATTGCACAAAGCTGTTAGCCGGGCTGAGGTCGAATATGTAGAACTTGTTGATTTGCGGCGGCACCACCAGCAAGGGCTTGGCGTATTGTTTTTCGCTCATGGGCTTGTATTGGATCAGCTCCAGCAGCTCATTGCGAAACACCACCGAGCCCGGCGTGGTGGCAACGGTCTTGCCCACTTCGAAAGCGTGCTTGCTGACCTGAAGCGGCAGGCCGTTGTTGTGCAGCAGGTCTTCGAACAAATGGCTGACGCCGCGCACCACGCTGTTGCCGCCGGAGTTGAGCAACTCCTTGATGGCCAGCGGGTTGAGCAGCGTGTTGGAGGGCGATACGGCGTCGTTGAGCAGGGCGAACGCGAACTGTGCGCGTGCACGGTCGTCCGCGCTGAGGGTGCTGTCGTCGATCCAGTTGCGCGTGTGTTTTTGCCAGCTCAAATAGGCTTGCAGGCTGCGCCGGTACAGCGGGTTGAGCGCCCAGGTGGGGTCTTTGAAGCGGCTGTCGTTGGGGTTGGGCTCATGCACCGTGTCCCCCAGCAACACGCGGCCCAGTTGGCCGCTCAGGGCCAGGGCGTGGCGTGCGGTGTGCAACGGGTTGCGCAGGCCATGGGCCGCCACGGTGCGCAGGGTCGACAGCAGGTCGCGACCGCGCAGGCCGGTGATCGCGTTTTGCGCGTTGATGAACGCAGCGGGGGTGGGCGCCGGGTTCGTCACGGGTCTGTCTCGCATGAGCCAACACTCCTTCGTCAAGCCATCAAGAGGCACGCCAATTCAGAACCATAGTCGGTTCCTGGCAAGTTGCGCGGCGGTGTGGTCCTTCACACCGCCGGTCGCGGATGTATCACGGCACGCAGGCGCTCCTCTTCGAGAAACTTCATGATGATCGGCGCCACGGCTTCCGCGCGGGTGATCAGGAATAAATGGCCATCATCGATGATGTGCAACTGCGCATTGGGGATGCGCCAGGCGAGCATGCGCATGTTGATCAGCGGAATCAGCGGGTCGTCGTCCCCGGCCAGGACCAGGGTTGGCTGGCGGATCTTGTGCAGCCAATGGATGCTGGTCCAGCCCAGCCCCGCGAACAGCTGCCAGTAATAGCCCAGCTTGCCGGCCGAGCGCACTTTGCTGGCATGTTCGGCGGCCAGCTTGGCGTCGCGGCGGAACGAACCGCCGTAAATCATCGGCGCAATGCGCACCACGTGGGACGGCTGGATATAGCGCCGGGGGCTGGCCATCAGCCACAGCACCTTGGGCTTGCCGGGCACCATAAAGGCGCCGGCAGCCGTGGCCGCCAGGATCAACTTCTTGCAGCGCTCGGGGTAGTCATAGGCGAACTGCTGCGCCAGTGCACCGCCCCAGGACACCCCCACCGCATTCACCTGGCCATAATCCAGGTAATCGAGCATGCGCGCCGTCAGCTTGGCCAGGCCGGGGAAGCGATAGGGTCGGTTGGGCGTGGAGGAGCCGCCCACCCCTGGCACATCGAAGGCGATCACTTCCAGGTCCGGGTCCAGGGCCTGGATGAACGGAAACACCAGCTCCAGGTTGGCGCCGATGCCGTTGAAGATCAGCAGCGGGGTCAAGTGCGGCTTGCCCGGTCGTACCGCCGTGCGGATGGCCTGGCCATCCAGGTCGATGGTGCGGAAGATGAACGGTTGCGGCATGCTCAAGCCCTGTGAAGTGTTACAGGAGAAATGCGGTCAAAATGTGGGAGGGGGCTTGCCCCCGATGGCGGTGTTTCAGTCATTACATCTTTAGCTGATCCACTGCTATCGGGGGCAAGCCCCCTCCCACATTGACCGCATTTCAATTTAGCGTTCGTGTACATAGGTGCCCGGTGCCGCTTCGGCCGCAGCGTAGGTTTTATTACCTAATGTCGTCGGGGCTTTTTTCAATTTCCCCGCCCGCTCCGCCTGCCATGCCTGCCAGTGCAGCCACCACGAATCGGTATGCTTGGTCGCGTTTTCCTGCCATTGCAGTGCCGTGCCCGCCAGGCCGTCGCTGGTCTGGTAGCGCGACTTGGGGTTGCCCGGCGGGTTGAGGATGCTCTGGATATGCCCGCTGCTGGACAGCACGAACTCCACCTTGCCGCCAAACAACTGCGCCGACTTGTAGCAGGACTGCCAGGGCGTGATGTGGTCGTTGGTGCCGGCCAGCGAATAGATATCGGCCGTGACCTGCTTGAGATCGATGGGCGTGCCGCACACTTCCAGGGCATTGGCGCGTACCAGCGGGTTGTTCTTGAACAGCTCGATCAGGTCGCCATGGAAGGCGGCCGGCAGGCGTGTGGTGTCGTTGTTCCAGAACAGGATGTCGAACACCGGCGGCTCGTTGCCCAGCAGGTAGTTGTTGACCCAGTAATTCCAGATCAGGTCGTTGGGCCGCATCCACGCAAACACCTTGGCCATGTCACGGCCTTCCAGTACGCCGGCCTGATAGGAATGGCGCTTCGCCGCTTCGAGCGTCTGCTCATCGACGAACAGTGCCACCTGGGTGTCCAGCGTGGTGTCCAGCACACTCACCAGCAGGGTCAGGGCGTTGACTTTTTTCTCCCCCAGCGCCGCGTAGTGGCCCAGCAGCGCGGTGCAGGTGATGCCGCCGGAGCAGGCGGCCAGCATGTTCACGTCCTTGCTGCCGGTAATCGCCGTGATCACATCGACGGTTTCCTTGAGCGCTTCGATATAGGTCGACAGGCCCCACTCGCGCTGGGCCTTGGTCGGGTTGCGCCAGCTGACGATAAAGGTCTGCTGCCCATTGCGCAGGCAGAAGCGCGCCAGGCTCTTGTCCGGGCTCAGGTCGAATACATAGAATTTATTGATCTGCGGCGGCACCACCAGCAGCGGTCGCTCGTGTACCTGCTCGGTGATGGGCTTGTACTGGATCAGCTCCAGCACATCATTGCGAAAGACCACGGCGCCTTCGGTGGTGCCCAGGCTCTTGCCCACTTCAAAGGCGCCCATGTTGACCTGGCTTGGCATGCCGCCGTTGTGCACCATGTCCTTGGCCAGGTGGGACAGGCCGTCGAGCAGGCTTTTGCCGCCGGTTTCAAAGAAGCGTTTGACGGCCGCCGGGTTGGCCGCGCTGTTGGTGGGGGCCATGGCTTCAGTCATCAGGTTGATCACGAAGTGGCCGCGACTGATGTCCTGTTCCGATAGATTGCTGTCACCGATCCAGTCGTGCAGCTCCTTGCGCCACGCCAGGTAAGTCTGCAGGTAGCGTTTGTAGAGCGGGTTCTGGCTCCAGGCCGGGTCATGGAAGCGACGGTCATCGCTCTCCGGCACCAGCGCCGATTTGCCGAACATGACGTTCTTGAGCTCCACCCCGAAATGGGCGACGTGTTTGACGCTGTGTAACGGTTGCTTGATGGCTTGGGTGAGCACCATCTTTGCCGAGGCCAATAAGTCCTTTTTGCGTAGCGCGATGATCGGGTTCAACCCCAGGGTGTTTTCCGAGGCCTGGCGTTTCAAGTCATCGTTATTCTTGTTACTCATCTACGACGCTCCATTGTCCGAAAGACGAGTACCGGCGATTTCCGCGCACCCATTTCGATACACGACACCAGCCTGGTACTGCGCTCGGGTGACCGTTGATACCACATCGTCAAATGCAGGGAACTTGCCAGTTCCATTGGTTACCCGAGTTTAATTTTTTTCGCAAGCGGGCCAATCGTTGACCACGAGACAGGGCATTCAAGCAGATGAAATTAGAAAATGCCCTCTAAAGAGCAAGAGGCCTGGACTAGAGCATCAGCCGCACGACCGACTGACTCGGGTCGCGGGTTTTTCCGGCCGTTTTCAGTTCGGCCAGGTAATCGGCCCACAGCGCGTCCTGACGCACGGCCAGTTGATAAAGGTAGTCCCAGGTGAACAATCCGCTGTCATGGCCGTCGTCGAAGGTCAATTTCAGTGCGTACTGGCCGGCCGGTTCCAGCTTGATCAATTTAACGTTGAGCTTGCCGAATTGCAGGATGGGTTTGCCGTGGCCCTGGACCTCGGCGGAAGGCGAGTGCACGCGCAGGAATTCGGCGGGCAGTTGGTAGGTTTCGTTCGGGCCGTAGGTGAGGCCCAGGGTGTTGGAGGTTTTATGCAGGTTTACAGCAGTAGGAAATTTCGACATTGGAGATAACCCTGAAGGAACCGGCCTAACAATGTGAGAGGGGGCTTGCCCCCGATAGCCGTGTGTCAGTCAGCATACATCTGTCTGACAGACCGCTATCGGGGGCAAGCCCCCTCCCACATTGAAGCGAAGCAATTCTGTGTGAGGCTTACAGAATATAGCGCGACAAGTCTTCGTTCTGCGCCAATTCGCCCAGGTGGCTGTTGACGTAATCCGCGTCGATCTTGATCGCTTCGCCATTCTGCGCACCGGCCATGTCGCCGGCGCTGAAGGACACCTCTTCGAGCAGGCGCTCAAGCAAGGTGTGCAGGCGACGCGCACCGATGTTCTCGGTCTTCTCGTTGACCTGCCAGGCAATCTCCGCCAGGCGCTTGATCCCGTCCGGTTGGAATTCGATGCCCAGGCCTTCGGTTTTCAGCAACTCACGGTACTGCTCGGTCAGCGAGGCATGCGGCTCGCTGAGAATGCGCTCGAAGTCGCCCGGGGTCAGCGCCTTGAGTTCCACGCGGATCGGCAGACGGCCTTGCAGCTCCGGCACCAGGTCGCTTGGCTTGCTCAGGTGGAAAGCACCGGAGGCGATAAACAGGATGTGGTCGGTCTTGACCATGCCCAGCTTGGTGTTGACCGTGCAGCCTTCGATCAACGGCAGCAGGTCACGCTGTACGCCTTCGCGGGACACATCGACGCCGCCGGAGTTGCCGCGCTTGGCCACTTTGTCGATCTCATCGATAAACACGATGCCGTGCTGCTCGACCGCTTCCAGGGCCTTGGCCTTGAGTTCTTCCTCATTGACCAGGCGTCCGGCTTCTTCGTCGCGCACCAGCTTCAGGGCCTCTTTCACCTTGAGCTTGCGGCTTTTCTTCTTGCCCTTGCCCATGTTGGCGAACAGGTTCTGCAACTGGCTGGTCATTTCTTCCATGCCCGGGGGCGCGGAAATATCGACGCCCGACACTTCGGCCACTTCGATCTCGATTTCCTTGTCGTCCAACTGGCCTTCACGCAGGCGCTTGCGGAACAGCTGGCGGGTGTTGGAATCCGATGACGGCGCGGCGTCTTCGTTGAAGCCCATGCGGGCCGGTGGCAACAGCGCGTCGAGGATGCGCTCTTCGGCAGCATCTTCGGCGCGATGGCTGACCTTGGTCACTTCCTGCTCGCGCAGCATCTTCAGGGCAGCGTCGGCCAGGTCACGAATGATCGACTCGACATCGCGGCCCACATAGCCGACTTCGGTGAATTTGGTGGCCTCGACCTTGATGAACGGGGCATTGGCCAGTTTGGCCAGGCGCCGGGCGATTTCGGTTTTACCGACGCCGGTCGGCCCGATCATCAGGATGTTCTTGGGCGTTACTTCAACGCGCAGTTCTTCCGGCAGTTGCATCCGGCGCCAGCGGTTACGCAGCGCAATGGCAACGGCGCGCTTGGCATCGTCCTGGCCGATGATATGGCGATTGAGTTCATGGACGATTTCGCGGGGAGTCATGGACATAGTGTTTGGCGGCCTCAAGCGGGAATAAGCCTACGGCTTACTCGGCGAGGTCCTGCTCCTCAATGGTGTGGTTGTGGTTGGTGAACACGCAGATATCGCCGGCGATACCCAGGGCGGTCTCGACGATTTCACGGGCCGACAGGTCGGTCTTCTTCAACAGCGCGCTGGCCGCAGCCTGTGCATAGCCGCCACCGGAACCCATGGCGATCAGGCCGTGTTCAGGTTCAACCACATCGCCGTTGCCGGTGATGATCAGGGACGCGTCTTTGTTGGCGACCGCCAGCATGGCTTCGAGGCGGCTGAGGGAGCGGTCGGTGCGCCATTCCTTGGCGAGTTCGACAGCGGCGCGCACCAGATGGCCCTGGTGCTTTTCGAGCTGGCCTTCGAAGCGTTCGAACAGGGTGAAGGCATCGGCGGTAGCGCCGGCGAAACCGGCGAGCACCTGGCCGTGGTACAGGCGACGCACTTTCTTGGCGTTGCCTTTCATCACGGTATTGCCCAGGGAAACCTGGCCGTCGCCGCCCATGACGACTTTGCCGTGGCGACGTACTGAAACGATGGTGGTCAAGGGGAGAGTCTCCACGCAGCGGGGCGAAAATGCCCTGATGGAACTCATATGGGGGTGGCGAGGGGGATTTCAACCGTAGGACGGCAGTGCGGACGAGTGGTGTTTATTGATCCGACACCTGTTCAGGAACACCGCAAAACCAAATGTGGGAGGGGGCTTGCCCCCGATTGCGGTGTATCAGTCGCTGAATATATTGACTGGTCTACCGCCATCGGGGGCAAGCCCCCTCCCACATTAGTCCTGCTATGTCTTCGAGATCAGCGGCTCTGGCGTTGTTGTAACAGCAGGTTGCTAAACCCGGCGCCCGCCAATTGTTTCTGCGCCACGGTCAGCTGTTCGCGGTTGCTGAACGGGCCTACCAGCACGCGATACCAGGTCGCTTCCTTCACGGTGCCGGATTCCACCGTCACCGACTGGCCCAGCAGAATGATCTGCGCGCGTACACGGTCTGCGTCCGCCTGTTTGGGGAACGAGCCCGCCTGCAGGAAGAACTTGGTCACCGGCGCGGCCTTGGTCTCTGCCACAGGCGGTGCCGGCGGCGGCGTGATGCCGGCCAATGCCGCCTGGGCGCGCGCGGTATCGATCTTCGCCGCTTCCGCTGGGGTTACCGGCGTGGTCGGCACTTGCGGCGTCGGCAGGGTTTTTTCCGGCACGGCGTCGGGCGGCACGATCACTTCCGATTCCGGCAGCAGCGTGTAGAAATCGTACTTGGGCTTCACCGGAACCGTCGGGCTCGGCGCAGTCTTGTTGGCCTCGGCGATTTTCGTGGCTTTCTGCTGCTCCTGTTTGACGCGCTTGACGTCATCGCCCTGGCCGGGCTCCAGCTTCATCAGGAAGACAACGAATGCGCCGACCGTGAGGCCGATCGCCATCCACAGCCAACCTGGAATCGGCTGCTTGGCCGGGGCCTGGTAGCGGCTGGCGCCGCGCTTGGGTGCAGGTTTTTTCTTGGCGGCCAACTTACATGCGCTCCAGAGTTTCCAGGCCCAACAGCTCCAGGCCTTGCTTTAGGGTCCGTCCAGCCAGTGCGGCAAGGCGCAGGCGACTTTGCTTCTGGGCTTCATCGTCGGCGCTGAGGATCGGGCAGTTCTCGTAGAAGCTGGAAAACAGGCCGGCCACTTCGTACAGGTAGGTGCAGAGGATATGCGGCGTGCCTTTCTCGCCGACGCTGTTGAGCACTTCGCCGAACTGGGCGAGCTTGGCGGCCAGTTCCTGCTCATGAGGTGCGTCCAGCACGATTTGGCCTTCAACCTCGCTGAAGTCCTTGCCCAGTTTGCGGAACACACCGGCCACACGGGTGTAGGCGTACAGCAGGTACGGGGCGGTGTTGCCTTCGAAGTTGAGCATCAGGTCGAAGTTGAAGCTGTAGTCGCTGGTGCGGTGCTTGGATAGGTCGGCGTATTTCACCGCGCCAATGCCGACCACACGGGCGATATTGCGCAGGTCGGTCTCGGCCAGTTCGGGGTTCTTTTCCTTGACCAGGCTGTAGGCGCGCTCCTGGGCTTCGGTCAGCAGGTCGATCAGCTTCACGGTGCCGCCATCGCGGGTCTTGAACGGGCGGCCATCGGCGCCGTTCATGGTGCCGAAACCCATGTGTTCCATATGCATCGGATGGGTGACGAAACCGGCGCGGCGCGCCACTTCGAACACTTGCTGGAAGTGCAGGGCCTGGCGCTGATCGACGAAATACAGCGCGCGATCGGCCTTGAGCACGCCGCTGCGGTAGCGCACGGCGGCCAGGTCGGTGGTGGCATAGAGATAACCGCCATCGGCCTTGACGATGATCACCGGCAGCGGCTCGCCATCGGCGGTCTTGAATTCCTCAAGGAACACGCACTGCGCACCGTTGCTCTCGACCAGCAGGCCTGCCGCCTTGAGGTCGTTGACCACATTGATCAGGTCGTCGTTGTAGGCGCTTTCGCCCATCACGTCGGCCATGGTCAGCTTGACGTTGAGCAGCTCGTAGATTTCCTGGCAGTGGGACAGGGAGATATCGCGGAAACGCCCCCACAGCTCCAGGCATTCCTGGTCCCCGGCTTGCAGCTTGACCACCAGGCTGCGCGCACGGTCGGCAAACTCTTCGGATTCGTCAAAGCGCTTCTTGGCGGCGCGGTAGAAGTTTTCCAGGTCGGCCAGCTCGTTGCTGGTGATCGGGTTTTCCTGCAGGTAGGCCATCAGCATGCCGAACTGGGTGCCCCAGTCGCCCACGTGGTTCTGGCGGATGACGGTGTCACCGAGAAACTCCAGGACCCGCGCCACGCCGTCGCCGATGATGGTCGAGCGCAGGTGGCCGACGTGCATCTCCTTGGCGAGGTTAGGTGCCGACAGGTCGATGACCACGCGCTGGCTGTCGCCGGCCTTGCGTGCACCGATGTGGGCGTCGGCCAGGGCCGCATCCAGGCGCGCGGCCAGGGCCTGGGTGTTCTGGAAGAAGTTGATAAAGCCTGGGCCGGCGATTTCGGCCTTGGTGACACTGGCGTCGGCCGGCAGCGCGGCGATGATTTTTTCCGCGAGGTCGCGAGGCTTCATGCCCGCAGGCTTGGACAGCATCATCGCGATGTTGCTGGCGAAGTCGCCGTGGGTCTTGTCGCGGGTGTTCTCCACCTGGATCGCCGGCGACAGGCCTTCAGGCAACACACCTTCGTTGACGAGTTGGGTGAGGGCTTGTTGGATCAGCTGGCGAATGGTGTCTTTCATGGTGTTCTCTTTCGACCGCAAGCGGCGGCGCGCGATGCGCAGGTGGAAAAACTGGGCATTATCCGTGGCGAGGGCGGGCTTGCCAACCGTTCCGGACCTGTGGAGCATTTTTGTAGGAGCGAGCTTGCTCGCGAAAATCGTCAACGATAACTCGGGCTTCCTGATTTAACGTGGTGTGCTTGAGTTGTTCGCGAGCAAGCTCGCTCCTACAGGGGACGGCTTAATACAAATCTACCGGGTCTACATCCAGTGACCATCGCACCTGCCGGCCACTGGGCATTTGCTCCAGGGTCAGCAACCAGCTGCTCAATAGCCGATGCAGCGGCGCGCGGGACGTTGCCTGCAAGAGTAGCTGGGCCCGATACCGGCCGGCACGGCGTTCCATGGGCGCGGGCACCGGGCCGAGCAGCTCGATGCCGCTCAGACCCAGCTCTGCCAGCAAACGTTCAGCGGCGCTGCAGGCTTCGTCCAGAAAGCTTTCGGCCTGGCCCGGTTTATGCGCCTCGGCGCGCAGCAGCGCCAGGTGCGCAAACGGCGGCAGCCCGGCGGCGCGGCGCTCGCTCAAGGCCTGTTCGGCGAAGGCAAAGTAACCTTCTTCGGTCAGTTGAATCAGCAGCGGGTGGTCGGCCAGGTGCGTCTGGATAATCACCCGGCCCGGCTCTTCGGCACGCCCTGCGCGGCCGGCGACCTGCACGATCAGCTGCGCCATGCGCTCGCTGGCGCGGAAGTCGCCGGAGAATAAGCCACCGTCGGCATCCAGGATCGACACCAGGGTCACCCGTGGAAAATGATGCCCTTTGGCAAGCATCTGCGTGCCGACCAGGATGCACGGCTGGCCTTTCTGGATGGTGGCGAACAGTTGGTTCATCGCGTCTTTGCGCGACGTACTGTCGCGGTCCACCCGCAGCACCGGGTAATCCGGGAACAGAATGCCCAGGCGCTCTTCGGCGCGCTCGGTGCCCGCGCCGACCGGGCGCAGGTCGACCTTGCCGCATTGTGGGCAGTGGCGGGGCACAGGTTCCACATGGCCGCAGTGGTGGCAGCGCAGTTCGCCGTAGCGCTGATGCACGGTCATGCGCGCATCGCAACGCTCGCATTCGGACATCCAGCCACAGTCATGGCACAACAGCGTCGGCGCAAAACCGCGGCGGTTGAGGAACACCAGGACTTGCTGGCCGGCGGCGAGGGTCTGGCCGATGGCTTGCTGCATCGGCCCGGAAATACCGCTGTCCAGCGGTCTGCTTTTGACATCCAGGCGCAGGAAACGCGGTTGCTTGGCGCCACCTGCGCGCTCATTCAGGCGTAGCAGGCCATAACGACCAGTGTAGGCGTTATGCAGGCTTTCCAGGGAGGGCGTGGCCGAACCCAGCACAATCGGGATGTCTTCCTGGCGCGCGCGCACAAGGGCCAGGTCGCGGGCGTGGTAACGCAGGCCTTCCTGTTGTTTATATGAGCCGTCGTGCTCTTCGTCGATGATGATCAGGCCCGGATTTTTCATCGGGGTGAACAGTGCCGAGCGCGTGCCGATAATAATGTCGGCTTCGCCGTCCCGCGCCGCCAGCCACGACTCCAGGCGCTCACGGTCGTTGACCGCCGAGTGCACCAGGGCGATGCGGGCGTTGAAACGCTGTTCGAAACGCGCCAGGGTTTGCGGGCCGAGGTTGATCTCGGGGATCAGCACCAGCGCCTGTTTGCCGGCCTGCAAGGTTTCGCGGATCAACTGCAAATACACTTCGGTCTTGCCGCTGCCGGTGACGCCGGCCAGCAGGAACGCATGGAAACTGTCGAACCCTGCGCGGATCGCTTCATAGGCGGCGCGTTGTTCGGGGTTCAGCGGCAGCTCCGGCTGGGCCAGCCAGTGTTCATGGCGCGGATCGGGGGCGTGCTTGCGGATCTCCACCTGCACCAGCCCCTTGGCCAGCAGCAGGTCGAGGCTGTCCTTGCTCAGCATCAGCTTGCTCAATAGCTGATGAGCCACGCCGTGGGGGTGCTGCGCCAGGGTGGCGAGGGCTTCACGTTGGCGCGGCGCGCGGGCGATGCGTGGGTCGTCCAGGCGCGCGCCGGGAACCATCGACCAGAAACGTTCCTGGCGCGCTTCGGCCAGTTCGCCCTGGCGCAGCAGTACCGGCAGCGCCCAGCTCAGGGTATCGCCCAGGCTGTGCTGGTAATACTGCGCGGTCCACAGGCACAGCTTGAACAGCGCGGGCGGCAGCGGCGCGGTGGCGTCGAGGATGGCGATGGCCGGCTTGAGCTTTTCGGCGGGCACTTCGCTGTGGTCGGTGACTTCCACCAGGATGCCGATCATTTCCCTGCGCCCGAACGGCACGCGCACGCGCATGCCGAGCTCCAACTGCGCACGCGGCACACCCGCCGGCGCCCGGTAATCGAACAGGCGGCGCAGCGGCGAGGGCAGGGCGAGGCGCAAAATGGCGTCGGGCACGCGGAGGGTCTCATCTAGGCAGGTGGTGGCGCAGGGGCGGGAGCCTAGCAGACAGGGAAGGGCTTGGGTATGCCGTGGTTTTCTGATGAAAGGCGGTTTTCAGTCGGACGCGCAGCTTGCGTGATTGAAAAGGTCTGTTAGAATTCGCGGCCTAATTACGTGCGGTATTCGACAATAGTGTCGAGTGGCGGCACGCTAGCCCGAGGAAGTGCCATGAAAGCCGATATCCATCCAGCGTACGAAACCATCGAAGTCACCTGCAGCTGCGGCAACAAGTTCGAAACCCGTTCGAACCTGTGCAAGCCACTGGGTACTGACGTATGCAACGAGTGCCACCCGTTCTACACCGGTAAGCAGAAAACTCTGGACACCGGCGGCCGTGTACAGCGCTT
>Ga0105246_10000651_pt1 | contig 19418 bp, 17 predicted proteins | sample KBSM64metaG_FD_99694 | JGI IMG/M metagenome (GOLD analysis project Ga0105246, IMG submission 99694) | Miscanthus rhizosphere microbial communities from Kellogg Biological Station, Michigan, USA - KBS M6-4 metaG | ecosystem: Host-associated > Plants > Roots > Rhizosphere > Soil | place... | reverse complement strand
TCTTGCCTTGACCCTTCATATCTTTTATAAAAATGACTTTCATTCGAATAACCCCTCTTCCTTTTCGATTTCAGCCAGGACGTTCATCAGCCGTTTCTCCGCTTCTCCCAGCGTTCCTTCAAGCTGCACTGCAGCATTGGTTAAGTGACCGCCGCCACCTAATCGTTCCATAACGACCTGAACATTCATGCGACCCAATGATCTTGCACTGATGCCAATCAGTCCATCCGTTCGCTCACTGATGACAAATGAAGCGACCACGTCGGTCATGTTCAGCAATGTGTCCGCCACCTGGGCGATCATCATCTGTGAGATCTTGTTGCCAGGGCCAGTGACCGCCAGCGCAATGTTCCCATATACCATTTTAGCATGCTTTATGATTTCTGCCTTAGCAATATATTCTGACAGATCCTCTTTCATCAGCTTCTGGACCATAATGGTGTCTGCACCGCTACGACGAAGGAAGCCCGCTGCTTCAAACGTTCTGGAGCCGGTATGCAGTGCAAAATGCTTCGTATCCAGCGTTATACCGGCAAGTAGGGCCGTTGCTTCAAGCGGAGTAAACTGTACCTTTTCGTGAATATATTGCAGAAGTTCTGTCACAAGTTCAGCGGCAGATGACGCGTAAGGCTCCAGATAGATCAATACTGCATCATTAATAAATTCCTCACCACGGCGATGATGATCCACCACGACCACACGCGTTGCGGATTGCACCAGCTTAGGTTCCATCGTCATGGATGCCTTATGGGTATCTACAACAACCAGTAGTGTATGTTCGGTCATCATCTGCGTGGCCATCTCTGGCGATACCAAAGCTTTGGACAGCTTCTCGTCCTTGTTTACCTGTTCCATCAACCGTTCAATAGAGGGATTCACCCCGTCCAGCACAATGCGAGCCTCCACATTGTACAGACTCGCGGCCTTCCACACCCCAATGGATGCACCGATGGCGTCCATATCCGGCATTTTATGCCCCATGATGAGTACGCGATCACTCTCCTGCATCAAATCACGGAGTGCGTGAGCAATAACTCGTGCTCTGACACGCGTTCGCTTCTCCACCGCATTCGACTTTCCACCGTAAAAGGACAAGCGCTGGCCCGACTTCACGGCTGCTTGATCACCGCCGCGTCCAAGTGCCATATCCAAACTCGATTGTGCCAGTTCTCCCATCTCGCTGATACTGTCCGAACCAGATGCAAGTCCAACACTTAGCGTCATCGGCACTTTCAGATCGGCTGTCATCTCCCGAACCTCGTCCAGAATAACAAACCGACTCTGCTCAAGCTCCTGCAGGGACCTATGATTAAGCATCATCAAGTAACGATCGGATGACAGACGACGGAGATAAACCCCATACTGCTTAGCCCAAGCTGTAATCTCACTAGCGACTCGTGCGATCAGCGCTGTACGTTGCTGGTCATCCATACCTTGAGCAGCCTCATCCAGATTGTCCAGGACGAGAATACCCAGCGCGATACGTTCATTCTCATATTTATCGCGAAGTATAGCTAACTCGGTGATCTCATACACATATACATACCGCTCCTGCGGATTGTGGATCACGCCGTAATACCGGTCATCCAGTTGAAACTCATCATGGAATTCCTTGGGTGAAGGCTCTTTCGATCCATCCTTATCCTTCTTCTCCTTCGGTTGGGGAAGATGGGGAAACAGGTTAAGCAGTGAACTTCCGACTACGGTCTTCTCATGGAACATCTCCGCAACAAAGCGGTTATGCCACTCTATTGTACGGTCTTCGCTGTACAGCACGATTCCGAATGGAAGCATGCTGACTGCCTCGCCCTCCATACGTTTAATACGAATGGTAAGACCATTAATGTAGTCGTTAAGCTCGCGGCGAAAAGCGAGCTCTGCCTTGATCATGACGATTCCCAGCGCCGAAGCCAGTATCAGACTAATCAAACCAAGCGTCCAGTTATAGATGGTAACCAACATCACGAGTAGCAACAGCAGTATGAACGCCCAGACGGTATAATAGCCGTGCCAGCGTTTCTTTAGAAATTTAGGCATGACTCATCACCCTATCGTTTTGATTTCGATATTGCCTCACGGATCGGGAACGCCAGATCAATAATGCCGACAATACGGAGCGGACCAATGAAAAACACTGCCGCACCCAATAAAAATGGAAGAACCGGATTCCATCTTCTAATATGTGAGAGGAAGAAGAAGAAACCGATGGCCTGAATCATAAAACCTAGGTTAATTAATGGAGACAGGTTCATCGCAATCATCTTCCAATACGATCCGTCATTTTGTCTGGAGACCACCTCAATAATTAATGCAAGGAAATAATACCAGATCAATGCGCGTGGCATGCGCCATTCTCGTGCAGGAGGAAGCTTGGATACGTTTAAACCCATAACACTCAGAATTGGACGAGCAATGATGTGTGTAATGAATGCCATAACCATCGATGTAACGACAAGCGCAAAAGGGATCATTAACTGGGTCTGTTTGGCAACATCTTCAGTCATCTCAGGGGTCCAAACAAAGCCATTAATCATCTGACTTGATGAATTGGTAAGCGGTTCGATGGTTAGCTGAACCACATCTTTGATATAACTGGACAGATCGAATTGGAAAATCAGACTTCCTATCAAGAGTAACAGCAGATACTCGGCCAGCATCGTTCCGGCACCTGTCATTAAAGCAAACAATGCCGATTTTTGTTTCTTATATGCGTGACCCATAACGATGGCCGGCAATATTAAGATCAACATAAATAACAGATAAATCGGGTGAACCATAACCAAAATAATAGCAACAGGCGCAAGATGCAAAATAAAGGATCTTACAGGTAGTGAGGCATACAAAATAACTCCCGGAATCATCACAAAAAATATAGAGAGTACCGATAACGGAGTTAACAGCGAAAGTATCAGAAGTAAAAGTACTGCACTCCAGACAGCTGATTTAAAGCTAAATTTCAACAAATTCACCTCTTACGCATATGATCTTCGAGCGCGGAAATATCCTGGTACCAGTCTTCAAGCTGGTGACCTTCCTGTTTGTGCTTTTTCAACTTCTCAACTAGCAGTGCATCCAGATCCTTAAACGGAATACCGAGCCTTCGGCCCAATATGTAACTGCTCATCATTAAACTGGCAAGACTATCTCCGATTCGAATCGTGCTGCCTTCCCATAATGCTTTGAATAATCGGGATACCTGATCAAGTACTTCGGTTTTCAGCCATTCAATCACTTTAGCACGTTTGGCTACATCCAGTTCTTTAGGCATTTGGCGAAAGTCACTCTCCCCGAAAAAGCTTTATTCTCGATTATAGCATAAAAAGGGGGCTGGCAAAATTACCCCAAAAAGCGCAGAAATCTCCGAAACTCCATGTCAGGTACGATGCCGAGCCCCGCACGTCTTATTCTTATATATTAGTAATAATCGCTGTCATTATCCCTGTCCGTTCATCATTTTGAAAAGAGTTCAACTTATTTCGCCTTCATGGACTCCTTGGCTACAATTCCTTCACAGTATTCGATGATCTGACTACGTCTCACAATGCCGATAAAACGCTCCATGTCATCCACGACCGGCACAAAATTCTGCACCTTAGCCAGATTAATTAAGTCCTCCATATTGGCATTAATAGATACCGGCTTAATATCGAGCCTTAGCGGAACATCTTTTAGCAGAAATTTTGAAGCGTTTTCAAACGATATCTTTCCCTCCGCATTTTTCATATACCACAATAGATCGCCTTCCGTAACCGTACCAATATATTTGCCTTCCTTATTCAAAATAGGCACTGCTGTAAACCGATGATACTCCATCCGTTCCAGCGTTTGCCGCAGCGTAGAGTCCGACGTCACACATGTAACCTCTTGTTTGGGCAGCAAAAAAAATGCGATGTTCATACCCTTGTATGTCCTCCTTGTTTATTTCTACTTCCAACATGCTCGCTCAACTTATATTATACGCTATAGAACGAAGGATGTTCCAAAAGGATGAAGTTCTTACACAATGAAAAGTCTCACACAAAGAAAAAAAAGCAGCCCGCTCATTAAACGTACTGCTGATCGTTGTGTAAGACAACCCATCTGTATGGAGTTAACTATTCAATCTTTTGCCGCTCAGGAATCATGACTTCACCGGCTGGGGTCGATTGATCCATCCAGTTTTTAATCAGTTCTTTGGCATATTCAACATCTTTCTTATCTGCACGGCCATAATAAATGCCGTTTTTACGCATGCCTTCGCTCAAAATCGTGAAGCTGGAAACCTGCGGTTTCTCCTGTGTCAGAACCTGCTTCGCCAGATCGATAATAAAGGTTGGCTGCATGTCGGTCTGAAAGTTATTACCCATGATCTGAAACAGCTCAGGGATCTTCGCAATCTGATTTACATTCAACATCTTGTCTGCAAAAGCATTCAGGAAAATTTGCTGCCGATTCGTGCGGTTAAAATCACTGTCTTCACGGTATCTCACGTAATAAAGTGCTTCCTGTCCGTCATAGATCGGTTTGCCGCCTTTAATCGTGAACTGCTCATGATTTGGATCTTTGTTCACGATATCCTTATCAATCGGCAGTGATATGCCCCCAAGGGCATCAACCACCTTTTTGATCCCCTGAAAGTTAATCGTTGCGTAATAACCTACGTCGGCATCAAGGAACTTCTCCACCGTATTGATGGACATATTCTCCCCGCCGAAGGCATAAGCATGCGCAATTTTGTCGTAATCATCCGTCCCGTCCTTATCCGCATCTCTTCCTACGATCTGTACATATGTGTCACGTGGAATAGATACAAGCAGCACTCGGGATTCCTTTGGGCGAACAACAGCATAGATGACTGCATCCGAACGTCCGCGTGACTTCTCATAGTCTCGTTTATCGGAGCCCAGGAGCAACACAGAGAATGGTTCTTTGCGATATACCGTTGGATCAGGCGTTTTATTGCCTTCCTGCGGCACATAAGAATGTGTGAGTTGTGCTTCCACCGTATCAGCCAGAAACATGTCAAATGCGGCTACAGCGAGCTGCTGACGGAAAACATAACCCCCAATGATCAAAACGACAAGGGATATGAGTGTTATATATAGGCCTTTGCGACTTTTCTTCTTCTTTTCCTTAGTTCTGCTTTTCATCCATCGATTCCTTCTTCACTCTCAAAATTGAAAATCATTACTACCCATTAAACGCGGGTAACGTCTGATGACACGCAGTTCTCCAATCTTTTATTTCTTTAGAGCTGGAGCAGCGCTGATGCTCGTTCTATTGTAATCATTCCTGAATGATGAAAAGTTACAATCGGGTTAAATTGAAAAGAACAGCAACTCCTTTTTTGGTTACAAAAGGTTCACTGTTCTTCCGATACTTTCGAATTTCTTCCTGTGTTACGACGACTCTAGCGCCCCATCGGCATTCTGCTGCTTCTCTTTTTGACGAAGACGTCCAGTAACAAGGGCAACGACTAGCGTCAGTACGCTAAAAATAACAGCCGACCAGAACAGCCCGTTGTAACCTTGGCCTGTCGTTTGATGTACGGCCTGAAGCAAGGTTTCTCGTATATTCGCATCTGGAATCTTCGATAATCCCGCCATCAGACTGGAGAGATCATTTCCCGATGCTCCTCCTGAAGCATATTGCTCAAGCGTGGCTGGCGGGATTTCTATTCCCCGATCTGCCAGACCTGACTGGATATTTGAACCGAGGTTAGTAAACGAACGTGCTAGAAATCCGGCAAAGATCGTCGGCGCAATGGCCATAGCCATCTGACGGAACAGGGAGCTTGTTGCTACCGCGATCCCTTTATTGTTCTCACCTGCCTGTTCGGTAACCAGAACGTTGACCGGTGCACCTAGCATCATGCCAAAACCTATACCGACAAGGGTACTGGCAATGACAAACTGCCAGATATGCTCTACCCACAGCGGGAACAACAGAAATCCGATCGCAGAGAGCAAGCCCGCCATAGATAACGTCCAGATCGGACCTTTGCGGTCAACGAGGTATCCCCCTCCACCTGCTCCAATGCCTGAGGCCAGCGCAAGCGGCGTAAACCAATATCCAGAGGCTGTGCTCGATACACCCAGATATTGCTCGACAAAACCGGGAATGAAAATGACGGAGGCCAGAATGGCCCCAGAGAAAAAGGCAATGAGCAGCGTCCAGCGGAAGGATGCGATGCCAAGCAATTTTGTGGAAACGACCGGTTCACGGTCAGACCCTTCCAATCTTTTTTCCATAAAATAAAAGATCACCAGCACAGCTACACCCGCCAAAAAGAAGCTATAGAACATCGGTGAAGCCAGGCTTTGAAGCATATTTACACCGTCCAGATTGCTGAAGCTGTACATCAGACTCAGTACGCCCAATGTTAAGACCGCTATGCCGCTCCAGTCGACAGCTGCCCGGCTGAGCTCCTGTTCTTCCTGGATATAACGGATGCCGGCAATGAACAGCAGGATTGCAATCGGTACGTTGATAAGAAACAGCCAGTGCCAGTTCCCGGTAACATCAAGAATAAACGCGCCGATATTAGGTCCAAGAATGGCTGCAATGCCGTTCATACCTCCCAGAAGGCCAAGAGCGGTACCCTGCCGCTGAGCAGGAAATTTGCTAAGTACATATGAGCTTGCAATGATGAATATCCCGCCACCACCAAGTGCCTGAATGACTCTGGCAATCAGGAAAAATGTAAACGAAGTACTGAGTGCAACAAGAAGTGATCCAATCCCAAACAAAGCGACCTCGATGAGAAACAGTTTCTTGCGTCCAAAACGGTCCGACAGCTTTCCCGCAATCGGTACGCTGATGGCAAGTCCAAGTGTGTACAGTGTAATCGTCCATGCACCCCACGTTGGCGATACACCGAACGAAGCATTTAACGTAGTAAGCGACGATGTAATAATTCCGTTATCCAGTGCAGCCATAAATACACCTACAGCAAAGAGAATCAATGGCCATTTCATTTCTTTTTGCATTCGAAGTCCCTCCCAATCTGATCTTGTTTCTCCCTCTTGTCGGTACACAATTGTCGGCTCACATTGATATTTATATAAACCTGAATAAATAGTAATGACTCACTGGTCATTTTAAAATAAAGCGAGTCTATATGTCAATTGATGAATATATTTAGATACTCAAATGTATAATATTAGCATTTCATTTTAAATGATGAATATCTCTGTCTGCTGATCCGAAAAAAGAGGTTGTGCTCCAATCCCCTAGGGAATCAGAGAACAACCTCAGCTCTAATTACTTCATTAAATGACGGTTCAGGAACTTCTCCATAGCGCGGTAGAGATCCAGTCGGTTCTCCACATTGGCGAAGCCATGACCTTCATTCATTTTCAACATATAAGGTACATCTACTCCACGTTTACGCAACGCTTCGACAATCTGATCAGACTCTGCCTGTTTGACACGCGGATCATTGGCACCCTGAACAACCAATAATGGTGCTTTCATCTGATCGACATGGAAGAGTGGTGAGATTGCGGTAAGCAGCTCTTTGTCTTTCACGGGATCACCTACACGCTCATAAAACAGAGTGCGCATCGATTCCCAATAAGGCGGCAGTGAGTCGAGCAATGTAAAGATGTTGGATGGACCTACATAGCTAATCCCGGCAGCATATACGTCAGGCGTGAAGGCTAGCCCAGCCAGGGCTGCATAACCTCCATACGAACCACCATAGATCGCTACTCGCTTCGGATCAACTGTACCTTCTTTCACCAGCCAGTTTACACCATCCGTGAGATCATCCTGCATCGCTTTACCCCACTGTTTATTACCAGCCTCCAGGAACTTCTTGCCGTAACCTGTTGATCCTCGGAAATTCACTTGCAGTACAGCATATCCACGACTCGCCAGAAACTGAACGTCTGGGATATATCCCCATGAATCGCGAGCCCACGGTCCACCATGCGGAAGAACAACCAGTGGAAGTTCAGAAGCTTTGGCACCTTGTGGTAGCGTTAGATACCCCTGAATGTCCAGACCATCACGAGACTTGAATGTAATTGGTTTCATATCTGCCATTTTGGTCTCGTCAATCCATGGAGCCGTATCGGCCAGCTTATCGAGCTTGCCTGTTTTTGAATCGTAGAAATAATACGTGCCCATCGCTTTGTCACTGTAAGCCATAAAGAGTACCTGCCCATTATCACTTGTGCTTACAATGCTAACCTCTTTACCAGGTACCTCGGCTTTGATATCTTGCATTAGTGTCTTGAATTCGTTGTCAAAATACTCATAGTTGACCTTGTCTGTCTCATAGACTACTGCGAGTATCTTTCCTTTTTCTTTGGAAGGAATAACATTGCTGACATCCACATCCTTGTTTTCAAAAAGAGTTTTGATCACCTTTTTGGTTGCTGGATTGTACTCCACAATAGCCATCTTGTCTTGCTCCAGATTAGAGACAGCATACATGTTTTTGTTGTCGCTAGTAAACATGAATGGAGCAAAAGTATCTCCCAGATCCGTTGTGATCAGTGGCTGGAACGGCTGATTCTCGGCCTCACGGTACATCAAGGAAGATACATTGCCATCACTGGATACGGCCACTCTGATTTTCCCTTCATGGTCTGTCATCCAGCCTGTAATATTACCCGGATTCTCGGCAGCAAGCACCGCTTCACCTGTTTTGATATTGATACGGTATACGTCAAAAATTTTCGGGTCACGTTTATTCATGCTCACCAAAATCTCATCTGGAATATTCTCCAAAGAATCGACGAGCACAGCTCTTGTGTTTGGATATGGCGTCAGATCTTTGCTTTTTTTGCCATCGATATCTGTAACATACAGGTGATAGTTCTCATCTCCGGCCGCATCCTTGAAATACAGCAGTTTGTCATTGGTTGCCCATGCAAACCCCGCAATACTCCGATCCGTTTCACTTGTAATACGTACAGGCTTATCTTGACCATTTGCCGTAACCACGATGTTCATTCGATCGTTCCACGGCTCCATGTAAGCCAAATGTTTGCCATCTGGGGACATTTGGAAACCTGCCTGAGCTGGCTGTTTGAAGAAGTCCTCAAGCGGTGTGAGCCCTGCTTTCTTCACATCAAGCCCCAGCGCAAGATACAGCGCGCTCGCAAATTCCCCATGCGTCACTGCTTGTTTCGCATGAAATGCACTACCTTCGATAATGAAATGTTGTTTAACTCGAACAGCATCATTCGCATGTACAGCCGGGATTTGGTCGGCATCACTATAAACTACCTGGATCCCGTTATCTTTCAGTTCAAATGCACGTGTAAACAAAGAGGCCATCTGAGCACGTGTGAGCGGAGCATCTGGTGCATAACCTTTAGCTTTACCTTGAATGAGTCCACCTTGTTTCAACGCATAGATGGCTGGTGCAGCAGTATCATCCGGCGAAATGTCTGCAAAGCCTGTAAGGGTTGCCGGAGCATCCAGTTCAAGCACACGTTGCAAAATAATTGCAGCCTCTGCACGAGTAATAGGTGTTGCTGCTTCTTTCACTCCGTCCGTGGTACCGTCTATGTATCCCAGTTGTTGCAGGGTCTGTGTTGCCTTGGAAACAATCGATTCCGAGACAGCTGCCGTAGGTTTGACTGCTTCGGCCGCCTGTACGGCAGGCTGAATTAAGGCAATCGACATGGCCATAGACAGCGTAAGTGCATACACTTTTTTGCTAATCGAGTTCAAATGTTTTCCTCCTTATAAGTGAATTAAAAGATAATCGATCTATACATATCCTATTTTACTATGATTATCCATATAGTAACAGCGGCAACTCTCCTTGACACGGGTAGTATGTTTAATTTACTTTTGTGTTTGAAAATCCATAATTCATCAGCTTGCGTGTTTCAATGAAACGGCCTTCCCGTGTATCTGTCCCAAATACAACTGAAATTAGCCGCTTGCCATCCCGCTCAGCTGTTCCAACGAAGTGATAACCGCTATCCTCATCATATCCGGTCTTTAACCCGTCATTGCCATCATATGCATAAGGACCGCCAATTGAAGACAACATCCAGTTTGTATTGCTCATATAGATGCCTTTCTGGTGCAAGGATACTTGCATTAGATTGGAGATTTTAAGAATCTCGGGGTGATGGTTGAGCAAATATCTCGCAAGCTTGCAAGCATCCATTGCTGTCATCAATGTTTGTCCCTGGATATCCTGCGGGCGGTTAGGACCGAGCAGAGTCTCGCTTAGACCTGTGGAGTTAGTGAAATAAGTATCCCCCGACAAGCCTATCTCAGCTGCCTTCTGATTCATCCGTTGAACAAATTGATGCTCTGAACCGCTAATGTGCTCTGCCAAAGCAATTGCAGCATCATTGGCAGAGTATACTGCCACCACCTGGAATAGCTCCTGAACAGTGAATCGGTCCCCCTGTTTGAGCGCAAGTTGATTGCCCCCAACAGAGCTGGCATACAGGCTTACATTCACTGGGTCATCCCAACGAATATCACCTTTCATCGCCGCTTCCATCACCAGTAACTCGGTCATTAACTTGCTGACACCTGCAGGAGCAATCTCCTCAGAGCCGTTATACTCCATGAGTACCTGTTCCGAATTCATATCCATCAAAACGGCCGATTCCGCTTTAATGCCTGGTTTACCAACCAGCATGTCCGGTTTTACTCCCAAATATATTATTATTAATAAAGTGAATAGCATTCCTGCCCGTTTCCACCATATTTTCATCGATTCATCACCTCTTACTTATATAGACGTAGCGAAGAGGCATTTTGTCTGCACTTTTTTGAGAAAAAATTAAATTTTTTTTATTTTTTGGTTACAAAAAAAACATGGACTCCATACACCCCATATCAGAGTGTTGAAATCCATGTTTAGTTCATCATTTAAAGTAACCTTTTTTTGAATGGAAGGCACTTTAACATAAGTCAGATGAAGAAATTTATTGATTACTGAGCAACCACTGGTTTATCTGCATTTACAGCCAGATCGTTCAGGTAGACGCCTGTTCCATCACCAATCGCATAATTCATTACACGTTTGTTAACAGGAGCTACCACGGCACGATACAACGTTGGGAATACTGGAACTTCATCCACCATGTATTGTTGCCATTCATTATAGATCTCTTTACGTTTCTCTACATCAAACGCTTCAGCAGAGACACCACGTGCCAGCAATTTGTCATTCTCTTCACTGGAGAAACGCGGGAAGTTATAGAGTGCATCACGTCCATACAGACCTGATGGGTCTACGTCAATACCAACACCCCAAGCCGCTTGATACACATCTACATTTGGATCATCTTTACCTGTGTTACCTACACGGTCATAGAAGTTGTTAAACTCGATCATTTCCAAGTTTACTTTCAGACCGATCGCTGCCCAAGATTGAACATAGTAACGTGCGAGCGGCTCAGCAGTGTCGCCACCTGTCATGGAAATAAAATTGATCTCAAGTGGTGAACCGTCTGGCTTCGTACGGAATTCTCCGTCCAGTTTGTAGCCAGCTTCGTCAAGCAATTTCTTTGCAGCTTCCGGATCATACTTCACACCTGGATTGTTGGAATCATGGAATTCAGGGTGAGAAGGTGGAATCAGCGTTGTTGCGTTCCAGCGAAGACCGTTGTAGAAACGTTTACCTACTTGGTCATTATCTACAGCCATCCACATTGCTTTACGCAGGTTTTTATCTCCCATTTTTGCGTCAGGATTGGATTTAACTTTATTGTTTTCAGCGTCCCACGTTCCCAGCTTGAAGCCGATGTACGTATACGCACGGTCAATTGCACCCAAGAATTCTACATTGGAGAGGTTAGCATTATCTTTATACTGATCTGTCGGGAAGGCATCTACCAGATCTACTCCGCCAGATTTCAGCTCTTGAACAACCGTTGTCGGGTTGATTACTTTCAGTGTCACTTTATCCAGTTTCGGAGCTCCACGCCAGTAGTCATCGTTTTTAACATAAGTTACAGACTCACCTGGAGTAATGGTCTCTACTTTAAACGGACCAAAACCGATTGGCTTTTCACGTACTTCTTTGGAAGAAGACATTTTCGCTACATCCATGCCACCAAAGATATGTTTCGCTAATGGATATGTCCAAACTCCGCCATTTAACAAAGAGGGTTTAGACTCTTTATAGGTAATACTGATTTTTTTATCGCTCAACACTTTAATTCCTGAGATTGTTTTTGCTTTTCCAGCATGAAACTCTTCCATACCTACAACACTCGTGAACTTGGAATCATAACGCGGACCATCATAGCCTTTGCTACCAATCACTTCATAAGCAAACTGCAAGTCTTCAGCCGTTACCGGCTTACCATCATGCCAGTTTACATTGTCACGAATCGTGAACGTAAACGTTTTGCCATCTTCAGATGTTTCATATGTCGCAGCACCATCATTGGTGTAGACATAGTCTTTATCCCAAGTCAGCAAACCTTCGTCAAACCATTGCAGAACTTGTACATCCGGGTTACCAGAGTAGAAGTTGTAGTTCAATGTCCCTTCGAAAGCAGTATCCGATACGAGACCAAAGGTAAGTGATCCACCTTCAATAGCTGTACCTTCATTCTTTTTGACATTACTGAAATCCTCAATGGAGTAAACCCCTTCTTCTTTCGCAGGTTTCTCCTCCGTTTTTCCTTCTTCTGTTTTTGCTCCTGGTGCAGGAGTTGCTGCTTCTTTCTCGGAGCACGCCGCAAGCGCCAATACAAAGACCAGCATCATCGTGAAAAATAGTCCTCGTGAAAATAATCCCTTTTTCATGAACCTTTCCTCCCTTTTTTTAACCTCTTCTTTGTCTTGCATCGGTCGCACGTTTCAAGGCTTGTCCGACATTATTTATACTCAACATCAATACCAGGATCAGCAGTGATGCAGGTAGCCATATCCACCATCTGTATTCCAAGGTTTGCGGATTACGTGCATAACTTACGAGTGTTCCAAGACTTGGTGTGCTTTCCGGAAAACCAAATCCCAAGAAAGACAGCCCGGATTCAAGGCCAATATTGGCTGCCAGGTTCAATGTCATCGTAACGATAATAATTGAACTCAGGTTGGGAAGAAGCTGCGATACAATAATTTTAAAGTGAGAAGATCCAAGTGTTTTGGATGCTTTAATATACTCGAGTTCACCCTCCTGAAGTGCCTTGGATCGAATCAATCTGGCGATTCCCATCCATAGGAAGGCGGTCATAATGAGTGAGAATGAAACGATATTATATTTCGGTACAGCTGTTACAAAGGCGATAACCATCATAAGAACCGGTAATATCATGAAAAAGTCTACAACTCGCATAATCATATTGTCGATCGTGCCACCGAAGTATCCTGCAACAACACCAACCAGAATGCCGATAAAACCAGTCATTAAGGTAACCAGAATACCGATAGTTAACGAGTTTCTTGTCCCAATAACAAGTTGACCAAATACATCTCTTCCGCCATAGTCTGTCCCCAGCCAGTATTGCGCGGATGGCGGCTCATACAGTGCAAACAAGTCGACTTTAACAATGTCGTCCTGATCCAGAATCATAGAGGTTCCATATACAAGAAGGATGACAAGCCCCAGAAATATGAGCGAAACGAGGGCTACTTTGTCCCTGGCCAGTTCTCGCCATAAGATACTTAAGCTAGAAGGGCTTTTATCAACTTTCTGTGAAGTTACAACAACATCATTGGCCTTGCTCATCTGTTTTCACCCCGAAATCTTCAAGTTCTTACTTAATGCGAATACGCGGATCGACCAATCCCAGAATAATATCAGACAGCAGTGAGCCTAAAATCGTAGCAATTCCGTATAGTAATACGAGCGCTGTGACTACACTGAAATCCCGTAATGAGATGGAATTTAGGAACAACTGTCCCATACCTGGATAGCTGAATATACTTTCAATAAAGATGGTTCCGCCGATCAGCCCCGTAATCTCATACCCGAAAAATGCAGCAATCGGCAACAGGGAGTTTCGCAAAATATGTCTGTTGTAGATCCGGGATTCCGAAGCACCTTTGGCTCTCGCCGTGAGTACAAATTCTTTGTGTTTGATATCAATAATCTCACTGCGTAAATACTGTACCGTGGATACGGTGGAGATTAAAGCCATCGATAAGGCTGGCAGAAGCAAATGCTGAATCTTGCTTATGACATATTCGAATGTTCCTGGCGTAAGCCCTGGTGCTACACTTCCCCCGGTCGGGAACCAGCCAAAACGGAAACCAAAAATCCAGACCATGACCAGAGCGAAAATAAACAGCGGTGCTGCAAAACCCAGGTACGTATATCCTGTAATTAAACGGTCAGACCAAGTGTCGTTATAACGACCACTGATAATACCGAGTGGGATAGCAATAAGATACGTAAGGATGAGTGTTGCTAAAGCAAGCCAGAATGTATTGGCAATTCGTTGACCAATAAGGTCTGTTACTGGCATTTTGAAACGGAAGGATTGTCCGAAATCACCCATAGCAGCATGTCTGATCCAGTCCCAATACTGTATGTACCATGGATTGTTCAGCCCCAGTCGTTCACGCTGCTCTTCCAGCGCTTTGGGATCAATACTTGGATCAAGCAGTCCCGTCAACGCGTCACCTGGCATGGCTTTGGCCATCAGGAAGACCAGAATACTGAGCAAAATAACTTGAGGAATCATTATAAATATTCGGCGTACAATAGTTTTCCACATATGGCTTTCAACCTTTCTGAGGTAAAGCTACCCGGTGAGTATCGGAAATAGATTGGAGCGAATAAGCAAGCCCTTCCTCATCGAAGAAATTGCGGTATGAGTTCTCATACTCGGATTTGATCTGCTGTCGGAAAGCTATCATTTCCTCACGTTTGGTCGGGTCCATATCCGGAATCGCTGCAATAAGACGTTTAGTATAGATATGCTGGGGATTTTCAAAAATATCGTTTGTTGTCCCTTGTTCCACATATCGACCTTTATACATAATTCCGATCTGGTCGCACATATGGCGAATAATGCCCAGATCATGGCTAATAAACAAATAAGTCAGATTCAGTTCCTTCTGGATCTCCTGCATGAAGTTGAGCACTTGGGCTTGTACAGACACATCAAGTGCAGATACAGGTTCATCAGCGATGATCAGTTTTGGCTTGAGTGCAATCGCACGAGCAATTCCAATCCGTTGGCGCTGTCCCCCCGAAAATTCATGCGGATACTTGTAGATAGACTCTGGACTTAATCCTACCTTCTCTAGCAAGTTACCAACCTGCCTCTTCTCTTCTGTTGCCGTTAGTCGCTCATAGTTTCGGAGAGGCTCAGCAATGATGTCCATAACGCGCTTCTTCGGATTAAGAGAGGAGTACGGATCTTGGAAAATCATCTGTACATCTCGCTGAAGCTGGCGATCTTTGCGTCGTTCTTTGGTCAAATCCCTGCCATTAAATAAAATTTTGCCATCGGTCACATGATTCAGACCAATCACAGCTCTGCCTGTTGTTGTCTTGCCCGAACCGGATTCTCCAACAAGTCCGTAAGTCTGGCCTTCTTCAATGGAGAAGCTGACATCGTCAACAGCCTTGACACTGCCAATCTCCCGTTTCAGTAATCCTCCGCGAATCGGAAAGTGTATTTTGAGTCCTTCTACTTCAAGTAGTGCCATTATGTTATTCCTCCTCCGCTTGATCAGGGAAATGAAAGTGCTGATAGCAGGTACACCTTACGAAGTGTCCTGGTGCAATTTCATGCATCTGCGGGTTATCTTCATGAGCTGAGTCACTGATCCATGGAATACGAGCCTTGAATCGGCACCCCTGCCGAGGAAGATTTTTAAGAGAAGGCACAATGCCTTGAATGACATGTAATTTAGATTTTTCTTCACTGAGAGTGGGAATGGAATTCAGCAATGAACGTGTATACGGATGCTTTGCATTGCTCATCAACGTGACGATATCTGCAATTTCAACAATTTCACCTGCATACATAACAGCTACGCGATCAGCCATCTCAGCCACTACACCTAAATCGTGTGTAATCAAGATAATACCTGCATTAATCTCTTTCTTCAGGTCCCGGATTAGCTCCAGGATCTGCAGCTGGATGGTAACATCAAGTGCTGTCGTTGGTTCATCAGCAATTAATAGTTCTGGTTTGTTAGCAATCGCAATCGCGATGACAATTCTCTGTCTCATGCCACCAGATAATTCGTGGGGATATTGCTTATATATTTGTTCGGGACGTGGAATCCCTACCTGGTTCAATAAGTGAATAACCTTGTCTCTCTTTTCTTTGGAGGACAGCCTCGGTTGATGAAGTGTAAGAATCTCTTCGATCTGTTCACCTATGATCATTAGAGGGTTAAGTGCGGATAGTGGATCCTGAAAAATCATGCCCATTTCTTTTCCGCGTAGTTTGTTTAATTTGTTAGGGGAGATGTTCGCGATATCTTGCCCTTTGTAGAGAATCTGGCCTTCGATTTTGGCTTTGTTATGCAATCCCATTAGAGAAAATGCAAATGCACTTTTACCTGATCCTGATTCGCCCACAATTGCCAATACTTCATTCTTCTTAACCTTAAGATTAACGTGATCAACTGCTGCATAATAATTATCTTCAATTCTGAATGATGTCGTTAAGTCTCTGACTTCCAATAGCTCATTATTCAAATCAATCACCCTAACCCCGTTATTTCCGCAGACTGTATTCGTAAGTAGAAGAATGCATCCACTGTATATTTCCATGTTCTTCAATAAATTGAACAAAAGTGTATACAACATACCTTATCGTTAACAGAATCAAGATTATAGTCTTCAATTTAAACCATTGGTCAATTAATGTTGATAATTCCTACAGGAATTATACATACAAATAATTACTGTAATCATACGTGTAATTTTAGTTAACGTCAATCATTATTTTGAGATTTTTGGAATAAATGTTTACTAAACTACAGTTCTGGGTAATAGTTATGTTTAAAAGCTATACTTACTAAGGTTTTTGCGTAAAACGTAAGGTTATTAGGGTATGTTTCACAGTTATAAGAGGTATTTTGTATTGATAATTATATAATCATATATAACATGTCTATTACACGAAGTGTAATTCCAATAAAAATTAACGTGAGAAAGAGTTAGTTGATGTGAATATCGTGTCATATTTACGGGGATTATGTCGTTTAAAATTTATATATATAAAAAGTCATACTAGACTAATTTATATACAGTTATTCAAGGTTTGTAAGGTATGCGTAAAAATCTAGTTATTATAGTATAGTTTTATTTAATTGTTGCTGTAAAGAGTTAATTGTCACTTTTGAACATTTATTTTACAAAAGAAAGAAAAAAGTCCTGCTTGTTGCAGGACTTTTCTAATAATTATTCATAAATATGCATATATACTATTCATTTTTATGGTTCAACCGGTGGTCTTTTACCACGCTTTAAGTCACGAATGCTCAAACCAAAATCCATCTGCAAATGCGGATAGTCCGGAAAATTAGTCCAGTCTCCACCCCAAGTAAAGCCCAGTTCTTTCGCTAAATCAACAACTTCCATCCAGTCTGCTTTACCATTGCCATTATCATCTCGCTCCATATCCCATACAATCTCTCCGCCCGGAGTCCTCAATGCAAAATCAATGGCAAGTCCATAATTATGATAAGATTCTCCACCTCGTGCATTCGTAACAATATTACCAGAGGACGATCGTCCTTGAGCAAACAGAGCATCCTGTTCCTCCTCACTTCGGTATCCGTGTGTAATCACAACTTTTATGCCGCGTCTGGCAGCCATTCGGACTAATACGCCTTCACTTTCAGCAACAACCGGGTGCAAACCTGTAATTGGTAACGGCTCAGGGATTGTCTCCTCTTGCCATAACTCTCCCAAGTCTCCCTTTTGTTGCAGCCATACATATACAACAGATAGGATCATCGTTGCGATAATCCAGTTTCTTAAGCTTTTCTTCCTTCGCTGTCTTTCTTTACGTTGTGATGAATTCATATACTCTCCCAGATCTAATCTATTGATGAACTCCACTTTTTTCGCTATATGGATAGGCTCATCTATGGCAGACTACATTCTATTATAATTCATCTTAGCTTTGAAAGCTTCTTCTGCAAAACTAATGATTATACGTTTTCATTTTCCTTTAAATTTCATAGATTTTTTTATCATGAGTAGTATCATATATAAAAAATAAAAAAGCAGCCGGCTATAAGCCGACTGCTCTTGTATGCAAACTGAGTAAAGACTACTCAGTTGTGTATGGCAGCAATGCGATTTGACGGGAGCGTTTGATTGCAATCGTCAGCATGCGTTGATATTTAGCGCTAGTACCTGTTACACGGCGTGGCAAAATTTTTCCACGTTCGCTGATAAATTTACGAAGCAAGTCCGTATCTTTATAATCGATGTGAGTAATTTTGTTCGCTGTGAAGAAGCACACTTTACGACGTTTGTTACGACCACCACGACGCGCCGGTCTTTTATCGTCTCCGCCTTCTCTTTGCTTGAAGCCCATGCTTTTCAGTCCTTTCCTATCATGTAACCCATATCTCCTAAGGAGTATCGGCCCACGTTAAAATGGCAAATCATCATCCGATATATCAATCGGTTTTCCGTCATCGGAAAAAGGATCCTGATTGTTGCTACGCGCAGCATTATTATTGCTTGCACGTCCGCCACCGCCTCCATAAGAAGGCTCTTCACGCATAGGTTGTCCCCCGCCGCCACCGCCTTCGCGGTTAGCTGACTCCAAGAAACGAACATTATCGGCAATGACTTCGGTCACGTATACACGTTTTCCTTCGTTATTCTCGTAGTTCCGTACTTGAATGCGTCCTTCGACTGCAGCCAGACGACCTTTACGCAAATAGTTTGCACAAGTCTCAGCAAGCTGTCTCCAGGTTACGACCGGAATAAAATCTGCTTCCCGCTCTCCTCCTTGGCTTGTAAACGGTCTGTCTACGGCCAAAGTAAATTGTGTCACGGCTACTCCTGCTGGAGTGTAACGCAACTCAGGATCCCGGGTTAACCGGCCGATCAGAATGACACGGTTCAACAATGTAATCCCCTCCTTCTGAGCGTATTGGTGCGATAATCACGAGTTATCGTCTTAGGCAGACTTAACGTCGTTGGTAATGAGATAACGAATTACTTCGTCAGAAATCTTCATGAGACGCTCAAGCTCAGTAACTACTGCTGGTTCAGCAGTGAAGTGTACCAGAACATAAACACCATCACGGAATTTCTTGATCTCATACGCAAGACGGCGTTTACCCATAACGTCGTGAGCTGTAATCTCACCACCGCCGTTGGAGATGATGCCTTGGAATTTATCGACTGTAGCTTGAACAACTTCTTGCTCAACGTCAGGACGAATAATGTACATCACTTCATATTTGCGCATAATTTTCACCTCCTTATGGACTCTGGCCCTCAATCCAGGTTGAGAGCAAGGAACGAGCACAAACTCGAACTATATTAATATAACAAATAC
>Ga0105246_10000647_pt1 | contig 19469 bp, 16 predicted proteins | sample KBSM64metaG_FD_99694 | JGI IMG/M metagenome (GOLD analysis project Ga0105246, IMG submission 99694) | Miscanthus rhizosphere microbial communities from Kellogg Biological Station, Michigan, USA - KBS M6-4 metaG | ecosystem: Host-associated > Plants > Roots > Rhizosphere > Soil | place... | reverse complement strand
GCCATCCATGGCGCGGGGCGGCTAACCCGGCGTCCTGCCGGGTTGCCCACGGATTCAAGCCTGCGTTCGGCCAGCGTGGTTTAACGGGGCGCCTGAGATCAAAAGCAGATCAAGATCAAGAGCGACTCGCTGCGCATCGTGGTTACGGTTGGCGCTACAAGGTTGTGTATATAACTATGGCTATCGGGGGCAAGCCCCCCTCCCACATTTGATCTTATTGTCGTAGCGGGTCAGGCGGTGGTTTTCAAGGCCGTTTCTTGCACTGGAACATGCATTCGGTCGCGGTGGGCCAGGGTCGGGAACAGTTTGATCCACACTCCGGTCACCACCAGCGTACCCACGCCGCCCATGACGACGGCGGGCACAGTGCCGAACCAGTGCGCGGTGATGCCCGATTCAAACTCACCCAGTTGATTGGATGCGCCGATAAACAAGCCGTTGACTGCGCTCACTCGGCCGCGCATTTCATCCGGTGTTTCCAGTTGCACGAACGAAGCCCGGATCACCATGCTGATCATGTCCGCCGCGCCGAGGACCACCAGTACGGCCAGGGAGAACCAGAACGAGGTCGACAGGCCGAACGCGATGGTCGCCACGCCGAACACGCCGACGGCGGTGAACATTACGCGTCCCACTTTGCGGTCCACCGAAAAGCGCGCCAGCCACAGTGACATCAGCAGCGCCCCCACCGCCGGTGCCGAGCGCAGCAGGCCCAGGCCCCAGGGGCCGGTCAACAGGATGTCCTTGGCGAACACCGGCAATAGCGCGGTGGCGCCGCCCAGCAGTACGGCGAACAGGTCCAGGGAGATGGCGCCGAGGATGTCCGGCCGGCTGCGGATAAAGCGAATCCCGGCCAGCAACGAGTCGAGGGTGGCCTTGCCTTTGTTCAGCGGCGTCTGGCGGGCGGGCAGGTTCAGGGTCAGTCCGCAGGCGATCAGGTACAGCACCACGGTCGGGCCGTACACCCACACGCTGCCGAACGCGTAGAGCAAGCCGCCGAGGGCCGGGGCGACGATGGTCGCCAATTGCTGGGCCGATTGCGACGACGCCACGGCCCGGGGGAACAGTGCGCTGGGCACGATACTGGGCAGCATTGCCTGGGTGGTGGGCATTTCGAATGAACGGGCGGCGCCCAGCAGGAAAGCCAGAATGAAGATCATCTCGCGGGTCACGTTGCCGGTCAGCCCGCCGATGGCCAGGGACAGGGCAATCAGCGCCTGGACGGTCTGGCAGATGGCGGCAACCTTGCGTCGCTCATAGCGATCGGCCACGTGCCCGGTGTGCAGCATGAACAGCACACGCGGCACGAACTCCACCAGGCCGACCAATCCCAGGTCCAACACATTGCCGGTCAACTGGTAGAGGTTCCAGCCGATGGCCACGGTCAGCATCTGGAAGCCGCTGGCGGTAAAGATCCGCGCCAGCCAGAACGCGATGAAAGGGCGGTGGTGACGTAACAGCAACGCAGGTTCGCTAGGCATTGGGCGTACAGGTCGGGGGCCGAAGGGAGCGTCGAGATTAGCATTATGTTGTAACAAAGAGTTGCAATAACTCGGGTGAGGCAAGCTGTCACGCGGCAAAAGACCACACAACCGGACAGCGCAAATGGGACTACTCTTTCAACGATGCTTGATCCAGATCAAAACCTGCCAGGGGATTGTTCTGGCGGTCGAAAGGCCAGACTCCCTGCGTGACGGGTAAAAAAAGAAACGAATTGAAATTCGCCACACTCCATATCCGTAGGGGCAGTGGGTGCAGGCTCCGAGCCCGCAGCCGGTATTACCTGACAGAGGAAGACTTATGTTCGGTTTGGAGGCGCTAGATCTCGCCCGAATTCAATTTGCGTTCACCATCTCGTTTCACATCCTGTTCCCGGCGATCACCATCGGCCTGGCCAGTTACCTCGCGGTGCTGGAGGGCTTGTGGCTCAAGACCCGCAATGACACCTACCGTGACCTCTACCATTTCTGGTCGAAGATCTTTGCCGTCAACTTCGGCATGGGCGTGGTTTCGGGCTTGGTCATGGCTTACCAGTTCGGCACCAACTGGAGCCGCTTTTCGGATTTCGCCGGCGCCGTTACCGGGCCGCTGCTGACGTACGAAGTGCTCACCGCCTTCTTCCTCGAAGCCGGTTTCCTGGGGGTGATGCTGTTTGGCTGGAACAAAGTGGGGCGCAACCTGCACTTCTTCTCCACCGTGATGGTGGCGATCGGTACGCTGATCTCGACGTTCTGGATTCTCTCCTCCAACAGCTGGATGCAGACACCGCAAGGCTTTGAGATCGTCGATGGCCGCGTGATCCCCACCGATTGGTTCGCCGTGGTCTTCAACCCCTCGTTCCCCTACCGCCTGGCGCACATGGCTACCGCGGCTTTCGTGGCCACGGCGTTCTTCGTCGGTTCGTCGGCGGCCTGGCACCTGCTGCGCGGCAAGGACAACCCGGCGATCCGCAAGATGCTCTCGATGGCAATGTGGATGGCCTTGATCGTCGCGCCGATCCAGGCGGTGATCGGCGACTTCCACGGCCTCAATACCCTGAAGCACCAACCGGCCAAAATCGCCGCGATTGAAGGCCACTGGGAAAACATCGGCAATGAGCCCACGCCGCTGATCCTGTTCGGCTGGCCGGACATGAAGGCGGAAAAAACCAAGTACGCGGTGGAAATCCCTTACCTGGGCAGCCTGATCCTGACTCACTCGCTGGACAAACAGGTGCCGGCGCTCAAGGACTTCCCGCCTGAAGACCGGCCTAATTCGACCGTGGTGTTCTGGTCGTTCCGGGTCATGGTCGGCCTGGGTTTCCTGATGATCTTCACGGGCTTGTTCAGCCTGTGGCTGCGCCGTGGCGACAAGATGTACACGTCCAAGCCGTTCCTCTACCTGGCGTTGTGGATGGGCCCTTCGGGGTTGATCGCGATTCTCGCCGGCTGGTTCACCACCGAAATCGGCCGCCAGCCGTGGGTGGTCTACGGGCTGATGCGCACGGCGGATGCCTCTTCCGGGCATAGCCTGGCGCAGATGACTATCACCCTGGTGCTGTTCGTGGTGGTGTACTTCGCGCTGTTCGGCGCGGGCCTGGGTTACATGATGCGACTGGTGCGCAAAGGGCCTGTGGTTTACCAGGTCACCGAGCCGACCCAGGGTGGACCTGGCCAGAAACGTACCCCGGCGCGTCCGTTGTCCGCTGCCGATGATGGCACCGATAACGACCACGACGACATCCAGCACAAGGGGCATTGAGATGGGCATTGATCTTCCGCTGATCTGGGCCGTGATCATCATCTTCGGCATCATGATGTACGTGGTGATGGACGGCTTCGACCTGGGCATCGGCATCCTGTTTCCGTTCGTGAAGGGCAAGACCGACCGCGACGTCATGATGAACACCGTGGCGCCCGTGTGGGACGGTAACGAAACCTGGCTGGTATTGGGCGGCGCGGGCTTGTTCGGTGCGTTTCCGCTGGCCTACTCGGTGGTGTTGTCGGCGTTGTACCTGCCGCTGATCCTGATGTTGATCGGGCTGATCTTTCGTGGCGTGGCCTTCGAGTTCCGCTTCAAGGCCAAGGACCATAAGCGCCACCTGTGGGACAAGGCGTTTATCGGCGGCTCACTGACAGCCACGTTCTTCCAGGGCGTGGCGCTGGGAGCGTTTATCGATGGCATTCCGGTGGTGAATCGCCAGTTCGCCGGCGGCTCGCTGGACTGGCTGACCCCGTTCACCATGTTCTGCGGCGTGGCGTTGATCGTGGCGTATGCCTTGCTCGGCTGCACCTGGCTGATCATGAAGACCGAAGGCAAGTTGCAGGAACAGATGCACAACCTGGCGCGCCCGCTGGCCTTCGTGGTGTTGGCGGTGATCGGTATCGTCAGCCTCTGGACGCCGCTGACCCACGCCGAAATCGCCTCGCGCTGGTTCACCCTGCCGAACCTGTTCTGGTTCCTGCCCGTGCCGCTGCTGGTGCTGGTGACGATGTACGGGTTGTTCCGCGCCGTGGCACGCCGGGCGCACTACACGCCCTTCCTGCTGACGCTGGTATTGATCTTCCTGGGTTACAGCGGCCTGGGGATCAGCCTGTGGCCGAACATCATTCCACCGTCAGTCTCGATCTGGGACGCCGCCGCGCCGCCGCAAAGCCAGGGCTTCATGCTGGTGGGGACCTTGTTCATCATCCCGTTCATCCTGGGCTACACCTTCTGGAGCTACTACGTGTTCCGCGGCAAGGTCACCCATGAAGACGGTTATCACTAGGAGGGTCGCAGCATGGCGGGCAAACCTTCGTTGCACGATATCGAACAGGCCGAGAAACAGCCGCTGTGGCGGCGCCTTGGATGGCTGGCGATGATCTGGACCGGCAGTGTGCTGGCCTTGTTTATCGTCGCCAGCCTGATGCGCATGTTCATGAACGCGGCCGGGCTGACCACCCACTGACATCCCGATCCGGGCTTTGCGGCCCGGTTTTTCAGCCCTGCTCTTCTTACCGGGAGGGCAGGGTTTTTTTATTTGCGCGCCTTGAGAATGACGAACTTGGGCGTGGCTGCCACTTGTTCGACGCCACGGAACAGGCGCGCCAATTTGCTGTGATAACCCAGGTGACGGTTACCGACGATATACAGCGCGCCACCCACCACCAGCGCCTCCCGCGCCTGCTGGAACATGCGCCAGGCGAGGAAGTCGCCCACCACCTGCTGCTGGTGGAAAGGCGGGTTGCACAGCACCACGTCCAACGACTGCGGGGCCTGGCCGGCCAGGCCGTCGTCGGCGCGCACGATGACATCACGTCCGCCCAGCGCGGCCTGCCAGTTTTCGGCAGCTGACTGCACCGCCATGAAGGACTCGTCCACCAGGGTGTAGTGCGCGTCGGGATTTTGCAGCGCGCTGGCAATTGCCAATACGCCGTTGCCGCAGCCAAGGTCGGCCACGCGGGCGCCGCCCAGGTTGTTCGGCAGGTGCGGCAGGAACGCGCGCGTGCCGATGTCCAGGCCTTCGCGGCAGAACACGTTGGCATGGTTGAGCAGTTCGATGGCCGGGGTATCCAGCGAGTAGCTGGTAGGGTAGGGCGATACGGGCGCGGGGCGTTGCGCGACGGTGGCGATCAGCAGCCGGGCCTTCTTTGCCGCAAGCGTGGCATGCATCGGCCCGATATAACGCTCCAGCAGTTCACCGGCGGCGCGCGGCAAGTGTTTGACCATGGCCCCGGCGATCACTTCGGCGCCCGGTGCGAGTTGCCCGTGTAACCGGATCAACTGTTCTTCGAGCAGAGCCAGGGTCTTCGGCACACGGAGCAACACCCGATCGAATGGCCCGACCGGCACTCGGCTGGCCGGTACGAACGTTACCGCATCAAAGGCTTTACCGTTGCGCGCCAGGTTTTTTCCCAGGCCTTGGGCGGCGAGGAACGAGTCCCCGCTGGAGGTCACCTGCACCTGGCCTGCAAGGCTGGCCGCGAGGGCGCCGAAGCTGTCATTGAGTACCAGCACACGGGTTGCCGCAGGGAGTTGCTGGCCGGCGAGGTGGCTGAGCAGGTATTCGTCGGCGGCATCGAAGGCTTGCAGCGGATCATTGTGTTGCTCGGGCTGACGGATCAAATCGAGCTGGGCGAAGGGGCTGTCAAGCAGGGGCATGGCGGGGAAGGCTCTGGGTAATCGACGGAACCGTCTGAGTGAACGGCGAGGCAACCTGTGAAAGGGCTGAATCAACACTCAGAATGGGCCGCAAATGTTACTTTTTTTTCAACGCGATGACATGCGGTGTTTCTTGTTTGGGTCAAAACAGTCCTGCTTTAGAGGCACTGAGCACGGCCTGGATCTTATTGTGCACGCCAAGCTTCTTGAAGGTACTGCTGATATGAAAGCCCACTGTACGCTCGGACAGGCACAGAATGGCCGCGATCTCGGAAGCGGTCTTGCCCATGGCGGACCACTTGAGGACCTCCGTCTCCCGTGCGGTCAATTTGCTGGACGTGTTGACATGGGCTTTGTCGGCGTATGTTTTTGCAACCACTGCATGCATCGCATGGCAGAGCCACAACACCTGCCCGGCCTTTTCGTAAAGCTCTTCGGGGCTGACCTCGCCTTTGCCACGCGTCAGCGTGAGCATGCTGAACACACCCTGGAAATCATGGACCGCCTGACTCCAGCCCAAGTGCACCCCAAACGACTGGGCCAACTCCCACAACTGCGGGGTACTGCTAAACGTTTTCGGGTCCCAGACAATGGGCAGGACACTGTTCTTGCAGTGGGATACAACGGGGTCTATTTCGAAGAAATGCGCTCGTTTGTAAATATTTCTCCATTCACTGGGATGGTTATCAAGATGTATGGGGTCTGTTTGGTTGCTTGGGGCTTGAGAACTCATCGTAAATGAGCAATGTTGGAATCCTAATTCATACGTGTGATTGACGACCATTTCAAACACGCTGGTGATTTCGCTCTCGCCTTCAAGCTTGGGCAGCCGTGTATTGCGCCATTTGACCATCGATTGCTCTCCATAGGTTTTCGTGTGACTTGGGTACGTCCTCATCCCAATGCGACTTGAATGGAAAGTGTAGGATAAGTCTTACTTGTGGGGCTGAAAAAAAACTCCTTGACTGCCTTGGGTCAGGCTGTAACAGAGTGGACAAGGACTGGGCTTTAGTCGGACTTATGGAAGAGAGCGCAGTTTTTCAATCAGTTACGAATGATGTCAAAGTGACGCCATCGGTACGTTCGCTTTCGTGTTGTTGCGTATTGCGGGCGTATTCATAGCGAAATGTTTAGTTCGGTGTTGGGACGCTATTTGTCACCGATTGTTACCCGCCTGACAGGGCCGCCGACTCGTTTGACTGTAATGCCATTACCAATCAGCGGTGTTTGCGCGGCGCGCTTTGAGAGACACTACGGCCCTGTGCAAAACGGAGCCCCCCATGACGGCCAGTGCTGAGAAATTTACCCGCCAGACCTTGCTCGATGTGCAATCGCTGACCCCCAGCCTTTTCACCCTGCGCACCACGCGTGATGCCGGCTTTCGCTTTACCGCCGGCCAATTCGTGCGTCTGGGCGTCACCAAGGCGGATGGCAGTACCGTGTGGCGCGCCTATTCCATCGTGTCGTCGCCGTTTGACGAATACCTCGATTTCTTTTCCATCGTGGTTCCAGGCGGCGAGTTCACCAGTGAGTTGAGCCGCCTGAAAGTCGGCGATAGCGTGCTGGTGGAGCGCCAGGCCACCGGCTTTCTGACGCTGAACCGCTTTGTAGACGGGCGTGATCTGTGGCTGCTGGGCACCGGCACCGGGGTGGCACCGTTCCTGTCGATCCTGCAGGATTTCGAGGTGTGGGAGAAATTTGAACGTATCGTTCTGGTGTACAGCGCACGCGAGGCCAGGGAGCTGGCCTACCAGACGCTGATCAAGGACCTGGGCGAGCGCGAATACCTGGCCGAATACGCCCACAAGCTGATCTACATCCCTATCGTCACCCGCGAGCGGCATCCGGGCGCATTGAACGGGCGTATCACTACCTTGATCGAGAACGGGGAGCTGGAGCGCGCGGCCGGCATCGAGTTAACGGCACAACACTCCCGCGTGCTGATTTGCGGCAACCCGCAGATGGTCGATGACACGCGCCAGTTGCTCAAGCAGCGCGACATGCAACTGAGCCTGAGCCGACGCCCGGGCCAGGTGGCGGTGGAAAACTACTGGTAAAAAAAAGGCGCCTCACGAGGCGCCTTTTTGCATCTGTCGGTCAGAGCGGTTTGTCGTTCTGTGCCTTGAGCAGGTCGCGAATCTCGCCCAACAGCACCTCTTGCTTGGTCGGCGTCGGCGGCAGGCTCGGGGCTACGGCCTCTTCGCGCTTGAGGCGGTTGATCGCCTTTACACCCATGAAGATGGCGAAGGCGACGATCAAAAAGTCGACCACGCTCTGAATGAACTTGCCGTATGCCAGCACCACGGCGGGTGCATCGCCTTGCGCGGCTTTAAGCGTGATTGCCAGGTCGCCGAAGTCCACGCCACCGATCAACAGGCCGAGGGGCGGCATTACCACGTCGCCTACAAACGAGGAAACAATTTTGCCGAACGCGGCGCCGATGATAATACCGACGGCCATGTCGACCACATTACCTTTGACCGCGAAGGCCTTGAACTCACTGATCACGCCCATAAGTTATTCCTTGTTACAGATGAGAAGGGTGGAGGTCAGTGTAAGTCAGTCGTAGCGGGCTCGCGCGACACAACCTTTAACACTGTTGGTTTTTATCGACACATTAAAACGCAATTAGTTTGCAAAGTGCCACCAATCGCGCGCGGAATAGGCCTAATTTCAGCGGGTTACCACATTTTTTTCTCAATCGGGCCTGTGGGGTTTTTCTATTTATCTTCTGACCCGCAGGTCACTAGCCTCTGGTAAGCACAACTGAATGTGCACTAAAAAAACCAGAGGAAACCTTGATGAACCATTCAATCAATCGCAGGCCCGTGTCGGCACGCCAAGCCTTGGCGTTGGTGACCGCCAGCCTGCTGACCCTCTCCGTGCAAGCCGCCAACCTGACCCGTGACAACGGCGCCGCCGTTGGCGATAACCAGAACTCGCAGACGGCCGGCGCCAATGGCCCCGTGCTGCTGCAGGACGTTCAATTGATTCAGAAGCTGCAGCGCTTCGACCGCGAACGTATCCCCGAGCGCGTGGTGCATGCCCGTGGCACGGGCGCCCATGGCACCTTCACCGTGACCGACAACCTCAGCGACCTGACCAAGGCCAAGGTATTTGCCGCCGGTGAAGCCACGCCGGTATTCGTGCGCTTCTCGGCCGTGGTCCACGGAAACCATTCCCCGGAAACCCTGCGCGACCCACGGGGCTTCGCCACCAAGTTCTATACCGCCGAAGGCAACTGGGACCTGGTCGGTAATAACTTCCCGACGTTCTTCATTCGCGATGCCATCAAGTTCCCGGACATGGTCCACGCGTTCAAACCGGACCCGCGTACTAACCTGGACGATGACTCGCGTCGTTTCGACTTCTTCTCCCATGTTCCCGAGTCCACACGCACACTGACTGAGTTGTACTCGGACTCCGGCACACCGGCCAGTTACCGGGAGATGGACGGCAACGGCGTACATGCCTACAAGTTGATCAACGCCAAGGGTGAAGTGCACTACGTCAAGTTTCACTGGAAGAGCCTGCAAGGCATCAAGAACCTTGACCCCAAGCAAGTCACCGAAGTGCAAGGGCGTGACTACAGCCACATGACCAATGACCTGGTCACCCATATCAACAAGGGCGACTTCCCCAAGTGGGACCTGTATGTGCAGGTGTTGAAACCTGAAGACCTGGCCAAGTTCGATTTCGACCCACTGGACGCCACCAAGATCTGGCCGAATGTGCCGGAGCGCAAAGTCGGGCAAATGGTGCTCAATCGCAACCCGGGCAATGTTTTCCAGGAGACCGAACAAGTGGCGATGGCCCCGGCCAACCTGGTGCCGGGTATCGAGCCGTCGGAAGACCGCCTGCTGCAAGGTCGGGTGTTCTCCTACGCCGACACGCAAATGTACCGATTGGGCGCCAATGCCCTGCAACTGCCGATCAATGCCCCACGGGTCACCGTCAACAACGGCAACCAGGACGGCGCGTTGAACTTCGGCAAGACCACCACCGGCGTGAACTATCAGCCAAGCCGCCTGTTGCCACGGGAAGAGCCGCAAGCTGCGCGCTACAGCCAGTCGCCGCTGTCGGGCAGCACCCAGCAGGCGAAGATTCAGCGTGAGCAGAACTTCAAGCAGGCCGGTGACTTGTATCGCTCCTACAGCAAGAAAGAGCGTCAGGACCTGATCGACAACTTCGGCGGCTCGCTGGCGACCACCGATGATGAAAGCAAGCACATCATCCTGTCGTTCCTCTACAAGGCCGACCCGGAATACGGCACCGGTGTGGCCAAGGTGGCCAAGGGTGACTTGGCGCGTGTGAAAGCACTGGCTGACAAACTGACTGACTAACCACGCCCTCCTGTAGGAGCGAGCTTGCTCGCGAAGAACTCAAAGGCAACGCATTTATCCAGGATGCACGCGTTATCGTTGACGTTTTTCGCGAGCAAGCGCGCTCCTGCAAGGGGATCTTTCTCAAGGATCTTGATCATGCGTACGTTCATATGGGCACTGCTGGCCTGCTGTTCGTTCAGTGTGCTGGCCGAACAACCCCCCTCCAATGACCCTGGTGCGCTCAAGGCGCAGCTTCAGGATTATTATTTCGACGCCGCCCGTCGTGGCGATGTCGACATGCTCAACACTTTCATTGAGTCGGGCTACGCCCTGAATACTCAGGACGACAAGGGCTACACCGCCTTGATCCTCGCCGCCTATCACGGCCAAAGCGCCTACGTTGAGCGCCTGTTAGCCGCCGGCGCCGACGCCTGCGTGCAGGACAAACGCGGCAACACCGCGCTGATGGGCGCGATTTTCAAAGGCGAACTGCAAATCGCCCAGCGCTTGCTGGCCACCGACTGCAACCCCGACCAACGCAACGGCGCGGGGCAGACGGCCGCCATGTACGCCGGGCTATTCAAACGTGTGGAATTGTTAAGCGAATTGAAGGCCAAAGGCGCCGACCTGAACGCCGAAGACCCCATCGGCAACAGCGCTTCACGCTTGGCCAACGGTGAAATCCGGACCCCGACGCCGCGCTGAGCTATCATCGCGGTTTTTCGGTTGGAGGTTCTTCAATGGCAAAGGCCAAGCGCATGTACGGCTGCACCGAGTGCGGCGCGACCTTTCCCAAATGGGCGGGCCAGTGCGGCGAGTGCGGTGCGTGGAACACTCTGACTGAAACCATGATTGAAAGCGGTGGCGCCGCAGCGCCCACCGGCCGCGCCGGTTGGACCGGGCAACAAGCGCGGATCAAGACCCTGGCCGAAGTCAGCGTCGAAGAGATCCCGCGTTTCTCCACGGCCTCCGGCGAGTTGGACCGGGTATTGGGCGGTGGCCTGGAGGACGGCTCCGTGGTGCTGATCGGCGGTGACCCGGGTATCGGTAAATCCACGATCCTGCTGCAAACCCTGTGCAGCATCGCCAGCCGCATGCCGGCGCTGTACGTCACCGGGGAAGAGTCCCAGCAACAAGTGGCCATGCGCGCCCGTCGCCTGGGCCTGCCCCAGGACCAACTGCGGGTCATGACCGAAACCTGCATCGAAAGCATTATCGCCACGGCGCGCATCGAAAAACCCAAGGTCATGGTGATCGACTCGATCCAGACGATTTTCACCGAGCAACTGCAATCGGCGCCCGGCGGCGTATCCCAGGTGCGTGAAAGCGCGGCGCTGTTGGTGCGCTATGCCAAGCAGAGCGGCACGGCGATCTTCCTGGTCGGCCACGTGACCAAGGAAGGCGCGCTGGCCGGGCCGCGAGTGCTGGAACACATGGTGGATACCGTGCTGTATTTCGAAGGTGAATCCGATGGCCGCCTGCGGTTGCTGCGGGCGGTGAAGAACCGTTTTGGCGCGGTGAACGAGTTGGGTGTATTTGCCATGACTGACAGGGGGCTGAAAGAAGTCTCCAACCCCTCGGCGATCTTTCTCACCCGCGCCCAGGAAGAAGTCCCAGGCAGCGTGGTGATGGCGACGTGGGAAGGCACCCGGCCGATGCTGGTGGAAGTCCAGGCGCTGGTGGATGACAGCCACCTGGCCAACCCGCGCCGGGTCACCCTCGGCCTGGACCAGAACCGCCTGGCCATGCTGTTGGCGGTATTGCACCGCCATGGCGGCATTCCGACTCACGATCAGGACGTCTTCCTCAACGTGGTCGGCGGGGTCAAGGTGCTGGAGACCGCGTCCGACCTGGCGTTGATGGCGGCGGTGATGTCCAGCCTGCGCAACCGGCCGTTGCCCCATGACTTGCTGGTGTTTGGCGAGGTGGGATTGTCGGGCGAAGTGCGCCCTGTGCCCAGTGGCCAGGAGCGTTTGAAAGAGGCGGCCAAGCATGGCTTCAAGCGGGCAATAGTGCCCAAGGGCAATGCGCCGAAGGAAATGCCGCCAGGATTGCAGGTGATTGGCGTCACGCGCCTGGAACAGGCGCTGGATGCGCTGTTCGAGTAATCACCAACACCGCAAAACCCATCTGGGAGGGGGCTTGCCCCCGATGACGGCAGGTCAGTCAATCTATCAGCGCCTGACACACTGCTATCGGGGGCAAGCCCCCTCCTACATTTTGACCTGTGTTGGATTCCAGGTTTCCAGCAATGCAGCCACCGCTGCGCCATCATCCAGCCTTTATTTCTGCTTTTTTTGCATCGGCAGGGCTCTAGACCAAGGAAGGGGGTGGCCTTTAAGGCCAACAGCGCTAAACTCGGGCTGGCTGTCCTTTCTGTCCACCCTGGCTGGAATATAAAAATGAAAAATAATAATAGCCTGCTACGCCATCTACCCTGGCTGGTGCTGGCAATCGTAGGAGCATGCGCCCTCGGCGTAGTGGCCTTGCGCCGCGGCGAGGCGATCAACGCCTTGTGGATTGTGGTCGCTGCGGTGGCCATCTACCTGGTCGCGTACCGGTACTACAGCCTGTTCATCGCCAATAACGTGATGCAACTGGACCCACGGCGGGCAACTCCCGCAGTGGTCAACAACGACGGTCTGGACTACGTGCCGACCAACAAACACATCCTTTTCGGTCACCACTTTGCGGCGATTGCCGGCGCGGGCCCTCTGGTCGGTCCGGTACTGGCGGCGCAAATGGGTTACCTGCCCGGCACGCTCTGGCTGATTGCCGGTGTGGTGCTGGCCGGTGCGGTGCAGGATTTCATGATCCTGTTCCTGTCCACCCGGCGTAACGGCCGTTCCCTGGGCGATATGGTCCGCGAAGAAATGGGCCGCATTCCGGGGACCATTGCGCTGTTCGGCTGCTTCCTGATCATGATCATCATCCTCGCGGTGCTGGCGCTGATCGTGGTCAAGGCCCTGGCCGAAAGCCCGTGGGGCATCTTCACGGTGATGGCGACCATCCCGATCGCGATGTTCATGGGCATTTACATGCGCTACATCCGCCCGGGCCGCATTGGCGAGATTTCGATCATCGGCGTGCTGTTGCTGCTGGGCTCGATCTGGCTGGGCGGGCAGATCGCCGCTGACCCGGTGTGGGCCAAGGCCTTCACCTTTACCGGCATTCAGATTACCTGGATGCTGATCGGCTACGGGTTTGTTGCCGCAGTATTGCCGGTATGGCTGATCCTGGCCCCGCGTGACTACCTGTCGACCTTCCTGAAAATCGGCACCATCATTGCGTTGGCGATCGGCATCCTGGTCACCATGCCTGACCTGAAAATGCCGGCGCTTACCCAGTTCATCGACGGCACCGGCCCTGTGTGGAAGGGCGGTCTGTTCCCGTTCCTGTTCATCACCATTGCCTGCGGCGCGGTCTCCGGTTTCCATGCGCTGATCTCCTCGGGCACCACGCCCAAGCTGCTGGCCAATGAAAGCCATGCGCGCTACATCGGTTACGGCGGCATGCTGATGGAGTCGTTCGTGGCCATCATGGCGATGGTTGCCGCGTCGGTGATCGAGCCTGGCGTGTACTTCGCCATGAACAGCCCGGCAGCGATTGTCGGTAGCGACGTGGTGACCGTGGCGCAGACCGTCAGCAGCTGGGGCTTTGCAATCACCCCCGAGGCGCTGTCGGCCGTGGCCCATGACATCGGTGAAACCACCATCCTGGCCCGTGCCGGCGGTGCACCGACCCTGGCGGTCGGTATCGCGCAGATCCTGCACAGCGTACTGCCGGGTGAAAACACCATGGCGTTCTGGTACCACTTTGCGATCCTGTTCGAAGCGCTGTTCATCCTGACGGCGGTCGACGCCGGTACCCGTGCTGGTCGTTTCATGCTGCAGGACCTGCTCGGCTCCTTCGTGCCGTCGCTCAAGCGCACCGAATCCTGGACCGCCAACCTGATCGCCACCGCCGGTTGTGTGGCGATGTGGGGTTACCTGCTGTACCAGGGCGTGATCGACCCACTGGGCGGCATCAACACCTTGTGGCCGCTGTTCGGTATCTCCAACCAGATGCTGGCCGGGATCGCGCTGATGCTCGCCACGGTTGTGCTGATCAAAATGAAGCGTCAGCGCTACATTTGGGTGACCCTGGTGCCGGCCGTCTGGCTGTTGATCTGCACCACCACGGCGGGCTTTATCAAGCTGTTCGACGCCAACCCGGCAATCGGCTTCCTGTCGCTGGCGAAGAAATACAGCGATGCCCTGGCCAACGGCCAGATCCTGGCCCCGGCCAAGAGCATCGATCAGATGCAGCACGTGATCTACAACGCCTACACCAACGCAACGCTGACGGCGCTGTTCCTGTTCGTGGTGTTCAGCATCCTGTTCTATGCGCTCAAGGTCGGCATTGCCGCCTGGGGCAACAAAGAGCGTACGGATAAAGAAGCGCCGTTCCAGGCCGTACCGGACGCATAACCGAGGATTGCACCCATGTTCAATGACATCAGTCGCCTCGGTAAATACCTCGGTCAGGCCGCGCGCCTGATGGTCGGCATGCCCGACTACGACACGTACGTCGAGCATATGCAAACCAAGCACCCGGACAAGCCGATGATGGACTACAAGGCGTTCTTCCGCGAACGCCAGGAGGCCCGTTACGGCGGCAAGGGTGGGCCCAAGTGCTGCTGACCCGGCACTCGGGCCAGTAGTGATTCCATGTGGGAGGGGGCTTGACCCCGATAGCGGTGTATCAGCGACACATCAGTGCCTGACACACCGCCATCGGGGGCAAGCCCCCTCCCACATTTGTTTTATGTTCCTTCAGATATAAGGAGAACTGTCTGTGTCCTCTCCCATTCCGGTCACCGTGCTCAGCGGCTTTCTCGGCGCCGGCAAGACCACCTTGCTGCGCCATCTGCTCAAGGCCGAACACGGCTTGAAGATCGCCGTGATCGAAAACGAATTCAGTGATGCCGGCATCGATACCCAACTGTTGGGCACAGAGCCGGTACAGGTCATGACCCTCTCCAACGGCTGCGTGTGCTGCACCATCCATACCGACTTGACCAAGGCGCTGTACTTGCTGCTCGAGCGGCTGGACAGCGGCGAAATCGCCTTCGACCGCCTGGTGATCGAGTGCACCGGCCTGGCCGATCCCGCGCCGGTGGCCCAGACCTTTTTCATCGATGAGGAACTGCGCGAGTGCTATATCCTCGACGGCATCATCACCCTGGTGGACGCGGCCCACGCCGAGCAACACCTGGCCCAGACGATCGCCCAGGCCCAGATCGGCTTTGCCGACCGCCTGCTGGTGAGCAAGCGCGACCTGGTGGACGAAGCCTCCTTCAACGCCCTCAGCGAACGCCTGACCCGCATCAATCGCCGCGCACCAATCCGGGTGGTGGAGCATGGCAAGATCGACCTGGCCGAGTTACTGGATGTGCGCGGCTTCAACCTCAACGCCGGCATGAGCCTGCGCCCGGTCAGCGCTGCGCCATCGGTCGATCGTATTTCCAGCCTGGTACTGCGCACCGACCAGCCGCTGGATATCGACCGCCTCAGTGAGTTCATGAACGAACTGTTGGAAGACCATGGCAAGCAACTGCTGCGCTACAAGGGCGTGCTGAACATTGCCGGAGAGGATCGGCGCATGGTGTTTCAGGGCGTGCTGAAGCTCTACGGCTTCGATTGGGACACCGAGTGGGCCGAAGGTGAGACGCGCGAGAGTGTGATTGTGTTTATTGCCGATGGGTTGCCGGAAGACAGGATTCGCGAAGGCTTTGAGCGCGTCTACCAGTCCTGACTAGGAATGCTCGCCAATGTGGTGGGCGGCTCCCCGATGCAGGGTGTCAGCCGCTTATATGCCTCTGATACGCTGCTGTCTGCGCAAGCCGACTCCATAAGTATGGCGTTTGGCGATTCCGGGACAGGCCTGAACGCTTCCATTAAAAGGTGGAAAGCACCTCGAAGGGCGTGCCGGCGCCCCGCTTGCTCAACAGCCAATTGGGTTGATCGCAGGCAAACATTTTTTTAAAACCAAGTGTGCAAAGACAGGCTCAATATAACCAAATACGAATGGTTTATTCTTTCATTTGTAACAATTCATGCATTTGTGCATAGGTTCCGTTGACTTAGAGTGCTGTGTTTTTATACAGTTATTGCGCGTAGGGCTTACGGCGTTTGCCCTATGAGCAAAGGGAATTGACCTGAAAAGACCAAGAGACTCTAAGGAAATGGAGAATATTTTATGCCAAAAATTGGAGATACAATCTATCTTCCCCCTATCGAAATTAATGCGGTTAATGATTTCAAACCCCCGGAGTTCGGCGGTGACGGAAGTATTGGTAACAGTCGTCTAGGGGCTTTAATTAGCGCGGCAGCTCGTGCGCATATCCTCAACACTTTTCCGTCCAGAATTCAACAGGATGTTAAGAATCAAGAAAAAATGTTGTTGGCTAGGATTCAAGCAATGCCGGAAATTCTTGACTCTAGCGTTTCCTCTATATTAACGCAGAACCCTAGTGGCACAGATGCAGATAATGCCGCTCAGATTGAAAGTTATATTGTCGCGAGCAATATTCTTATCGTACAGAAAACGCAAGCGTATAATCAGCAAAAAACTATCGCCGATAAATATTACTATGGGCGAGACTTTTTTAGCTATCACCCCAATCAGCTTATTACAAATGCTATCAGCAATGGCATGGTTAATATGAGCCCTGATGTGCATTATAAAAAATGGTTAGACTCTCTTGAAGGGGCCTATACGGCAAAATACATCAATTGTGAAATAGACTATTTAAACAAGCAGAACGTTTGGCTAAAAACTGAACTCGATGCCTACAAAGACGCGACTGCCTTCGTATCCTCCGTCAACGCCGATGTTCTTAAAAAGTACGGAGCGTACGTGGACCAAGTTTCTCGAGATCTCCAATCAGGTATCTCTGGGAAAAGGGTTCGTAGCTATGCGCAGGCATTGGCGACTTTCGAGAAGGTAAATGCTAGTCCTGGCTTGAAACTGAATACCCAAGACCGGCAAGCAGTGGTCAATGCTCTGAACGCGTTGGACAAGGCGACGCTGGCCAATAATGTTAAACGCTTGGGGAGAGCGTTTGGTGTCACTGGTACGATTGTACAAGTCGATACTGTTAGAGAGAAAGCGATTTCAGGCTATCAAACGGGGGACTGGAAACCACTTATGCTGGAGTTTGAGGCAATGGCTGTTGGCAAGCTAGCAGCCGCCGCGGCCGGTGCGATACTCGCTTCAATTTTGGCGCTGGTAAGTGCGCCCGCGACGTTCGCAATACCGGCGGTAGCTGTGCTGATGGCCCTTGTCTCGGCCCTTGTTGACGCAGATGCAGCAGAAAAGTTAAATAATTTTTTTGCTGGTTAATGTTTATGGCTTTTGATTTAAGGGCGTGTATGACGCCCTTAAATTAACTGGAGAATGAGATGAGTCGACACGGCTTAAAATTTAGAAAAATGGTAGTGCCGTATTTTTTTATGATTGCTACTTGGGTTCCTCTATTTTTAATTGCTTTTGCGGTACCTGATCACGTAGATAAAATCCTATTGTCGGACGTTGAGGGGTTTATAGATGTTTACCTTTTTTCTGATGTGGGGTCATGGTCTCCTGACTTTCCTGTTGTTTCAAAGTTAACTATTAATTACATATGCCTGTTTTCTCCATTTTTTTCAATTATTTTTTGTTATTTGACTTTAAAAAATTCGGTTATGGAAAAGAAGTCGTTTGACGATTTGTCCCAATTAAAAGCTTTATTTTATTTTTTGGGCGCAACGCTTGTGGTAGCTATTTTTCTATACGTTACCTACTTCGATTCTACCAACCTGGCAAATGCTCGAAAGCTCGCAATTTTAGCAGAATACAAAATACTGTATGCGCTCTACGCAGTCGCACAGATGTTTCTGTACTACATTGTTGTGCTCGTAAGTTACTTGATTTACCGGTATGTACCCCGCGCGATAGTGAAGAGTGTATGACGCGGCCGTATACGTGGCAGCCAAAGACGCATGTGAACGCCGTGAGCGAGTTGATAGAAGCATGAAGAAGCCTGTCCGAGTCGCTGAAACCGCTGAGTCGGAATGACCGGAGCCAGTATTGAGGAGCCCGCCGCGTGCGGGCTTTTTCAGGCCTGGAAGTCTCACGAATACCAGCATCTGAGCGGCTCCCTCGCGATTACATTGGTTAGCCCCTCCCATACTTTGGATGCACTTTAAATTGAAATTGGTTATAAAAAAGCCCGGCTCAGGAGCCGGGCTTTTTCATTCAAGCAACTGCAATCAAGCGCCGTACACCGGCAGCTTCTTGCAGATGGCCTTGACCTTCTCACGTACCGCGTCGATCACGGTTTCGTTGTTCAGGTCCGCCAGGATGTCGCAGATCCAGCCGGCCAGTTCCTTGCACTCGGCTTCCTTGAAGCCGCGAGTGGTCACAGCCGGGGTGCCGAAGCGCAGGCCGGAGGTGACGAACGGCGAGCGTGGGTCGTTCGGTACGGAGTTCTTGTTCACGGTGATGAAGGCTTTGCCCAGGGCGGCGTCAGCATCCTTACCGGAAATGTCCTGCTTGATCAGCGACAGCAGGAACAGGTGGTTCTCGGTACCGCCGGACACCACGTCAAAACCGCGCTCGATGAACACGCCGGCCATGGCCTTGGCGTTCTTGACCACTTGTTGCTGGTAGGTCTTGAACTCAGGCTGCAGCGCTTCCTTGAAGCAGATCGCCTTGGCCGCGATCACGTGTTCCAGCGGGCCACCCTGGGCGCCCGGGAATACGGCGGAGTTGAGCTTCTTCTCGATCTCGGCATTGGCGCGCGCCAGGATCAGGCCGCCACGTGGACCGCGCAGGGTCTTGTGGGTGGTGGTGGTGACCACGTCGGCGTAAGGCACCGGGTTCGGGTAGACGCCAGCAGCGACCAGACCGGCCACGTGCGCCATGTCCACGAACAGGTAGGCGCCAACCTTGTCGGCGATGGCGCGGAAGCGTGGGAAATCCAGGATCTGCGAGTAGGCAGAGAAACCGGCCACGATCATTTTTGGCTTGTGCTCGACCGCCAGGCGCTCGACTTCGTCGTAGTCGATCAGGCCATTGGCATCGATACCGTATTGAACGGCGTTGTACAGCTTGCCGGAGGAGGACACGCTGGCGCCATGGGTCAGGTGGCCGCCGTGGGCCAGGCTCATGCCCAGGATGGTATCGCCACCTTGCAGCAGGGCCAGGTACACAGCGCTGTTGGCCTGGGAACCGGCGTGGGGCTGGACGTTGGCGTAATCGGCGCCGAACAGTTCTTTAGCACGGTCGATGGCCAACTGCTCAACCACGTCGACGTATTCGCAACCGCCGTAGTAGCGCTTGCCTGGGTAGCCTTCGGCGTACTTGTTGGTCAGCACCGAACCTTGAGCCTCCATCACCGCAGGGCTGGTGTAGTTTTCCGAAGCGATCAGCTCAATGTGCTCTTCCTGGCGCACGGCTTCTTGCTCCATGGCGGCGAAGAGATCGGCGTCGTACTTG
>Ga0105246_10000645_pt1 | contig 19493 bp, 10 predicted proteins | sample KBSM64metaG_FD_99694 | JGI IMG/M metagenome (GOLD analysis project Ga0105246, IMG submission 99694) | Miscanthus rhizosphere microbial communities from Kellogg Biological Station, Michigan, USA - KBS M6-4 metaG | ecosystem: Host-associated > Plants > Roots > Rhizosphere > Soil | place... | reverse complement strand
TTGTCCAGCGAACCGTCGTTGAGACCGGCGATGATGCTGGCCGCGTTCTTACCACTGTTCGACGTGGCCGACGTGTTACCCGCAGGGTTAAAATCCCCGGCGGTTGCGAACTCAAACGACCCATCGGACCGCGTAGTGGGCGTCGGCGTGGCTGAGGCAGATGTCTCGGTCGGCGGCGCCGTCGTTCCTGTCGGTTGAGGTGCCGGGGCCGAGCAGCCGGCCAGGAAGACTGCCGCCACACCAACGGCGACCACGTGTTTACGCATACGTCAGATGATAGGCTCCTGCCGCGACGATGCCTACGCGACCGCTCCCCGGGTTGTGCGCGCACAGTTCGTGTCGGCCTTCGTTCCAGCGGCGCGTTTCATTGTGCCCTGAGCTGGGAAAACTATTCCGAGCGGTCCGTGACCGGTTCTGGCCGCCTGCTGAGGGCTCCGCCACAAACCTCTGCGGGTATCCACAGAGTCGCCCCCGTTGGCTAGGAGGCGTACGCGTGCTGGGCCTAGGGTTGAAAAACGCGGATGCCCTGCGGGTATGCGGTCCATGGTTCCGGACCGGATAGAGGAGAGACGAACTAGTCTCGCCACCTCCAGGACGTCGGTAACAACTAACTGAATGCGACAGCCAGGCGCCGGTTACCGGCATCTCAGGCAGGACAGGGCAGTGCAGACGCCCCAGGCCTGCCGCTTCGTGGTTGTGCCGTCACTTTGGAGCCAAAATGAAGTCTGCACGTGGATTGTTCTCCCCCCGGATCCTGAAGCTGGGGGCGTCCGCCCTGGCCGCCGGGCTGCTCGCGTCGACCCTCTCCATTGCGGCATTCCCATGGGCACTGTCACCCGCCAGGGCCGCAGGTCCCTGTGACGTTCCGGTGGTCAACAAGGTGGCCTGCGAAAATACCCAACCGGGCAGCCCCGCGTCCGAGTGGCAGGTCACCGGTGCCGGGAACAGCACCATCCAGGGTTACGCCACGTCCATGAGCGTCAATGTGGGCCAAACGGTGACCTTCAAGGTCAAGACCACGGCTTCGGCATACCGGATTGATGTTTACCGGCTTGGGTACTACCAGGGCCTCGGGGCGCGCAAAGTCGCTGCCAACATCCTGCCCTCAGTACCGCTTCCCCAGTCCCAGCCTGCCTGTGCCACCTTCTCAGCCACAGGGCTGATCGATTGTGGCAATTGGGCTGTGTCCGCTTCATGGTCAGTCCCGGCGTCGGCGGTTTCCGGAGTCTACCTGGCGCGTCTAGTCCGAACGGACAACAGTGCCGCGAGCGTCATTCCGTTCGTGGTCCGCGATGACGCTGCCCATTCGAACCTGCTGTTCCAGACCTCCGATACGACCTGGCAGGCCTACAACACTTATGGCGGCAACAGCCTCTACACGTGCACCGTGGCATGCCCGCCCGGAAACCCGGCGGCCTACAAGGCAGCCTTCAAGGTGTCCTATAACCGGCCGTTCAACTCTGCCCTGGATGATCAAGGCCGCAGCTGGGTGATGTATGCCGAATACCCCATGATCCGCTTCATGGAAGCCAACGGCTACGACGTCAGCTATATGAGCGGTCTTGACGTTGCAACCAAGGCACCGCTCCTGCTGAATCACAAGGCGTTCCTGTCGGTTGGCCACGACGAGTATTGGTCAGGCGAGCAGCGCGCAAATGTTGAGGCTGCCCGTGACGCTGGTGTGCACCTCGCTTTTTTCAGTGGGAACGAGATGTTCTGGAAGACCAGGTGGGAGCCAAGCTCTGATGGCAGTAACACCGCTGGCCGGACGCTGGTTGCCTACAAGGACACGCACTTCGACGGTCCCACGGACCCAGTCACCTGGACGGGTACCTGGAGGGACCCGAGGTTCGGGACCGCAGGGGGCGCCGGCAATCCGGAAAATTCGGTGACGGGCCAGATGTTCCTGGTCAATTCGGGGACGACCGATATCGTAGTTCCCTCCGCCTTCAAGCAGCTCCGGTTGTGGCGGGGAACATCCATCGCAAACTTGGCCAATGGCGCCTCGGCCACGCTCGGGGCGGGACTGGGCACACTCGGCTACGAGTGGGACATTGACGCGGACAACGGCTTCCGTCCGCCCGGCACCTTCCGGCTGTCCCAGACCAACAGTACTTCCGCCGAAATCTTCACGGATTACGGATCACACACTTCAAGCGGCCAGCCGGCCTCGCACAACCTGACCATGTATAAGGCAGCTAGCGGTGCCCTCGTCTTCGGCGCAGGCACCGTCCAGTGGTCCTGGGGACTCGATGGCTTCACCACGGGGAAGGCTGTGGATAAGAACATGCAGCAGGCCACGGTCAATCTCTTTGCAGACATGGGTTCCCAGCCGAATACCTTGAACTCGGGCCTCACCCAGGCCCAGCCTTCAGTGGATGTCACCGCACCGACCTCCACCATAACCTCCCCCGCAGCAGGTGCGACCGTAGCTGACGGCACGATCGTGACGGTGTCAGGGACGGCTTCCGACGCAGGTGGGGTAGTGGCCGGGGTGGAGGTTTCAACTGACGGGGGAACAACTTGGCGGAGGGCTAATGGAACCACTAGCTGGACTTATGCCTGGAACGCCCACGGCAGCCCGACATCGGTGCTCCGATCCAGGGCTGTCGATGACAGCGGTAATCTAGGTTCCGGCTCGGCCGCTGTCCTTACCAATATCTCGTGCCCATGCTCCATTGTGGGGGCGAACGTCACTCCAACGGTTGTAGATGAGCCCGATCCTGCCGCTATCGAGGTCGGGGCCAAGTTCTACTCTGAGGTTTCCGGGACCGTTAGTGGCGTCCGGTTCTACAAAGCCGCAAAGAACACGGGCACGCATATCGGCAGTGTCTGGAGCGAGACGGGGCAAAGACTTGCCAGCGCCACCTTCACTAGTGAATCCGCTTCCGGATGGCAGACGGTCGCCTTGTCACCTCCACTTGCCATCACAGCCAACACAAAATATGTGGTTTCCTACTTTGCGCCAGTTGGCCATTATTCGCAGGACGTCGGCTATTTCTACAACGACCCGTCCCCGTCAGGCGGAAGCAACACCCTAGACAGCTCCCCGCTGCATTTCACCCGGGACCTCCCGGGGTCGCCCAACGGTTTCTACCGTTATGCCTCGACGTCCACCTTTCCGGACCAGATCTACGAAGCGTCATATAACTGGGTCGACGCCGTGTTTACGCCGTCAGGACCAGCCGCTCCAGCGGTCTCATCGGTATCGCCAGCCGCCAACGCCTCAAGCGTCGCGTTGGATGCGAGGCCTTCAGCAACGTTCAACCAGGCAGTAACCGGCTCATCCGTGGCTTTCACCTTGAAAAACGCCGCCGGAACGAGCGTGGGCGGTTCGCTGGCTTATGACTCGGCCACGAACACTTCCACGTTCACTCCGGCCAGTGCCCTTGCCTACGGCACCGCCTACACGGCGACCGTGAGCGGCGCGAAAAATTCCGCCGGGCTGACGATGAGTGCCCCATACTCCTGGACGTTCAGCACCACGGCGGCTCCGGCGGCACCGACAGTGTCGTCGGTGTCTCCGGTGGACAACGCGACGGGTATCGCTGTCGATGTGAAACCGTCTGCGACCTTCAACCAGCCCGTCACCGGCTCATCCGTGACATTCGCCGTGAAGGATGCGGCCGGTACACCGGTCGGCGGCTCAGTGGCCTACAACTCCACCACCAATACAGCCACTTTCACACCAGCAGCAGTCCTGTCCTACAACGTGACCTATACGGCGACTGTCAGCGGTGCCACCAATTCGTCGGGGCAAACGATGGCTGCCCCGAATTCCTGGACTTTCAGCACGACTGCCGGACCGGGTGTGTGCCCCTGCACGCTATTCCCGCCGACCTCAGTGCCGGCCGTCTCTTCGGTGAACGATGGCAACGCCGTCGAGCTGGGGATGAAGTTCCGATCTGACGTTGCCGGCACTGTGACGGGCGTCCGCTTCTACAAGGGCACCTCCAACACAGGCACGCACATCGGTCATCTGTGGTCCAGTACCGGAACACTCCTCGCCTCTGTAACGTTTACGGGCGAGACCGGGTCAGGCTGGCAGCAGGCCAGTTTCTCAGCTCCGGTCAGCATCATTGCCAATACCACCTACGTCGTGTCCTATCAGGCGCCCAGTGGCTTCTATTCCGCAAATGGCGGCTATTTCGGCACATCTTTTGACAGGGCGCCGCTCCATGGCCTCGCGGGCGGCACGGACGGACCCAACGGCGTGTACCGGTACGGTTCCTCGGCCTTCCCTACCGACAGCTTCAATAACACCAACTACTGGGTCGATGTGGTTTTCAGCACGGCGCCGGCCACGGCCCCGCCTGCCGTGACCGCCGCGACCCCAGCAAACAACTCCACGGGTGTTGCTGTGGACGTGAAGCCCGCCGTGACGTTCGACCAGCCGGTCACCGCTTCCTCGGTGGCGTTCACGGTCAAAGATGGCGCCAACGCCCCGGTGGCCGGCGCCACGGCCTATGATGCCGCGACCAAGTCCGCAACTTTTTCGCCGAGTGCCGCCCTTTCCTACAGCACCACCTACTCGGCAACTGTCAGCGGGGCCACCAACTCCGCCGGTCAAAGTATGGGCACGGCCTACTCCTGGACGTTCACGACCACTGCCGCGGCCGTCCTTCCCGCAGTCTCAGCGGCAACACCAGCCAACAACGCCATCTCCGTGTCGGTGGCGGTCAAGCCAGCGGTGACCTTCAACCAGGCCGTGACCGCGTCATCGGTGGTCTTCACCTTGAAGGACGGCGCTAATTCCCCGGTGACCGGGACGGTCGGGTATGACGCTGCCACCACAAGTGCCACCTTCACGCCCGGTGCCGCCCTTCTGTACAGCACCATCTATACGGCTACGGTCAGCGGGGCCAGGAACGCGACCGGCCAAACCATGAGCGCACCATATTCCTGGACGTTTACGACGGCGGCACCTCCTGCCGCATGCCCCTGCTCGCTGTTCAGCAGCACTTCGGTTCCGGGCACCGCAAACACCGCTGATGATAATGCCGTGGAACTTGGAATGAAGTTCCAATCGGATTCGGCAGGTACGGTCACGGGAGTGCGTTTCTACAAGGGCAGTTCAAACACCGGAACGCATACGGGTAACCTCTGGTCATCAACGGGCGCGCTGCTGGCCTCGGTTACCTTTGCGGCCGAGACGGCAACGGGGTGGCAGCAGGCTATGTTCTCATCACCAGTGCCGGTTGCCGCTAACACCACCTATGTTGTCTCCTACTTCGCGCCGGACGGGTTCTACTCATCGGACAGCGGCTACTTCAATTCCGCCGCTGACAATGCCCCGCTCCACGGCCTGGCTGGAGGCGCCGATGGGCCTAATGGGGTTTACCGCTACGGGGCGACCGCGTTCCCCACGGACAGTTTCAACAACACCAACTACTGGGTTGACGTGGTCTTCAACGCCAGCCCCGCCGGCGCAGCTCCTGCCGTGGCCGCTGTTTCCCCCGCCAACGCCGCCACGGGAGCATCGGAGAGCGTGAAGCCAACGGCGACATTCAACCAATCAGTGACGCCGTCCTCCGTGGTGTTCACTCTGAAGGATCCCGCCGGGACCGCGGTGACGGGTTCGGCCGCCTACAACGAGGCAACGAATACATCAACATTTTCACCGGCCGCTGTCCTGGCTTTCAGCACCACCTACACGGCGACTGTCAGCGGGGCAACGAACACAACGGGGACCGCAATGAGCGCACCCTTTTCATGGAGTTTCACGACGAAAGCACCGCCTGCTGCATGCCCCTGCAGTGTCTTCAGCCCTACAGCCGTACCTGACACCGTGAACAGCAACGACCGAAAAGCGGTGGAAGTGGGCATGAAGTTCCGCTCCGACGTGGCCGGGACCGTGACGGGCGTCCGCTTCTTCAAGGGGAGTTCCAACACGGGTACCCACGTGGGGCACCTTTGGTCGTCCACTGGCACCCTCCTCGCGTCTGTCACGTTTACGGGCGAGACAGGGTCCGGCTGGCAGCAGGCTTTGTTCTCCTCGCCCGTCTCCATTACCGCCAACACCACCTACGTCGTCTCCTATTACGCACCTGTCGGCTTTTACTCGTCATCGAAGGATTACTTCGGCGGCGCCTCGGCCGACAACGCCCCGCTTCACGGCCTGGCGAGCGGTGTAGACGGTGCTAACGGTGTTTACCGCTACGGCAGCACGGCTTTCCCCACGGACAGCTTCAAAAACACCAACTACTGGGTCGACGTCGTATTCAACCGATCGTAGGCGGGGCGAGGACAGCAGAGGCTATCAGATGAAGCGGACTGGAAGGTTTGCAGCCTTGTTCCTTGGTTGCCTCCTGGCTTTCGTGGCGGGATGCTCGCCGGGCGTGAATGGCGCGACGACGCAGATACCCCCGAGGTCCACCTCCTCAGCTCCGCGGCCCTCGTCCACTCCGACGCTTTCCGATCCCACTCTCCCCGTCGCACCCGCAGAATCGACGGGTCAACCCCATGAATTCCAGGTGATCTCAGGCCTTGGCGTCAATGCCAATGTCCATAGCTGGCGCAACGGAGAGCTGAAGCCTGCCATCGACCAAATTTCGGAGCTGGGCGACCTCACGTGGCGAGTGATCATCGACCGGGCCGACTGGGAAACCCAGGAGAATCCCGAAAGTCCGGAAACCATCGACTGGAACCACTATGCCCCGATCTATGAAAACGGAAAGATGTCGGACCTCTGGAAAACAGTCGAATACATCAATTCCAAGCCCGGACAACAAGTCATGGTCAATGTGATGGGCGGTGTGCCCGGATGGATGGGTGGCACCCGGATCGATGAGTCCCGGGAAGACCAGTGGGTGCGGATGATTTCCTCCATGGTGGCCTATGGCCGCACGGTCCGGGGCCTGGATTTCACACTTCTCGGGCCGATGAACGAGACGGACTGGGATGGCATCGAAGGGCCACAGGTCGGGCCACAGCAGTACGTGAGGCTGCTCCACAAACTCATCGTCCGCCTGGACGGCCTGGGTCTCGGCGACATGCGGCTCGTAGGACCGGACACCGCTTCGGCATCAAATGCGCTGGGGGACTATCTTCCGGCCATGGTAAAGGACCCCCTCGTGATGTCGCGGTTGGCCCATTTCGGCATTCATACCTACAACGGTGACTCAGCGGGAACGGAGAACGTCCTGCCCGCCTCGGCGGGTCCGGGCCTGGACTATTGGGTCACCGAATTCTCCGGACCATGTCCTGGCTGCGACACCGGGTCGCCGAACCCCATGGAGTGGTCGGACGCGGCCTCGACGGCCGAATACGCCATCAATCTCCTGGAACAGGGGGCAAGCGGGCTCCTGCAGTACGACGCCTGGGACGGCTACTACGAACATCACGAAAGCATGGGCTACTGGGGCCTTCTGGCTTATGACGCCGGCACGGGAACTTATACGCCGCGCAAAACCTACTTCGTACTCCGGCAACTGATCCGCTACACGCCCCGGAACTCTGTGCGAATAGCCGCCTCGTCCGATCAGGAAATGGTCCACGTCGTGGCATTCCAGGATCCGGCTTCGGGCCGGGTCACTCTATTCGGCCACAACGCCTCCGATCGGGCGGTGGACGCCATGCTGCGCCTGCCATCGCTGGATCAAGCCATTGAGTTCTCAAGCTCAGCCACCAACACCGGCCAGGACATGGATGCCGGCAGACCAGCGGTCTTCGCCGGCGGCGCAGCCAGTTACACAGCCGCTCCCGACGCTGTCTTCACATTGACCGGAACACCGACGAAAGGTTAGGCAACATGACCCTGCAAGGCTCCCTGCGAGGGCTCATCCAGCCCGCTGCCCTGCTTCGCCCGGTCCACCAGCGCCCGGTACTGACCCGCCAGAGTGGACTGGAGGCTTGGGGCAGCGCCAGCGAGTCAGTGACACTCGGCGGCATAGCAGTAAAACTGCTGGACTTCGATGAAGCCCTGGAAATGATCCTTGAGCGGGGAGCAAACGGTGGTCCCGTTCCGCTCGGCATCGCCTCAGCCAACCTTGACCACGTCAAGCACTTCGCACCCGGCAACCGGTGGGCCGACACGTTGGAGCGCCAGGCGTCCGTCGAATGGCTCACCCTCCTGGACGGAGCGCCCCTGGTGACGCAGGCACGGAGGATCACACAGCGTCCGTGGCCGCGCCTTGCTGGCAGTGATCTCATCTGGCCCGTGCTGGACGCCGCAGAAACCGCGGGCCTGCGGGTTGGTTTCGTCGGGGGAACTCCGGATGTGCACACCCTCATCAGGGACAGATTCTCGACAGCGCACCCCGATCTGGCTGTGGCCGGATGGTGGGCACCGGATCGGAGTTCGCTCGCAGACCCCGCTTCGTCGCGTGCTCTGGCCGCCGAAATTGCGGATGCCGGGGCGGACATCCTGGTGGTGTGCCTCGGCAAGCCGCGCCAAGAGCTCTGGATATCGGAGTTCGGGCACCTGACGGGGGCAAAAGTGCTGCTGGCCTTTGGCGCCGTGGTGGACTTTCTGGCGGGACGCGTGCGCAGGGCGCCGGCTCAAGTGCGCAACCTTGGGATGGAATGGGCATGGCGGCTTGCCCTCGAGCCGCGACGGCTCGCGAACCGCTACCTGGTGGACGGCCCGGAGGCGTACCTCAAGCTGCGGCGCTGCAGCGGTCCACGTCCTGCCGAGGGCGCCGCCGGCACGATGGTCCCAGTGTGGAATGCACCCATCCGGTCGAAGCGGGAGGGCTTTTCCCCGCGGGCGGAACACACTGACGTCGCAGTTCTGGTGGTGACGTACAACAGCGAAAACGATGTTCCCTTGCTACTTCAAACCCTGAGGACGGAAACAAGTCACCAGTCCGTCAAGGTGATCGTCGCCGACAATTCCCCGACGCCCTCCACCCGCTTGGCACTAAGGGACCAAGCCGATATCTTCGTCTTCCCCACCGGCGGCAATCTCGGATACGCCGGTGCCATCAACGCCGCCATGATCCAGGCAGGGAGTGCTGATACATACCTGGTCCTCAATCCCGACATGCGGGTTGCACCCGGATCCGTGCGCGCGCTGCGGGAACGAATGGCTGCGTCCGGAGCGGGCGTCGTGGTCCCCCTCTTGCTTGACGAAGACGGATCCGTGTATCCGTCACTGCGGCGCGAACCCAGCCTGTCGAGGGCATTTGGAGACGCCGTTATGGGCAGCAGGCTGCCGGGGCGTCCCGGCTGGCTGTCGGAAATGGAGTTCGACGCCGATAGTTACCAGCATGCACACAAGGTTGATTGGGCGACCGGAGCCGCCCTCCTGATCCGCAGTGACATCGCAGATGTGGTGGGCGACTGGGATGAAAGTTACTTTCTCTACTCGGAGGAGACTGATTTTCTCCACAGGGTGCGCGGAGCCGGTTCTGAAGTATGGTTCGAGCCGCAGGCGAGGATGACGCACTGTCGCGGGGGTTCCGGAAGTTCACCTGCCCTGGATGCCCTGATGGCTACAAATCGGATCAGGTACATCCGCAAGTTCCACCCGGGCCCCTACGCACGGACTTTCCGCGCCGCCGTCGTCCTTTCTGCTTTTTTGCGCGCGCCGTTGCCTCGGCGAGGGGAGATACTGGCCGCGGTGGGCAGGCAGAAACGATGGGACCAGCTTCCCCGGGCAGCCCGTTACGGAGAGGACCCTGGCTCGCCTGGGTCGACCCTCACAGGGACGGTCATCATCCCGGCCCACAACGAGGCAGCCGTGATCCGCCGGACCCTCACCGCGCTGGCCGGGCCGCTGGCCACCGGATCGATTGAAGTTATTGTCGCCTGCAACGGCTGCAGTGACCGGACTGCTGAAATTGCGCGTTCCTTTCCCGGCGTCCGCGTCCTTGAGGTTGACGAGGCATCAAAAATATCCGCACTGAACGCCGCGGACCGTGCGGCCACGCGATGGCCGCGAATTTATCTGGATGCTGACATCGAACTCCCGGTTGAGGCACTGGGCGCCACCTTGCGGCGGCTGACCGGCGACCCGGCCTTGTTTTGTGCCCGCCCGGCCTTCAGCTACAACACCGACGGCGCGTCCTGGCCCGTCCGTGCGTACTACCGGGCAAGGAACCGGCTGCCGCAGTCCTCCGAGTCGATGTGGGGAGCAGGGGTATACGGGCTGAGCCGCGCCGGCCATGACCGGCTCGGAGAGTTTCCGGCCGTCACCGCAGACGACTGCTATGTTGACCGGCTCTACGGCGAAGGCGAGAAGGTAACCCTTGACTGCGCTCCCGTCATCGTCAGGACTCCACGTTCGGCGAAGGCACTGCTGGCCATCCTCAAAAGGGTTTACAGGGGCAACGCAGAGCTAAGCAGCCTCGCCGGTTCGCACACCGGCCGGACGGTTCGGGAACTCGCAGGATCGGTACGCGGACCTTTGTCCGCCGTTGATGCAGCTGTCTACGCGGCCTTTGCCGTAACAGGCCGGGTGGCGCGGCGCCGTCGCCCCAGCGGATGGGAACGGGACGACTCAAGCCGTCGCTGATTGTGCTTTTCGCGGCGGACACGCCTGGCCGGTGTGTCCGCCTGAGGGACTTTTCCGCCTCCCGCGGGATAACGCATCCCAGGCAACAACTCCACTCAGCGTGAGCGGCGCCGGCCGCCCGTCGGAACGAGAAAGGCGGAAGACTCGAAGTCCGCTGTTGTAAGGACTTCACGGGAGGCCAGCTCCAAACGACGGCGCTGACGCCGCAGCGTCAGGGACTGGGCCAAGGAAACCGCCCCGAAGACGAGTACTGCACCTGCGATCGCAACCATGATGACGGAACGGAGGCGGCTGGAGAACAACTCCTGGGCCGGACCTGGGCCACGCACCAGTATTGGCGAGTAGAGGTACCTGTCGTCAGCGTTGTTGACCTTTTGGACGTCCCTTAGGGTGGCAGCGAATTGCTCGCCGATGAAGCGGGCTGTACTCTCAGCCTGGGTTCCGGATTCAGCCGTGGCGCTGATGCTGACCAGACCCATTCCCAAACTCGCCACAGGGGCGATCTTGAAGTCGGTGGTCAGACCTGACGCTTTGAGATTCTCAACGTAAGCAGGATCCGAAAGCTTGGCTATCACCACTTGAGTCAAGAGCGAGCTGTCAGCGCTCCGGAGATAGGGGTTGTTGGAGTTCAGCTTGGCCAACTCGGCGTCCCGTTCCAGCTGAAATGATGACGGCACGTCAGGAGCCGTCAATGCATAGGAAACCGTAGCCTCGTAGGTCCGCGGAGCGAAAAGGAACATGTACCCGCAGGCCGCCAATGTCAGAAAGGCAACTGGCAGAACCACCCACCTGTGGCGCCACATCGTGTTTAACATAGTTAACGGATCCATGGTTTCATAACCCCCTACTGTTGGCCGCCGGGAAGACGGGATTCGAATTCGCGAACGGTTTTTCCATTTGCTGTTTTACGGACAGCCAGACAGTGCCGGCCAAGCCTATAAAGAGCGGACATATCAGCGCGAAGGTTTGGAAAGACATGGCATCAAACGTTCCTGCAGATATTGCCGCCACCAGCATGGCGGCGGCAATGGCACCGCATAGCAGGCGCATTTCAGTACTGTTCGCATGACGCGCCGCGATGAGGCAGGCAAAGAAAGGGACCATGAAGTAGGCCAGAAGAGCTACCAATCCAATGCCGCCCATTGTCGCGACAGTTGAAAGATATTGGTTATCGAAAATATTCTTCATGTCCACGGGCATCCAGCTCCCTGGTCCCAGGCCAAACAGCGGACGGTCGAAAAAGAGCCGCCACGCCAGCGGATAGTCATCTGTGCGGTACGTGATTGACGAATCTGCCGCTCCGGCCGTCGCCGAGTAGAAGAGGGTTGATACCATTCCCGGCACGACGAGAAACACGACTGATACGGCCACAGGTATAACAACGAACGACCACTGCCTTGCCAATTTGGGGAGGTACGGGAGCAGGATGACCGTTGAAATCAGCAAACCGAGCATTCCCGTGCGTGACACAGTAATGACGTTTCCTGCAACGAGCAGGACCGGGAGCGACCACCGAATTGAACGTCGGACCTTACTATCGAACAATGCCCACCAAATTGAAAGCGGAAGGAGCATTGAACAAACCACACTGAGCTCGATCGGATGCATGGTGGTTCCCGCAACCCTGAGAAACGAATCACGTTGCTGGAACGAGCTTCCCGAGCCATTATCCTGGAACCCGACCATCATGGACGATATCCATTCCATGGGATTGATTCGAAATTGAAATTGAACAAGGGCAATGATGCAGCAGATGGCTGCGCCGCCCATGACCCATCGGGTCACGGACCTGATATCGGCAAGAGTCTTCACAGATTCCGTTAGGGCCAACGTGATTCCCGTACCGGCCAGGACAAGCAGGATCCAGCGATCGGCTGCCGCTCGGGCAGCTACATCACTTCCCCCGCTCAAACCACCGAACATTGCGGCGTAGCTCAAGCACGACGCCACGATCCAGAACATCATCGCGGCCCTTCCCGGATGCCCGTATGGAACAGGATCGTGCAGACCGAACACTGAAGACGCCAGCCACATGCCGAACAGGGCCAGTGCAAGCAGGTGGGCAACATTGCCGCTTGCGCCTATGGTGCCCACCACCATGTAGGAGGGAAGCACCAGTATCGCCAGTATCGTCATTTTGAGCAGCCTTGGGGGCCTGCCTGCAGGGCCGTACTGGTCTACTCCGGGGGCACTCATGGCGCGGCGTTCGTCGTCAGCTCGCTGAGGACACGATCAACTATGCGCTGGTCCGTTGCGGAATTCGATTGGATATGTGCTGCCACATCCTGGGGTCCAAGGCCGGCGGCGAACGTTCTCGCATCCTCCAGTGAAAGTGGTACGGAGGACCAATAGCTGTGGCACATCGTGGCAGGTGCACAAAACGACAGCTCCTGTGGTGTGCCGAAATGCCGGACATAGGTGCCGTAAAGTATGAACTCACTGAAATGCAGCCGGCGTGCCACAGCGGTCGCCCAATCCGTTCCCGCCACTGTCCCGACACGCTTCAGACATTCGGCGGCCACTCGGGGGTCCCACGAAACGATGCCGCCCACGTAATCAGGCAGGCTGGTTTCTCCGGTCCACGGTATACCTAGCAAGTCGTAGGCGGCCCGGGCCCACAGCATGTGCCTGGTCAGTTCCACAGTGATTGCGCCAGGCTTTTCATATGTCCGCACTGCTGTCCCGTGGAAAAACAACTCTGCCGGCATTGGCCTGACGAGAACAACATCGGAATCGATAATGACAACGCAATCGCATCCAAGTTTAGTAGCAGCGGACAGCTTCAGGATCTGTTGGAGAATCCATCCCCGCACGGGTGGCCAGGGCCGGCGCAGGTTGATTGCACTGCAGTTTATGGTCCGGGGTAAGACGGGCACGCGCCGACGCAGGGCAGCGAGTCCGGCGGTAGCAACGAAGCCGTCCGGCAGAAATTCCGACTCCGACCAGACCTGCAGGCGTGGTGATGCTATTCGGCGGAAAACGTTGAGATCGCGTCGCGGCACAATGACGTGGTGCATCGTCTCGTCGTCGGTGAAGCGAAGAACGGATCGGTGCAACCTCTTGAAACCTTCGATATCCGGCAGGAAGGACGGGGTCAGGATCGCGATGGTACTCATCACTTTGTCCTCCCGTTTGCGTCCCACGTGCCAGAGTTCGGGTGCCTCAGTGCGGGGGCGACGGAGCGTATCGCCTTGCGGAATGCCAGGGTTAGCGCGGCGAGCAACTGGCCTAGACTCCGGATGCTCAGGAACGGGCGTTCGAAAACCAGAAAGAAGAGGTAGGCCGCCCCAATCGCGGCCGGGCACCCAAGGGCAAGCAATAAGCCCAATGACGGCATGCTGTCCAAGCCCGCGGGCTTCACTACGTATGTGGTCAGCATCGCCAGCACCGGGGCGTGAATCAGGTAGAGGCTGAACGCAAAGGTCCCCACAAAGACGAGTGGCCGAAGCGACAGCAAGCGGACCATCGTGGGCAGGCGCCCCTGGTCCAGGGCAACGAATACCCCGGCAACGGCTGTGCCGACAGTCAGATCCACCCAGAAGTAAGCTTCCGTCACGGCCACGGGACCTGTGAAGACTGCCAAGGCAACCACACCGGAAAACAAGACGACGAATGTCCCGAGCCCTGCCTTTGCCGCCCTTTCCCGATGAACGAGACACGCCGCTGCGAGTCCCAAGACAAAGAGAAGCAGGTACGCCGGCGTGAACCTGTCCAGGGCGGCAACAGCTGGAACCAGAGCTCCCAGAAGGTGCTGGGCAACAACTACCGCGGCTACGACGAGCAGGACAGTCAGGAGTCCCCATCGCCGAAGCAGCATCAATATGAGCGGATACAGGAAGTAGATGTGCCATTCCACTGCGATGGACCAGAATGCTCCGTTTGGTGAGACATTTCCGATGGCGTCCTGAAGCAGGAAGAAGTGGACGCCAAAGTCCCTTGGGGCGAATACGCTGCCATTGGCCGGGTCAGTCAGACCACTCCCGATGAGGACTGACACCAGGCCCAGGGCGGCCCAATAAGGCGGGACAATGCGCCAGAAGCGGCGACGAAGAAAGCCGGTCCCTCCGTCCTTGAATCGCATTCCGTGCCTCATTGGTGCGAGGGCTAATGAATATCCTGAGACCACAATGAACACAGAGACGGCCAGATGCCCGTACACGAGCCAGTTCGTAAACCATGGTCCGTTATTGCCCGGGTATCCGCCCACCGTCATCAGCCATGAGTGGTGCAGCACCACGAATATCGCCGCGAGTGCCCGGACACCGTCGAGCCATTCGACGCGTTGGATTGTTCCGGCCTGCGTCAGTGGCGGGCCAATCTCCGTATCCTTTGCACTCACAGAAGCCCCCCGTAGAAAGCTGAAAGATCCGACTGCAGGCCCTCGGCCGTGTAGTGACCCAGAATCCGCGCTGAGGCTTTCTCGCCCCTCTCCCGACGCCACCCATCGGTCCGGTTCATTGAATCCAACAAAGCGGCGAGGAGTTCCGTGGTCGAACTGACGGGGGTGCTGAAAGCAGGGTCGAAAAACTCCTGGCCACCACCGCCGTGGTAACCCACGACATATGAGCCACAAGCCATGGCTTCGGCCGGAGGAAGGCCGAAGCCGTCCCGATCGCTCAGGCTGAGGAAGAGCGCGGAACTGCGGAGGGCATCGGCCATGTTTCGCTCCGTAAGGCCATGGAGGGGCAAAAGGTTCCATGAACGGGAACGGATTTCCTGCCGGGCGTTCAGGAGGTTAAGTAGTTGGGCAAGCTCCTCAGGCCTTCGGCTGGGGACATAGGAAATTCTGTGGATCTGGCTTTCTTCTGACGGATGAAAGATTGCTTCATCAATCACGTTGCGAGCCGTGCCTACCGGAGTATCAGGAAATGCCATGCGCAGCAGGTCGGCACCGTCCTGGGAGACGGTCAGCAGTGCTTCCAGCCTCGCAATGTCGGTATACGGCCAACCGGGTCGTCCCGGGTCCGGTGTGATGAGGTCAAATGTGTGATGGGGACCTTGGTTGAAGACCACTACCCGTGCGCCCGCAGGCAGGGAGGCAAATCCCAATGCGTAGAACTCCGGCACCACGAGCAGGTCGGTGGCCCGAAGCTGAAGCTCATTGAACGCGATGACCCTGGTCGAGTTTTCGAACCACGAGCAGCGGAAGCCGTGACGGGGATGAACAACGGCGGCAGGGATTCCCATCTTGTTGAGCTCGTCCACATGCCGGTAAATGACCCGTACGCCTCCGCTCGGATTGTTTTCCGCAGGCGCCAGGTAATAGACGGCAGCACTGCCCGGGCCGCCATGCAGGGCCAGCCGTGGCAGCTGCCTTGACTGTCCCGCCCTAAATCGGCTGTAGGCCTTTAGTGCGCCCAGCGCCTGTCGCTTTGCATCCATTCCTGCCTCCTAAATACCCAGCCTGCGCCAGCGCTGCCAGCGGATGCGGTCCCCAAGGTTCCGCTGATACCTGTTCCAAGCTGTGATTCCCGTTGGCGGGAGCCCGGATGTGGCCATAGCCTCGAACTCACGCCATGCTGACAGGCGCGCATAATCGGGGTTGATCTCCTTGGCGAACTCGGCCGACTTGAAGACTTCGGTGGTCAGTCCACCGTCTTTGCCTGCATCCACGGCCCATCCCAGAGCTTCCGCGGAGAGGCGCCTCCTCATGGTCCTTTCAAGCCGTGCGCTGGTTCTTGGTTCAAGGTTCGCGCTATGCAGGTAGGCCTCATACGCCCGGCGGCGTTCCTGCAAGTCTGTTACCGCTCCGCCGAAGCGACTGTTCATCATGCTTGAGGGGTGGATGCGCCGGTAGGCCTGGTCCGGCCCGTTGACCCGTCCGACATCGGCATGAGAAGCCAATCGCAACCACATTTCGAGATCACCGGAGTGCGGCAGGTCAGGGCGGTAGTACCCCACCTGGTGCTGGACGCTGGTTCGGACCATCGCCTCAGGGCTATAGATAATGCTGAGGCCTCGCCGGAATTGTGAGGCAATCCAGGTGCGGCCAGGCCAAATAGACCAGTGGAGTAGCGGAAAGTCCGTTCCTATGGGCTCAGTTTCAAAGGATTGCGGGTGGCCATAAACGAGCCCCACAGAAGGATGGGCCTCCATCAGGTCGGTGGCCCGCGATAGGGAACCGGGGGCCAGCATGTCATCTGCAGAGAGAAGGACGACATAATCGGAATCGACTTCCGACAGTGCCCGGTTGTAGGTAGCAATGTGCCCCAGGTTTTCCGAATTTCTCGTTGCGCGAACATTAGTGTGCAGCTCGGACAGCCATTGGGCAACGCTGAAGCTATGGTCGGGTGAAGCATCGTCGATGATGTGCACAGAGGTCCTGACACCAGGTTGTGTCACCACGCTGTCCACGCACCGGGCAAGAAAGTGACCATAGTTGTAGCAGGGGATTACAACGGCCACATGAGGCGTTTTCGAGGGCCCGTTCACGGTCTTGGCCGGGTGGATCATGGCGTACCTCGCATTCCGAACGCGCTGCGAGCATCTGCCATTCGCGCGATCATGCGCCCCGCCACGTGTTCCCAGGATGAATTTTCCGAGGCCATTGCAGCCTTGATGCCCATATCCCTGGCCACCTCCGGGTCCGACAGATGAAGCATCGCTTGACTGATCGCCGCAACGTCGGCCGGATTCACGCACATGGCTCCGTTTCCCAAAATCTCCGCTGCTCCCCCTTCTGCGGTGCTGATGACGGGAAGACCTGCGGATCCAGCTTCAAGATATGAAATCCCCGCCGGTTCAAACCGGCTGGGGAGCACGAAGCACGTTGCAGTTGCATATAGCTCCTGAAGGACTTGCTGCGCAGTTGTGTCGCCCTTGCGAAGCAGGCCGTGGTTGACTACCCCGGGCATATCAAGGGCTGGAATGTCGCCGACAAGATGAAGCGTTGCCTCCGGCACCGTTGCACGGACAAGGCGGAAAGCCTGCAGGAGTGCCGGTCCGTTCTTTCGTCGCCAGTCCATACCCACGAACAGGTAGCGCGGGTGGGACCAGTCGCGCCGAGCCTGCGACGCCGGAGTCCTGTTGTGGCCGATCCCGACGACATCCACACGGTCCTGCTCAACGCCGTAGTCACTAATAAATGATTTGGCGGCCCAGCATGTGGCAACGAAGCAGCCGTCAGCCCGCAGGGATGACTCCCGCTGACGCCGAATCCAGGTTGAGACCGTAGCCGCCGAAAAACCTGACACCCGCAGGTCCGAATCGGGATGGTTCCACATCTGTGCAAGGGTTCCGTCATCGTATGTGTAACACTTCAGGCCCACGGGCAGGATCTGATCGAGGCCGTACATCTCGGTCCCCATGGCCAGAAGCGCGTCCAGATGCCCGGCGCTAGCGATGCTTCCGGCCAATAGGCGGGTGCGGCGGGCGTGCATGGGCGCGGAGCGTTCCACCGTGGCGCGGAGGCGACTGCTCCAGCGTCCGGCCAATGACAGCATGCCTCGCGCCGTGACAGGGAGTCTTACCGGAATCGGGGTCAGCTCTACGCCGTGCCTGTGCAGCCCGGACGCAAGACCCGCCGGCGTGCCGGACCAGTTGAGCGGTGAGACCGGATCCGCGGCCGGATATAGCAAACCGATCCTGATCATGGCCTACCTCCCGCCCACGCGCTGACGCAGGATGCGGCCCACTGGCAAGACCTGGACCAGGGTACTCCGCGTCAGCAGCGCATAGGATGCGCCGAAAATGAGGAGGCCGGCCGCCGTGGTAAGCGAAGCAGAGCCAATCCCGGATGTCACGAGCCAGGCAAAAAAAGCAGATCCGACGGCGGCCGCCACTGGCCAGGCACCTTGTCGGACCACGGCCCCGATGCCAACTCCCGTGACCTTCCGCAACGACATCAGGTACAGCGGCAAGGTTATGCATGAGACCACGCCTACGTGCGCCCACCCCGCGCCCACCGTGCCGGCCCACATGATACCGAGCGGAAGTGCGGGAATGAGTGCAAGCAAGGCCGCGGCCTGTACCCAGAAAAGCACGCCTGTCCTTCCTGTGGCGATGATGATATTGGCGAACAGCAGCCCCAGCACGAACACCATGCCGTAGCTCGCCAGCGCGGCCAATACCGGGCCGCCGTCCGCCCACTGGGGCCCATATACCGTGACGATCAAGGGCCGGGCAAAAGCGACGCTGAAAGCAGCAACGGGAGCGGCAACCCAGGCAACCACCCCGGTGGCGGAGACGACGGCGGCGATGATGCTACCGCCGTCGCGCACCACTGCGGTGACACCCGGAAGCACGACGGCGTTAAGCATCGAACCAACCACCGCGGTGGACCAGACGGAAATCGCGAAGGCGATGCTGTAAGTTCCCAGCTCTACGACGCCGAGCATCCGGCCCACAAAAATGTTGTCGACATTCAGCAGGACCTGGCTAAGCAGATTGGACAGGGCCAACGGAATTCCGAAGCCCAACAGCGGCGCCAGCACCTCGCGATTCAGTCCCGGCCTGAATATCCGCCTGCTTGAGGCGATCATCACGATGCCTGTTATCAGCTGCGCCAGCACCCGTGACCATGCCAGACCTTCCACTCCGCCGCCCGAGAGGGATGACCAGAGGAGCAGGGCGCTTCCCGGCACAAATCCACAAATGGACGCTTTGAAAAGGGTGCGCTGCCTGAAATCACGCTGAAGCAGGGCACCCGGAACGGCGAACGGCCCAATCAGCGCGACGCCGATGGAAAGGATTCGGATCGCAGGGGCAGCATCCGCCGAACCGAGCAGAACAGCCAGCGGTTCGGCAAAAACGAGCATGGGAGTGGCTGCGATCAGGCTGGCTCCAACCGCAATGGTGGTCACCGTTGGAGCGATCCGCTCGATGTCGAGGTCGGATCTGGCCACAGCTCCCGCGACCCCGAGTTCTGCCACGCTGAGCGTAAAGGCATGGATAGTTACGGCGAGGGCGAATATCCCGAACTGCTCCGGTGCCAGCATCCTGGCTACCAGCGCCATGACCAATATGTTGCTGAGCCGGAAAATTATGGTCCCGCCGGCCGACCAGAAGGCACCCTGCCTAACCGCCCGGGCTACGCTGG